>JAABUT010004382.1_pt1 | contig 11280 bp, 9 predicted proteins | sample 5559281 | NCBI WGS metagenome assembly JAABUT01 (sample SAMN10711880, study PRJNA513359) | rock metagenome | isolation source: Antarctica rocks | place: Antarctica: Victoria Land, Ricker Hills nord | collected 2016-01-04
ATGCGCCTGAAGCCGGTCCAGCTCGGGTGTCGACCGGCAATGCGCTGGACAAGCCATGCCAGCCTCGATCCCGCCACACGCGGCACAGCGAAACCGGGCAAGCCGCACCGTGACCTCGCCGAAAAGCGTCGACACCGCATGGTCCCGGTAGTCCTTCACACGGCAAACGCCGTCACAGCGCGGGCACTCCGGCCGCCGACCGGCGTGCTCCCTGGCCTGCGCAGCCACGATCTCCCGTTGAACGCCCGCCAGCAACCGCTTCGCTTCGGCCAGGGTCAGACCCAAGTTGGCGATGTCGACGAGATTACTGGGCCGGTTGATCTCCATGATGTCCGTGCACGGCCCCTCGCCCGCAGCCCCGATCTTCACCAACCTCACCATCCAAGCCACGCATCCACCCTCGGCCAGAGAACAAACGCGAAAATAGCCAACTGGCCGGCGCACCCCCAATCTTGCGACAGTCCCTCCGGATCAGGCCGGGCGCGACGTTGTTCACGTTGATCCGGTCCTCGGCCAGCTCCCGCGCCAGGCTGCGGGTCAACGAGTCGACGCCGGCCTTGACCATGCCTACGGGGCGCTGCCAGGGGTCGACAGATGCTGCGCGACCGAGCTGATGGTGACGATCCGCCCCCTGCCGCCATGGGCGCGGCGCAGGCGGATGAAGGCGCGGGCGCAGAACAGCGGGCCCATCAGGTCGGTCCGCAAAATCTGCTCCAGCTTTGCGTCCTCCATGTCGGCGACCGGCATGCCGCCCATACCCTTGCCGGCGTTGTTCACCAGGATGTCGAGCGTGCCGAGGCTCTTTGCCTGCTCGAACAGCGTGGCGACCGAGGCCGGGTCGCCTACGTCGCACTGGACGACCAGCGCGCGGCGCCCGGCGGCCTCGACGCGCCGCTTCGTTTCTTCGGCGCCGGACTGGTCCGTCTGGTAGCCGATGCAGACGTCGGCGCCCTCTTGCGCAAAAAGTTCAGCCGTCGCGTGGCCGATGCCGGAGTCCGCGCCGGTGATCAGGGCGACCTTGTCTTGCAGCTTTATCGTGTTTTCCTTTTGGACAGAGGCGGCCCGGCGACACGCAGGGGCGGGTCGCTGGGGCCGTTAGGGATCGGGACGGGCTCGGGAGTGGGGGGCTCCTCGACCGGCGCCGGGTCGTCCGGGTCGTGCCCCGGCGGGATCGGGTCCCCGGGTGGCGGGATCGGTTCGGGGAGCGGGCTCGGCTGCTGCATGTGCCTCGGCTGCTGCATGTGCATTGTGATGGGCCTCCTTCTGCGATGCGGCTCGCACGAGGAACACCTACGCTGGGGTCGGGTTGTCGGCAGCCGGTGTTTTCGCCGATTTGTGTCCACCGTGTGCTGGCAACTGCGCCCGGCTGTCCCTGTTACGGCCCTCGATAGCGGCGGCGCGAGGAGAACACCATGAAAGCAGTTGTTTGGCACGGCATTGGCGATATCCGCCTCGACGACGTTCCGGACCCCAAGGTGGAGCAGCCAACGGACGCGGTGGTGCGCCTGACCGCCTCGGCGATCTGCGGCACCGACCTGCATTTCGTCCGGGGCACCTTTTCCGGCATGAGGGAGGGCACCATCCTGGGGCATGAAGCCGCCGCGAGCTTCCCGATCGGCAAGGCGATGAACAAGAACCTTTCCATGAACGCCGGCAACTGCAACCATCGGGCCTATATCCCGAAGCTGGTCGAGATGGTGCGGACCGGCGTGATCGACCCGGTCCAGGTGCTGACCAAGGTGGAGGCGCTGACGGATGCCATCGAGGCCTATGAGCATTTTGACCGGCGGGAGGCGGGCTGGATCAAGACAGAGTTGAAGCTGGCGGCGGAGTAGCATGGTCATGGCCAAGGCGGTGATCTTCGACGTCGACGGCACGCTGCTGGACAGCGTGGACCTGCATGCCCATGCCTGGCAGGACGCCTTCCGCGAGTTTGGCCACGATGTGCCGTTCGGCGACATCCGCCGGCAGATCGGCAAGGGCGGCGACCAGCTGTTGCCGGTGTTCCTGGACCAGGCGGAGCTGGAGGCCAAGGGCAAGGCCCTAGAGGAGCGGCGGGGCAAGCTGTTCAAGGAGCGCTACCTTGACCGGGTCCGCAGCTTCCCCGGCGTGCGCGCATTGTTCGAACGGCTTAAGGTGGACGGCATTGAGCGTGCACTGGCGTCGTCGGCGAAAAAAGACGAGCTGGAGACCTATGAGCGGATCGCCGGGATCGAGGACCTAGTGAGCGTCCAAACCTCGACCGACGACGCCGAGAAAAGCAAGCCGTCGCCCGATATTTTCGAGGCGGCGCTGAAACGCCTTCACGGGGTCGATCCCCGGCAGGTGATCGTGGTAGGCGACACGCCGTATGACGCGGAGGCGGCGGCAAAGGCCGGGCTGCGCACGGTGGGCGTCCGATGCGGCGGGTGGTCGGAAGCGGAGCTGCGGGACGCCGGGTGCATTGCGGTGTACGATGATCCTGCCGACTTGCTAGCGCAGTATGCGCGGTCACCGCTGGCCGGTTAGGATGCTTCTATCCAGCCGTGTGTAACGCGGCTTCGGCTGCAATGGCATGGGTTCGCATCCACCCCCGGTTACCATTATGCTGATAGGGCGATTTGAGGTGCCCGGGGCGGTTGCCGCACCGGCCTCCCGTGCTAGTTTCTGGTGTGAGCAGGCGCGCTGCCCGCAAGCGGGTAAGTCAGGAGACATCCACGATGATCAAAATACGGGTCAACGGTCAGGAGCGGAGCTGGGACGGGGACCCATCGCTGCCACTGCTATGGTTCTTACGGGACGAACTGGGCCTCACCGGTACCAAGTTCGGCTGCGGCCAGGCGCTGTGTGGCGCGTGCACCGTGCATGTCGCTGGCGGCGCGGCGCGGTCCTGCATCACCGCCGTGTCCGATGTGGACGGGCAGGACGTCATCACGATCGAGGGGCTGCATCCCCAAGGTGACCATCCCGTGCAAAAGGCCTGGCGGGAGTTGAACGTGCCGCAATGCGGCTTCTGCCAGGCCGGGCAGATCATGCAGGCCGCTGCCTTTTGACGGAGACGAAAAACCCGTCGGACGAGGAGATCCGCAGCAACATGTCCGGCAACATCTGCCGCTGCGGCTGCTACCAGCGCATCGAGGCGGCCGTCCGCGTCGCCGCGACGGGGACATAGCCATGACCCATATTCAGCTGCCAAACGGCTCGGCACCACGCCGGGTGGAGAACGTGAGCCGCCGCGGGCTGCTCACGGGCCTCGCCGCGGTCGGCGGCCTGGTGCTTGCAGCGCCGCTGCTGTCGCGCCAGGCCATGGCCGCATACGCCACTGGCGCGGCTGCCATGCCGCACGGCACGGTGGTTGATCCGCGCGTCTTCGTCTCCATCGCGCCGGACGGAATCGTCACCATCGTCGCGCATCGTGCCGAGATGGGCACGGGCGTGCGCACCAGCCTGCCGATGATCGTGGCCGACGAGATGGGCGCCGACTGGGCCCGCGTGCGGATCGTCCAGGCGCCAGGCGACGAGGCCAAGTACGGCAACCAGGACACTGACGGCTCCCGCAGCACCCGTCACTATTTGCTGCCGATGCGCGAGATGGGCGCCGCGGCGCGTACCATGCTGGAGAGCGCGGCGGCGCAGCGCTGGAAGGTGCCGGTGGCCGAGGTGCGGGCCGGCGTCCACGAGGTCGTGCATGACGGCTCCGGCCGCCGCTTGGGCTTTGGCGAGCTCGCCGCCGCCGCTGCCGGCCTTCCCGTGCCGGCGACCGAGACCTTGCGGCTGAAAGACCCCAAGGAGTTCCGCTACATCGGCAAGGGTGCGGTCAGCATCACCGACCTGCGCGACATCACCACGGGGAAGGCCGGCTACGGAGCCGATGTGCGGCTGCCCGACATGAAGTATGCCGTCATCGCCCGTCCGCCGGTGGTCGGCGGCAAGCTTGTCTCCTTCGACGCCGCCGAAGCGATGAAGGTGCCCGGCGTCGAGCGCGTCCTGGCGGTCCGCGGTTGGCCCTGGCCGGCCAAGTTCCAGCCGCTCGGCGGCGTGGCGGTCATCGCGCGCAACACCGGCGCGGCCATCAAGGGCCGCAACGCGCTCAAGATCGTCTGGGATGACGGCGCCAACGCCCATTACGACAGCGGCGAGTATCGCACGCAGCTGGAAGCCTACGTCCGCGCGCCGGGCCTGGTGGTGCGCAACGACGGTGACGCCGAGGCGGCGCTGAAGGCCGCCGACAAGGTGGTCGTGGGCGAATACTACCTGCCGCACCTCGCCCATGTGAGCATGGAGCCCCCTGTGGCGACGGCGCAATGGGCCGACGGCAAGATCGAGGTCTGGGCGCCCGTGCAGAGCCCCGGCGGCACCCGGGACGACCTAGCCAAGACGCTGGAGATCTCGGCCGACAACGTCACGGTGAACCCGACCCTGCTCGGCGGCGGCTTTGGCCGGAAGTCCAAATGCGACTATGCGCTGGAAGCGGCCCTCCTTGCGCGCGAGCTGAATGCGCCGGTTCGGGTGCAATGGACCCGCGAGGACGACGTCCAGCACGACTTCTACCACACCGTGTCGGCCGAGCGGATCGAGGCCGGGCTCGACAAAGCCGGCAAGGTGGTGGCCTGGCGGCACCGCAGCGCCGCGCCGACGATCCTCTCCACCTTCGGCGCCGACACCAAGCACGAGGCCGCGCTCGAACTCGGCATGGGCTTCATCGACATGCCGTTCGACATTGCCAACGTGCGCTGCGAGAACCCGGAGGCGGCCGCGCATACGCGCATTGGCTGGTTCCGCTCCGTGTCCAATATCCCGCACGCCTTCGCCATACAGTCCATGGTGGCCGAGATCGCCCACGCGACCGGACGCGACCCGAAAGAGGTGCTGCTGGAGCTGATCGGACCCGCCCGCATCGTGCCGTTCAGTCCCTCGGTCGACAAACCCTGGAACTACGGCGAGCCGGTCGAGACCTATCCGATCGACACGGGCCGGCTGCGCGGCGTGGTGGAGTTGGTGGCGGACAAGGCGGGGTGGGGCCGGCAGCTTCCGGCCGGGCATGGCCTGGGCATCGCGGCGCACCGCAGCTTCGTCAGCTACATCGCGACCGTGGTGGAGGTGGTGGTGGACGCCAAGGGCGTCATCACCATACCGCGGGTCGATACTGCCATCGATTGCGGCACCTTCGTGAACCCCGAGCGCATCCAGTCGCAGATGGAGGGCGCGGCGATCATGGGGCTGAGCCTGGCCAAACTCGGTGAGATCACCTTCAAGGACGGGAGGGTGCAGCAGAGCAACCTCGACGACTACCCTGTCGTGCGGATCGACGAGTCGCCGCGGGTGACCAATACCTACATCGTGCCGGCCGCCGTGGGCACGCCGCCGAGCGGGGTGGGCGAGCCGGGGGTGCCACCCTTCGCGCCCGCGCTGTGCAACGCGATCTTCGCCGCCACCGGCAAGCGCATCCGGCGCCTGCCAATCCGCGACCAACTCGCGATCTAATGGGATTGGGGGCCGCCAAGCGCGGCTCCCGTTCGCATCAGGAGTCCAAGCACCATGAAGTCAGCACTTGCCGCCCTCGTCCTTGTCTTGGCTGCGTCGCTTCCCGCCGCTGCGCAGACGAGCACGCCGACCGGTCCCGGGGCCGCCGCACAGGCCCGGCCGGCCCGGGGACCGGAGCAGGCCTCCACCCCGACCGCCGCCCCGCCGGCGACAACCGAGCAGACTACGGCCGAGCGGAACCAAAACCCGACCGTGCGGCAGATGAACGAGATCGAGCGCCGCAAGGTCGAGGCGCACGGGAAGTAGGACGCCGCCGGCCTTTCGGCGCCCGTGCCTGTCCATCCCGGCACGCCGCCGATCTGCGTGGTCATGCCACTCGCGGCTACAACGGACGAGCGAGCGGTCGCCGCGGTGCTGGCGCAGCGCCACGCCCAATGGCGGCTGTGCCTCGTGGAGACCGGCTTGCTGCCCGGCGCCGTCCAGCGTGCGATCGAGGCCGCCAGCGCGGATAGCCGGGTCAGCGTCGTCCGGGCACCGACCCAGGACGGTGTAGCGCACCTGGTCGGGACTGCGCTGGCACAGGCCGGCGGCGCCGCTTTCGTCATGGTGATTGGGTCCGGCTGCATCCTGTCGGACCGTGCGCTGCACGCCGTCGCCGCGGAGATTGCAGCGCATCCGGACGCCGATCTGGTCTACGCCGATGAGGACCGGATCGATGCGGAGGGACGCCGGCACGATCCATTCCTGAAGCCCGGTTGGAGCATCGACCTGGCGCTGGAGCAGGACCTGGCCGGCGGGTTCGCCGTATTCCGGCGCTCGCTGCTGGACACAGCCCACGCGCAGCCGTTGCCCGCGGACGATGGCACGGTGCAAGACCTCGCCTTGCAGGTCGTCAGCGATGCCCGCCGGGTCCGCCATATCCCAGTGGTGCTCAGCCATCGCACCGGGCGGCCATCGCTGGCCCCGTCCAGGGCGGCGGTCGAGGGCGCGATCACAGCTTGGCAGAATGGGCCGACGCGGCCCAGCCTGATTCCGTCCTCGTTCGGCCTAGGCCGGAGCCGCATCCGATGGGACTTGCAGGCGCCGGAACCGCGCGTCAGCCTAATCGTCCCGACACGGGACCGGCCGGAGTTGCTGGCGCGCTGCGTCGAAGGCTTGCTTGCGCGGACGGAGTATCCCGCCATCGAGTTGATCGTGGCGGATAATGATAGCCGGGAGCCGGAGGCGCTGCGTCTGCTCGCCCAACTGGACCGGGACCCGCGTGTGCGCATCCTGTCCGTGCCGGGCCCGTTCAACTACTCGGCCATCAACAACGCCGCCGCGGCGGTCGCGACCGGCGAGGTGCTGGTGCTCATCAACAACGACGTGGACGTGATCCGCCCGGCCTGGCTGCGCGAGATGGTGGGCCACGCCATGCGCCGGGATGTCGGGGCCGTAGGCGCCCGCTTGCTGTTCGGGGACGGCAAGATCCAGCATGCCGGCGTGGTGCTGGGCGTGGGCCGGTTCGAGGACGGGCCCGGGGTCGCCGGGCATTTCGGCCTCAGCGCGCCGCCCACGGACGAAGGGCACGGAGGGCAGTTCGTGCTGACGCGCGAGGTCTCGGCCGTGACCGGCGCCTGCCTGGCGCTGCGCCGGTCGGTGTTCGAGCGGGTCGGCGGGCTGGACGAGGCCAATCTTCCGGTGGCCCTGAACGACGTCGACCTCTGCCTGCGCATCCGTGCCTTGGGCCTGCGCATTGTTTGGACGCCCTTCGCGGAGCTCTATCATCTCGAATCAGCCTCGCGCGGTTCGGACCTGGCGCCCGGCGTGGCCGAGCGGTTCCGGCGTGAGTGCCGCTACGTCCGTGACCGTTGGGGGCCGGTTCTGGACGCCGACCCCTTCTACAATCCCGGCTTCTCGCGCGCCGATCACTCTTTCCAGCTTGAAAAGCCAGCGGGTCAGCTGAAGACGCCGCCGGACTTGTGACCCGGGCCTCCATTCGCTAGGTCGGCACGATGATCAGGCGAGTGTCGAACGTAATATGGATGAGCTGACCCGTCGCGAGGCGGTTGCCGTGCCATCGACACCCGGCGGCGAGAGGCCAGCTGACGCGGAACGACGTGCGGCCGAGGCCGAGGCCGCGGCCGACCAGCTCCGGCGTTTAAGCATTGCCCTGGAGGCCGACCTGGGCCGGGCCCTGGAACGCGCCGAGCGGGCCGAACGCCAGGCCGCAGGAACCGAGCATCGCCTTGGCGCCATCGAGGCGAGTTCCATCTGGCGGGCCACGCGCCCGTTGCGCGGCGTGGGCCAGCGCTTCCCATCCCTGGCCCGCAGTCTGCGGCAAGGTGCGAAAGTGGCCTGGTGGACCGGCACGCTGCAGCTCCCGCGCCGTTACCGGATGTGGCGCGAGCACCAGCATTCCCGGCTGCCTCCACCGCCGGAACCGGCAGTCCCGCAGGTTCTGCCGCCGGAGCTGCCGTCCAAGGTGCCCGTACTGCGGCCCGGCGACATCCGCGTCCCGTCCTCGCATGAGCCGGTCGTCTCGGTCATCATCTCAACCTACGGCCAGGTTGGCATCACGCTGGCTTGCCTGAAGTCCATCGCCGACCACCCGCCACGCGATCCGATCGAGGTGATCGTGGTGGACGATGCCTATCCCGGTCCCGAGGACGTGGGCCCGTTGCACGACCTTGTAGGCATCCAGCTCGTCCGCAACGCCGCCAACCTGGGCTTTCTACTGAGCTGTAACCAGGCCGCCCGGTCCGCCAAGGGCCGCTACATCTACCTGCTGAACAACGACACGGAGCTACGGCCTAGTTCGATCGACGCCCTGGTCGACCTGCTGGAAGCCCGGGCGGACGCCGGGATGGCCGGGTCCAAGCTGCTGTCCCCCGACGGACGGCTCCAGGAAGCCGGCGGTATCTTGTGGGTCGACGCGTCTGGCTGGAACTATGGCCGCGGAAAGGACCCGGCGCGGCCGGAGTACAACTACGTCCGGGAGGTCGACTACTGCTCGGGCGCCTCGATCATGGTCCGGCGTGCATTGTTCGAGGCGCTGGGCGGCTTCGACGAGGCTTTCGCCCCGGCCTATTATGAGGATGTGGACCTGGCCTTCCGGATCCGGAAACGGGGGTTCAAGGTGCTGTACGAGCCGCGCTCGGTGGTCATCCATCACGAGGGCATGTCGCACGGCACAGATCTGGCCGGGGGCGTAAAGGCACATCAGCCCATCAACCAGGCCCGAATGGCGCAGCGCTGGGGCGCGGCGCTGAAACAGGAGAACTACGCCCCCGGCGAGCACGTGCTGCGCGCGCGCGACCGTGCCCAGATGCGCAGGGTTATCCTGGTCATCGACCATTACACGCCCGAGCCGGACCGCGATGCGGGTTCGCGCAGTGTCATGGGCATCATCGACAGCCTGGTGGACGCAGGGTGGGTAGTGAAATTCTGGCCGCACGACCGCCTTTATAGCCCCGACTACACCTCCGTGCTGGAGCGGCGCGGGGTTGAGGTGCTGGACCGTCGCTGGCCCGGCGACCTGGCGGCCTGGATGCGCGCCAACGGGGCGGAGCTGGACCACGTGCTGGCCATCCGTCCGAGCATCGCAGCCGACGTGCTGCAGCATCTGCTGCTCAACACCGATGCGGTGCTCAGCTTCTATGGCGTGGACCTGCATTTCGCCCGGTTGCGGCGTCAGGCGGCGCTGGACGGCACGCCGGACCTGTTGCGCGACGCCGCCCTGATCGAACAAACGGAGCGCCGGGTTTGGCGGCGTTTCGACCTGGTCCTCTACCCGTCCGAGGAGGAGGCGGCGGTGGTGCGCGCCATGTCCCCGCGGACGCTGGCACGCGGCATCGTGCCGTTCTGCTTCGATGCCGTCCCACCGCGTGCGGCTCCGCCCGAGGGCCGCAGCATCCTGTTCGTCGCCGGTTTCGCCCACCCGCCGAACGTGGACGCGGCGCGGTTCCTGATCCAGGAGATCGCACCGCGGCTGCGGCAGGAGGTTGGGCCGGTAAGGGTCGTGCTGGCGGGATCGAAGCCAACGGATGCCGTGCGCGCGCTGGCCGGACCCGATGTCGAGGTGACCGGCTATGTGACCGACGAGGAGCTGGGGCGGCTATATGGCCATCACCGGGCCGCGGTCGTGCCGCTGCGCTTCGGCGCCGGGGTGAAGGGGAAGGTTGTGGAGGCGCTCGGCCACGGCCTGCCGCTGGTCACGACGTCGACGGGATCGCAGGGCATTGCCGGGCTGGACCAGGTCATTCCAGTCTGCGACGACGTGGAGAGCATAGTTGCCGCGTTGACGACGCTGCTTACAGACGACGCCGCATGGATGGCGCAATCCAAAGCGCAGATGGCATTCGCCCAGCGCTACTTCTCGCGCGCCGCCATGCGGCACTCGATAGTTTCGGCGTTGGAGGCGGGAGATGCAATGGCGCGAAAGGCGGAATGAGTTTGCGCGTGACGCGTGGCCGGCCATGGCTGATTTCCATTTGCCCGGGACGCGCCTAAAAGGCGGGCATGGACGCCGCAGCATCGCAAGCACAGATGACCAGTGAAGGCCTGTTGGGGGACGCTGCCGCGGCGCTCTCGCCCGCGTCGTTCTGGACCCCGGAGTATATCTGCCAATCCGCGTGGCTTGAGCACGCGCCGTTCGCGTTCTGGCTCTGCGATGCATTGCGGCCCCGGCGCTTCGTGGAGCTGGGCACCCATCACGGCTACTCGTACTTCGCTTTTTGCCAGGCCATCCAGCATTTGGGCACCGGGACAGCCGCCTACGCCGTGGACGCCTGGATGGGCGACGAGCACGCGGGTTTCTATAGCGATGAAGTGTTCCAGACGGTGGCGGCGCATAATCGCGAGCGCTACGCGGGATTTTCAGGACTGATCCGCGCAACCTTCGAGGCGGCGCTGCCGTACTTCGAGGACGGCTCGATCGACCTGCTTCACATAGACGGCCGCCATTTCTATGAAGACGTGAAAAGCGACTACGAGAGCTGGCTCCCGAAGCTGTCGGAGGACGCCGTCGTCCTGTTCCACGACACGAACGTGCGAGAGCGCGATTTCGGGGTCTGGCGGTTCTTCGAGGAGCTGGCCGCCGCGCACCCGTCGTTCCGTTTCCTGCATGGCAACGGCTTGGGCGTGATCGCACCCGGGCGCAGCCCGCCTGCTGCCCTGACGCCGCTGCTCCACGCCTCCCGGAGCGCCGCCGGCCAGATACGGGCGGCCTACGCCAGGCTGGGCGGCGCGCTGGCTGTCCGCCGCGCCCTCGCTGCACGGGACGACGCGGTCTCCATCATGCTGGCGAAGGGGGCGGACACCTCCGATGTGAGCGCCGAGACCCTGGCGCAGATAAGCGACTGGGATCCCCAGGTGCAGGAGATTCGCGCGGCCCTGGAGAACCGCTCCGCGCAGATCAGGGAGCTGCGGGCCGCTTTGGCCGAGCAGGAGGCACGGCTCGGCGCGGCCGGCGACCACATCCGTGAGCTTGAGGCGGCGCAGGCGACGGTGGCGCAGGCGCATGAGCGCGAGAGGGCCGAGCGCGACGCCCAACTCGGCGCGGCTGGCGACCACATCCGCGAGCTTGAGGCGGCGCAGGCGACGGCGATGCAGGCGCACGAGCGCGAAAAGGCCGAGCTGCAAGCCGCCGTGGCCGAGCGCGACAGCCACGCCAGAGGGCTGGAGGAGGCAACGGCAGAGCACGGCCGGCACGCCACGGCGTTGCGGGAGCTGGTCGCCGACGCTGCGATCCTGGCCAAACGGCGGGACGAGGGGCTTATTGAGCGCGACCGGGCCATCCAGGGCCTGCAACGCGAGTTGGCGGACCACGCCGCGCGC
>JAABUT010004383.1_pt1 | contig 11278 bp, 9 predicted proteins | sample 5559281 | NCBI WGS metagenome assembly JAABUT01 (sample SAMN10711880, study PRJNA513359) | rock metagenome | isolation source: Antarctica rocks | place: Antarctica: Victoria Land, Ricker Hills nord | collected 2016-01-04
CCTCGCTACGGGCCGATCTCGATGCCGATCTGGCGATCGCGATCGACAATGGCCCGGTCGGCGACATCCCGACCCTCACCCATCAGCAGCTCCCAACCGAACTCGGTGCGGGGCCGGTGCTGGTCCATAAAGATCACTATGTGCACTACGACTACGATCTCCTCTGGCGGATTGCCGACGAGGCCACACGGCAGAACATCCCGATCCAGCACGCGGTATGGGAACAGTTCGGCAGCGACGGCGCGGCCCTCCTCCGGCAGGGGATCCCCACCGCGCTGATCGGCCTCTCCACACGCTACACCCATTCCGCGTTCGAGATGATGGATGAGCGCGATCTGGAAGCGGCGATCCAGCTGCTGCGCGCCTTCCTAACCGCCCCGCCGCGCTAGCGACGGCGTCGTAAGCCGCTTACGCGGATGGCAGAGCCCGAGAGGTGCGACAGTGCACTCCTCGGCCTTTTTGTCTCGTGGTATAGCGCGCACTCGACCCAAAAACGGCACCGCGTGTCAGTCGTTGTTGTACTTCGTCGCGATCGGACCCGGCGGGTCACTGATCCGTCGGGTGCGTTTCGGGCGCGGCGTAACCTGCGGCGAGGAGTTGGGAACGTGTTCCTCGACGGGTAATCCCTCCCGGCGTGCGAGCTCGTCGATCGCCCGCGTGATCACCTGCCCCTGCGTTACATGTAAGGTCGCCGCCAGCCGGACGATCTGGGCGATCGTCCGCACCGGGAGCCAGAAACTCGCCGTGCGCTTCTCGACCGACATCGTGTTCCCCTCCGTATCGCAGTCGCTGGCGCAACGGGACGCAACGGCGCGCCCATTCCGGCAGGCCGCCTCCCCGGTCGCAGGTGCATCCGGCGCAACTCCACGCTGGGCCGCGTCGGTAAGATGCTGGGGACCGCGCGAGATTGACAGGGACGCCGAAGGTTCTTTACACTCATCGTTACTTGATAAAAACGCTATATTTTATCAAGTACGGACAGCGCGCATGGTCAGGCACGGGGGAGTGGTGCTGATAACAGGAGCCTCTCGCACGCGCGGTGCCATCGTACCCGCCTCGGCGCGCACCCACATCACCACTCTGGGCGGTGGCCGCGCATCTACACCCAACGAGGCCGTACAGCTATCAGCGTACACGACAGCGCCCTATTCCGGGCGCGATCACCACCCAATCAGTCGAGGAGATTCCGCAATGAGCGCACTTGTGCAGGAAGTCCTGACCGCCAATGAAAACTACCGCACCAACTTCGGGTCGAAGGGCGAACTGCCGATGCCGCCGGGGCGACACTTCGCGATCCTGACTTGCATGGACGCGCGCCTCGATCCGGCCAGATTCGCTGGCCTCGCCGAGGGGGATGCCCACGTCATCCGCAACGCCGGGGGCCGCGCCAGCGACGACGCGATCCGCTCGCTGGTGATCTCCTACAAGCTGCTCGGCACCCGAGAGTGGTTCGTGATCCACCACACCAACTGCGGCATGGAGACCTTCGACAACGCCACGATGGCCGATCTCCTCGCGCAGAGCCTCAAGACCGCCTCGGTCGACGCGACCGGCTGGCACGATGGCGGCGAGGGTCCGGGCTCGGATGCGGGCGCGCAGATCGACTGGCTCACGATCAGCGATCTCGCCGCGAGCGTCGTGGAGGACGTGCAGAAGATTCGCAATCACCCGCTCGTCCCCGGCGACATCCCGCTCTACGGCTACATCTACGATGTGCGGAGCGGGCGGCTGAACGAGGTGCCGGACGCCACCAAGGTCGGCGCGACCGCCTGAGGCACGACCACCGCGCGAATCACCCGGGGCATCATCGTACACGAGGAGCACGTAGGGGACGGGCCAGTTGGCCCGTCCCCCCATGTTCCTGGCGCATGTCATCTACGCCACGAATCAGCCTTGCCCGCAGAGACACAGACCGAGGCATCGCAGAAGACCCCAGGCATCAAATCCGTAGCATGGGCAGTGCCACGAGCGCTCAGGCAAGGTGTGACCGGCACCGGAGTGGGTACACTGGACGGGTTATTAACGGCGAGGGCGGCCACTGGTTGACAGCGCGATCCCCCCTCCCTAGACTGGCGGCGGTCGGCACCGGGCAGCGTGCCAACGATTCGCGATGGTGGGAAAGAGGGGACGATGAAGATCAGCGACGTGCGCGCGGTCGGCTTCTGGGATGGGCGCAGGAACAGCCTGGCGATCGTGGTCGAGACCGATGACGGCCTGATCGGCCTCGGCGAGGCCGGGAGCAACGCGCACCAACCGGCGATCGTCGGAATCATCGGCAGCTTCAAGACGTGGCTGGTCGGGCAGGACGCCACACGGATCGAGCACATCTGGCAATATCTCTTCCGGGGGGCCTTCTTCCCCGGCGGCAATCTGCTCAGCGCGGCGGTCTCGGCGATCGATATGGCCCTCTGGGACATCAATGCGCAGGCGCTCGGTGTCCCCCTCTACCGGCTCCTCGGCGGGCGCACGCGCGACCGCGTCCCGGCCTACTGCCACATCGGCCACCACCAGCTTGACGGCGTGGTCGAATCGGCCCAGGCGGCGGTCGCGGAGGGGTGGCGCTACATCCGCTGGGGGATCCCCGAGCAGGGCGAGCGCCACGAGCCGACCGTGGTGATCCGCGAGAGCATCGCCGGCATGGAGCGGTTGCGCGCCGCCGTCGGCGACGAGGTCGAGATCTGCTTCGACATCCACGCCCGTCTCGACCCGGCGGACGCGATCGCCCTCTGCCGGGGGATCGAAGCGACCCGCCCTTACTTCATCGAGGACCCGATCCGCTCCGAGAACGTGCAGATCTACCGCCACCTCCGCGCCCACATCCACAGCCCGCTGGCGATGGGCGAGCACTACGCCTCGAAGTGGGACGTGCGGCAGCTGATCGAGGAGGATCTGGTCGACTTCATGCGCGCCGATCTCGGCATCATCGGCGGGATCACCGAGGGGCGGAAGGTCGCGGGGTGGTGCGAGGCGCACCAAATCCGCATGGCGACGCACAACCCCTTCGGCCCGATCTCCTCGGCGGCCAGCCTCCACTTCAACCTCGCGATCCCGAACATCGGCGTGGCCGAGCAGCCGCGCCGCCCCGGCACCCTCATGACCGACATTTTCCCGGTCCAGATCGGCTGGGAGGATGGGTATCTGCTGCCGAACGACGACCGTCCCGGCCTCGGGATCGTCTTCGACGAGCGGGCCGCGCAGGACTCGCCACCCCGCACCGAAGAACGCTTCGGGCGCTTGCTGCGGCGGGACGACGGCTCGCTGACCAACTGGTAGGGCCAGATACGGCGCGCGGCCCACCAGGGGGCGTGGCCGCGCGCATGGGAGAGGGACGATGACGGACGCAGAGGCCGCAGCAGCGCGACGCGACGAACCATTGGCGACACAGTCCGGGGCGGCGGGCGGTGCCGTGCAGATCACGGCGATCAAGGCGATGCAGGTGCGCGCGCCAGGCGCGCTCCCGCGCCATGAGACGCTGATCAAGATCGAGACCGACGCAGGGATCGTCGGCTATGGCGAATGCGGCGCGAGCGGGCCGCTGGCGCGCGCCGCGCTCGCCTCGCTGGAAGGGCCGCGCCTCCCGCAGCTCGGGCTGATCGGCAAGGATCCGCTGGCGATCGGCGTCCACTACCACAACCTCTTCCACGCCTACCCGCAGCGCGCGCGCTACGCCCGCGTCTTCAGCGGCGTGGACATCGCCCTCTGGGATCTCGCTGGGAAGATTTTGGGGCAGCCGGTCCATCGCCTCCTCGGCGGCCCTTTCCGCGACGAGATCGCCCTCTACTCGCACTGCGGCGGCGGCGATTTCCTCGACCGGGGGGAATGGCGCGACCGCGCGCAGGAGTTGCGCGACGATCCGAAGGGTTTCCGGGCCTTCAAGGTCGATCTGCACCACCCGCTCGGCGTGCCGATGCAGGGTGCGACGCCGAGCATCGGCCCGCGCGAGGCGCGGCGGGTCGGGCGGGCCTACGAACTCGCGCGCGAGGCGTTGGGTGCCGACATCGACATCATCGTCCACGGCCACTGCGAGCTCGACCTGCCGAGCGCGATCCGCATCGCCGAGGCGATCGAGCCGATCATGCCGTTGTATTATGAAGACCCGATCGCGCCCGGCTTCTCCGAGTCGTGGCTTGCCCTGCGCCGCGCGACACGCCTGCCGCTGATGACCGGGGAAAACCTCGAACTTCCCGAGGCGGCGCTCCCCTTCTTGCAACACGCGGCGGTCGCGGCGCTGCAACCGGACCTGATCAACTCCGGCGGCATCACCGGCACCAAGCGGATCGCCGATCTCGCCGCCCTCTACCACATCCCCATCCATCTGCACAACGTCAGCGGCCTCGTGCTAGCGATGGCGTCGCAGCAGTGGACGGCGGCGGTCTTCAACGCGCCCTTGATGGAGTGCCGCCGCGACGACGGGCAAGCCTGGGCCGCCGCCAGCAACGTGCCGATCATCCGCGAGGGGCGGATGCGGGTCTCCACGCTCCCCGGCCTTGGCCTCGACTTCGACCACGATCGCCTCAAGGCGGGCCGCATCGACGGCGAGCCGTGGTGGGGAGAAGAGTCGTGAGAGGATAGTCCGTAGCCCGTAGGATGATGCGCTACTGCGCTACGCAGAATGCTTGGCTCTGGTCCCCGGAGGGGACTTCGTGGCCGCAGCCCCTGGCCGGGACAGTGTGCCCTTCATGGGTAGCGGCTCCCCTTCATAGGTACTTCAGTCCCGATCCACAGCATGTCAAGCACATTGCGCTTCGCTATACGGGATCGCTACCCGACAAGGGATCGGCGGCGACGATGACAAGAGATGGTACTGGCCGGGCGGGGAATACCGCGCCCGGCCAGTACGTTGTCAGGCCAACGACTTTGTTTATAAAGTCGAGCGATTTCGTGAAGATACGCGCCGCGTCTCAGCTACCATCGGGCGGGGCCGCGCACCGGAGGAGACGGGCGAGGGTGTCGCTACGGGTGCGACCCGCACCGTCGCCACCGCCTGACGCCGCGCCATACCGGAGCAGCAAGAAAGCGGCGCGGCGGCAACGCTACCGACGCGCCGCTTGCGGCTTACGTGTTGGCGAATGCGGGGATATTCATCGCCCACCCGGCCCGGTCGGCGATCTCCACCGGCAGGAGGATATCTTCCGCCGCCCCGGCCCCCCCGGCGACCCGTTCCAACAACCGTCGGATCCCCAGGCGACCAATACTCTGGGCGGGCTGAGTGGCGACGATCAGCGGCGTCCGCATCAGGCGCGAGTCGTCGATCAGGCTGGAAATCTCGAAGAAGGTGGCGACCGCGATGTCGTCGGGTGCGCGCACGCCGGCGGCGGTCAGCGCGTGCAACGCCCCCAGCGCCAGGCGGCTGTTGCCGACACAGATCGCCTCGGGGAGCGGTCGCAGCTTCAGCAACTCCTCGACCAGTTCATACCCCGATTGCTGCGTATGCCGCCCGAGCTTGATCAAGGCGGGGTCCGGGGCGATCCCCGCCCCGGCCAGCGCTTCGCGGTAGCCCGCCAGGCGATCCTGCCCGAGCGAACCGGCCAGCGGCCCGCCGACGTAGGCGATGCGCCGCAGCCCCCGATCGAGCAAGCGCTGCGTGAGCGCCACCGCCCCGGCGCGGCTGTCGCTGCGGACGACATCGGCCTCGATCCCGCCGATCTTGCGGTGGAGCATCACGAACGGGAGCCCGTGCGATTGGAGGCGGGCCAGCAGGGCGGTGCTGTTGAGGGTCGCCACGATGGCGACGCCGGCCACGCGACGCCGCAGAAGATTCTCGATGTAGCGCTCTTCTTTCGCCAGATCGTCATCGGTGTTGCAGAGGAAGAGGCTGAAACCGTTCGTCCACGCCTCATCCTCCGCGCCGCGCGCCATCGCCGTCCAGAAGGTCGTGGCGATATCGGGGACGACGAGCGCCAACGTGTCATTCTGGCGCGACCGCAGGCTGCTCGCCATCTGATTCGGGACGTATTGCAGCTCATCGATCGCGACAAGGACGCGCGCCTGCGTCTCCGCACGCACGTATTCGGCACCATTGATCACCCGCGAGACGGTGATCACCGAGACTCCTGCCCGTTTCGCCACGTCCTTAATCGTCGGGGCCATGCGTCCTCATGCGGTTGTCGCGGCGGCACAGCGCAGGCCGACATGGCCGCGCCCCCACGATCGTAACAAGGGGGCGCGACCGGCGTCAATAATTCCTCGCGCAGGGTCAGACGTGGAGGATCACCAGCCCTTCCTCGACCGTGACCGGGAAGGTTTCGACCTCGTCCGGCAACTCCTCGGCCCCCTGCTCGACGGTGACCTCATACGTTTTCACGCGCATCTTGTGGGGGTTGAAGATCGAGCGCCCGGTCAGGATGTCGAACTCCCAACCGTGCCAGGGGCAACGCACGATCTCCCCATCGCGCGCCCAGATGTATTCTCCGGGCTTGGAAGGCATCGTCATGCCCTTGATCGAGCCGAGGCAGAGCGGTGCCGCCTGATGCGGGCAACTGTTCCGCAGGGCGTAGTAGCTGCCCTGCACGTTGAAAACGCCGATCGAGCGCCCTTCGGCCTCGACGATGCGGCGCGAGCCGGGGGGGATCTCCCCCGCCCGCCCGATCACATGCTTGCCCATCTCTCCTCCGCTCGCTCAGGCCAACCCATACCACTCGCGCGCATTCTCCGAGAAGATGCGGCGATGCAGCGCCTCCGGCAACTTCGGGAAGGCGTGCGTGGGCGAATCGAAGTCCCAGTGCGGATAGTCGCTAGCGAACATCAGGACGTGCTCGGCGTCCATCATGTCGAAAATCTGGAGCAGTTGCTTCGGGTTGTCCGGGTTTTCGAGCGGCTGGCTGGAAAGGCGCACATGGTCCCGCATGTACGCGGAGGGGGCCTTGGTCATCCACGGCACCTCCGACCGCAGCGCCTTCCACTCCGCATCGAGTCGCCACAGCAACGGCGCGACCCAGGAAACGCCCCCTTCGGTCAACGTCACGCCGAAGCCGGGGAAACGCTCGAAGACACCCTCCGTCAGGAAGCTAACGAGGTGGGCCTGGAAGGCGAACGACAGGCCGGTGTGCCACTCGATGTAATGGGTCGGATAGCCGGGACTCGGCTGGATGTTGATGCCCATGCCGTCGGTGCCGGGGTGGATCGCGAAGCGCAGGCCGTGCTTTTCGCAGGCCTCGTAGATCGGATAGAACTGGCGCTGGCCGAAGGGGGCTCGTGCGCCGGAATCGGTCATGACCTGGACGAAGTGCGGATGCCCGGCCCAGCGCTCGATCTCGCGCGCCGCCGCGACCGGATCCTGGACGTTCACCGTGATCGAACCCTTGAAGACGCCATCGTGGTTGTACTTCGAGAGCCAGGTATCGGCCAGCCAGTCGTTGAAGGCGGCGGCGATGGCGGTCCCGAAGTCGGGGTCCGGGTGGAGATTACAGAAGGCGCGCGGCAGCAGGATACAATAGGCATGCCCGTACTCATCGACGAGCTGTTTGCGCAGGAAATCGGGGTCCGAGCCGGTCGGGCCGCCGCCCGGCGGCGTGCTGTCCAGCCGCGCGCCGTGGACCGGGTTCCCGAAGAGGCCGCGCCCACCGCCCGTGTAGCGGTCCCGCCAGGGCATCGGCAGGTACGATTTGATCTCGTCGATGCTGCGCGGCGAGACGTGGACATCGCAGTCGATCAGTCCCTGGCGTTTGCCCATCACCTCGGTCGGTCGCTGCTCGGTGGCCGTCATCTTTGCCCTCCCTTGTCGGTAGTCCGCTCGGACAACTCGTTGTGCCTCCACAGGCAGCGAGATCGCGATTCTTCGCTGTAGCACATTATGTGGTAACGATATCATATACTGTCAAGCGCCGGTAAACCCGCGATTCTCGCCTGCTGCGGGACACCGCCATGAGGCACCACTCGCCCCGGTTCGATACGCAACCTTGCTCCTCGTATCCGCTGTGCCGTCATGTAAGACCAGTGTCTTGACAGCCTCGGCAGGCCGTGTTAACGTTGCCGAATCAAATTGGTATCGTTCCCATATGGTGCTACAACGTGCGATTGAGGAGGATCGCGCTGACGCTCGACCGAATGTAGCGGGGCACACCGGGCAAGGACTGCGGCGTGTGCCGTGGTGCAAAAAGGTGCAATACCTTTCGGACATGGTGATGCCGCTATACGACGCACAGATCGACTCGATGGGAGGGGAGTGGGCGATGGACACGATGCAGGGTATGACGCGGAGACGCTTTCTCGGACAACTCGCCGTGGCCGGGGGTGGCCTCGCCCTGGCGGCCTGCGGTGCCAGTCCGCGCGAGCAGGCGGCAACGGCGACGACCGCACCGGCTGGGGCACAGGCGACGGCGGCCCCGACGACAGCGGCTGCGGCTCGTTCGACCGGCACCGCCGCGAGCGTCGCGACCACGGCCGGTGCCGCCACCACCCCGACCGCCGCAGCGGCGGCTCAGGTCGGCACGACCAGCTTCATGAACTGGGACGACATCAAGGGCACCCCGATCGAGATGGTGCTCCAGGCGTACGAGAAGCAGACCGGGCAGAAGGTAGAGAATGTCCCCAACCCCGGTTCCGGCACCGAGTACGAGACGAAGGTCCGCACGATGCTGGCGGGCGGCACCGCCCCGGACATCATGCGCGTCAACGACGACTTCGTGCGCTACTACTCGATCAAGCAGCAGGTCCGCGACCTCACCCCCTATATCAAGCGCGATAACATCAACCCGGATGACTATTACGCCTCGGTCTACGACTTCGCCAAGCAGCCGAGTGGCACCTACGGAGCCTGGTCGATCGGCAATCAGCCGCGCGCGATCTACTACAACGTCAACATGTTCAAGGAAGCGGGGGTGCCGCTGCCGCCGAAGGATTGGACCAAGCAGGGCTGGACCTGGAACGACTTCCTCGAAACGGCGCGGAAGCTGACCAAGGGTGAGCAGCAATATGGGGCGCTCATCTACGACGACACCGGCTCCGAGCAGTCCTTCGCGGTGAACAATGGTGTGCCGGACGGCATCTTTGGCAAGGACGGCAAGACCTTCACCCTTGCCAGCGCCAAGGGGGCGGAGGCGATCCAGTGGCTGGCCGATCTCAGCGTGAAGCACAAGGTCCAGCCGGTGCGCGGGCAGGTGGAGCAGGGGACCACGCCGAACCTCGGTAACAACCTCTTCGTCGCGGGCAAGGTTGCGATGATATTCCGTACGCAGGGCACGATCAGCTACTTCCGCCGGAATATTCCCAAGGCGGGTGAGCCAGGCTCCTTCGAGTTCGATGTCGCGCCGATCCCGGGCAACGTCGATCAGAAGTCGGAGGGGAGCCTGATCTGCTTCGCGATCACCAAGCCCGCCAAGAACCCCGACGGTGCCTGGAACTTGCTGAAGTTCATGGGCGGGCCGGAGGGGAGCAAGATCTTCGCGGAGCAAGGAGCCTGGATCACCACCCACAAGGCGAGCAACAGTTTCCTGAAGCCTGGCGCGACACCGCCCGCGAGCTACCCCGCCAACCTCGCCCTCTTCACCAAGGCGACCGAGTTCGCCACCGTGGTCAATTTCACCGAAAACACCGAGGCCGCGCGCAACGTCTACCGGCAGGAGTTCGCCAAGATCTGGAACGGTCAAGAGCCGGCGCAGACGGTCCTCGACCGGGTGAAGAAGGATGTGGAGGAGGCCCTGAGCGGCAAGTTCTAAGGCACCACACCGGAAAGGTGCGGCGGGCGGCGGGGTGGCGCAGAGCGGCACCCCCGCCGCCCGCCACCGAGGGAAAGGGCAGTATGGCAGTCAGGGCGAAAGCGCTCGAGCGGCCCGCAACCCGGACAGGGATCTCGCGGAAACACTTGCGGCAGAACATCGAGGGATGGCTGTTCATCATGCCGGTGATGATCGGCGTGATGGCCTTCTACGTCATCCCGCTGCTCGTCTCGTTCTACACCTCGTTCACCAACGCGGACGGCCTGACCGACCCGCAGTGGGTGGGGTTGTTCAACTATCAGCGCCTCTTCACCCGCGATCAATTCTTCCGGCGCAGCATCATGAATACGATCCTCTACGTCGTCGGTCATATTCCGCTGACGATCGGGCTCGCGCTCTGCCTCGCCCTCCTCTGCAATCGCAAGATGCCCGGCGTCACCTGGTTCCGCACCGCTTATTTCATCCCGGTCGTCACCAACGTGGTCGCGATCAGCCTGGTCTGGAACTTCTTCTTCTCGCCGCGCGGCGGGGTCATGAATTGGGGCCTCTCGCTCGTCGGCATCGGCGGGCCGTCCTGGCTCACCGACGGCAACTGGGCGCTGCCGGCGGTGATCATCGTCAGCGTCTGGTTCGGCGTCGGCTTCCCGATGATCATCCTGCTGGCGGGGCTCCAGGGGATCCCCGAGATGTACTACGAGGCGGCGAAGATCGACGGGGCATCGGCGTGGGGCCGCTTCCGCTACGTCACGATGCCGCTGCTGACCCCGGCGCTCTTCTTCCTCTCGATCACGCAGTTCATCTCCTCGTTCCAGGTCTTCGGCATCATCTACGTCCTCACCGGCGGCGGTCCCGCCCGCGCCACCAGCGTCTACATCTACTATCTCTACCAGAACGCCTTCCAAGATTCGCGCCTCGGCTACGCCTCGGCGATGGCCTGGCTCCTCTTCGCCGCGATCGCCCTGATCACCTTCATCCAATGGCGACTCCAGAAGCGCTGGGTCATCTACGACTGAGCGCGGATATGCGGGGCGGCTGGTGCCCCCGCCCACAGACAGCCACGCTCGAAGACTCGATGGTCCGCCACCCGCGAAGGAGATAATCGATGGCCCAACTGAGTCGCCCCCTTACGAGTCCGGTCGCCCCACGGCAAGGACAGGTCGGCGTGCGAATCCGGCAGTTCGGCGTGAATCTGATCTTCTACGCCATCATGTCCGTGCTGGCGGTGGTCTTCCTCGCGCCGCTCCTCTGGATGGTCACCGCCTCGCTCAAGCCGGAGAGCCTGGTGCTGGCGACCCCGCCGACCTTCCTGCCGCGCCACTTCCAGTGGGAGAACTACGTGGCGGTGCTGGATGTGATCCCGCTCTTCGCGTTCAACAGCTTTAAGCTCGCCTTCCTGACGGTCGGCGGGGTCCTGCTCGTCACCCCGCTCGCCGCATATGCTTTCGCGCGCCTCGAATTCTGGGGGCGCGATTTTGCCTTCTCGATCCTGCTGGCAACGCTGATGGTGCCGAGCATCGTCACCCTGATCCCGCTCTACATCATCTATAAGAATATCGGCTGGATCGACACGCACTACCCCCTCTGGGTGCCGAAGGTGCTGCACTCGGTCACCGCGATCTTCC
>JAABUT010004385.1_pt1 | contig 11268 bp, 9 predicted proteins | sample 5559281 | NCBI WGS metagenome assembly JAABUT01 (sample SAMN10711880, study PRJNA513359) | rock metagenome | isolation source: Antarctica rocks | place: Antarctica: Victoria Land, Ricker Hills nord | collected 2016-01-04
CCCACCTCGGTGACGAAGCCCGGGTGCACCAGGTCATCGAGCTGCGCGCGCACCTCCCGCTCCGGGCTCACCGCGAGCCGCTGCTCGACCTCGGCGGCGGCGACCAGCACCTTCTCGGTCCTGGCGAGCGCGTCGGCGAAGGCCGCCTCGAGCCGGGGGCGCACCGAGGCCACCAGCACTGCGAAGTCCTCGGCGTCCCAGACCTGCGCGCCGCCCACGAGCCCGTCCGCGGCCGCCGTCAGGCAGTCGGCCAGCAGAGCACCGACGCTGCCGTGCGGGTTGCGCTGCAAGACCAGTTTCGAGGCGTTGGTCAAGCGTCCGCGCACCGCCTTCACCGGCGACGGCGAGGACAGCAGCAGCAGTCGGCGTACGCCGGCGGGGTGCGCCGCGGCCTGGTCCGCCGGCGTCCCGAGGACCCGCAGGGCCACGCTCGCGCCCTCGTCGACCAGCGCGGGGTAGCCGACGACGGCGCCGGAGCTCACCGTCCGCGGGATGCTCTCCACCTCCCAGGTGGTCAGCCCGCTGCGCTCGAGATCCCTGGCGAAGGAGGAGATCACCTCCTGCAACGGGAGGGCCAGCTGGGCCTGGAGCACGGCGAGGTCCTTGCCCTCGGCGAGGGCCACGCCCCCCTCGTCGACCACCCGGTAGGTGACGCGCAAGTGGTCCGGCACCGCGTCAAGATCCCAGGCATCGACGGGGATGACGACGTCGCGCACGTTGCGCACCTCCCGTGACAGAGCCGGCAGGAGCGACTCCTCGCGGGGTGCGACCCGGGTGAGCACGGCGCGCGCGGTGTCCGGCGCGGGCACGAGCTTCACCCGTAGCGCCTTGGGCAGTGCGCGGATCAGCGCGGTAACCAGTTCCAGCCGCAGACCCGGTACCTGCCAGTCGAAGTCGCGCGGCGCCACCCGGTTCAGCACCGCCAGCGGCACGTCGACCGTCACTCCGTCCGCTGTGCTCCCCGGCGCGAACTCGTACAGCAGCGGCAGGTCGAGGTCGCCGCTGCGCCAGCTGCTCGGGTAGTCGCCCGGGTCCATGACCCCCTGCACGAGCTGGTCCAGGCGGAAGCTGAGCAGGCCCGGGTCCTGCCGCCTGGCCTGCTTCCACCACGCGTCGAAGTGGCCTCCGGACACCACCTCGGGCGGCACCCGCTTGTCGTAGAAGTCGTACAGCGCCTGGTCGTCGACCACGATGTCGCGCCGGCGCGCCCGGTGCTCGAGCTCCTCCACGTCCTCCAGCAGGGCGCGGTTCGCGGCGAAGAAGCCGTGGTGGGTGTCCCAGTCCCCCTCGACCAGGGCGTGGCGGAGAAACAGCTCGCGGCTCATGACGGGATCGATCGCGCCGTACGCGGTCTTGCGCCGGGTGACGAGCGGGACGCCGTACAGGGTGACCTTCTCGAACGCGACGACCGACGCCCGCTTCTTCTCCCAGTGCGGCTCGCTGTAGACCCGCGCCACCAGATGGGCGCCGAGCCGCTCGGCCCACTCGGGCTCGATCTTCGCGACCATCCGGCCCCACAGCCGATTGGTCTCGACCAGTTCAGCGGCCATCACGAACTGCGGCGCCTTCTTCGCCAGAGCCGAGTCGCGTACGACGGCGAAGCGCGCCCCCCGGGCGCCGACGTAGTCGCGCTTGTCGGCGTCGCGCAGCCCCACGTGGGACAGCAGCCCGGCCAGCAGCGCCTGGTGCACCTGCGCCTGCGGGGCCGGCGCGTTGTCGTGGGCGAGGTCGAGATGGCGTACGACGCGGCGCAGCTGGGAGTGCAGGTCCTGCCACTCGCGGATTCTCAGGTGGTTGAGGAACTCCCGCCGGCACAGGCGTCGGAAGGCGCTCGAACCCAACTCGCGCTGCGAGTCGCGTACGTGCTCCCACAGGTTCAGCCAGGTGAGGAAGTCCGAGCTCGGATCGACGAAACGCGCGTGCATCTGGTTCGCGGCCTGCTGGGCGTCGGTCGGCCGCTCCCGCGGGTCCTGGATCGACAGGGCCGCGGCGATGACGAGGACCTCGCGTACGCAGCCCAGCCGCTCGGCCTCGACCACCATCCGGGCGAGCCGCGGGTCCACGGGCAGCTGGGCCAGGGCGCGGCCCGTGCGCGTCAGGCCGCCACGGCCGTCGAGCGCCCCGAGCTCGTCGAGCAGCTGCACACCGTCGCGGACGTTGCGGTGGTCGGGCGGCTCGACGAAGGGGAACGCGTCCAGGTCGCCGAGGCCGAGCGCGGTCATCTGCAGGATGACCGAGGCCAGGTTGGTCCGCAGGATCTCCGGGTCGGTGAACTCCGGCCGACCGAGGAAGTCCTGCTCGCTGTACAGCCGGACGCAGATGCCTTCGGCCACCCGGCCGCACCTGCCGGCGCGCTGGGTCGCCGAGGCCTGGGAGACCGCCTCGATGGGCAGCCGCTGCACCTTCGTGCGCTGGCTGTACCGGGAGATGCGGGCCGTGCCCGGGTCGACGACGTACCGGATCCCCGGCACGGTCAGCGACGTCTCCGCGACGTTGGTGGCCAGGACGATCCGGCGTCCGGTGTGCGGCGCGAACACGCGGTGCTGCTCGGCCGCGGAGAGCCGGGAGTAGAGCGGCACGATCTCGGTGCGTTCGTCAGTCGACGCGCGCAGAGCGTCTGCGGTGTCGCGGATCTCGCGCTCACCGGACAGGAACACCAGTACGTCCCCGGGCCCCGCCAGGGCCAGCTCGTCGACGGCGTCGCAGATGGCCTGGGCCTGATCGACGTCGGGCTCCGGTGGCCGGTAGCGCACCTCGACGGGGTAGGTCCGTCCCGACACCTCGAGCACGGGCGCGTCGTTGAAGTGCCGGCTGAACCGCTCCGGGTCGATCGTCGCGGAGGTGATGACGAGCTTGAGATCGGGCCGCTGCGGCAGCAGCTGCTTGAGGTAGCCGAGCAGGAAGTCGATCGTGAGGCTGCGCTCGTGCGCCTCGTCGATGACGATCGTGTCGTAGGCCCACAGCATCCGGTCCCGACTGATCTCCGCAAGCAGGATGCCGTCGGTCATCACCTTGACCAGGGTCGCCTCCGACACCTGGTCGTGGAAGCGCACCGTGTAGCCCACGACGTCGCCGAGCTCGGTCCCGAGCTCCTCGGCCACGCGTTCGGCCACCGCACGCGCCGCGATCCGGCGGGGCTGGGTGTGCCCGATCACGCCCGTGACGCCGCGCCCGAGCCCGAGCAGGATCTTCGGCAGCTGCGTCGTCTTGCCCGAGCCCGTCTCCCCCGCGAGCACCACCACCTGGTGCTCGGCGATGGCGGCCGCGATGTCCTCGCGCACCTGGCTGACCGGCAGCTGCGGCGGGTAGTCCAGCGCCGGCACGCTGGCGCGGCGCTCGGCCACGTGCTCCTCGGCCAGGACGACCTTCGCCGCGAACTGCTCGCCGGAACCGCCTCCCCGTCGTAGGTCGGACAACCGGCGCGCCAGCCGTCGGCGGTCGCGGAGCACGAGCCCGTCGAGGCGCTCCTCGAGCTCGGTGTAGGCGTCCATCCCGCTCACCAGCCTAGGTCGCCGGCGCGCCGGCTGTCGTACGGTGCGGGCTCCACCCCTGCCCCGAGGAGCATCTGTGACCCAGCCCCTGACCCGGCTGCAGGCCGGTACCGCGGCGGTCGCCGCCAAGCGCGCCGCTGGGACCACCTGGCCCGACATCGCCGCAGCACTGGGCAGGAGCCCGGTCTGGTCGGCCTCGGCCGTGCTCGGCCAACAGGGCCTGGACCAGGCCCAGGCCGTCGTGCTCGGCGAGCTCCTGCACCTGCCCGCGGAGGTGGTGACCGCGCTGCAGCTGCCGCCGGACCGCACCGCCGCCGCCGTGGACCTGACCGATCCGCTGGTCTACCGGTTGACCGAGATGGTGCAGGTCTACGGCTCGGCGCTGCGCGAGCTCGTCGGGGAGCAGTTCGGTGACGGCATCATCAGCGCGATCGACTTCGAGGTGGACATCGAACGGGTCGCCGATGCCAAGGGCGACCGGGCGGTGCTCACCCTCAACGGCAAGTTCCTGCCGTACCGCGTCTGGTGAAGCGCAGCGCCGGGGTCCTGCTGTGGCGGCGCGGGACCCGCGAGATCGAGGTTCTGCTCGGCCATCCCGGCGGCCCGCTGTTCGCCCGCAAGGACACCTGGACCATCCCCAAGGGCGAGTACGACGACAGCGAGCCGGCCCTTTGCGCAGCGCACCGGGAGTTCGCCGAGGAGCTCGGGCTGGCCGCTCCCGCCGGTGAGTGCGTGCCCCTCGGCGAGGTGACCCAGAACAGCGGCAAGCGGGTCACGGCGTGGGCGCTCGAGGGCGACCTGGACGTGTCCGAGGTGCGCAGCAACAGCTTCCAGCTGCAGTGGCCACCCCGGTCGGGGCGGTGGCAGGAGTTCCCCGAGCTCGACCGGGCGCAGTGGTTCGGCCTGGCGGAGGCCGGCGGCAAGCTTCTCCCGGCGCAGACGCCCTTCCTGGAGCGGCTCAGCACGTACCTGACAGGGTCCGGGAGTCGTTGACTGCCGCGTCGAGGGGGCGCCAGGACCGGACACGTCACAATGGTTGCAACAACTTCCCGCACCCACCGGAGGACGTGCATGATCCGTCAGTTCGGGCCGGCGATGGTCATCACCGCCGTCGCCCTCGTCCTCGCCCTCGTCCTGGGCGGCCCCACCGACCTCGCCGTCGTCGCCATCCTGGGCGTCCTGGAGATCTCCCTGTCCTTCGACAACGCGGTCGTCAACGCCAAGGTGCTCACCCGGATGCACCCGCTGTGGCAGAAGCTGTTCCTGACGATTGGCATCGTGATCGCCGTGTTCGGCATGCGCCTGGTCCTGCCCATCTTCATCGTGTCCCTGACCGCGCACCTGTCGCTGTCCGACGTGGTCAACCTCGCGATCAACGACGCGACGAAGTACGGGCAGGAGCTCGACAACGCCAAGCAGGCGATCTACGCCTTCGGTGGAACCTTCCTGTTCATGATCTTCCTGGACTTCGTCCTGGACGTCGAGCGGGACGTCTTCTGGCTCGCGCCCGTCGAGAAGGCGCTGGTACGCATCGGCAAGCTCGACCAGCTCTCGGTCGTCATCGCCCTCGGCGGCATCTTCGTCATGTCGCGCATCACCCCCCACGACAAGCAGCTGACGGTGTTCGTCGCCGGACTGATCGGCCTCGCGGCGTACCTGGTCGTGAACTCCCTGGACAACCTGTTCGAGGAGTCCATGGACGACGGCGAGGACCAGGGCGCAGCGCCGGCGACCAAGATGACGGGCGCGGTCTTTCGCGCCGGGATCTTCACGTTTCTCTACCTGGAGGTGCTCGACGCGTCGTTCTCCTTCGACGGCGTCATCGGCGCTTTCGCCATCTCCAACCGGGTGCTCGTCATCGCCCTCGGCCTGGGGGTGGGCGCCTTCTGGATCCGCTCGCTCACGCTGTACCTGGTGCGCAAGGGCACGCTGTCGGAGTACGTCTACCTCGACCACGGCGCGCACTGGGCGATCGGCGTGCTCGCCGTCATCATGATCGCGCAGGTCCGCTACCAGGTACCCGAGGTCGTGACCGGGCTGACGGGCGTGGGCTTCATCGGCTTGGCGCTGGTGTCCTCGATCGCCGAACGGCGGCGCAACCCCGAGCAGGAGCCCGCACTCGTCGGTTGAGCGTGGCTACTTGCGCCCGGGCCGCCAGTCCATGCCCCAGCTGTACATCCGGTCCAGCGCCTGCTGGGAGCCGTCCACGTATCGGATCTCGCGGCGCACGTCGAGCGAGCTGCCCGTCGAGCTCAGCAGGGCGACTGCGCACATCCGTGAGCCGGAGTGCTCGTCGAGGGCGACCTCGATGGGCGCACCGCCCTGCGGGTAGAGGGTCACGACACCGTCCGCGCGGCTCCACGCCGGCACGCCCTCGTAGATGAAGGCGAACACCAGCACCCGCTTGATCTCGTGCAGGTGCTCCAGGTTGATCGACAGGTTCTCCCCGCCGGTGGCGCTGCCGGACCGGTCGTCGCCGTCGAGCTGGATGTACGGCGGCCCGTCGAGCCGGCCGAAGGCGTTCCCGAGCGCCTGCACGACTCCCTTGCTGCCGTCGGTGAGCTCGTAGAGGCAACCCAGGTCGAGGTCGATGCTCTGCGCCTTGCGGAACAGGCCCTTGGTGCCGGAGTTCCAGTTCAGGTTCACCCGCATCTGGCCCGTGGCGCCTGAGCCCTTGGTCAGCGAGACCGTCGGCGCCGCCTTCGTGAGGGTGACCTTCTGCAGCGAGCCGCCTCCGCTTCCGGTGGTCATCAGAGGTTGACGCCGTAGTCGCGGGCGATGCCCTCCAGGCCCGAGGCGTAGCCCTGGCCGATCGCGCGGAACTTCCACTCGGCGCCGCTGCGGTAGAGCTCGCCGAACACCATCGCGGTCTCGGTCGAGGCGTCCTCGGTCAGGTCGTAGCGGGCGATCTCTCCGCCGTCCGCCTGGTTCACCACCCGGATGAAGGCGTTGCGGACCTGCCCGAAGCTCTGCCCCCGGGTCCCCGCGTCGTAGATCGAGACCGGGAAGACGACCCTGTCCACCTCGGTGGCCAGCGAATGCAGGTCGACCTTCACCGCCTCGTCATCGCCCTCGCCCTCCCCCGTGAGGTTGTCGCCGGTGTGCTCGACCGTCCCGTCCGGCGAGGTGAGGTTGTTGTAGAACACGAAGTGCTGGTCGGTCAGGACCTTGCCGGCGCTCCCGCAGATCATGGCGCTGGCGTCCAGGTCGAAGTCGGCACCGGTGGTCGTGCGGGTGTCCCATCCCAGACCTACCAGTACGGCGGTCAGCCCGGGCGCCTGCTTGGTCAACGAGACGTTGCCGCCCTTGGTCAACGAGACGCCCACGTGGTCCTTCTTCCTGTCCGGGCCGACCACTCGGCCGACCCCTGCAGTCAACCCCCTGCGTACGGCACCTGTCAGGCCCCGCGGCGCGCGCGCGGCAGCAGCCGGTCGCTGATGATGCGCCGCTGGATCTCGCTGGTGCCCTCGAAGATGGTCGTGAGCCGCGCGTCGCGCCAGTACCGCTCCACGCGCCGCTCGGTCGTGTAGCCGTTGCCCCCGTGCAGCTGCATCGCCTGCCCGGTCACGTCCACCGCCATCTCGCTCGCCAGCAGCTTGACCATCGCGGCCTGGCCCTCGCACGGGACGTCTTCGTCGATCAGGTGCGCCACGCTGTGGGTGAAGCTGCGCGCCTGCTCCACCCGCGCCGCCATGTCGGCGAGGGCGAACCGCAGGGCCTGGAAGTCTCCGATCGGATGACCGAACTGCTCGCGCTCCTGCAGGTAGACCTGGCAGTCCTCCACCGCGGCGCGGGCCACGCCCACCGCCCGGGCGGCGGTGTGGACGCGGGCGATGTTGAGGCCGCGCTGCACGGCGGCGAACCCGCCCTCGCCCTCGTGCCCCTCGTCGGCGTACAAGCCCGTGAGCCGGTCGGCATCGGGGACGCGCAGGCGCTCGAACTGCAGGTCCCAGGTGAGGAACCCGTGGTAGCCGATCTTGTCGATCGGCTGGCCGGTCATCCCGACCGGGAACGTGCCCCGCTCCTTCACCACGAGGAACGGCACCAGTCCGGCGCTGCGCGGCTCACCGTCTGCCGGGTCGCTGACCCGCGCGAGCACCTCGACGAAGTCCGCGGCCAGCGCATTGCCCGCCCATCGCTTGTGGCCCGTCAGCACCCAGTGGTCCCGGTCGCGCACCGCGCGGGTCTGCACGCCCGCGAGGTCCGAGCCGGCGGTGGCTTCGCTCAGCGCGATCGCGCCGATCCACTCACCACGGGCGCTGCGGGCCAGCAGCCCGGCGCGCCGGTCTTCGTCGAGCACCTGCGTCCCGAGCCCCTGCCCGCGGGCCAGAATGCTCCCCACGCTCAACCAGGCCCGGGCGAGCTCCTCCGACACCAGGCAGTACTCCAGCACCCCCAGCCCCAGCCCGCCTTGCTCGGCCGGCACCGTGATCCCGAACCAGCCGTACGCCGCCATGGCCTCGATGAGCTCCCGCGGCATCTCGGCCTTCTGCCGATCGAGCTCGTCCGCGGCGGGCAGCACCCGGTCGCGCGCGAAGTCCCGGGCCAGCTCCTGCAGCGCGAGCCGCTCCGGGGTGGCGTACGGGCTCTGCAGGATCGGCGGGCACGGGGGCACGAGCGGCACGGGGCTCCCTCGACGGAGTGGGTGGCGGAGTGGCGTCAGTGGTTCCAGGCGGCGACTGCCGGGTCGCAGTGGACCCGTGGGCGGACGCCGGCCATCGTGGCACCGCTCCCGCTCCGCGTCGTCTCGAGCGGGCGATCCCCGTCTCAAACCTTGTTGTGACGAACACCACGGGTGGCAAGCCGCACAGGGAGGCTGCTTGCCACAGCTAGCAGCCGTTGCCTACGGTGGCGGCATCCCGAGACAGCGGGCTCGTCCAGAGGCGAGCCTGACCGCCCGGTGGCCGGGGCCTGCGGGCTCGCCACCTGAGGGCGCGCACCCGTCCTGAGCGTGAACGTGACGGCCTGCCGCCCGCACGGAGGAATCCATGACCCACCCGCGTTCCCTGCTTGTCCTTGCCCTGACGGCGACCAGCCTGGCGGGGGCTCTCAGCACCTCCCCTTCCGCCAGCGCCGCCGACGGCCGCTCACCCGCGCAGGTCAGGCCGCTGCTCACGTCCGACGAGGAGCTCGCGCTCGACGTACAGCTCGAGATGGCGGCAGCTCACCGACACCTGGTCATCCAGCAGGTAGCGGCCCGACTCGCCGCCGCACGCGCAGCCGCCGCACAGCAAGCGGCGCTGGCCGCCGAGGCGCAGCGCGTGGCACAGGCAGTTGCCCAACAAGCTGCGGTGCAGGCGGCCAACGACCAGCGGGCCGCGCACGCTCAGCAGGCCGCTGCCCAGGCCCAGCAGGCCAGCCAGGCCGCCGCCCAGGCCCAGCAGGCGACTCAGGCCGCCGCTCAAGCCGCGCAGGCTCAGCAGTCCACCCAGGCTCCGCAGTCCACCCAGGCTCAGCCGTCCGCCCAGGCTCAGCCGTCCGCCCAGCCCACGGCCGGCCAGAGCACCGGCGACCCGAAGGGCTACGCCCGGCAGCTGCTGTCCAGCCGCGGCGAGGCCGACCAGTTCGGCTGCCTCGACAGCTTGTGGGGGCGGGAAAGCGGCTGGCAGGTCTCGGCCTCGAATGCCTCCAGCGGCGCGTACGGCATCCCGCAGGCCTTGCCCGGCAGCAAGATGGCCTCGGTCGGACCGGACTGGCAGAGCAACGCGGCGACCCAGATCCAGTGGGGCCTGGGCTACATCGGCGGCCGCTACGGTTCGCCGTGCGCGGCCTGGAGCCACTCGCAGGCCAACGGCTGGTACTGACCGGCCCGCATCCTGTCCGAGGTGGTGACGCTGCGCAGTGAGCGCAGCACCCTGGTGCGCGCTACTGCCCTGCATACCGTGCGGGGCGGTGGCCGGCGGGTTGGCGGGCTGCCGTCTCCGGACCCGTCCGGGCCTGGCACCGTGGGCCGTGTGCAGCTCCTCGCGCCCGCCCCGCTCTCCCGCCGCCCGGCTCGGGCAATCCTGCTGTTGGGCGGGTTGGGCCTGTACGGCGCCAGCGACGGCCTGCTCGTCCTGGCCGGCCTCGGGCTGGACCCCTGGGACGTCCTGCACCAAGGGCTGTCCCGCACCCTCGGCCTGCAGGTCGGCACCTGGGCGATCCTGGTCGGGGCCGTGGTCCTGCTGGGCTGGATCCCGCTGCGACAGCGACCCGGACTCGGCACGGTCTGCAACGTCGCGATCATCGGGCTGGTCATCAACGCAACCCTGGCCATCGTGCCCGCGCCGCGAACCCTGGTGGTGCAGGCGCTCGTCCTGATCGCGGCGGTCGTGCTCAACGCGGTGGCCACCGGCGCCTACATCGGGGCCGGCCTCGGCCCCGGACCCCGGGACGGCCTCACGACCGGGCTGGCCGCGCGCGGGCTGTCGCTGCGCGTTGTCCGCACCGTGGTTGAGATCACGGTGCTGGCCCTCGGTTGGCTGCTCGGGGGCACGGTTGGGATAGGCACGCTGCTCTACGCCCTGGCCATCGGCCCGCTCACCCACGTGAGCATCCCCGCGCTCCGACTGCACGACACCCCGACCCGTGGCTCGGCCTCCGGGGCGGTCAGCGGTCCGGGCTGAGCGTGCGGAGGCCGTCGGCGACGAGCCTGCGTGCTGCGTGTGCCCGGCGAAGGCGTTGAGCGGCGGTCAACGAGACCGCGTGGCCTTGCCGTCGTCGCGCGATCTGCTGCGCCAGCTCCTGGTCGACACCGAGCCGGTCGAGCCGGGTCAGGGCCTCCCGCTTGGTGATCAGCCGGCCCTCGGTCAGCGTCGCCTCGGCGCGAGCGAGGGTCAGCAGGCCGAGGTCGACGTGCGTGTCGTCCAGCCACCGCCACGGCCGTCGTACCGCAGCGGGCCAGTACACGCGCACCTCCCGGCGCGCAGCTGCCTGGAGCGCGGCGCTGTCCATGGGCGGCAGCACGTCGGCCGGCCTGGGGCCCAGCACGGTGATACCTGCCTGCAGGAGCTCGGCGCGGGCGATACCGCTGAACTCCCGACGGAGCAGCTTGCCGTGCGCCCACGTCAGGTGCTTGGCCTCGACGTCCTGGACCTCACCCATAGGCACGTACACGCAGTGCAGCTTGGCGGCGGCCGGGTCCAGGCGAGTCTGCTGGTGCAAGGTCTTCAGCTGCCTGCGCTGCCGGCCGTGGAGTTCGGCGGCGATCACGGCGACGAGGTCGAGGTCGCTGCGCCCGGGCTGGAAGTCGCCGGAGGCCAAGGACCCTGCGGCATAGAAGCCCAGCACCCCAGCGACCGGCTGAACCGCACGTGCGAAGGACACCACGACGGGTGCTTGCTGCAGTCGCACGTCCACCGCGCCAGAGTCCTCCGCCGACGCGGTCAATAGAGAGGAGGGTACTTCGGTATGGCGGCCGCCCGCAGTTCCAGGATCTGCGAGTGCACGTCCTGCACCTGCGGGATGAAGCTGAAGCGCGACAGAGGTTGATCGCGCTGAGCGGCCGAATCCAGCAGGATCGTGCCGTAGCCCACCGCCCGCCCCAGCGGACTGGCAGCCGCGTCGATGAAGGCAATGCCGGTCAGCGACATCGAAGGAACGTGCCGCACGAAGATCCCGGAGCAGCGGTACAGCCGCTTGGTGGTCACCACGAGTCGGTCGTGGTGCCAGTCCGCCACCTCGAAGCCGACCCAGGCGAGCAGCAGGACGCCGATGAGCACGCGGCCGGCCAGCGGACTGGCCGGCCCGGCGAACACGACCAGCAGCACGGCAGTGGCGACGCCGACGGCGACACACG
>JAABUT010004387.1_pt1 | contig 11264 bp, 10 predicted proteins | sample 5559281 | NCBI WGS metagenome assembly JAABUT01 (sample SAMN10711880, study PRJNA513359) | rock metagenome | isolation source: Antarctica rocks | place: Antarctica: Victoria Land, Ricker Hills nord | collected 2016-01-04
GCACTAGGGTTGACGGCACACACCAGGTGCGGCACCGGAGGGAGATCGACGTGGCCGACGAACGGCGTCAGACCACCCGCGGCAGCGCGGCGTCCCTGCGCACCGCCGCCCTCCTGGCCGCCGTCACCGACGTGGCCACGGCCGGCCTGGAGGCGCTCGGGCGGCCACTGCGGGTGCTCGACCTCGGCGGTGGCACCGGCGGTCTCGCCGTCCCGCTCGCCGAGCTCGGCCATGACATCACCGTCGTCGACCCGAGTCCGGACGCCCTCGCGGCGCTCGAGCGTCGCGCCGCCGAGTCCGGAGTCGCCGACCACATCACGGCCCGTCAGGGGGACGCCGACAGCCTCGCCGAGGTCCGTCCCGCGGACGGTTTCGACCTCGTCTGCTGCCACGGGGTCCTCGAGGTCGTCGACGACCCCGCGTCAGCCCTGGCCGCCGTCGCCGTTGCCCTCGCTCCCGACGGCCACCTGTCGCTGCTCGTCGCCGGGCGACTGGCGGTTGTCCTCGCCAAGGCCCTCGCCGGTGAGTTCGGCCAAGCCCGGGAGGCCCTCACCAGCACCGACGGACGATGGGGGCGCACCGACCCGCTGCCGCGCCGGTTCGATATCGCCCAGCTCGAGTCCCTCCTCCACGAGGCCGGACTCACGAGCGAGCACGTCCACGGGATACGCCTCTTCAGCGACCTCGTGCCGTCGGGGTCGATCGACAGCGCGGCCGACCGAGCCACCCTCCTCGAGCTGGAGCAAGCGGTCGCCGACCACCCGGCATACGCCTTCCTCGGAGGACTCGGAGCGGGCATCCATGTCCTGGCCCGGCGGGTCTGACCCGGCACCCACCCGGCCGGGGGTTCTCGGATGAGCCGCCGCCAGTACGCCGCGCCGACCCGCTCCGGCGACGACGAGCCGGACGACACCGGCTGCACCATCCTCCACGTCGACATGGACGCCTTCTATGCCATGGCGTCGCTCATCGACCGGCCCGACCTGCGCGGGAAGTCGGTCATTATCGGGGGCGGCGGCCGGTCCGTCGTCCTCTCGGCGACCTACGAGGCCCGCACGTTCGGCGTGACGTCGGCGATGCCGATGGGGCGAGCCCGGCGGATGTGCCCGCAGGCAGTGGTGATCGAACCTGACTTCACCCGCTACACGCAGATCTCCGACGCGATCATGGCGACCTTCGACTCGGTCACCGACATCGTCGAGCCGCTCTCCCTCGACGAGGCATTCCTCGACATCGCGGGCGCCCAGCGACGACTGGGGCCACCGCGGGTCATCGCCCAGCTGCTGCGCGACACCATCGCCGACGAACAGGGCATCACCTGCTCCATCGGGGTGGCCCCGACGAAGTTCGTCGCCAAGCTCGCCTCGAGCCTGGCCAAGCCCGACGGCATGATCGTCGTCCCCGAGGCCGAGGTGCTGGGGTTCCTCCACCAGCTGCCCGTGGGGGCGCTCTGGGGGGTCGGCGAACGCACCGAGGAGGCCCTGACCCGGCTCGGGCTGCGCACCGTCGCCGACATCGCCCACACTCCGGTCGACACGTTGCGGCGGGCACTCGGCGACGTGTCGGGGTCGCACCTGCACCAGCTGGCGTGGGGGCGTGACGAGCGTCCGGTCGTGCGCGAGCGTCGCGAGAAGAGCATCGGCGCCGACGAGACCTTCGCCCACGACATCGACGACCCGGTCGTCATCCACCGCGAGCTGCTCCGACTCAGTGACCGCACGGCGGCCCGGGTGCGCGCGGCCGCGATGATGGGGCGCACCATCTCGATCAAGGTCCGCTTCGCCGACTTCACGACGATCACCCGGGCCCGCACCCTGCGCGACCCCACCGACGTCTCCCGGGACATCTACGCCACCGCTAAGTCACTCTTCGACGCGCTCGGCCTGCAGCGGGTCCGGATCCGGCTCGTCGGGGTGCGGTTGGAAGGACTGATCGAGGCCGAGCGCGCCCCGCTCCAGGGGATGCTCGACGAACCCGACCACGGCTGGCGCGATGCCGACCGGGCGGTGGACCGGGCGAGTGCGCGCTTTGGCGCCGGCTCCGTGCGCCCCGCCTCACTCGTCCGCGACCACGACGGTGAACCCGGCCACCGCACCGAACCGTGACCGGACCCAGCCAGTGTGACTGTGGGCAACCGTCAGGAGAAGCGTTCTGTCCAACGGGTTCCCTCCCGCCCGGCACCGACATATATTGAAGTCCTAGAGTGACCCTCGAGTAGTACCCGTCGCCCTGCGAAACTTTGTCCGGGTGCCGATCGTCCTACTGGTGAAGCCCGGTGCAAGGGAGGTTGACGGTGCCGCTGTCAGAACACGAGCAGAAGATGCTCCAAGCCATGGAGCAGGCGCTGTATGCCGAAGACCCCCAGTTCGCCACCCACATCACGAACCACGGGTTGCATCAGAACAAGCGACGGATGATCCTCGGCGGACTCGGCGTCGTCGTCGGGCTGGCCCTGGTCGTCCTGGCCGCCCTGAACTCCCTCATCTGGCTCGGAGCCGTCGGCTTCGCGCTCATGGTGGCCGGTGGGGCCTACGCCTTCACTCCCGCGAAGAAGACCGTCCTTGGTGCAGTGTCCGAGGATGGCTCTGTTCGTCGCGCCGGCGGCTCGGGCGCCCGCAGGGTGCAGCAGAAGACCGGCTTCATGCAGCGCCTCGAGGACCGCTGGGACAAGCGTCGCCACGACTGGTGAGCGCCTCGCATCACTGACCTCATCGACTCACTGACCTCATTGACTCACTGACCTCATTGACCCGGTCAGGAGCCGGTGCCGAGCGTGAGCACGCCAATCAGCCAGGTCAGGACGATGGCGAACCCGGCGGCGAGCTCGATCCCCATCGAGAGCGCCACGCCCTTGAGGGCGTGCTTGGTCGAGACCCAGGCGGCGCCGCGGTCGTGCTTACGGCTCAGCTCGACGAGAAAGATCCCCAGCACGAAGCCGACCACCGCGCCGACGACCGGGAGAACGACGAACCCCACGACGGCGAGCACGACGGCAAGCAGCAGCGTCCACGTGCCCACGCCGGCCTGCCGCATCCGCCTGCCGGGGACGACGTACTGGCTCACCAGCCCACCGGCATACAGCATCGTGGCAACGCCGAAGACCACCCACGCCGAGGGGGCGGGGTGGTCGTAGGCCCAAAGGGCCGTGGCCAACCAGACGAGCAGCAGCCCCGGGAGCACCGGGACGACGATGCCGAGCAGTCCGACGAGCATGACCAAGCCGGTGACCGCCGTCAGGTTCACCCGGAAGCCCCGTCTGGAAGCGCTGTCTGGAAGTGTTGTCGGGAAGTGGGTGAGAGCTAGTTGACGGTGTTGTCCGTCTCGACCAGCCGGTCTGACTCGTCGTGGATCTCGCTCGCCTTTTCCTGCAGCTGGGGCAGGTGCTGACGCCCGTGGTGGGCACAGAACAGCAGCTCGCCGCCGTTCACAAGGCGGGCGCGAATGTAGGCCTGCGCACCGCAGCGGTCACAACGGTCCGCTGCGCTGAGGCTCGGGGCCAAAGTCATGTTCACGTCTGCCTTCTCTCTCTTCCTGTCGTCGGCCGGGCCCGTCGTGCGGGCCCTGCCGGTCATATCGCTATGACGTCCATCGTCCGCTGCTGGCTGCGGCGTCCGAAGCTCTCAGTTCAAACAGTCAAGCATGTCCGTTGCTTCCCGCCGGGCATCGGCCCGGCATATGACACAGGTCATGTCGAAACCGTGATCCCCCTGTGAGGTGTTCGTTGCAGAGGCGCCGCCGGATGGCGCGCCTGGCAAGGCACGTCACACCCAGCGGCTAGCCTGCCTGCAGCACCCGAAGACACGTTCCGTCCAGCTCGCCGCGGAACGCCCCGCATCCGCACCGACGAAGGGATGTCCGTGTCCACCGCCGCACGCCGACCCGCCGACTCCGGCGGCTACACCGCCCGCCACCTCCAGGTGCTCGAGGGGCTCGAGGCGGTCCGCAAGCGGCCGGGCATGTACATCGGCTCGCGTGACCAGCGGGGCCTCATGCACTGCATCTGGGAGCTGATCGACAACTCGGTCGACGAGGCCCTCGCCGGCGCCGGTGACCGCATCGACGTCGTCCTCTACCCCGACGGCTCCGTCGAGGTCCGTGACCGCGGGCGGGGCATCCCCATCGACATCGAGCCGCGCACCGGGCTGAGTGGTGTGGAGGTCGTCTTCACCAAGCTGCATGCCGGGGGCAAGTTCGGCGGCAGCTCGTATGCCGCGACGGGTGGCCTTCACGGGGTGGGCTCCTCGGTCGTCAACGCGCTCTCCGCCCGCCTCGACGTCGAGGTGGACCGGGGCGGGAAGACCTACAGCATGTCGTTCCGTCGCGGTGAGCCTGGTGTCTTCACCGACCGGGGGGACCCTGCTCCAGATGCCCCCTTCACGGCATACGTGCAGAACAGCGAGCTGCGGGTCGTCGGCCGGGCCAGGCGGGGGGTGACCGGCACCCGCCAGCGGTTCTGGCCGGACGAGCAGATCTTCGAGGCCGGCGCGGTGCTCGACGACGACCAGCTCGCCTCCCGGGCCCGACAGACGTCCTTCCTCATCCCCGGCCTGCAGCTCGTCGTCCGGGACGAGCGCGGCCTGCCCGCCACCCCGGGGGAGTCCGGACCGCACGAGCAGGTGTTCCACCACGACGGCGGGATCGCCGAGTTCGTCGAGTACCTCGCGCCGGACGCGCCGGTGACCGACGTGTGGCGGCTGCAGGGCTCGGGGACCTTCACCGAGACCGTGCCGGTCCTCGACGTCCAGGGCCACATGACGCCGACCGAGCTCGAGCGGGAGTGCTCCGTGGACGTCGCGCTGCGCTGGGGCACCGGATACGACGCCCGGGTCCAGTCCTTCGTCAACATCATCGCGACGCCCAAGGGCGGCACCCACGTCGCCGGCTTCGACCAGGCCCTGCTCAAGGTCTTCCGCAAGCAGCTCGAGGTCAACTCGCGGCGGCTGAAGGTGGGGGGCGACAAGGTGGAGAAGGACGACGTCCTCGCCGGGATGACCGCCGTCGTCACCGTGCGCCTGTCCGAGCCGCAGTTCGAGGGCCAGACCAAGGAGGTGCTCGGGACGTCGGCCGTGCGCACCATCGTCTCGCGAGTCGTGGAGCAGGAGCTCACCGACCGGATCGTCAACCCCAAGCGCGGCGAGAAGCAGCAGTCGGCCCTGCTCCTCGAGAAGGTCGTCTCCGAGATGAAGTCGCGGATCAGCGCGCGGATGCACAAGGAGACGCAGCGCCGCAAGACCGCGCTCGAGTCGTCGTCGCTGCCGGCGAAGCTCGCCGACTGCCGCACCCACGACGTGGCCCGTTCGGAGCTGTTCATCGTCGAGGGTGACAGCGCTCTCGGCACGGCGAAGCTGGCCCGCTCGTCGGACTACCAGGCACTGCTGCCGATCCGCGGAAAGATCCTCAACGTCCAGAAGGCGTCCGTCGCCGACATGCTCAAGAACGCCGAGTGCGCGGCGATCATCCAGGTCATCGGTGCCGGTTCCGGGCGCTCCTTCGACCTCGACGCCGCCCGCTACGGCAAGGTCATCATCATGAGCGACGCCGACGTCGACGGTGCCCACATCCGCACGCTGCTCCTGACGCTGTTCTTCCGCTACATGCGCCCGCTCGTCGACGCCGGCCGGGTGTTCGCCGCCATGCCGCCGCTGCACCGCCTCGAGGTCATCAACCCCGGGGGCAGGAAGAACGACTACGTCTACACCTACAACGAGCCGGAGATGCGGCGCGCGCGTGCCTCGATCGAGAAGCGGGGCAAGCGGATCAAGGAGCCGCCACAGCGCTACAAGGGGCTCGGTGAGATGGATGCCGACCAGCTCGCGGACACGACGATGGACCCCCGGCACCGGACGTTGCGTCGGGTGACCCTAGGCGAGGCGCAGAACGCCGAACGGGTCTTCGAGCTGCTCATGGGCAACGACGTCGCGCCACGCAAGGACTTCATCATCGACTCGGCGGCCGCCCTGGACCGGGCCCGCATCGACGCCTGAGCGGGCCCCGCGTCGCCGCGCGCCGTTGGGCGCCCCTCTGCCGCGGGCCCGCGCCTGTGGCTCTGTCTTGCGGCCGTCGGTGGGACCAGAGCACCAGGGCCGTCCGTCTACGATGAAGCGGTCGGGCACACCCGCCTGGCTCCCCGACCCGACCAGGGAAGCCCGCCCATGGATCAGCCGTTCCGCGCCCCGGAGTCGCACCACGTCGGACCCGACGGGGCCTCTGCGTCGGCGCGCACGACGGAGCCGACCGCGGAGGACGGCACCCAGCAGTGGGCCACCAGCCCCACGGCTGGCGCCCAGCGGCCGGGCCCGGCCCAGCAGCCGGCGGGGGCGACCCTCGGCAGGGACGAGCTCGACTGGGGCCAGAGCGTCCTCGCCACGGTGTCCAAGGCCTTCACCGGCAAGGTGGTCGGCCAGGGCCGCCTCCAGGAGACGCTCCTCATCGGCCTGCTCACCGGCGGTCACATCCTCCTCGAGTCGGTGCCCGGCCTGGCGAAGACCACCGCAGCGTCGACCCTGGCCCACGCCGTCACCGGCACCTTCAAGCGGATCCAGTGCACGCCCGACCTGCTGCCCAGCGACATCGTGGGCACCCAGATCTACGACGCCTCCAAGGCGAGCTTCGAGACGCAGCTCGGCCCGGTGCACGCGAACTTCGTCCTTCTCGACGAGATCAACCGGTCGAGTGCCAAGACCCAGTCGGCGATGCTCGAGGCCATGCAGGAGCGGCAGACCTCGATCGGTGGGCAGGTCTACCCGCTGCCCGAGCCGTTCCTCGTGCTCGCCACCCAGAACCCGATCGAGCAGGAGGGCACCTACATCCTCCCCGAGGCCCAGCTCGACCGCTTCATGCTCAAGGACGTCCTCGACTACCCGACCCTTGAAGAGGAGGCCGAGGTCCTCTACCGCATCGACGCCGGGGTCTTCCTCTCCGACCAGGAGTCCGTCGTCAGCCTCGAGGACGTGCGCCGCCTCCAGAAGCTGGCCCGTCGGGTCTACGTCGACCCCGCGATCATCCGGTATGCCGTGGGGCTGGTCTACGTCACCCGGCACGCCGAGCGCTACATCGACCCCGCCCTGGCGCGGTTCATCGAGTTCGGCGCCAGCCCCCGGGGCAGCATCGCCTTCGCGCAGGCGGCCCGCGCCCGGGCGCTGCTGGCCGGACGCGACCACGTCGTCCCCGATGACATCAAGGCGCTGGCCCACCGGGTCCTGCGCCACCGCGTCGTCCTCGGCTTCGAGGCGGTGGCCGAGGACGTCAACGTCGAGTCCGTCATCGACGCCCTCGTCTCGACGGTCCGCACGCCCTGACGGGGAGCGCCCATGCCGGCCCTGCTGACCAAGGTCAAGAGCAAGCTCTTTCTCGTCGCGCACCGCAAGACATGGGGACTGCTCGACGGCGAGTACGCATCCGTCTTCCGGGGGCGCAGCCTCGACTACGACGACCTGCGTGAGTACGTCCCCGGCGACGAGGTCCGCGACATCGACTGGAAGGCCACGGCCAGGCACGGTGCGCCGCTCGTCAAGCGATACGTCGCCTCCCGGAAGCAGACCGTCCTGCTCGTCGTCGACACCGGCCGGGGGATGGCCGCCCGCACGACGAGCGGGGAGTCGAAGTCCGCGGTCGCGATCATGGCCTGCGGGATGCTCGGGTACCTCGCGTTGCGGCACAGCGACCTCGTCGGGCTGGTCGAGGGCGACGCCACCGGCACCCGGCCACATCCGAGCAAGGGCTCGGAGGCGCATCTCGAGCGGCTGCTCCGGACGGTCCAGCGCCGCACCACCCTGCAGGCCGGCCGGAGCCGCCTCTACGAGCAGCTGCAGTACGTCGGTGACCACTACAGGCAGCGGATGCTCCTCCTCGTGGTCGCCGACGACCACGAGGTGACCGCCGAGGACGAGCTGCTCATCCGACGCCTCCACGCCCAGCACGAGATCCTCTGGCTCACCGTCGAGGACGCCGACCCGACGAGCAACGGACCCGGCGAGAACGCGTTCGACGTCGACGACGACGTCCTCTTGCCCGCCGAGGTGCGGTTCGACGCTCGCCTTCGCACGGCATACGCCACCGCCCTGCAGACCCGGCGCGAGAGCGTCGAGCGGACCCTCGACCAGCTGTCCATCGTCCACGCCCGAGTCGGGTCCTCCGACGAGGTCATGGGCACCGTGTTCCGCCTCCTCGAGAGGCAGCGGCGCCGTGCCCGGTGACGAGTTCTACCCGCCGATGACCTATTCCATCGGGTGGCTGGTCATCGGCCTGGTCATCCTCGTCGCCATCCTCGGCTGGGCCGTCGTCATCTGGTGGCAGACCCGGCCCGCCAAGCCGCCCGAGCCGGCCCCGGAACCGCCACCCGGCTGGCGCCTCGAGAACCTCAAGATCGGCTACCTCGCGCGGATCGACGAGATCGTCCGGCTGGCCGGGACCAACGAGCTGTCGCCCCGGCGGGCCCACCAGGAGATGAGCGTCACCGTGCGTCAGTTCGTCCAGGAGGCGTCCGGGCTCAAGGCGCCGACGATGACCCTGACCGAGCTCGGCCGCAGCGGTGTGCCCTCCCTCGAGCCCGTCACGGATGTCGTCCTGCGGCTCTACCCGGCTGAGTTCGGGCCGGACGGCACGGCGAGCGTGGCGACCGCGGCGGAGGTCGCCCGGGGGGTGGTGTCGCGATGGACCTGAGGCAACCCTGGGTGATCGTGCCGGGCGTCGCCGGGCTCGTGCTCGTCGCGCTGCTCGTGTGGTGGCTGCTGCGCCGCCGCCGCGAGCAGGGCACGGTGGCGGTCGCCAACACCGACCTGCTGCGCCGGCTCCCGGAGTACCACCGAGCCCTGCAGGCACACCGGCTGCGCACCCTTGCTGTCGCTGCCGTGGCGGCCATCGTCGGCCTGACCGCGCTCGTCGGGGCGGCCCGGCCGATCGAGCGGAGCACCGTCAACGAGGTGAAGGACAACCGCGACATCGTCCTGTGCCTCGACGTTTCCGGGTCGATGATCGACGTCGACGCCCGGGTGGTCGCGACGTTCCGGCGGCTCGCCGAGGGTTTCAGGGGTGAGCGCATGTCGATGGTGATCTTCAACAGCTCCGCGGTTCCGGTCTTCCCGCTGACCGACGACTACGACTTCGTCGACGACCAGCTGCGCCAGGCCGAGCGCGCCCTGGACACCCTCGACCCGAAGGAACCGTTCTTCGCCGGGACGCTCAACGGGGAGGGCAGCTCCCTCATCGGTGACGGGCTGGCGACGTGCCTGCGCAGCTTCGACCACCCGGAGCTGAAGCGGGCCCGGTCGGTCATCCTCGCCTCGGACAACGAGGCGGCCGGCAAGTCCCTCTTCACCCTGCCCGAGGCCGGGCAGCTCGCGTCCGCCGGCACGATCCAGGTCTACGGCATCAACCCGAGCGACAGCCCGGCCTCCTCGGCAGCCCGAGAGATGCGATCCGTCGTCGAGGCCAGCGGCGGGGTCTACTACCCGCTGAGCGACCTCTCGGCGGTGGCGAAGATCCTCGACGCCGTGAGCTCGCGCGAGGCCAGCCGCATCCCCGCCGCGCCCGAGGTCGTCGTCACCGACGCGCCGACGCTGCCGGTGGCCCTCTCGTCCCTCGGCGTCCTCACCCTGCTCGCAGTCCGGCGACTCAGGTGGCGACCATGAGCTGGCTACCGCTGGCACCGTGGCCGGTGCTCGTGCTCCTCGCCGCAGTCGGCGGGCTGCTCATCTGGTGGCCGGCCGGGAAGCAGGAGCGCGCCGACACGCTGGTGACCCGGCTGCGGCGGTCGGCCATGGTCGTCCTGCTGCTCGTCGCGGCACTGCGTCCGGGCGTGCCCGGCGGTGACCTCAAGGTCAATGCCACCGACCTCGATGTCTACTTCCTCGTCGACACGACGTCGTCATCGATGGCCGAGGACTACGCCGGGGGCCGCCCCCGGCTCGAGGGGATGCGAGCGGACATCAAGGGTGTCGCGGCCCAGCTGCCCGGAGCGCGCTACAGCCTGGTGACGTTCGACCATGAGACCGTCACCCGGCTGCCGCTCACGGCGGACGCCGCGGCGCTCGCCTCGGCGGCCGACACGATCGTGCCGGAGACCTCGACCTGGTCGCTGGGGAGCAGCGTCACGGTCGCCCGCAGCACCCTTGCGGACACGCTGGAGCGGGGCCAGAAGGCTCATCCCGAGCGCGCGCGAGTGGTCTTCTACCTCGGTGACGGGGAGCAGACGGCACCGTCCGTGCCGGAGCCTTTCGAGGTGGACCGCACGCTGATCAACGGTGGAGCGGTCCTGGGCTACGGCACCGCCCAGGGCGGCCAGATGAAGGAGACCGGCACCCGGCGCGATGCCTACATCACCGACCCGTCGACCGGCCGGCCGGCGCGCTCGGTCATCGACGAGTCGCAGCTCGAGGCCATCGGCGAGCAGCTTACGGTGCCCTACCTGCACCGGACGGCCGACGACAAGGGCGCCGGCATCGTCGACGAGGTCCGGCTCAAGGAGCTCAACTCGTTGAGCACCTCCGATGCGTCCCGTAGCGTGGGTGGCAGGACGGAGCTCTACTGGCCGTTCCTCCTCGCCCTCGCGGCCCTCGCGGCGTGGGAGCTGGGGGTGTCCCTCGCCTCGGTGACGAGGTTGCGCGACAAGGAGGCAGCGGACGCCCGGGCCGTACCGAACAAGCGCAGACCCCGCAGGGGAACAGGTGGAACAGGTGGGACAGGCGGGTCGAGCGAGCAGGGACCAGCCCGTGCACCTGACGAGTCCCGACCGCGTGGGGCGATGGCAGGAGGTGATCGGACATGAGCACGCTGACCGCGGCACGACACGGCGGCGCCGCACCGAGTGTGGGCCAGGCGGAGTCGCCGGACACCCGCCGAGCCCGTCTCGACCTGCGCCGCAAGCTCGTCGTGTGGTCGCTGCCGATCGTCCTCGTCCTCCTGCTCGTCGCGCTGAAGCTCCTCACCATGGTCGCCGCCGGCAACCAGGCGCGGTCGGCCTACGAGGCGGGGCAGGTGACGGCGGTCGAGCAGGCGGCCGGTCGGCTCGGCTTCCTCAACGTCATCGAGCGGTACAAGGCTCCGTTCGCCCGCGGTGACGCCCGGGTCCTCGCCGGGGACGTCGAAGGGGGGCGCGAGGCGTTCGAAGAGGCTCTGCAGGTCGCTCCTCGAGACGCGGTGGAGGCCTGCCAGATCCGGGTCAACCTCGTGCTCAGCCTCGAGAAGCTCGGTGACGCTGCGAAGGCCGCTTCCGGGCTTCCTGCCGCGAAGTCGTACTACGACCGGATGCAGGTCGTGGTCGCCGA
>JAABUT010004388.1_pt1 | contig 11264 bp, 13 predicted proteins | sample 5559281 | NCBI WGS metagenome assembly JAABUT01 (sample SAMN10711880, study PRJNA513359) | rock metagenome | isolation source: Antarctica rocks | place: Antarctica: Victoria Land, Ricker Hills nord | collected 2016-01-04
AGTAGGTAGATGGACTTGAGACAGATCCGTTACTTTCTATCACTTGCGCGCACGCTGAATTTCACGCGTGCGGCGAAGTCGTGCAACGTCTCCCAGCCTGCGCTGACGAAGAGCATCCAGCGGCTGGAAGAGGAGCTAGGTGGCCCGCTGCTGTTGCGGGAGCGGTCGCTGACGCAGTTGACGCCGCTGGGACAGGCGATGTTGCCTCTGCTTGAACAAACCTACGCGGCCGCGGAGCATGCAAAAAGCCAAGCGTCCGGGATGAAACGGCAATCCTCGTTCCCCTTGCGGCTGGGCTTTGCCGCAGATGTGCCGACCCATCCGTTCTTGCCGTTGTTCGAGGAACTTGGAACGCGGCTGCCGGGATTTAAGCTGACCCTGGCGGACGCGGGCGCCGCCAGCCTGTGCGATGCCCTGCTGCATGGGACGCTTGACGCCGCCATCGTGACCGGAGACGCGGCACTGCCCGACCGGCTGAACCGTTGGACACTGTTCACCGACACGGCGGCTCTGCTGGTGCCGCCAGGCCACGCGCTGGACACGGAGGTCGCTGTGCCGCTTGCAGCCCTTGACGGGATGGCGGTGGTTCAGTGCGCGCCGGATTGCGGAATGGCGAGGTTGCTGGAGCAGGCGAAGCAGGACCATGGCGCACGGCCGTGTCACCGACACTGTGCGGACACGGCAGGGCGGGGGGCGGACCTGGTGCGTGCAGGCTTGGGTATCGGCTTCACGACAGAGTTAGCCATGTTGCCTGACGGTCTGCACAAGCAGCCCGTCGCGGGCCTGCCCATGCATGACGTCGTGCTCGTGGCGGTTGCCGGTAGGCCTTCGGTGCAGGCTGCAGACGCGTTCATGAAGCTCGCGCGCGCACGGAATTGGGGCTTGGCCAGCACTCTTAACTAACATCTTGGCCTGTGCGTCTTCTGCCGCGTTGCCAACAGCATTCCGGGCGGAAAGCAGCTCGCGCATGCGGTAGTCTGTCTGCGAAGCCAGCCTGCTCCGACCTTACGCGGGCGCACTCATCGTCCTGCAGATCGAGGCGGAATGTGGCTTCAGCCGCTTTGCGTCAGACGTTCACCCGGTCGGACCACCGCAATGCCGGCCAAACCATGCGCCGTGTTGCCGACCGGCTCAGCGACAAGGCTTGCCGGAACATCAGGGTGGCAGATCGCGCCCTTTTTTGATGGTCCACGCAGGTTTCCAAGGCTAAGTCCAGCCTCAAAGCAGACATCAGCGATGGTTTCGGCATTCTCAGGTGATTGGAGAACTGCTATGCACCGCCATGGATATGAATGATGAGAACAAGTTGATCAATCTGGCTCGGGACGTCGCTTCCGAGCGCCATCGGGAACTCGCGGTGGAGCACCTCCTGTTCCAAACCGTGGGCTATGTCGAGCGCAAGCATCCAGGCCTTCTGGACCATCTTGAGGGAAGTTTGTCCCATCTTGGCGACTCGGCTGATGACGACACCAAAGACGACGAGGCCGTCCGCAACATCGCTCGATTGTTCATTCGGGGTCTGCGAAAAAAAGCCGGTCTTTAAGCAGTGTCGGCGCGGCGGTGGTTATCAGCATGCTGCGTCGAAATCGTTTAAGCGCGTCTCCGACCAAAGCACATCGCCTGCCTGGGGATTGACGCAGGATTGTTGCAGCGATCCGGCGGTTGGCAGCGAGAGATGCCACACCGTGTTGTCCGCTCGGTCAGGATGACCAGGTCGGAATTCTTGCTTATGTCACGGGCCTCGTCAGGTCGGAGGGTTGCCCCGGACCGCCGTTGCGGCCAGGCGGTCTCGCCCCAGGTCGCGGCCCGACGACCATCGCGGAGTCGCCACGCACCACCTCGTGGAAAGTCGCATCGTTCTCGCGCCAAAAATGGATGTCGAAGCTGTGTGGCCCCAGGCGCAGCCCCATCAGGGTCACGTCCGGCAGCCACGGCGGCAACATGGGGTCGATGCACAGCCGGTCGTTCGGCGCGTCCGGCTGCAGGCCAAGCATGGCGCGAAGCGTCATGAACACCGATCCGGCCGCCCAGGCCTGAGGCACGTTGGCGCCCACGTACTGCACCGGAAAACCGAGCGGCCCGCGCTGCAGCCCGGCATACAGTTCCGGCATCTGGTTCAGGTTGAAGTGGCTCGCCGCCTCGCTCAGGTCGCGCGCGACCCGGCCCGCCTCCGCCGCGAAGCCGTAACGGCGAAAGCCCAGCGCGATGATGGCGTTGTCGTGCGGCCACACGGAGCCATTCTGATAGGAGTACGGATTGTACGACATGTGCTCTGCCGACAGCGTCCGTATGCCCCAGCCCGACCACATGTCCGGAGCCGTCAGCCGTGCCACGACGCGTGCGGCGCGATCCGGACGGACGATCCCGGACCACAGGCAATGGCCGACGTTGGACGCGACAGTCAGCACCGGCCGCTTCTCGCCGTCCAGGCAATACGCGTAGAAGCCGCCCGCCTCGTCCCAAAAGACGTCGTTGAACAGGTCGTGCAGCCGCGCGGCTTTGGCGCGCAGTTCGACGCCGCGGTCAAGCAGGCCCAGGGCTTCGAACAACTCCGCCGTGCGCATCCAGGCGTCGTAGACATAGCCCTGCAGCTCGCAAAGCGCCTTTGGTCCCTTCACCAGGGTGCCGTCAAGATACGGCACGCTGTCGCCGGCATCCTTCCAGGCGGTGTTCTCGTAGCCCAGCGAGGATCGGGTCTGATATTCCTGGAAGCCGTCGCCGTCGCGGTCACCGCATTCATCGATCCAGGCCAGGCAGCCCTCGACCACCGGCAGCAGGCGGCGGACCAGGTCCAGGTCGCCGGTCCAGCGCCAGGCCTCGTGCAAGGCGACAAGATAAAGCGGCGTCGCGTCCGCCGTGCCGTAATACGGCGTGTGCGGGATGAGCTTGAAGTAGGCCAGCTCCCCGAACCGCAGCTCGTGCAGGATTTTTCCAGGTTCGGCGTCGCGGTAGTCATCCCGTTCGGTCGCCTGCAGCTGCCCGAGCACGTCCAGGGTCGTGGCAGCGAACTCAGGATATATGATCATGCTCTGCAGCGAGGCGATCAGGCTGTCGCGGCCGAACAGGGCGGTGAACCAGGGCAGTCCGGCGGCGGGCACGAACGACATGCCGTTCCCGTCATCCTGCGGCAGCCGAAGTGCGGCCATGTCGTCCACGGCCTGATGGAAGCTGCGGTAGAACTCTTCGTTGGAGGTGCGGATGCCCATCACCTGGTCCTGCCACCGCGGCAACGCGGATGCCTCCGGCGCATCGTCGTGCACGCAGCGATCCGGCGCCGCGTAGCTGCGCGTCCCGTCGCCGAGATCGTACAGCAGGCAGGAATGCCAGTGGCTGCCGGGAGCGAGATCGACGACAAAGCTGAGGCGGCCGTTGGCGTAGGTCATCGGCACGTCGCCGTGCGGGCTGACGCTGACCGAACGGCGGAAGTCGCCGTTGGTGTAGCTCGTCACCAGGCGGGACGACGCCGCGGACCAGTCGGTCGTCACGCTGCCGCGGCGGATGGCCGCGCCGGACTTCACCTCGAACACGTCGGCGAAGTCGCAGCGCATGCCGATCTCCAGGTTGAAGCGGACCGGGACGGCGCCGTGATTGGTGATGTCGATGTCCTCGTGCACGCCGTCCTGGATGTAGCGGTTCAGCACCAGACCGAGCGTGCGCGCGGGGACCGGTCCGGATGCCGTCACCAGCGAGCGGTTGGTCAGATGGATCGACAGGGTGGCGTGATCGATGGCGCCGCCGCTCAGCAGGTCCCAAGGCACGCCGTCTGCGTAGAGCGACCAGCTGCTGATGATGCGCGTGTCGTTGAAGTAGAGACCCTTCTCGCTGGGAAACGGGATCGTGCCGTCCGGTTCGCAGACCAGCACGGTTCGACCCTGGTGGATGGCAATCTGGGTCGGGCCGACCTGAACCTTGAAAGCCATTGCCGCTGCCTCGCTTGCCGGCGCATCGGTGCGCCTGGCTTTGGATGGATCCGGTCGCGGCCGACCCGCCAACGAAGGCGGCGTGGATCGCACGGGGCCGTCATCTCTGACGGCCGCTGCCCAGATGGCATGATCGTCCGAAGAACGGCTGGCGTCAGATGGCGCTCTGCCAGTTGAAGCCCCGGTTCTCCCAGTATCCGCCGGGATAGCTGTTGGTCACCTCGATCGCGGTGATCCACTTGGGATTCTTGAAGCCGAGCTTCGTCGACATGCGCAGGCGCAGCGGATACCCGAACGGGTCGGCCAGCGTTTCGCCGGCGTATTTCGTCGCAAGCAGGGTCTGCGGATGCAGGGCGGTCGCCATGTCGATGCTGCTCGGGTAGTCGTCCGCCGTCCTGAACGCCACGTATTTCGCCTTCAGGTCCGCGCCGACCATCTCGAGGAACGTCCGCAGCGGCACGCCGGACCATTGCCCGATGTAATCCCAGCCCTCGACGCAGATGTGCCGTATGATCATCTCGCGTTCGGGCAGGGCGGCGATCTGCTGGCGCGTCCAGGGCTGCTTGTTGTCGATCAGTCCGGCGAGTTCCAGCCGCCAGCGGTCGCCGTCCACCGGCCGCACGTCCTCGATCTCGTAGTAGGCGTTGAAACGCGGCGGCTTCAGAACCTGTGACGCCGGATACTCAGGCGCCAGCTTGTTGGGGTCAAAGATCGCGGCCTGCACCCGATCATTAAGCGACGAGAAGGCACGCAGCGCCTTCCCGACCGCGGTCGAGTCGCCCACGTCGCAACCGGTCAGCAGCGTCAGCGCACCGAGCGACAGCCCGCCGCGGATCAACCCGCGACGCTCCATCGAGCGGATCAAGGCGCGATGATCGTCCAGGACGGCAGGATCGGGAAGCTTCGCCGGACGGAACAGGGACTTCATGGGCGTTCTCCCGAAACCGGTTTCGCGAGGCGTGGCCCACCGGTCAGCATGGCCCACAAGGTGCTGGGAACCAGCAGCGACAGCGCCACGTGCACGACCAGAAAACCAACGATGACCGACATCCCCAGGAAGTGAACCAGGCGGGCACCCTGGAACCCGCCGAACACCGCCACCAGGCCGGAAAACTGGATCGGCTTCCAGATCGCCAGGCCGGTGACGACCTGCGACACGCCAGCCAGTATCACCACGATGTACAGCACCTTCTGCACGGCGTTATAGGTCGTGATGTCCTCATGTTTAATCTTGAAATGCAACGTGTCGCGCACGGTTTCGATCAGCTCGGACACGCGGATAGGCAGCAGCCGCTCTCGCAGCCGCCCGGTCACGATGCCGTAGGTCAGGTAGGCGAGGCCGTTCAGCGCCAGCAGCCACATGCCGGCGAAATGCCATAGCAGGCTTTCCGCCGCCCAGCCGCCGACCACCGTCGCCTTCGGGAAGTGCAGGAAACCGAAGATGACGGAATCGTTGTAGATACCCCAGCCGGAGCCGATCATGACGATCATGACGACGGCATTGATCCAGTGCATGATCCGCACCGCCCAGGGATGCATCCGCCGTCCCCGTGGAATTGACCCTTGCTTCACCATCGCGTCCATGCGGCACCACTCGATCATCTTATGCCGCATGTTTACCATGCCCGGTCAGCTCAATGCCCTGAAACTTGGCAATCAGGTCCATAACCGGATTTCATGACTGTCCTTGATCTGGACCGTTCAGGATGACGCCGGCATGCCGAACAAAGGACGTGCCGGGAGTCCTCTTTCACAATCCTTGGCGCAAGATGCGGATGGAATGGGTTCATGATGCTTTTTCGCTGCCTGCTGGTCGCCCTGGTCCTTCCCTCGGCTGCTGCGGTCGCACAGGCCTTCACACCGCCGCAGGGCGCCCCGGCCCCGGCGGAACGGGCTGCCGGACGTTTCCCCCAGCCGGTCCGCGTGGGCGACCTGATCGGCCGGCAGGTGCTGCGGCCCACCGAGGCGCAGAACGTGCTCGGCCGGGTTGTCGTAATCACCCGCCGCGCCAATGGCGGCCTTGATGTGATCATCCGGTTCGGCGGCGTGCTCGGCATCGGCGCGCGCGCCATCGTCGTGCCGGTCGAGGCGGTTGCCCTGATAGGCGAGTACGTCGCGGTCATGGACTTCACGCCCGCGCAGCTTGAAGCCTTTGCAACCGTCGATCAGGCAGGCGTCGTGCCGCTGCCGCCTGACGAGATCATCCGTGTCGGGATCGTCAAGCCGTTCCACTGACGCAACCCGGATCAGGGGGCATGCAGCCTGTGTTCATCGAATGCATGACCATCGGGCATTTCCTTTCGTGGCATGCCCGGACTGATATTCAACCGAGCCGAAAGGCTGACCTGACGGAAGACAGACGATAACCCAAGGAGTATTCAGCCATGCACATGAACTCTATAGCCGCCAATCCCGTCATCCGGATCGGTGCCGCCGTCACCGGCGGGCTCGTCGCTCTGCTCATCCTCGGCGCCGTCGTCCGCCCTGACATGATGACCGATGGGATGGCGATGCTGCACCATCTTATCGTCGGCTTCGGCCTCTGATCGCAACAAGCGGGGAGACCCCAGATTTTCCTGAACGACATGCTGGCAGCGATCCGCCGGGCGCGTGCGACGGCGGAGGTTCGCGCTGCCTACGACGAGTTCCTCGAACGCCTGGACGCCGGGTGCGTCACCGAGCAGGCGCTGGGCGTGGGTGACGCGATGCCCGCCTTTCTCCTGCCGAGTGCCGAAGGCAGGCTGGTAGATTCGGCTGACCTGCTGGCGGCCGGGCCGCTCGTCGTCACCTTCTTCCGCGGTGACTGGTGCCCATATTGCTCTGCCACCCTGAACGCGCTGGAGGCGGCGCTTCCCGAGCTGGCTGCGTCCGGCGGCACGCTGGTTGCCATGACACCCGAGACGGGCGGCAGAGCGCTGGCGATGAAGCGTGCCCATGGCCTGCACTACCTGGTGCTGGCCGACGTGGACCTCGCCATCGCGATGGCCTTCGGCATCGTGTTCCGGATGCCCCCGCTCTATGAGGCGCTGCTGCGCCGCCGCGGTGTCGACCTGTCCGAACGCAGCGGCAATGCGGGCTGGTTCTTGCCGATCCCGGCCACGTTCGTCGTCGGGACCGACGGGGTCATCACACGCGCCTGGGTCAACGTCGATTTTACCCAACGGGCGGAGCCGACCGAGATCATCGACACGCTGAAGGCGCTGTAAGTCCGATCCGATCAGCCAGTTGTTGAGCATCGCCGTGCTGCCGCCAGGCTAGCCGGAAGGTCACGGCGAACCCGTGCCGAAGACGCATTCGACCGCGGCGGCGCCGTCGAGGCTGACCACGACGTAGCTGTTGGGCTCGACCGGATACAGGTCCAGCGCAGTTCCGGTCAGCACGATGTCGCCCGGTGCCAGGACCAGCCCATATCGCGCCAAGTGGCGACGCAGCCACGTCACCGAGGCCTGCGCGCCGCCCGGCAACGGCCACAGCCCGTCGGAGCCAAGCCGACGTCCATCCACCGCGACAGACAGCACGCCGCTGCCGGCAAACAGGCTTCTGGGCGCCACCCAAGCGTCCGGCGGCCGCACGATGCCGGTGTTCAGGCCATTGTTGACGACCAGCTCCTCCAGGCTTCGGCGAGGCCGGCGAAAGACGAAGCTGTGCAACTCGATGACGGGAAAGGCTACGGACGCCGTGCCATCAGGGCCGATCACGACGGCCATCTCGGCTTCGACGGCCGGGCTGGCGAAGGCCTCGGCGGGCAGGATGTCGCCCGATCGCCGGACCTCGCTGCCGAACAGCGTGCCGCGGATCGGGCCGGCCATGCCGAACTGCGCCGTCGTGCCGGGGCCGGTGCAACCCACCTTGTAGCCCACCACCCGGTCGCCGGCGTCGACGCGCAGCCGGGTCACGGCGTCCTGGACAGCATAGGCCTGATCCAGGTCGAGCGTCATCGCCGGGTCCGCGAAGCAGGTCCCGGGCGTGCCGGCACGGTAATCGCGCCACTGCCGGGCGGCGATGGCGGCCAGGTCGATCACGCCGCCAGCACCGCCAGCACCGCATCGGCGGTGGCTTCCAGCAGGTCACGACCGGGATCGGTCCGCGCCCGCACACGGATGCCGAGCAGCACGCTGAGCAGCAGCGACGCCAACGCACCCGGTGCCTGGCGCGACGCGACCATGCCCTCCTGCTGCCCGGCGGTCACGCAGCGACGGAAGAACGCCTCGATGAAGGCCAGTTCCTCCGCCACTGCCCGGCGTAGGTCCGCATCGTGCGCCCCGACCTCCAGGGCGGCGTTCACCAGCATGCAGCCGCAGTGGTGCGGGTCGTCGATCGAACGCTCGACGATCTCGCTGAAGAAGGCGCGGATAGCGGCCAGCGGAGGCAGCGTGGCCTCCAGCCGGCCGACCCGCGCACGCACGGTCTGGTGCACGTAGTGGTCCAGCGCCCTCCGGTACAGCGCGCGTTTGTCGCCGAATGCGTTGTACAGGCTGGCGCCGGTGATGCTCATCTCCCCGGCCAGGTCGCGAACCGACGTCGCCTCGTAGCCTTGGGCCCAGAAGCAGCGCATCGCCGCCTCCAGGACCTGGGTCTCGTCGAACTCGCGCGGCCGGCCCATCAGCCGGCGGCGACCGGGTAGTTGGACGGATACAGGTGGCGCTTGGCTTCCTCATCCTGCTCCTTCTTGAAGATGTGGTCGGTGCCGACCAGGCGCGCCCGCGCCACCGCCGGCCTGGCGTCGATCGCCTGGAACCAGCGGGCGACGTTGGGGAACTTCGCCAGCGGCTGCTCGTCGCCGTGGAAGATGAACTTCGCGCGGTCCACCCAACCCCAGGCGGAGATGTCGACGATGGTGTACTGGTCGCCGACGATGAAGCTGCGGCCGGCCAGGTGGTCGTCCAGCACCTTGAAGTGCCGCTCCGCCTCGCGCCGGTAGCGGTTGATGGCGTAGGGCAGCTTCTCGGGGGCGGCGCGCTGGAAGTGCACCGCCTGGCCGGAGAACGGCCCAAGGCCGCTAGCGATGAAGAACAGCCAGGACAGCAGCTCGCCGCGGTCGGCCGGGGCGCCCAGGAAGCCGCCCGCCTTCTCGGCGAGGTACAGCAGGATGGCGCTGGAATCGAACACGCGGGTCTCGCCGTTCGGCCCCTGGGTGTCCACGATCGCCGGCACCTTGCCATTCGGGTTGACCGCCCGGAAGGCGGCGGCGTGCTGCTCGCCCTTCATGGTGTCGACCGACACGACCTCGTACGGCATGCCGGCTTCCTCCAGCAGCAGCGCGAGCTTCGCGGGGTTGGGCGTCGGGTGGTAGTACAGGCGGATCATCTGGCTTCCTTCCTAGGACGTTTCGGCAAAGGCGGAACGGCTTGGCTACGTGTTTCCGGCCGCCGCCGACATTGCGATTTGCATTTTAGTGCGGTCGGTCTAAAAAGGCCAGAGGCGAACCGACGGCAGCCCGATCACCGCCGTCGGACGCATCAAAGGAGCAGCTTCATGTCTCTGCAGGACAAGCTTGACGCTTATCGCGCCGAATTTCTCACCAAGCGCCCGCCCCACATCGCCGCCGCGATGGGCCGCGCGACCGCCGACCTGATCGCCACCGGCCAGGCCGACCGCGCGCTGAAGGCCGGTGACCGCGCCCCCGCCTTCACCCTGCCCGGCCCGGACGGCAAGCCGGTCGCGTCGGCCGACCTGCTCGCCCACGGCCCGCTGGTCATCACCTTCTATCGCGGGGTGTGGTGCCCATACTGCAACATGGAGCTGCAGGCGCTGCAGTCCGCGCTGCCCGAGATCAAGGCGCTGGGCGGGTCGCTGCTGGCGCTGTCGCCGGAGTCTGCCGCCAACAGCCGCAAGTCCACCCGCCAGAACGAGCTGTCGTTCCCGATTCTGACCGATCGCGGCAACGACGTCGCCGCCGCGTTCGGGCTGCGCTTCCGCCTGCCGGACGAGCTGATCGAGATCTACAAGGGCTTCGGCAACGACCTCGCCGCGGTGAACGGCGAGCCGTCCTGGACCCTGCCGATGCCGGGCCGCTTCGTGATCGCGCCGAACGGCGTCATCGCCTATGCCGAGGTCAACCCCGACTACACCCGCCGCCCGGATCCCGAGGCGCTGATGCCGGCGCTGCGCGAGGCCGCCCGGAAGCGCGCCGCCTGATTTTTACGTCTGCCGCGGCGCGCACGCGCCGCGGCACAGGAGACCGAGCATGATCGACCTGTACTACTGGCCGACCCCGAACGGGCACAAGATCACCATGTTCCTGGAGGAGGCCGGCCTCGAATACCGCATCTTCCCGGTGGACATCAGCGCCGGCGACCAATTCAAGCCGGAGTTCCTCGCCTTCTCGCCGAACAACCGCATGCCCGCCATCATCGACCACGCGCCCGAAGGCGGCGGCGAGTCGGTGGGCGTGTTCGAGAGCGGCGCCATCCTGGTCTACCTCGCCGAGAAGGCTGGCCGCTTCCTGCCGTCCGATGTCCGTGGGCGCAAGACGGTGCTGGAATGGGTGTTCTGGCAGATGGGCGGGCTGGGGCCGATGGCCGGGCAGAACCACCACTTCGCCGTGTACGCGCCGGAGAAGCTGCCGTACGCCGTCAACCGCTACGTGAACGAGACCAACCGGCTGTATGGGGTGCTCGACCGCCGCCTCGCCGGCCGCGCGTTCATCACCGGCGACGATTATACGATCGCCGACATGACGGCCTATCCCTGGATCGTGCCGCACGAACGCCAGGGCCAGAAGCTGGAGGACACGCCGAACCTGCGGCGCTGGTTCCAGGCGGTGCGCGACCGGCCCGCGACCGTCCGCGCCTACGCCCGCAGCCAGGAGTTCGCCGGCCGCCCGACGGTGACCGAGGCTGGCAAAAGCATCCTGTTCGGCCAAACCTCGACAAGCATGACGCCCGGCGCAGCGGGACCGGCGTGATGGACCTGCACGGCAAGCGGGTGCTGCCGACCGGTGCCGGCAGCGACATCGGCCTGGCCACCGCCCGGCTGCTGCACCGCCGCGGCGCCGGCATCGCGCTGTTCGGCCGCCGCGCCACGCCGCTGGAGGCGTTGCGGCGCGAGCTGCTGGGCGAGGGCGTCCACGTCATGACGATCTATCCTGGCGCCACCGAGACGCCGATGATGGCGACCAACAGGGCCGGTCCCGATCTCGCTTCACCCGCGAGCCGCCGGAGGCCGTTGCCGAGGCACTCGTCGCCGGCCTGGAGGGCGGCGCGCTTGAAGTTGACCCGCTCTGGTGGAGCCTTTCATGCTTTTGCAGGAGGTCCCTTCCATGCCGATCACCCGTCCGCCGCATTCGCCGGAGTTCAGACAGCAGGTCATCGACCTGGTCCGTGCTGGGCGCGCTCCCGTCAG
>JAABUT010004389.1_pt1 | contig 11260 bp, 14 predicted proteins | sample 5559281 | NCBI WGS metagenome assembly JAABUT01 (sample SAMN10711880, study PRJNA513359) | rock metagenome | isolation source: Antarctica rocks | place: Antarctica: Victoria Land, Ricker Hills nord | collected 2016-01-04
TATTCTATCAAAACAACCCAGCGTACCTATGATTTTTTCATCATATCGTTTCGTCAAAAGTTCCATACCATTTTTTAAAGAAAGTTACGAATTTTACCTCTTTGGTTCTGGCTTGTCCAGGTTAGGTTAGAAGAAGAATAATAAAAATGGTAAATTAGTTAAAAAAGGAAAATAACTATGAAAATTATTTAAATGGTTTAAAATTCAACTAAAAGGCAAGAATACTTTTGTTACTGACCGCAAATCTTTATTCAACATCGTTGTGTCACACTCTTGTACTGTTTTTCCGGTATTGAGATTCTATCAGTGTTTATTTTGCTGTTGTATTATTTTTTAGCCATTCAGCTATTTCTTCAAAAGAAATGGAGCCGGCAGAGATGTTGATAACAAGGTTGTAAAGGGATTCGTCAGAAGCAGTTATCTTATATCCTTCATATCTTAATAAGGCTTCCATCAACAGATATCCTGACCTCTTATTTCCATCAATAAAAGGATGGTTCATTATCAGGCTTTCTCCAATTGCAGCCGCTTTTTCAAAAATGGAAGGATATAAATCTTCGCCACCGAAGCTTTGAAAGGGGCGTGCTAACGCAGATTCTAAACCGCCCATGTCTCTAACACCATTAGCGCCGCCGAATTTTTCTATTGCAATGGTATTTATTTTTAGAGCTTGTTCAACAGAAATCATTGTGCAAGTTTTTTCAATAGCTCTTCTCTTTCAGAAACTATGTTTTCTATATGTGCCAATAAATCATATTCCTTTATAGAAATTTTATTGATTCTATCAATAAAATGCTTTAACTCAGTTAATTGTTCTTCAGATAATGTTTCCACCTTCTGCATAATTGTTTGTTTCATTTCAGCTACACTCATAATAAATACATTTACTTCCTCAAATTTACTTACAATAATCGAAATTAAAATATCACCAGCAGCTTTCATTACAGCGTTTACGGCTAAACAATGTTATAAATCCTTTAACCACTGTATCTCAGAAGCTGTTTAAAATTATTTGGAAAAAGTAATTTAGTAGTACCGTCTCTGCGGCACTCTGCGAAAAACTCTTGTATTTCTCTCTGCGGTTAATTGTTTTTTACCGCAGAGAACACAGAGAAAAGGCACCGCAGAGAATCGCAGAGTAAAAGATCATAAATTTTGAAACAGCTTCTCAGATAATTTTGGAGCAAAAAAAAATGCTTCATCACTTCAAACAAAAACATTTAATTGTAATTTTGGAAATGGATATTTCAGAATATATAGAAATCAACCCGGGAATAATGATGGGTAAACCCGTAATTAAAGGAACCCGTATCTCCATTGAATCACTGCTTGAAAAGCTGGCAGCAGGAGAAACTGAAAATGAAATACTTGAAGCACATCCTCATATTTTAAAACAGCATATTAAGGCTGCATTGTCTTTTGCGGTTCAGTCACTTAAAGGTGAAACAATTTATCCGGTAACTTTATGATGCTTCTTGCTGATGAAGGTGTGGATAAACCTATAGTCGTTGCTTTGAGAACTGCCGGCTTTGATGTATTGTATATATTAGAGAGTCATCAAGGCTCGGACGATGCTTTTATTTTAGAATTATCTAATCAGCAACAAAGAATATTGTTGACACAGGATAAAGATTTTGGAGAATTAGTATTTCGTTTGAAAAATGCTCATTTTGGTGTGATACTGATTAGATTAGCAGGACATACAGCTAATGAAAAAGCAAATGTTGTAGTAAAAATTATTATAGAACATAAAATTGAATTGATTAAAGCTTTTACAGTAATACAGCCTAAAGCAGTTCGAATTCGTAAATAAAATCTTATCAATTTTCTTCCTGAATTAATTCTTTACTTTCTAAATATAATCTGTCAGGATCAAAATCAATTTCTTCATCCCAAACAACAGTTCCATATTCAATTTTAGCTTTGCTGCAAAACATCTCATTTTGTAAAGGCTGATATACGGGAAAATGTAAGTAAGGTTTAATATCAAACTGCTTTGCTTTTCCATCTGCGAAAGTTATGATAAGTTTATAAGGACTAATATATTCAACATTTACAGGTATCGGGTTCATATCTTTTATTTTAGCGGATCAATTGCTTTACTTTTTTATCTCGTGCTGACTTCGCTGAATATTGAACAAAACGTACAAGTGTGCGACGCAACGGCTGCTAAATAGCCTTTCCAAAGTTTGGTTCAAAATCTTTTTATCGGATATAGCAGATAGTTCGCAAATTGTTGATTCGACCTGATTTATTACGTTTTATTTTCTTTTTCCTGATAAAAAGAAACAGAAATAAAGACTCTACCTCATCCGGCTTTCAGCCACCTTCTCCTGAAGAGAAGGGAATTGGATTACTTCGTTTAAATTGTAAATCCTACACAGCATCTGACAAAGACGTAAATGTAAAATCCCTGATTTTCATTGGAGGTATTAAATAACTGCGATACGACTCTACGCTTATGCTGCGTTCGGGTTTGCCAAGCGCTTCTACATTGTTGAGCATAATTACGGGGCTTTCATTGAAGCGGAAATTTTTTACAGGATATTTAATCTGACCATTTTCTATGTAGAAAGTTCCGTCTCGTGTCAAACCTGTAAGCAGCAAAGTTTGCGGGTCAACCATGCGGATGTACCAGAGCCGCGAAACAAGGATGCCTCTGTCGGTGCTTTTGATAAGGTCTTGGGTTGTGGCGGTTCCGCCTTCCATAATTATGTTTGCCGGAGAAGGGACAGGCTTTACGCCTTTCTGTTGTGCCCAATATTGCGAATAAGCAAGACTTTTTACAACGCCTTTATCAATCCAGGTCATCTTTTCTAATGGTAAGCCTTCCCTGTTCCATGTTTCAGCCGGCAGTTCAGGATTAAAAGGATCAGTGTAAATGGTAACTTTATCGTCCATCAGTTTTTCACCCATACGGTTGCCGCCGCCGGGTTTGCTCATAAAGCTTCTGCCTTCGTCAGCGTTACGTGCATCGAGACCGCGAAACATATTTTCGAGCATATAAACGGCTGCAACAGGCTCAAGAATAACCGTATATTTTCCCGGCTCGATTGCTTTTGCACCCAATGAACCATTCGCTTTTGAAGCCGCAGTTTTTGTCGTTGTATAAGTATCGAGCTTGCTTATATCATTAAATCCTTTTGCTGCATAACCGGAGGCGGTTCCTGCTTCATTGCGGGTTGTAATGGTGAAAATTACATCGGTATCGTTGTTATAAGCAAACAGACCTTTTGAGTTTGCGACAGCATTAAACCCCGTAGTATTTTCTAAATATCCCGCTGCTTCCAGCTTTGCCTCTTTAGCAACGTTTATACTTTTTGCGACCGCTTCTGCCCTGCTATCCGGTGTCATCGCTGCTGTGGCAGGAATATAGGTAATCGATTCTTTGAAAGCTGATTGTCCCAATAAGGGCATGTATTCAGGATTTTCAGGAGCAAGCTGCGCAAGCTCTTCTGCTCTGTGAATCACCTTTTCAAGAGACTTATCGTCAAATTCGTTAATAGTTGCAGTGCCGGATTTTTTTCCAAAAGAAGAAGTTACTGCAAGGCTTAAAGTACTGACGTCGCCGGACGTTGAAATAGCATTTCGGGCATAGCGAATGTTTCCGCCTTCAGAGCCGCTCAGGCTAACCTCGCACTCCTCTGCTTTTGAAAAAGCAAGTACTTTCTTTAAAAGAGATTGCGCTTCTTCTTTACTTAAAATAGCCATAATTATTTTATCAGATTTTTCTTGCTGTATTAATTACATTCACGCCATTAAACCTTGAAGTAGAGCTGCCGTGGGAAACGGCATTGGATTGGGCAGGTTGCCCTTTTCCATCATTAAATGCACCGCCAAGCCGGTAATCTCTTTGATCTGCGATAGCCACGCAGCTATTCCAGAATTCTCTTGTGTTTGCCTGGTAAGCAACATCTTTTAGCATGCCTGCTATTTTGCCATTTTTTATTTCATAAAAAACTTGTCCGCCAAACTGAAAGTTGTACCGCTGCTGGTCAATAGAAAATGAACCGTCGCCAATAATGTAAATTCCTTTTTCAACATTCTTTATAATATCATCAACACTTAAACTATTTTTTCCCGGCTGCAGAGATACGTTTGGCATTCTTTGAAACTGCACGTCTGACCATGATTGTGCATAACAACATCCCTGCGATTCGTTCAGACCTATAATATGTGCCTGGTCGCGGATTGCCTGAAAATTCACGAGAATTCCATCTTTAATCAATTCCCATTCTTTGGTTTTTACGCCTTCATCATCGTAACCAACCGCTCCTAATGAACCTTTTTGAAGCTTATCCGCATGTATGTTTACGAGGTTGCTTCCAAATTGGAAATTCTTTGAGCGCCATTTGTCTAACGTAAGAAAACTTGTTCCGGCATAATTTGCTTCGTAACCGAGCACACGATCAAGTTCAGTAGGATGAGCCACTGACTCATGTATAGTCAGCCAAAGGTGAGAAGGATCAAGAACGAGATCATATTTACCCGGCTCCACCGATTTTGCTTTCAGCTTTTGATCAACTTCTGCGGTGGCATTTTTTACGTCTTCCACAATGTCGTAGCGATCTTTATAACGCGTAACGATACCCTCAACTTTGCTGTCTGCAAGCGGCGTAAGATATTCATAACCCATCCCGACAGGTGAGCTTAAAGACCTGCGTGTTTCAAACTTTCCTGAAGCTTTGTCTATTTTAGTTACCGTAAAAGTTGGAAACAGGCGATGAACATCCTGGTCTATATAAGAACCATCCGTTGAGGCGAAATACTTTTGTTCATTAACAGCCAAAACAGCGGAGTTAATAAAATTTGCTCCGCCTGCCAAAGCGATCCCATTTACCTGCATCAGCAAATCAACTTTATCTTTTACGGGAATTTCAAAAGCATTTTTTTCAATTGGGGTTTTCCAGCTTACTTCGCCGTAACCTTTTTGTGGTGCGAGCTGAACTGTATTTGCCTGTCTTTGAATTAGCCATTGCAACTGCCACAGCTCTTTCGGCCGTTTTGGCAATATTTTCTTTGGTCACTTTATCCGACGCAGCAAAACCCCAGCAGCCATTAGCGATGACGCGAATGCCAACCCCAAAAGATTCGGTATTGGCTATGCCGAGCACTTTCTTTTCACGCGTTGTTACAAATTGATTAAGATACCTGCCAATACGAACATCAGCATAAGTGGCTCCTTTAGCGCGTGCTGCATTTAATGCAACGTCTGCCAGCTGCTTTTTTATGCTGACGTCCATGCCACCATTCAATGCCTCCGACGGATCTATCGGATTACCGAAGAGAAAAGATTTTGGAAGCAGAAATGCGCCTGTTGTCATCGCAGACATTTGAAGAAAGTCTTTTCTTTTCAAAATATTTTTCCTCCTTTTAATTAATAAATAAGTGCTGTATTACTTTAATTTTTTTAATACCAGCATCGGTTTTCATAGCATCATTGTTGCGTCGCAATCACATCCATCAGCAACGCAGCGGGCAGCTTCAGCTTTCATGGCGAAGCTAATTTAATATTTTAAGATCACTTATTGATTATTAAAAAATTTATCCTCGAACCATAGAAAACCACAACTTAAAAGAAATATCAGGAAAAAAAGAATGCTTTCTAATCCTCTTTCGCCTGTTCTAAAGCTTTTTTCAACACTTTTTGAATTATTTAATATTTCAAATATATATTGTTTTGTTGCTTTTATCTTTTGTAAAGCAAATAAATTTCTCCAGTCATTATGGTTATAAGCATACCAATAAAAAACATTGCCATTTAATTGAATACCGGTTTGCCATCCGTATTTAACAGGATAATAAGTACCTGTCCATTGATAAGGCAAATCATAATTTGCTTTAAGATAAACCGCAGCGCCGTTTACCTGACCTTGCGGGATGACGGCATTATTTGTTTGAAGCTGTAATCGTGCAGGTTTATTTATTTCAGGAAGAGCAGGAAAGATGCTCCATGATTCCTCTGCCGTCGGTTTTGGAGCCGCTTTATTTAAAAGCTCCGCCCAAAATTTATTGTAATCGGTTTGGTTTCCTGATAATGCCCAGTTATAAGTATTTGTGAGCGTAGTTAAAACAATTTTCCCTGAGCCATATAAGCCGCTGTTTACATAGATTCTGTTTTGCTTATCAAAAACTATTGGTTGTGTGGTTGTCTGATTTCGTATGTAAACAGGATTTACAATAGTTGTGGCAGGCATTTTTGCCGCAGTATCTAAAAGGTAAAGGTCTGCTTGCTGACCTGAGTCACTTTTGGCAGTGTTTAATAGAAAGTTGCCTGAATAGAAAGAGGAACCTGAAAAAGCGCTGTCTGCTTTAATAACTAAACCCATACTTTTTTGTGCAACCTGCGCTTGAATGACTGCTAATTCAGATTTGGAAATGGCTGCCAGTTCGGTTGCATTGGCAATGGTAATATCAAAGTTATCTAACAAAGATGAAGTAATCCGGTCTAATGGTACGGAAGCAGTATTAAGGTATTCTTTAAGATATTTGTTTTTACTTATGGCAGTCCGGGCGACGACTTTATAGCCGTTTTGCGAAAGCTGGTTCTTCAAAAACTTATTGTCAAAATCAGGTGAAGAAGCAAGCATTAATACTTTTAAAGGTTCGCCCTGTTCCACCTGCACAGGAATCGCTTCCTTTTCAATAGTGTCTTTATTTATAACAACCGCAATTGAATAAACTGCACGACCTGAATGTTTTGGAATTGTTGCAAGCTGAAACTTTTCGTTTTTGCTATCAGCAATATTTACTGAATCAAGTGCAGAATTAAAATTGCTTAAAACGATTTTTGCTTTTGAAGCTAAAGCATTATTAAAATTTCCCCGGATAAAAAGCTTCTCGCCTGTCTTTATTTTTTGCGGCCAGCTTATAGAAGTAACGCCTGATGAAAGATTTGCCTGATGAAAAATAAGTGAGGTTTTTTTTAGATTGTCTAATTCATCTTTATCGAAACCATATCCAAAGACATGAAAAGTATCTATGTCCTGATATTGTTGGGAAAGAAAACTGATGTCAGGAACATATACAGCATTATATTTTTGAGCAGCATTTACATCTTTATCAACAGTAAGTACAGGAATATTGTTATGGTTTGCACTGAGAAATTTATTTACAGAATCACTATTAAATCCTTCAGTTAGTAAAACAGCCCGATGGGTTATTATTACCGTTTTTGTATGATTAAAAGAAACCGGCAATGCAATACATGCAAGGCTTGAAATAGCAAATACTGTTGCAGCCAATCTCCATAATAATCTTGCTGTATTTTTCCGCGTTATTTCTTTGCCGATAAGAAAGAAAAGAAGCAGGAAAGATAAACCAATAACTATGTAATTCCATTCTATCATTTATAGAAACGGTTTAAATAAAATGAAGAGATTTAGCATGAAACCTAAAGCTGCACAAAGAGATACTGATGAACGTAATGCGACGTTACGATGATTCATAAAAGAACAAATGCCGGTAACCTGAAAATAAATTTTTAAAGAGCTTCATGGAACAAATAACCCGCGCAACTTTTTTGGATTGCATGCAATAGATCATTCAAATCCTGAAAATTTTGGCACTGCTTCTCTTGAGACAGTAATTATACAAAGCCTCTGCTTTATTTGATGTGTACAAAACTCTTATACTTTCGCTTTTCTATACAAAAAATACTAAAAAACATGCTGCTTTTGTAAATTAAATTTGAATTCAGTTCACTCCATCCACAACCGCTTCTTTAAAAATTTTACTCACTAATCCCTGCAAAACTTTTCCCGGGCCGACTTCCGTAAAATGGGTGGCTCCATCGCTTATCATTGCCTGCACAGATTGCGTCCAGCGGACAGGCTCGGTTAATTGATCTATTAAATTCCTTTTTATTTCTTCGCGACTCGTTACAGCTTTTGCCACCACATTTTGATAAATGGGACAAATTGGTTCATCGAAGCTTGTTGCCTCAATAGCTGAAGCAAGCTCTTCTTTTGCAGGTTTCATCAGGGGGCTGTGAAAGGCTCCGCCTACCGGTAATACGAGCGCCCGCTTTGCACCCGCCGCTTTCATTTTTTCACACGCTGTTTCAATTCCCTTTATACTTCCGCTGATAACTAACTGACCGGGACAATTAAAGTTTGCAGGAACAACAACTTCTCCCGTATCTTCTTCGATGCCGGCACAAATGGCAACTACTTTTGCATCGTCTAAACCCAGCACAGCAGCCATTGTGGAAGGGCTAAGTTCACATGCACGTTGCATTGCTTTTGCCCGTATGCTTACTAATTTCAAGGCGTTTTCAAATAATAAAGTTTTGTTAGCGACCAATGCCGAAAATTCACCTAAAGAATGTCCTGCTACCATATCCGCACGTGGATAGGCAATAGTTGAATAAGCGATTACAGAATGCAAAAAAACAGCAGGTTGAGTTACCTCAGTCTGTTTTAAATCTTCGTCTGTTCCGGTAAACATCAGGTCCGATATCCGGAAACCTAATAGCTGGTTTGCCTGTTCGAAAATAGCTTTAGCAACAGAACTGCTCTCATACAAGCTTTTACCCATTCCGGTGTACTGGCTTCCCTGACCGGGAAAGATGTAAGCATGTTTCATAGGCGATATTTTAAATTAATGGAAATCGTGGAAACAAATGAAAATGATTAAGATAATAGCAATCCGGTTTTTTAATGAAGCCTTGAAGAAATAAGCTTGAGAAATTCGTTTCTTGTGGGATACTTTTCAAATTCTCCAAAAAATGCAGACGTGGTAGTAACTGAATTTTGTTTTGACACTCCCCGCATCATCATACATAAATGTGATGCTTCTATTACAACAGCTGCGCCAAGGGGATCAAGTGTTTTAACTATTGCATCAAGAATTTCAGTAGTTAATCTTTCCTGTACCTGCAGGCGCCTGGAAAAAACATCTACCACCCTTGCAAATTTACTCAACCCGGTGATCCATCCATTAGGTATATATGCAATATGGGCTTTTCCAAAAAAAGGCGCCATGTGGTGTTCGCACATGCTGTATAGTTCGATATCCTTTACTACTATCATTTCACTTACATCTTCATGAAATTTTGCGGAATCTAAAATAGCTATTGCATCCTGGTGGTATCCTTGTGTCATAAATTGCATTGACTTTGCAATTCTTTCCGGAGTTTTCAACAAACCCTCTCTGCCAGGATCTTCGCCAAGCAAAACAATACTTTCACGATAGTTTTTTATAAGTCCCTGTGTTACCTCCTCATCATATTCCTCTTTCTTAGTGTATGCCATAATTTTCTTTTCTTTTTTAATTGTGGTACCTTAGGCAGGATATTCTACAAAGTTTCTTTCTGTTTCATACAACCTTACCTGCAGTTCTAAGGCCGGGTTAAGTTTTTGGCGTAATGTTTCATAAATAACAATTGCAATATTTTCTGCTGTCGGGTTTACGCTGCTGAATTCTTCAATATCGAGGTTTAGATTTTTATGGTCAAACCGGCTGAGAACGTTTTCTTCAATCAGTTCACTCAATATTTTAAGGTCTATTACAAAGCCGGTTTCCGGGTCTGGCGCTCCGGTCACTTTTACTATCAGCTCATAGTTATGACCATGAAAATTAGGATTATTGCACTTGCCAAAAACCGATGTATTCTTGTTCTCATCCCATTTAGCGTTGTGAAGCCTGTGGGCAGCATTAAAATGTTCTTTCCGGTAAACGGCTACTTTATTCATAAGAGCGAAAGTTTCAAAAAAATTACTGTAAGCAAAAAGATTTTTAGGTATAAAATTAGTCACCAAAATATTCTACATAAATACGTGGTGTTTCATATAGCTTAACACAGTGAACGCTAACATGAGATGGCAAATGGCCCTGAAGCTGTTTCCATATTTCAATGGCAAGCACTTCTGTACTGCACATTTTTCCCTGCAAAAAATCCACATCCATATTCAGGTTTTTGTGGTCAAGCTTTTTAATCACCTTTTCCTGAATCAGCTTGCTTAATTTTTTTACGTCGTATAAAAAACCAGTGTCATTATTTATCTCTCCTTTAATTGTTATGTATAGTTCAAAGTTGTGTCCATGCCAGTTTTCGTTTGCACATACGCCAAAAACCTCTTCATTTTTTTCTTTGCTCCATGCAGGATTATACAGTTTATGAGCTGCATTAAAATGTTCTAATCTTGTGAGGTAAACCATTCTTCGCCAAAATTTTTGCAAAGGTAACAGGAGTATAGTATAAACAGCAGTTTAATAAGCTAATATTCACTTTATCAAACAATCTTTAAAAAAAATTAAAACATTATTAAGACCAAGAAAAAAACAGGTTCAAGGAAAATGCAGGCGGGTAAATAATAAACAGACAGATTGTGATAAATGTAGCGATGTCGAATAACTAATGTGACGGTTAAAATGCAAAAAGTCTGGCAATTGCCAGACTTTACAGTTTTTTGTTCTAAAGGAGACTAATAACGATTGTAACCACCGCCACCGCCGCTGCTGCTTCCGCCGCCGCCACGATTACGATTGAAACCACCGCCACCGCCGCTTCCGCCACGGTTAAATCCACCGCCGCCGCCGCTTTCGCCGCCGAAGCTTCTCTTTTTAAATCCGCCACCACCAGATCCGTCTTTAGGACGTGGTTGTGATTCGTTAACAACGATTTTGCGACCCATGATGTCGCTTTCGTTTAACTGGCTGATGGCAGTGCGACCTGCTTCATCATCAGACATTTCTACGAAACCAAAACCCTTGCTACGGTTACCGTTAAATTTGTCAGTAACAATTTTTGAAGATACTACTTCACCAAATGGAGTGAATAAATCGGCCAAATCCTGCTCAGTCATAGTCCAACTGAGGTTTCCAACGTAAATGTTCATTTTGTAAAAAAATTAAAGAAAATAAATAAAAAATCCATAATGAACACAGTGAACAATATACAGAGAAACATTTACTTTGAAACGTCCAGAGAACTATTGTGAAACTGTAAAGATCATTAAGGTGGTGACGAAGATATACATCTTTATTTATAAATCATATTTTTATTTAAAAATATTTTATTTACTATTTTTTAAAGCGCTGTTTTTCGAGGTAGGCTCTTTCTTTCTTTGCAATAGCTCTGAGAATTGAGTATTGAACCTTATAAAAGCAATAAAATATTCAATTGTGTATGCCTAACCTGGACAAGCCAGAACCAAAGAGGCAAAAAAGAAAAGTTGAATTTTTTTAAAATCCCCTGAAAGCTAAGGTGGTATTCCTTTTCAGAGAAGGCTAAAAAATATCTTGCCATTTTTGGTTA
>JAABUT010004392.1_pt1 | contig 11253 bp, 13 predicted proteins | sample 5559281 | NCBI WGS metagenome assembly JAABUT01 (sample SAMN10711880, study PRJNA513359) | rock metagenome | isolation source: Antarctica rocks | place: Antarctica: Victoria Land, Ricker Hills nord | collected 2016-01-04
AAGTTGCGGCCGGAAAAACAGTTCGCCTAAGCGGAAAAATCCGTGGCGGAAACGCTAAATTTTACTGGTCGCCCACTACGTTCCTCACCGATACCAATACTTTGGAGCCTTTGATTACGCCTGCGGCAAACATTACTTACACGCTTCATGCAGTTTCCGGTTCAGGTTGTGGCGAAACGATTGATTCTGTAAACGTGCAGGTTTATCAGGAGCTGAATGTACCCAATACATTTTCCCCAAATGCTGACGGCATAAATGATACCTGGAACATTGCAGCTTTGACAGATTATCCTTCAAGCATTGTTCAAGTGTATAATCGTTATGGAAAAGAAATTTTCAGGACAATCAGCAACAATAATCCCTGGAATGGAACGCTAAGCGGACAACCGTTGCCGATCGGTACTTATTTTTACACAATCAGCAATGAAAATAAGCCTTTAAAATCAGGTTGGGTTTTGATTGTGAGGTGATTACAAAGAAATATTCTTCTGAAATTATATATTCAGGTTAATTCAAAATATATAAACTTCTGAAAATTGACTAAAGTAAATTTAGAATCTGATTAAATTTATACAAAAAATTCATACTTCTTTTACCCTATCAAAATTGGTAACTGTATCAGTTTTTTATAAACTAAAACAAAATGTTTACCAGTTTTTAGGTGATAAAAGAAGCATAGGAAATATTTGAACAAAATTTAAACAGACGCTTACAATGTATGTAAATCCTATTTTATTCCTTGTAGTTGTCAATCGTATCGGATGAACGCATAGATGCACCGTCCGGGTCCTGGCCTGCATCCCGAAGTGCGCGCCGTTGCCGTAACAAATCCCAATATTGTTCCAACTCGGCTTTAACTTTTGGCAATTCTTTCACTTCTTCATCACTCAAATTTTCTTTGCCATACAAATGCTCTTCTTTTTCAGTTAGCATTTTGATATGTGCCATTACAGCATCGTCATCCATATTTTTCATTTTTTGTCGAAATTAATTTATTACAATTTTACAAATTTGTAAACGAACTTTTGCAAGCAACTATTCCGGTGCGGATTTTACAGCTTGGTTAAATTTATAGTATAATTAGCATACTTCTTTTATGCCTGTAAATTTTGTTTGATCAGTTTTAGATTGATAAAAATAGCATTGAAAATCATAAGTATTTTTTGATAAGAGAAGTACGAAAAAATCAGTGAAATTTGAAAACGTTTTGATTGGTTAATAAACAAAACAAGGCTTAAATAATAATTGCGCAAACTGCTTCCAATCTAAATTCTAATCTCAAACTTTCGATAATAGATATACTAAACAATATTCCCCGGAACACAGTTGTTTACCAACAAAAAAGGTTACAAGTGATTTAAACCTGTAACCTTTTAATTTTTTGTGGTACCAGCTGGAATCGAACCAGCGACACAAGGATTTTCAGTCCTTTGCTCTACCAACTGAGCTATGGTACCCTTGCTTGGGGTTGCAAATGTAGCGTGATTTTTGACTTTTTAAAATTTTTTCTGAAAAAAAGTTTTTCTGCTTTTTTCACGGTAAGAATTTTAGTAAAAACACATCAGGATTACAAACTCATTTAGCTAATTTAGACTTTTTGTTGATCTAAAAACAGCATGGCCCAACTCGTATTCCTTCTTATTTTTTTATCTGCTGCTGGTTTGTTTACCTGGAATATGCTCAAAGTCAGGCGTAATATTTTGCTGGGACAAGCAACCAACCGCTCCGGCCAGTCTGTTTTACGCTGGAAAACCATGCTCAAGGTTGCTTTAGGACAATCCAAAATGGGCAAAAAACCTATTGCTGCCCTGCTGCATCTGCTGGTTTACGCTGGCTTCGTGATCATCAATATTGAAGTTATGGAAATTGCAATTGATGGTATTTTTGGCACGCACCGCATTTTTGCAACAACTTTTGGTAACCTATATAATATTTTGATCGGCGTTTTTGAAGTGCTTGCCATGTTGGTCCTCCTAAGTTGTATTGTGTTTTTAATCCGAAGAAATGTGGTCCGCTTAAAACGGTTCTCGGGCACGGAAATGACAGCCTGGCCAAAATCTGATGCCAACTATATTCTCCTTGCCGAAATCTTTTTAATGACTGCCTTCCTGCTGATGAACGCCGCTGACCACCAATTGCAGCTGCAAAACAATCCGCATTATATCGTCGCCGGTGCATTTCCCATCAGCAGTTGGTTTAGTCCGATGCTTCTTTTATCTACCCAAAATTTGATTTTGCTGGAGCGCACTTGCTGGTGGTTCCACATCATCGGCATCTTTGCTTTTCTCAATTATCTGCCTTATTCAAAGCACTTTCACATCTTGCTGGCCTTCCCGAATACTTATTTTTCCAACTTAAACCCGCAGGGAAAAATGAACAATATGGCTTCAGTTACGCCGGAAGTAAAAGCCATGATTGACCCAACTTTTGTGCCGCCAGCTACAGAAACCATTTCAAGTTTTGGGGCGAAAGATGCTACCGATCTCACTTGGAAAAATTTGCTGGATGCTTATACTTGTACCGAATGCGGCCGCTGTACGGCTGTTTGTCCGGCTAACCTGACCGGCAAGTTGCTTTCGCCGCGAAAAATTATGATGGATACGCGCGACCGGATTTCTGAAATTGGCAGAAACCTGGATCAGCATGATGCTTCTTTTATCGATGAAAAATCTTTGTTGGATACTTATATCAGCCGGGAAGAAATCTGGGCTTGCACCAGTTGTAATGCTTGTGTAGAAGCTTGTCCGGTTAATATCAACCCATTGGAAATTATAACCGATTTAAGAAGATATGTGGTGATGGAAGAATCCAAAGCACCTAATAGTTTGAACAATATGTTTTCCAATTTAGAGAACAATGGCGCACCCTGGAAATATGCGGCTGCCGATCGTTTAAATTGGACAAATGAAAGTTGAAATCTAAGTATTTTTTCAGGCTGAACTTGGATACAAAATTTGTAGTATAAATGAACAACAATATACAAACCATGGCAGAAATGGCTGCCAATAATCAGCAACCGGAAATTTTATTTTGGGTTGGCTGTGCCGGAAGTTTTGATGCAAGGGCACAAAAGATTACACGTGCCATTTGTAAAATTTTACAACATGTCGGGATTAGTTTTGCAGTTTTAGGCACAGAAGAAAGTTGTACCGGCGACCCGGCAAAACGTGCCGGAAACGAGTTTTTATTTCAGATGCAAGCCATGATGAATATCCAGGTTTTAGATGGTTATCAGATCAAAAAAATCGTGACCGGTTGCCCGCATTGTTTCAATACCATCAAAAATGAATATCCAAACCTGGGCGGAAATTATGAAATTATCCATCACACACAACTCATTCAGCAACTGATAGATACGGGCAAATTAAAAACCGAAGACGGCGCTTCTTTTACCGGCAAAAAAATCACTTATCACGATCCTTGTTACCTTGGCCGAGGCAACCAGGTTTACGAAGCACCACGCAAAGCTTTGGAAGTTTTGGATGCTGAATTAATAGAAATGAAACGTTGCAAAAGTAACGGCTTGTGCTGCGGCGCGGGCGGTGCACAGCTTTTTAAAGAACCGGAAAAAGGTAATAAAGATATCCAAGTAGAACGTATAGAAGAAGCAATTTCCACTCATGCAAATATCGTTGCAGCCGCTTGCCCTTTTTGTATGACGATGCTGAACGATGGCGTAAAACATCTGCAAAAAGAACAGGAAATTGAAGTGCTGGATATTGCAGAAATCACCGTTCGGGCAAATGGTTTATAACTCACATACTGTTTTTATCAACCTAAAATTGAGTTTTGCTATTGGTTATTTTTGAATTTCTATTTTATAAACCAAAATCGAAAAACTACAAAAAATTATAACGTTAAAACAAGCATTAGGTTAACTTTGCACCATGGAATTTTCACCTGCTTCAAAAATCTGGATCTATCAATCTGACCGGGAATTAACAGAAACCGAAACAGCCAGGCTTCAATCTTTGCTCAATCATTTTGCCGAAAGTTGGACGGCGCACAATCAGCAATTAAAAGCAGCAGCCCAAATTGCTTTTAACCGTTTCATTATTTTATTGGTAGATGAAAGCCAGGCCGGTGCGAGCGGTTGTTCAATCGATAAATCCGTCCGGTTTATACAAGAAGTGGAAGACGAGTTTAAAATCAACCTTTTTGATCGGTTTAATACGGCTTATTTTGAAGGCGATCAGATACAAACTGCCAATCGCGAAGAGCTGGAAGTTTTGTTGAAACAAGGTAAAGTAACTAACGAAACCATCGTGTTCAACAACATGGTTTCTACTTTAGCAGATTTGCAAACTAAGTGGCAGGTTCCTTTTAAAAACAGCTGGCACGCACGGGTTTTTAGTAATTTAATGCAGGTGTAGTTTTATATTTTTTGTCATTTCGACCAAAGGGAGAAATCTTCTTCAAACAATAGAAGCTTTAATCGCTTCAAAGAAGATTTCTCCCTTTGGTCGAAATGACAACGGACAAGATTCTGTTTAAAGCAAGCTGATACTTCTTTTATCACCTAAAAATCAAGCGGGCCCAACCTCGCCATATTTTTCATGATCAGATAACTGCGGTGCCGGATATATTTAGTTGGTTTTGCAGGAGACCATTTTAACGGATTCGGCAAAACGCCTGCAATCAAGGAAGCTTGTTTTTTAGTCAGCTCGAAAGCAGGACATTGAAAATAATCCTGTGATGCAGCTTCGATCCCGTAAATACCATCGCCCATTTCAATCACATTCAGATAAACTTCCATAATGCGTTCTTTGCTCCATAAAACTTCGATCAACATGGTAAAATACGCTTCAAAAGCTTTACGCACGTACGAACGGCCAGGCCACAAGAAAACGTTCTTTGCCGTTTGCTGAGAAATCGTGCTTCCGCCAACCAATCGTTTAGTATTATGCTGATTTTTTTCGATGGCGCGTTCTATCGCTGTCAAATCAAACCCATGATGTTCCAGAAACAACTGATCTTCAGCAGCAACAGCCGCTTTTTTTATGTTGATGGATATTTGATCAAACGGAACCCAGGTTTTATCAATTTTCCAATCTTTTCCTGCTGATTTCCGCTCAAAACCACGATCAATCATCAGCAATGTTATTGGCGGATTGACAAAACGATACAGCAAAACCCACAAAAAAGTAACGCCGAAAAATCCGATCAGGATTAGTTTTAATAGATATTTAAATAATCGCATAATCGAAATAAATACAAATAAGAAAGGTGCCCGATTGCTCGGACACCTTTTTATTTATGTAGTTTATCAGCTTAAAACTTATTCTGCTACAACTGTAAAAGGAACTTTAACTTTTACTTCTTTGTGCAAGTTTAAATTTGCAGTGTAATCACCCACAAATTTAGGTTCGCTGTCAAAAGTAATTTTGCGTCGATCAACTTCAAATCCTTGTTTTTTCAAAGCATCAGAAACCTGGATGGTATTGATTGCACCAAAGATTTTGCCGCTTTCGCCAGCTTTTGCACCGATTGTTAAAATAATACCTTCCAACCTTGCAGCAATTGCATCAGCATCTTTACGGATTTTTTCTTGTTTGAAAGCAGCTTGTTTCAGGTTTTCAGCCAAAACTTTGCGTGCAGATTCAGTTGCCATACTTGCAAATCCTTTTGGGATTAAGAAATTGCGGCCGTAACCTGGTTTAACGTTTACTACATCATCTTTCTCACCGAGGTTCTTGATGTCTTGTTTTAAAATAACTTCCATTTCGTATCCTCCTATTTTAACGAATCTGCAACGTAAGGTAACAAACCAATATGGCGCGCACGTTTAACAGCTTGTGCCACTTTGCGCTGAAATTTTAATGAAGTTCCGGTTAAACGGCGTGGCAATAATTTACCCTGATCGTTAATGAACTTGAATAAAAAGTTAGCGTCTTTGTAATCAATATACTTGATCCCGTTTTTCTTAAAACGGCAATATTTTTTACGGTTATCCTCTACTTTAGGGGCGGTAACGTATTTAATCTGATCGTTTGCCATTATCTTGCTGCGGCCTCCTCAGTTTTAGGTTTACGCTGATTAAAAGCACCGCTACGTTTCTTTTCGTTGTAAGCGATGGCATGTTTATCCAGCGAAATAGTTAAAAAACGAAGCACGCGCTCATCACGGCGAAACTCGGTTTCCAGTTTATTAATTAGTTCACCCGGGGCCTTGTATTCAGTTAGGTGATAGTAACCTGTAGTTTTCTTTTGTACAGGGTACGCTAATTTTCTCAAACCCCAATTATCCTCCTGGATAATTTCGGCTCCGTTATCAGTTAGGATTTTAGTGAATTTGGCAATGGCCTCTTTCGCTACTTCTACAGATAACAACGGGGTAAGAACGATTACTGTTTCGTACTGTTGCATTCTTTGCTGTTGATATTTAATGATTTAACCGCCAAAAAGCGGAGCGCAAATGTAGGAAGAAAATAGGATTTATCAAACCAATATTCAGCAATTTTTAACCGATAAAAGAAGTATGCACATTTGTTAAATTCAGGCCGATTATTTTTTGAAATAACAAAAGTAAGGATCTGTTGCTAAAGCCAGCATTTCCCGGTCGCCTTTGCTATCACCGTAAGCATAAATTTTTGTAAAAGAATTTAAGTTCCGAACAGCTTTTTTAATCCGGTTCACCTTTTCTATTCCATAACAATTTGGGCTTGCAAATTTTCCGGTGATGATATTATTTTCAACATTTAATTGTGTGGAAATCAACCCGATAGATTGTTCTTTTGCAAATTGCTGTACGATCAGATCAAAGTTTGCACTCACAATATAAACCTGGTGCATACTGTTTTTATGCCATAAAATTTGGGTTAGCGCATCTTTTTTTAATCTAATTTTAAAATTAGTTTCGTAGTATTTTTGAACGGTACTTTTAAAAAATCCTACAGGTTCGCCTTTAAAAAGTTGACTGAAAATAAGTTGTTTTGCTTTCTCATTATTCAAAATTTTAATCAGATACAAAGCAAAAAAAGGAAAACTGTAAAATACTTTGAGTGGTGATAAACCGGTTTTTAAGCGATAAAAAAGGTAATCCCAGAATATGTCGCGATTGGTTATGGTTCCGTCAAAATCAAAAAAAGCTATTGTTTTATTTTCGTTCATAAATAGCTGTTTGAAACCAAGGATAAGTATTTCCTAAAGGCAATTTTCCCAATTTAGGATGTTTGCTGATAAAATTATTTGTAATTAGTTTGAATCCGTTTTCCGGTTTGGGTTCATTAGATCCGGAGTACAATTGTTGCGAAATTTCATATTTTACGGCTGTGTCCAAATTATTCATGGTAATGTTTTTATACTTATCCAAACAATACGGCCAAAGTGAAAATGAAATTGCAATCTTTTTATTTTTTGGTGTTAAGTTGTAAACTTTTATAAATTGCTGGCGAAAAGCCAAACCAGAAACCTGTTCATTTTTAGTAGCAAAATACAATAATGTTTTACGGATAAATCCTGTTGAATTTACAAACAAAGTTAAAATCAACATTGAGGAACTAACTTTCAAAAAAAAACCAGCGACTTTCTGCTTTGCTATTTCTGCATAAACCACAAACAAGATAAAGAAAAAAAGAGGTGATAAAACAAGCATGTTGTAATTCATCGGCATATCTTTAAATGAAAAATAAGAAACCAAGCTTGTCAAAATCAGCAGTAACCCGACTGAAACAAACTTGTTTTTTTTCAATAGTTTATATCCGACATAAACAATGGCAATCATAAAATTAACAACCAAAAAAGGCGCGTAAGCATAAGTAATATAAAACTGTACAAAGTTTTTAAAACCTCCGGTACTCACTCTGTTTACAATTACATTTTGCGAATGCTTTTGCAAACTATGGATCAATTCTGAAAGATGATAAGGATAAACACTTGTAAAAATTCCAAGTACAATTGCAAAACCCAATAATGTTTGAAAAATAAAAGTTAATTTAAATTTGTTTTGATAAGTAAGCAAACCAACAATAATCACCATTAAATAAAAAGTAGAAACCGGCGATGTGATCAGGTTTAAACCAACCAGTAAGCCATTGTTAAAATCACAAAAGCGTTTACTTTGATAAATATTATTCAACAGAAAACAAGCTAAAAAAAATTTACAAAGCACTTCCGGCCGGCCTTCCTGTACGCCATAAAAAGAGAACAATGCAATCAGCCAAAGTATCGCAAACAGATACATGTTTATAGAAGTTTGCAGACGGTTTCTTCTCACATAAAGCATTACACTTATTAAGAGTATTGCCATACTCAGGTTATCAATCCAAGTTAAAGAAACCATCATATTATTATAAAACTCTGGCATTGAACTATTTACAACAGCAACAACATAAGGGAACAAAGGCGGATAAAACAAAAAACGATGTTGTAAAGGATCAAGCCCTGCATCATAAAGCGGATTAATCAGTTGATGGAAATGATTGATGAAATAGGCAGTTGGCAAAAAGCAGGTGGAATCCTGGATGAATCCGGGATAACCATTGAAGGCGAAAAGAAAAGTCAGGCAAACATAAACAGTAAAAAGTACGGCTAAAATTACTTTGGCTGTAGCATTCATTTTAAGTAGATTAATATAGCAAAAGTTAGTATCCAACATAAGATACTTAATTGGATAAAACGATCTTTGGTTAATATTTTTACCGGGGAACCGCTTGCTTTTTTTATAAAAGTTAATTGCAGGTAACGCAACAACCCAAGTAAAACAAACAAAGTTGTAAAGTAGGAATACTCTCCAAGCCGGGCAACAATCTCCGGAGAAATAATATACATGATATAACAAACCAACAATACACCGGTAAGCATGGATAATACAATTTGCAAAAATTCTATACTATAACCATGAATAGATCTCCTGACTTGTTTGTTTGCATCTTTTGCCATCAGGTAAAGATCATCCATTCTTTTGGAAAGTGCCTGAAACATGGACAACAGGAAAACCATGATCATCAGCCACTTACTTACCATTATGTTACAAGCTATACCACCGGCAATCACTCTCAAGTTAAAACCGATACTGATAATTGTAACATCGATTAAGGCAAAATTTTTAAGTTTGACAGAATACAATACATTCAAAACAAAATAGCCCAGGATTACGCCGAAAACCAAAACTGATACCTTGTAGGCAAGTGCTGCTGCAATTACAAAGAGAATAAAACATAAGCTATAAGCTTCAACTTTGGATATTTTTCCTGATGGAATCGGACGGTTTTTTTTGACAGGATGTTGCTGATCAAAATCAATATCCATTAAATCATTAAAAATATAAATGGAACTTGCCATCAGACAAAATGATATAAATACTGGTATAGATTGTAAAACTTTAGACTTATTGAGTAGCTCTCCGGAGAAAAAGAGCGGAAGAAATATATAACAGTTTTTAAGATAATGTGAGACACGTAATAAGGGAAAGTATTTTTGAATCATGAATTATATCGTTCTATCTTGCTGCAAGATATAGAATTAATTTTGAAAAATTACCAGATAAAAACAGTATTAACTTATAAGATTACAACGTTTACTTTGATTGAAAATAAATAAGGTTAAAGATATATTTCCAAGTTTCAGACTAAAGTTGGAATTGATTTTTCTGCGTAAGATGGTGAATTATGATCTATACTTGGCCAGCCTTCTTCATTATAAAAAATCTTGTCCATACACATTTTACGTTTGAAACGATCTGTGCCTTTTATAAAACGATCTTCCGTATCAACGGCATGATAAATAATCCAATCAATCTCGTTATCATCAGTGAAAATACAATTTTGGCCCGGCGAATCCCATTTTTTGTTTGGTTTCAGGATAATATGATTTCCGGGAATTGGCTGAAATTCTGTCATCGGATCGGCTGACCAAAAAACAGAAACTGCGTAACCATTTTCGGCCCAGGTATTATCCCCGGAAACCCATAAAAAATAACGGTCGAACTTGGATTGATAAGTTACAAATGCACCTTCACGGAGGCTTTCAAACTGAACACCCGGTTTTGGCTGCAACACATCCACCGGTTTGCTGATGAAAGAATAGCCGTCATCCGCTGTTTCCACTACACAGATCGGCTCGTGTGCAGAACCGAAATACAACAAATTTTTACCACTTTTTGCATCATAAAAGAAGCATGGATCGATCATCCGATACGTAGAACCCGGAATTTGTGCCAGCGGTTTTCCAATATCTGTAAAGCCATGCGGTTCGTTGGATACGGCCAAGGCCAGGCACATACCGTCTTTTGTATCCGGTTCGGCAGCGTAATATAACCGATATTGGTTGCCCACTTTTACTACTTGTGGTGCCCAAAACTTCTGGCAGGTTTTTGCCCAAGTTGGTGGTTCAATTAATGCACCAACAGGCTCTGTCCAATTAACTAAGTCTTCAGATTTACATAATTGTATATTGTTGATCGTTGGCGAAAACTCATCATGTGTAGCATAGGCATAATAGCCATCGCCAGGGACATGTATAACAGAAGGGTCCGGGAAATCAGCATCGATAATTGGGTTGATATAGGTAGAAGGCAGGTTCATATTTATTTAAAATATATGTACAATCAATACTGTTTTTATGCTGATAAAAACAGTATCTTAATCATGGCTTTCATTAAAAAGGCCAGCAAAAACTTCATCCAAGTTCAATGTAAAACCTGGCAAAATGGTACTCGTAACTTCATCTCCAAGTGTCAGTAATCTTGTAGGTTGATACTGGCCGCTTTCATCTAAAATATATTTAAAAAAAGTTTTTTCTTCGGGTTGAATGATCCAATATTCCTTCACGCCTGCTTCTTCATAAACTTCGTACTTGTTTTGCAACTCCGTTTTGTTGTTGCCCGGAGAAAGGATTTCTACCACAATATCCGGCGCACCCAAACAACCTTTTTTATCTATCTTTTTTAAATCACAAATTACACAAATATCAGGTTGTACAACCGTTGTAATATCAGCATCATTTAAAAAATTTTGGATTAAACGAACATCAAATGGTGCAAAATAAGAAATGCAAGTTTTTCCTTTTAAATAATTATAAATTACTGAACCAACCCTTCCTAATATCCGTTGATGAATCTCTAACGGCTGATTCATCTCAAAAATCTCACCTTTGATCAGTTCCAGCCGCTCGTTAAAAGTCCACTTTAAATAATCGGCGTAGGTGTAAGTTTTGGTTAGATCAAGATCGGAAAACTGCATCGTGCTATACCTTTGATTCCAAAAATACAAAATAAATTGATACTGTTTTTATGCCACTAAAAACAGCATTGCCA
>JAABUT010004395.1_pt1 | contig 11245 bp, 8 predicted proteins | sample 5559281 | NCBI WGS metagenome assembly JAABUT01 (sample SAMN10711880, study PRJNA513359) | rock metagenome | isolation source: Antarctica rocks | place: Antarctica: Victoria Land, Ricker Hills nord | collected 2016-01-04
TGGCGCGCCCACCAGTCGGTGCACGAGCCGGAGTCCGAGGTGAGGATCGCCCGGTCCGGCACCCGCGGGGACAGCTCGTGGAAGACGCGCTGGGGGTTGACCGGGTTCGCGTCCTGCATCGCGCGTTCGGAGAGGATCCGCCACCAGCGCGCGACGCCCTCCTCGATCTCCTGACGCCAGGCGCGGTCCTCCTTGCGCCGGAGCAGGGGGATGAGCGCGCGCAGCGCCTCCCCGGCGTCGGCGACGACGTTGACCTCGTTCGGGTAGCGGTTGCCGATCAGCTTGGCGTCGATGTCGATCTGCACTCCGCGGGCCTTGCCGACCTCGGGCAGCCACTCGGAGTAGGGGAAGTTCGTCCCCACCATCAGCAGGGTGTCGCAGCCCTCCATCAGGTCGTAGGAGGGCTTGGTCCCGAGCAGGCCGATCGAGCCCGTCACCCAGGGGAGCTCGTCGGAGAGCACCGCCCGGCCGTTGAGCGCCTTGGCGACGCCCGCCCCGAGCAGCTCGGCGACCTCGGTCACCTCGGCGACGGCGCCCTTGGCGCCCTGCCCGACGAGGATCGCGACCTTGCTTCCGGCATTGAGCACCTCGGCGGCCCGGCGCAGGACGTCGGGGTCGGGCACCGCGCGCGGGACGCCGATGCCCACCGCGGAGGAGTGCACCGCCCCGTGCGTGCGCGGCGGCTCCTCGTACGGGAGCTCCTGCACGTCGTTGGGGACGATGATGCAGGTGGGCGAGCGGGAGGACTTGGCGACCCGCATCGCGCGGTCGACGAGCAGGCCGGCCTGGGCCGGGACGTTCATGGTCTGCAGGAACTCCGAAGCGACGTCCTTGTAGAGGGAGTCGAGGTCGACCTCCTGCTGATACTCGGCCCCGAGCGACATCCGCGCCTGCTGGCCCACGATCGCGACGACGGGCTGCTTGTCGAGCTTGGCGTCGTAGAGGCCGTTGAGGAGGTGGATGGCGCCGGGCCCGGAGGTGGCCATGCAGACACCGACCTCGCCCGTGAACTTCGCGTGCGCGCAGGCGGCGAAAGACGCGAGCTCCTCGTGGCGGACCTGGGTGAATTCGAGCTCCGGAACGTGATGGAAGCCCCCGAGGATCCCGTTGATCCCATCCCCGGGATAGCCGTACACCCGCTTCACGCCCCACTCCGTCAACCGCCGCAGGATGAACTCGCCCACCGTCGTCGCCATCGGGTCTCCTTCGCTCGCTCCGGGGCGGAGACATACCCGTCGCTCTGCTTCCCACTCCGCGTGAAGTCCGGACGCTGACCCTTTTCCGCCGATCCGGGTAGGGGAGCGGCATCGCCGACGCCGTCGTCATCGGAGCGGGGCACAACGGCCTCGTCGCCGCGAACCTCCTGGCCGACGCGGGCTGGGACGTTGACGTCCTCGAGGCCGAGGACGAGCCGGGCGGCTCGGTCAAGTCGGGGGAGACCACCCGCCCGGGGTTCGTCCACGACCGGTTCTCCTCCTTCTACCCGCTCGCGAAGGCGTCCCGTGCGATCCGGTCTCTCGACCTCGAGGCCTACGGCCTGCGCTGGGCGGAGCCCGAGGTGGCGGTCGCCCATCCCGCGCGGGACGGGAGCGCGGCGTGGGTCGTGGCGGGCGACGTGGACGCCGCCGCGGCGAGCATGGAGGCCTTCGCGCCCGGCGACGGCGACGCGTGGCGGCGGCTCATGCGCCTGTGGGATCGCGCGGGGGAGCACCTGCTCGACGCGCTCTTCACGCCCTTCCCGCCCGTGAAGCCGGGGGCGCGGCTCGCCCGTGCGCTCGGCCCGCGCGGGATGCTCGACTTCGCCCGCTTCGGGCTGTTGCCCGTGCGCCGGCTCGGCACGGAGGAGTTCAGCGGGGAGGGCGGGCCGCGGCTGCTCTCGGGCAACGCCCTCCATGCGGATCTCTCCCCCGAGCAGCCCGGCTCGGGAATGTACGGCTGGGTGCTCTGCGGGCTGGCCCAGAACTACAACTTCCCGGTGGTCCGGGGCGGCAGCTCGGGGCTCATCCGGGCGCTCGTGCGCCGGCTCGAGGCCCGGGGCGGACGGGTCACGTGCGACGCCCGCGTGGCGCGGGTGCCCCTGCGCGGCGGGCGCGCGGTCGCGGTCCGCACCGCGGACGGGCGCGAGGTGGAGGCGCGGCGTGCCGTCCTCGCCGACGTATCGGCCCCGGCGCTCTTCCTCGAGCTCGTGGGCCGCGATGCGCTGCCCGGCCACGTCCTCGCCGGCCTGGAGCGCTTCGAGTGGGGCAACGCGACCTTCAAGGTGGACTGGGCGCTGTCCGGGCCGATCCCGTGGCTGCACCCCGAGGTCGCGCGTGCGGGGACGGTCCACATCGCCGAGAGCGTCGACGCCCTCTCGCGTGCGACGATGGACACCGTCCTGCGCCGGCTCCCGGCCGAGCCCTTCCTCGTCGCGGGCCAGTACGCGCGCTATGACCCCTCCCGGCAGCCCGCGGGGGCGGAGACCCTGTGGGCCTACACCCACGTCCCGCAGGACGTCGAGGGCGACGCGGGCGATGACGAGCTGACCGGCGACTGGGACGATCCGCGCGAGCGCGAGGCGCTCGCCGACCGGATGGAGCGCCAGGTCGAGGGGGTCGCCCCGGGGTTCCGCGAGCTCGTCCTCGACCGCCACATCACGGCGCCGCCCGACTTCACGGCCCAGAACGCGAACCTGCCGGGGGGCGCCCTGAACGGCGGCACGGCGCAGCTGCACCAGCAGCTCGTCTTCCGTCCGGTCCCCGGGCTCGGCCGGCCCGAGACGCCGATCGCAGGCCTCTACCTCGCCTCGAACTCCGCGCATCCCGGCGGCGGGGTGCACGGCGCGTGCGGCTCGATCGCGGCCCGCGCCGCCCTGCGCGAGCGCGGCCCCGCCCGGCGCGGCATGGCCGCCCTGAGCCGCGGCATCTCGGGCCGCGCGTAGGGGTGCCCGAGGCAGGACTCAGGCGGCGGCTGAACCGGAGGCGAGCAAGCGCCGTCCCGCGGGTCCGCGGTCTGCGTTCCGCGGTCGCAGCTCCTCCCGGACTGGGCGTCCTCGCGCATGGCCCGGTCGCCCCGGGCGCCGCCCCGGGGCGACCGGCGCCGCTCAGCCCTTCGCGAGGCCCGACTGGCAGGACGCGCGGTGATTCAGCGTGAGCTGGTCGACGAACGCCGCCGAGTCGTACTGGCGGTCGCCCTGGTCGAAGATCGTCAGGAACAGCCAGTGGGTGCCGGGGCGGGTGGGATGCGAGGCGCGCAGGACGCGCGTGGCCGCATCGTAGGTCGTGCCCTTGGCGTTGCCGGGGCTCACCCGGGCCAGCGTGGTGTTGTTCACGCCGATCTTGTGGCCGTCACGCGTCACGGCGAAGTTGGCGGGCGCCTTGACGCGTGTCCCGCCCTGCGCCTGCCACGAGGGCTTGTCATACATCGCGAGGAAGGTGTCGTTGAAGTCCGACTTCACGAACTCCGGGTACTCCTCGGAGAGGAAGCGGAAGCGGAACGACAGGCAATTCGCGCCCTTGGGCACGCGGAGCTTCATGTCGAGCTGCGTCACGTCGGTCGCCCCGTCGATCCGGTGCCCGGCGTCTCGGCATCCGCTGTCGCCGCGGTTGTTGGGCTTGGCCGCGATCTTGGCGCAGCCCGTCGAGAGGATGCCGAACTGGGAGCCGGCCCGGGGGAAGCCCGCGAACGCCCGGTACTTGCCCGTGGCGATCGCCGCCCCGTTCCCGCGGGGGGGCAGGAACTCAAAGCGCGCGTAGCGGACCTGATCGGGGTTCACGGCGATGACCCGGGCCATCCTCAGCGCGGCCGGGTTGTTCGGCCCCTGGGGCGAGATCTTGGGCGCGCTCGCGGTCGCGGCCAAGGCCGCCCCGCTGAAGGCGCACGCCGCCACCCCGGCCAGCGCACCGCGGCGCAGCACGCGTACGGTCCTGCTCATTCTCCGACCTCCTGATCGCTTAGGACGTTCCTCTTCCTGCGCGGACGCCTCCCACACCCGCCCGGTCAGCGTGACACTAATGTATCCGTTCAGGAGCGTCGTGATGGTGGCCGGGGTTCGTTTCTGTCGGAGAATGTGGCGTGAGGTGGGGTTGAGCTGGCCGGGCTGGGCCGCGGGACGCGGGTCGTGTCAGGGGCCTTGTGGTGCGGCGGGCAGCAGCGCGGGAACGGGCAGTCCGTGGTGGGCGGCGCTGGCGGCTTGGGTCGGGAAGGCCCCGAGTTCGCCCAGACCCTCAACGCCGTCAGCGCCAGGCTGACCACCCGGGCGATCCAGCGCCTGAACGCCCGCGGTCGACGTCGACCACCGCAGTCCGGCGGCGGTCGCCCGCGGGTTCCCGCACGCCCTCCGGTAGGGCTGCAGGCTGCGGCTGAGCCGGTAGCAAGAGCAGTACTACCCGAGTAGTATGCGCTCATGAAGCTCAGCGTCAGCCTGTCCGAGGAGGATGTGGCCCTCCTCGACGAGCACGCCCGCAAGTCCGGGCTGCGCTCCCGCTCCGCGGCTCTCCAGCAGGCGATCCGTCAGCTCCGCCACGCCGACCTCGAGGAGGACTACGCCGCGGCCTGGGAGGACTGGGACGTTTCGGGCGAGCGCGCGGCGTGGGAGGGCGTCGCGGGCGACGGGCTGACCTGATGCGCCGCGGCGAGGTCCGGCTGGTCGACCTCGAGCCGGTGCGCGGCAGCGAGGCGAGCAAGCGCCGTCCCGCGGTCGTGGTGAGCAACGATCACGCCAATGCCTCGGCCGCCCGCCTGGCCCGGGGCGTCGTCACGGTCGTTCCGCTGACGAGCAACGTCGCGCGGGTCTTCCCCTTCCAGATCTTGGTGCCCGCGCAGCCGACCGGCTTGCGTATCGAGTCCAAGGCGCAGGCCGAGCAGGTGAGAGCGGTGTCCGTCCAGCGCCTTGGTCCCGTACTGGGCCACCTTCCGGCCCCGACGATGGCCGCCGTCGACGACGCGCTCCGCCTCCACCTCGACCTCTGAGTCCCAGATCGCGGGCATGGTGGCCCGTGTGCCAGTCTGGCGTGCGCTCGAGGATCATCAAGGTCTCCCTCCGGCGAAGGCTTCCGGGCTCGGTGCTCGCGGGGAACACCCAGACCGGACACCTGCAGGCGCTGCAGCCTCAGCCCCCTCCTCAGAGCTAACTCGCGAGACCCCCGTCACCGGCATCGTTCGGCACGGGGCCGTGCTGGGTGACGCGCACGTAGGACGTCGGCTTGCCGTCGGAGTCGGTGAGTCGCTCGCGCTGGGGCCCGATCGTGTCCTTCGGCTCGTCCGCCGAGACGAAGCCCGCCTGGTAGACCGCCCAGCGCTCGAGCGCCGAGGCCGCGGTGAGCGCGAGGCCGCCGCCGATCCGTGCGGCGGGGCGCCGCCGGCCGGCGGCGAGGGCCACGCCGCCCAGCGCGGTGAGGGCCTTGGCCCCGCGGGCCAGCCGTCCCGGGACGCCCTCGTGGTAGGGGTGCGCGAGCGGGCCGAGGCGCTGCTCCATCCGCTGCACGAGCGCAAGCTCGGCGACCGCCCCGGCGACCCCGAGCCGCCGCGCGGGCCCGGCGTGGGACTCCGGCGTGAGGGCGGCGAGCAGCCCGCCGGCCGACGCGGCCGAGGAGGCGGCGAAGACGCCGGGGAGGTCGGTGTGCGCCTCGTGCCAGACCGGGATCGCCGTGTTGCCGATGAGCGCCGCCGTATAGGTCGACAGCGCCGGCCCGAGCAGGAGCGACCCCACGTGCGCCGCCGCGCCGATCCGCGGGAAGATCCCCAGGACCTCCCGTCCGGCGATGAAGCCCGCCGCGGGCCCGTAGGCCGAGAGGATCCACGAGCCCACGCTCATCGGCGAGGTCACCTTGAACATCCGCAGCATGTTGAAAAAGCGGGAGGGACGGCCCAGGTCCGAGATGAGCAGGACGGGGCTGATCACCGCGGCGCCGAGGGCGACGAGCGCCGCGCGCCGGGCCAGCGGGTCGTTGCCCCGCCACGAGGCGAGCGTCGACAGCGGCGCCGCCGCCCCCCCGATCCCGCCGACCCAGAAGTACCAGGCGATCTCCGGCGTCCACACCGGCCTGGCGACCACGGGCTCGCCGTAGTAGGAGCGCGGCTCGGCCGCCGGCACCATCGACCGCTCGCCGCCGCGCCCGCGCCGCGAGCCCGCGACGGAGCTCTTCGTCGCCGGCCCGGAGGTGCTCATCTACGGGCGGCCGACCATCGCCGCCGCCACCCCCGCGAGCAGCGAGGCGCCCGCGATCGCCGTGGCGCGCCACGTCGCGGGCAGGTCGCGGGTGACGGCGACGGGATCCGGGGGCAGGCCGTAGACCTCGGGCTCGTCGAGCAGGAGGAAGAACGCCCCGGCGCCGCCCATCCCGTTCTCCTCGTCGGCGAGGTAGAGCTGCGCCGAGTCCTCGCCCGCCGCGTGCAGCGCCTCCACGCGATCACGGGCGGTCGCCCGCAGCTCGTCGAGGGGTCCGAACTGGATCGAGTTCGTCGGGCACGCCTTCGCGCACGCCGGCTCCTGGTCTGCCTTCAGGCGGTCGTAGCACAGCGTGCACTTCCAGACGCGGCCGTCCTCCTCGCGCTTGTCGAGCACCCCGAAGGGACAGGCGGGCACGCAGTAGCCGCAGCCGTTGCAGACGTCCTCCTGCACCACCACGGTCCCGAACTCCGTGCGGAACAGCGCGCCGGTGGGGCACACGTCCAGGCACGGGGCGTTCGTGCAGTGCTTGCAGACGTCGGAGGACATGAGCCAGCGCATCTCGTCTACGCGGTCCGCCTCCTCGACGAGGTCGAGCGGGCGGCGCTGCTCGACGAAGGCGACGTGGCGCCAGGTGTCCGCCCCGAGCCCGCCCGTGTTGTCCATGGACATGCCCCGGTGGACGAGCCCGTCCTCGGGGACGTCGTTCCACTCCTTGCAGGCGACCTCGCACGCCTTGCAGCCGATGCAGATCGACGTGTCGGTGAAGAAGCCGACGCGGGGCTGGGCCTCCCCGCCGTAGGTGGACGGCCAGGAGGTGGTGACGATGCTCTCAGCCACCGTTCCTCGCCTCCGCCGCGCGGCGCCGATAGCCGTCCACGAAGTCGAGCAGCGCCGGCCCGCGCGGGCGGCGCCCGGGACGGATGTCGCACGTGGAGGTCTTGAACTCCGAGATGTGGACGTTGGAGTCGAGCACGAGGGGCAGGAGGTCGTTCACGGAGTCCCCGGTGGCGAGCCCGTTGCGTCCCCAGTGGTAGGGGGCGCCCACCTGCTCGATGCGCCTGCCGTCGATTTCGAGCGACTGCATCCGGTCGGTCACCATCACCCTTCCCTCGATCGCCGTGCGCTCGGTCACCACCGTCGCCCAGTCGTTATGCACGAGCCCACGGCTGGCGGCGAGCTCGGGGGAGACCTCGAAGAACTGCTCCGGCGCGAGCTCTGCCAGGTAGGGCAGCGTCCGCGACATCCCGCCCGCCGTGTGGTGCTCGGCGATCCGGTAGGTGCCGAGCACGAAGGGGAAGATCTCCGCGCCCGGCTCGCCGTGGGTCGGGTTGTAGAGGTTGTCCTCGCGCGGGAAGGTCTGGCGCGTCGGGCTCGCGTTCTGCGCGTAGAACGGGTTGGCCAGGGGCGACTCGTGGGGCTCGTAGTGGGTCGGCAGCGGGCCGTCGGTGAGCCCCGTGGGGGCGAAGAGCCAGCCCTTGCCGTCGGGCTGCATGATGAACGGCTCGTTGCCGCGCAGCGCGTCCTCGGCCTCGGCGCCCTCGGGGGGCTCGTAGTCCGGCGGCTTGTCGACCTGGAAGTCGGGGACGTCGGGGCCGGTCCACTCACCGCGCTCGGCGTCCCATTCCGTGTAGCGCTTACGCTCCGACCACGGCCTGCCCTCCGGGTCGGCCGAGGCACGGTTGTAGAGGATCCGGCGGTTCATCGGCCACGCCCACGCCCACTCGCCGGCCACCCAGTCCTGCTCCTCTCCGGGCTTGCGCCGCGCCGCCTGGTTGACCTCGTCGGCGAACACGCCGGAGTAGATCCAGCACCCGCACGCGGTTGTGCCGTCACCCTTGAGCGCGGTGTAGCCGTCGACCGCTTTGCCGTCGGGGTACTCGTAGCCGGAGATCTCGCGCAGGACCTGGTGGGCGTCGGGCTCGCGGTGGGACCCGACGAGCGGGTAGTCCCACTTCAGGTCGAGGATGGGCCGGTCCTTGGGATCGAGGGAGCTTGCGAGCTTCTCGCGCACGAGCCGGCCGAGGTGGTACATGAACCACAGCTCCGAGCGGGAGTCGCCCCGCGGCTCGACCGCCTTGTGATGCCACTGCAGCAGCCGCTGCGTGTTCGTGAACGAGCCGTCCTTCTCCGTGTGGGCGGCGGCGGGCATGAAGAAGATCTCCGTGCCCACGTCCTCGGGGCGCAGCTCGCCCGTCTCCACCTCGGGGCCATCCTTCCAGAACGTCGCGGACTCGATCATCTGGAAGTCGCGCACCACGAGCCACTTGAGCTCGGCCATGGCCAGGCGGTGCAGCTTGGAGTTCGCGGAGCCGACCGCGGGGTTCTCGCCCATGACGAAGAACCCCTCGACTTTGCCGTCGCGCATATCGACGATCGTCGGGTAGATCGAATGGTCGCCGTCGATGCGCGGTAGGTAGTCGAAGGCGAAGTCGTTCTCCGGGGTGGCCGCATCACCCCACCACGCCTTGAGCATGGAGACGATGTACTCGCGCGTGTGGCCCCAGTAGCCGGCGGGCGGGGTGATCTCCTCGACGTAGGAATCGAGGTCGAGGCCGGGCTCGGCGTGGGCCATGGGCAGGTAGCCCGGGAGGATGTTGTAGAGCGTCGGGATGTCCGTCGAGCCCTGGATCGAGGCATGGCCGCGCAGGGCGAGGATCCCGCCGCCGGGCCGCCCGATGTTCCCGAGCAGGAGCTGGAGGATCGACGCGGCGCGGATGTACTGGACGCCCGTGGTCCGGTGCGTCCAGCCCACGGAGTAGACGAAGGAGGTCGTGCGCTCCCTCCCCGAGTTGTCGCAGATCGCCCCGGCGACCTCGAGGAACGCCGCCTCGGTGCACCCCGTCGTGCGGGCCACCATCTCCGGCGTGTAGCGGGCGTAGTGGCGCTTGAGCACCTGGAAGACGCAGCGCGGATGCTCGAGGGTGGGGTCGGTCGACGGGGGATCGCCCCCCTGGAAGGCCTGGCCGTGGGAGCCGTGGGACTGCTCGCCCTCCGACCCGCCGCTGCCCGAGCTCGCCGCCTGCTCGCGCTTGCCCGCGGCGGCCGGGGGCTCCATGCCCTCGTAGCGCCACGAGGCCACCTCGTAGGACTTCTGCTCCGGATCCCAGCCCGAGAAGACCCCGTCGAGATCCTCGGTGTCCTGGAAGTCCTCCGAGAGGATCGTCGCGGCGTTCGTGTAGGCGACGACGTACTCACGGAACTCACGCCCGTGGGTCAGGACGTGGTTGATGAGCCCGCCGAGCCACGCGATGTCCGAGCCCGCGCGGATGGGGACGTGGAGGTCGGCGAGCGCGCTCGTGCGCGTGAAGCGCGGATCGACGTGGATGATCTTCGCCCCGCGGTTCTTGGCCTCGACCACCCACTGGAAGCCCACGGGGTGGCACTCGGCCATGTTCGACCCCTCGATGAGGATGCAGTCGGAGTTGACGAGGTCCTGCTGGAAGGTGGTGGCGCCGCCGCGCCCGAACGAGGTCCCCAGACCGGGGACGGTGGACGAGTGTCATATCCGGGCCTGGTTCTCGATGGAGACCGCCCCCGCGGCCGAGAAGAACTTCTTGATGAGGTAGTTCTCCTCGTTGTCCAGCGTCGCGCCACCGAGGTGGGCGAATCCGCGCGTGCGGTTGAGCTTGGCGCCGTCCGCGCGCGTGTCCTCCCACGTGCGCTCGCGCGTGGCGACGAGCCGGTCGGCGATCATGTCCATCGCCGTGTCGAGGTCGAGCTCCTCCCAGTCGGTCGCGTACGGCCGGCGGTAGAGCACCGTGTCCTCACGCGTGGGGATGTTGACCAGGCTCGGCGTCGAGGAGCCCCGCGGGCAGAGCCGCCCCCGGGAGATCGGGGAGGCGGGGTCGCCCTCGACGTGGACGACCTTCTCGTCGGAGACATAGACCTGCTGGCCACAGCCCACGGCGCAGTACGGGCAGATCGAGTCGACGACCCGGTCCGCGGTCTGCGTCCGGGGCTTGAGCTCCTCCGAGCGCTGCGAGCGCGCCGCGCGGCCGAGCCCGTGGCGGTCCCCGCGGAGTTGACGGACGAGCGGCGGCGTGCGCACCGCGGGCACCGTACCCCACCCGGGTGCGGAGGCAACCCCCGACCCGGTCCGCGCTCGGACCGCCCTCCCCGGCTACGGAACGCCGGCCAGGGGTAGCCCGGCACTCGATGTGCGAGCGTGGCCTGCGCGGCGGCGAGAAGAAGCTGCTCGGGCTGCCGACCTTCGGCCTCGCGCTCGCGATCACCACCGTGACGACCTACCTCCCGGTGGTCGCCCGCTCCTACGTGGGCTCCACGGTGCTCATCGGCGTCATCGTCGGGATCGAGGGCGTGATGGCGCGGTGGGTGCCACTGCTCGCGGGGTCGTGGTCAGACCGCCTGCGGACACGCTGGGGCGGACGGCTCCCCTTCCTGGTCGTCGGGACGCCGGTGGTGGCCCTCGCGCTCCTGGCCATCGGCCTCGTGCGGTCGGTCGCGGTCCTCGTCCCCGTCGTGGCCGTCTTCTTCGCTGGGTACTTCCTTGCCTACGAGCCCTACCGGGCGCTCTACCCCGACACGGTCGACGACGTGATCGCCGGTCACGCCCAGAGCACGCAGGCCGTGTGGCGCGGGGCGGCGACGGGAGTGGCACTGCTCGGCGGGGGCCTGCTCGTCGGCCTCGCCGACGTCGCCCCGTTCGCCGCGGCGTCGGCCGTGCTCACCGTGGCCATCCTCGTGTTCGTCGTGACCCTCCTGCGCCGCGGGCTCCCCGACGAGGAGCGCCGCGAGGAGGACGGCTCCGCCCGCGATGAGGCGCGCAAGCTGTGGAAGCTGCTCCGAGAGCGGCCCGGGCTGCGCGCCTTTCTGGTGGCCAACGGGCTGTGGGAGCTCTCGCTCGGCGCCCTGAAGACGTGGGTCTTCCTCTATCTCACGAGGGGCCTCGGGCTCGCCTCGACGTCCTCGGCGCTCGTGATCGGGGCGGCCGCGCTCTTCGTGCTCGGTGGCGCGGTGGTCAGCGGCAAGGTCGGCGACCGCATCGGGCGCACGCGCCTTCTCGCCCTCGCCCTGCCGGTCTACGGCCTGGGCCTCCTCGTCCCCTTCTTCATCACGAACCACTACGTGATCGCC
>JAABUT010004396.1_pt1 | contig 11242 bp, 11 predicted proteins | sample 5559281 | NCBI WGS metagenome assembly JAABUT01 (sample SAMN10711880, study PRJNA513359) | rock metagenome | isolation source: Antarctica rocks | place: Antarctica: Victoria Land, Ricker Hills nord | collected 2016-01-04
GGCCCTGCGCTGCAGGGGGAAGTCCTTCTTCACCGTGCTGGCGTCCTCGGCTGTCCTCATGGCGCTCGCCGGGGCCTACTACATCGTCTTCTTCATCCTCCCGGGCGACGGCAACGTCGTCCCACCCTGACCCCGGCCGCCGTCAGGCCTTGCGGCGGCCCGCGAGGACGGCGGTGGTGATGATGCCCAGCGAGGCGAGAACGGCGAGGAAGAGGCCCCACCCGGCCGAGATGTCGTAGCCCGCCGTGTCGGCGCCCTGCGTGTCGAGCAGCCCGACGGGGTGGACCACGCCGTAGAGCGCGAGCACAAGCGCGAGCCCGCCCGCAGCCGCCGCCGCGATCCAGAGCGCCCGCGGGGCCGTGCGCACTGCGAGGAGCACGGCGGCGACGGCTGCCGCCACCAGCGACAGCACGAGGGTCCACCAGCCCCAGTTGATGTGGCTGAAGCCGGAGGTCGATGCCGAGAGCAGGCCCTGCGAGGCCGTCACCCAGGTGCCGAACGTCGCGATCAACAGCAGCAGCGCGGCACCGAGAAGCGCGTAGAGCGGCACCGGGTTGCTCGCCGCGGAACCACCGGGGCGGGAGGCGACGGCCCCCGGGGCGGCCCCCCACTGCTGCGCCGGCGGCCCCCAGGCCGGGGGGGCACCCGGCGCCTGCTGGCCTGGCTGGCTGGGGCCCCAGGCCGGCGCGGCCGGACCCCAGGAAGGGGTGGGTCCGGCGGCGGCTGCCGCGGCACCCCAGCTCGGCGGCTCAGGTGCTGGCGGCGCACCCCAGGAGGGCGCCGGTGGTGGGCCGCCGGCCAGCGGCGGGGGCCCCCACTGCGGGGGCGGTGCCTGCGGGGGCGGTGCCTGCGGGGCGGGCTGTCCGGCGGGTGCCGCCCCCCAGGCGGGGGCGGGCTGCTGCTGGCCCCAGCTCGGCCCGGGCGCCGCCGGAGGCGGGCCCCACGGCGGGGGCGGTGCCTGCGGCGGGGGCGGTGCCTGCTGCGGGGGCGGTGCCTGCTGCGGGGGCGGCCCCCATGCCGGGGCGGGGGGCGCAGGGGCGGGCGGGGCCCACGGGGGTGGGGCCGCCGGCTCGACCAGCTGTCCGGCGTGCTCATGCCCGGCGTGTGCGTCGGCTGCGGGGGGCTCGACCTTGCGGGCGCCCGCGTCGGCGGCCGGCTCTTCGCCCAGAGCCTCTGCCGCGGCGCGGGGGTCCCACATCTGGGTGGCGTTCGGGTCGGGCTGCGACGGTGGCGTGGTCACGCTCGGAGTGTGGCAGCACCGGCCGTCGCCCGGGGCAGGTCGGCCACGAGTCGTGGCAGGAGTTCCGTGACGTCGCCGCGCAGCACGGCGCCGCCTGAGGCCAGCGCCACCTCGTCGTACGGCGTGGGCTGCTCGTTGATCACCACCAGGCGGGCTCCCGCCCGGGTCGCCACCCGGCACAGGGACGCGGCCGGCTGCACCGCGAGCGAGCTGCCGGCGGCCAGGAAGACCTGGCAGTCGGCGGCGGCCGCCCGGGCCCGGCGCATGAGGTTCTGGTCGAGGTGCTGGCCGAAGCTGACAGTGGCGGACTTGAGCAGCCCCCCGCAGACGGTGCAGGCGGGATCGGCCTCCCCCGCCTCGACGCGGTCCAGCGCGCGGCGCATCGGCGCGCGGGCGGTGCACTGCAGGCAGGCGGTCTCGTGCACCGTGCCGTGCAGCTCGAGCACCAGCGACGGTGTCGAGCCGGCCGCCTGGTGCAGCTCGTCGATGTTCTGGGTGAGCAGCGCCCGCAGCCGGCCGGCGCGCTCGAGGTCCACGAACGCGCGGTGGGCCGGATTGGGAGTGGCCGTCCACGCGGCGTGGCGCCGCCGCGTCTGCCACGCGCGGCGGCGCACCTCGGGGTCGGCCACATAGTCGGCGATGGTGTGCAGCGCCGCCGCCGACGGGTCCAGCGTCCAGACGCCCGCGGGTCCGCGGAAGTCGGGGATCCCGGAGCCCGTGCTCACGCCCGCGCCGGTCAGGACGGTGACCTTGGCAGCCTCGGCGAGCGCGTGGGCGACGTCCGCCAAGGTCACACGCCGAGGTTACGGTCACGCATGCCCACCACCCCTGTCGCCACCGGTGTCGAGCTCGCCTGGGAGGCATTCGGCTCCCCCGCCGACCCCACCGTGCTGCTGGTGATGGGGCTCGGAGCGCAGATGATCGCCTGGGACGACGAGCTTTGCGAGCAACTCGCCGGTGCCGGGCACCACGTCATACGGTTCGACAACCGCGACAGCGGCCTGTCCACGCACGTGCCGTCGGCCTACACGCTCTCGGACCTCGCCGCCGACACCGTCGGTCTTCTGGCGGCACTCGATCTGCCGGCGGCGCATCTGGTCGGCGCGTCCATGGGCGGCATGATCGTGCAGACCGTCGCGGTCGAGCACCCGGCGCGCGTGCTGTCCCTGACCAGCATCATGTCGACGACGGGGCGCGCCGAGGACACGGAGACCACGCCGGCAGCGGCCGCCGCGCTGGCCACCCCCCCTGCCCCCGATGTCGAGGCCGCAGCGGAACGCGCCGTCCTCGTCTGGCGGGTGCTGGGCTCCCCCGCCTACCCCCGCCCCGAGGAGGAGCTGCGCGAGCGCGCCCGCCGGGCGTGGGCGCGCGACAGCGACCCGACCGGGTTCGTCCGTCAGTACGCCGCGATCAACACCCCGGGCCAGGACCGCACCGAGGCGCTGGGGCGCGTCGGCGTGCCGACGCTGATCGTGCACGGCGAGGACGACCCGCTGCTCGGCGTGCGCGGGGGCCGCGCCACGGCCGCCGCCGTGCCGGGTTCCGAGCTGTGGGTCGTGCCTGGCATGGGCCACGACCTGCCGCCGGCGGTGTGGCCCGAGCTGATCGCGAGGGTGGGCGCGGTCGTCGCCCGCGGCGAGGCTCAGGCGGCCGCGTCCCGCTGACGGCGCGCGCCGTCGCGGCGGGGCTCGAAGACCGAGGATGGCGCCGGCTCGCCGCGCAACTGCGCCACCAGGCCCGCGATCGCCGCCATCACCTCGGCCGTCACCGCGCGCAGGACCTCGGTCGTCGGCTCGACGCCCGCCCAGCGCGAGAGGTCCAGCGGGGGGCCGGCGGCCGTCGTGCACACCGGCCGGCGGCCCAGCCGGATCCGCTGGGGACCCCACTGCGCCACGGGTATGACCGGTGCGCCGCTGTCGAGCGCCAGCCGGGCCACCCCGGTGCGCGCGCGCATCGGCCAGCCGGCCGGGTCCTGCGTCACCGTGCCCTCCGGATAGATGACGACGCAGGCGCCCGCCCGCAGCCGGCGCACGGCCTCGTCGAGCGCCCCGCCGCCGTCGGCCCGCTCCCGATAGACCGGGATCTGGTGGGCGCCGCGCAGGATGCGGCCGACGAAAAGCACATGGAACAGTGAGGACTTCGCCAGGAACGCCGGCACCCGCCCGCAGCCGAAGAGCACGAACTCCGCCAGCACGCCGGGATCCGTCAGGGCGACGTGGTTGGCGGCGATGATGACGCCGCCGCCGGCCGGCACGTGCTGGGTCCCGCGCCAGCGGTGCCGGGTGAGCAGCAGCAGCAGCGGTTTGAGGATCGCGATGGCGACCGTGAGCCAGCCGCCCCAGGGGCGCGCCGAGCGGCGGTGCTCCTCGGTTCGCACGGTCGGCGAGGGTAATGCCGCGCGGGCCGGGCACGACAGGGCCATGACTGAGCAGCCGCAGGACCCCGCCGAGGTCGTCGAGGGAGCGGCCCCGCCCCCGGGGGCGCCGGCGCAGGAGCCGCCGCCGGGCGTCGGCAGCACCGACGACATGAGCGGCGAGCGGCCGGCGAGCAGCGACCCGGAGCAGATGGACGGCGACCTCGGGGCGTACGGCGCGTACGGCGCGGACGGCGTCGGCGGCGGCGAGAGCTAGCCGAGAGCTAGCCGAGAGCTAGCCGCCAGGGCGACCTCCGGCAGCGGGCCCGGCCGTCAGGCGGCGGGCAGGGGCTGCAGGACCGGTGGCAGCGCGAGGGGGTCCTGCCGCTGGAACTGCGTGCGATAGAGGTCGGCATAGAGCCCGCCGCGCGCCAGCAGCTCCTCGTGCCGCCCGCTCTCGACGACCCGACCGTCCTCGATGACGAGGATCCGGTCGGCCTCGCGGATGGTCGACAGCCGGTGGGCGATCACGAGGGAGGTTCGCCCGGCCAGCGCGGTGGCGAGAGCCCGCTGCACCGCCAGCTCGCTCTCGCTGTCGAGGTGCGCCGTCGCCTCGTCGAGGACGACGAAGCGCGGGGCCTTCAACAGCAGCCGGGCGATCGCGAGGCGCTGCTTCTCGCCGCCGGAGAGCCGGTAGCCCCGGTCACCCACCACCGTGTCGAGGCCGGCCGGCAAGGCCCGCACGAGGTCGCCCACGTGCGCGGCGTCGATGGCTGCCCACAGCTGCTCCTCGGTGGCGGCGGGAGCCGCGTAGGCGAGGTTGGCGCGGATCGTGTCGTGGAACATGTGCGCGTCCTGCGTGACCACGCCCACCGCCTCGCGCAGCGACTGCAGCGTGAGATCGCGGACGTCGATCCCGCCCAGGCGGACCGCGCCGGCCTGCACGTCGTACATGCGGGTGACGAGCTGGCTGATCGTCGTCTTGCCGGCGCCCGAGGGGCCGACGAGGGCCACCAGCTCGCCCGGCTCGGCCCGCAGGCTGACGTCGCGCAGCACCGGCGTGGAGGGGGTGTCATCGAGGACCGCGACGGACTCGAGCGACGCCAGCGAGACCTCCGCCGCGGTGGGGTAACGGAAGGCGACGCCGTCGAGCTCGAGCGTCGCCGGCGCGTCCACCGGCAGGTCGCGGGCGCCCGGGGCGTCGGCGATCGCTGGCGCGAGGTCCAGCACCTCGAAGACCCGCTCGAAGCTGACCAGCGCGGTCATGACATCGACCCGCACGTTGGACAGGGCGGTGAGCGGACCGTAGAGGCGCTGCAGATAGGCGGCGAGAGCCGTCAGGGTGCCGATCGTCAGGGTGCCGTCGATCGCGAGGTGGCCGCCGACGCCGTAGGTGATGGCCAGGGCGACGGCCGAGACGAGCGTGAGGGAGACGAAGAAGACCCGGCCATACATGGCCTGGGTGATGCCGATGTCGCGCACCCGGCCGGCGCGGCGGCGGAACTCGGCGTCTTCCTGCGCCGGCCGCCCGAAGAGCTTGACGAGCAGGGCCCCCGACACGTTGAAGCGCTCGGTCATCGTGATGTTCATCTCCGCGTTGAGCGCGTAGCTCTCCCGCGTGATCGTCTGCAGGCGCGCGCCGAGCAGCCGAGCGGGCAGCACGAAGACCGGGAGCAACACCAGCGATAGCAGCGTCACCTGCCACGACAGCTGGATCATGAAGAAGAGCACGAAGATGAGGCTGAAGGCATTCGACAGCACCGAGGACAACGTCGAGGTGATCGCGGACTGCGCGCCGAGCACGTCGTTGTTGAGCCGGCTGATGAGGGCGCCGGTCTGGGTGCGGGTGAAGAAGGCGAGCGGCTGGCGCTGCACGTGGTCATAGACCCGGCTGCGCATGTCATAGATCAGCCCCTCGCCGATGCGGGCGCTGAAAAAGCGCTGTGCCAGCGAGAGTCCGGCCGACACGAGCGCGAGACCCGCCACGAGCAGGGCCAGCTGCGTGACCACGTCGCCCCGCCGGGGCAGGACGCCCTCGTCGACGATCGCCTTGAAGACGAGCGGCAGGACCGCGCCGAGGACCGCATCGATGATAATGAGGCCGAGGAAGGCGGCGAGCGCACGGCGGTACGGCGCGGCGAAGGCCACGATGCGGCGCAGCGTGCCAGGCGCCAGCTTCTGCTTGGTCACCGACCGGTCGCTGCGGTAGGACCGCATCGTGGTGAAGTGCGCCATGTTCGCCATCGTGTCTGTGACCTCCTAGGGCGCGTAACACCTGTTACACCCACGCTGTTCCCGCTCGCCGCGCCGGGAGCCGACGGGCGGCCGTCAGCCAGCCGGGCCGTCCGCCGGCCGGCGTCACGGTCGTCGTAGGGGGTCAGTCGGTCAGGTCTTCTTCTTGCCGCGCGTGGCACCACCCCGGCCGCGCAGCGTCGCCCCCGACTCCGACAGGATCCGATGCACGAAACCGTAGGAGCGGCCGGTGCTCTCGGCGAGCAGGCGGATGCTCGACCCGCCGTCGTACTTCTTGCGCAACTCGGCGGCGAGGTCGTCGCGTGCCGTCCCCGTGATGCGTGTGCCCTTCGTCAGCTCGGCCACCGTGCGTCCTCTTCTCGTGGTCCGTGATCGTGGATGCCCGACCCGATCTTCCCCCGGCCACCCCCCCGCACGCCTCCTGAGCACCGTCCGGCCGGTGGGGCCGCCGAAACCGCTGGCTACGCTCCGCCCCGTGGCCGGCTCCCCGCCTCCGCTGCGCGCCCGACTGGCGGCCCGGCCGGAGCTCGCGGACGCCCTCGTCTGGTCGTCGCTGGTGGGGGCCGGCGCGGCGGTGACGGTGCTCGCCGTCGTCGCCGGCGCCCGGGTGGGGACGCCGGGTGCGCCCTTCGACGGCTTCTACCGCAGCCCGCGGCTGGGGCCGGCCTCCCTGCTCGCGCCGCTGGTCGCGGCGGCCGTGCTGGCGGCGGTGCGCGCCGGGATCGTGGAGCGGCTGCCGTGGCGGTGGCTGCTGGTCGCCGCGTGGGTCAGCGCGGCAGCGTGGTCGGTCGCGCTGGCGCTGGTCGACGGCACCGACGGGCTCGCGGGGCCGGTGCGCGACCCGAAGGAGTACCTCGTTGACGCCGGTGCTGTTGCGTCCGACCCCGTGGCCTTCGTCCGCGGCTTTGTCGAGCATGCCCCCGGCTATTCCGTCGCGGTCCGGACGCACCCGCCGGGAGCGACGCTGCTGGTGGCGTTCGTCGCCCGGGGGGTGGGGCTCCAGCGGCCGGCGGTCATCGGCCTCGGTGTCGCCCTCATGGGCGCTCTCATGGTGCCGCTCGCCGGGATCGCCGTTCGCTCGCTGTGCCACGAGACGGCGGGGCGGCGACTGCTCCCGGTGCTCGCGCTGGCCCCCTTCGCCCTCTGGTCGGCGGTCAGCCTCGATGCGGTCATGGCCGCCGTCACGGCGGGGATGATGGCCTGCGGCGTGCTGGCGAGCGAAGCGGGTCGCACGCCGCGATCCTCGGTCCCGCTCGCCGCGACCGCCGGCCTGCTGCTGGGCAGCGCCGCGCTCCTCGGCTACCAGGTGGCGTGGCTCGGCTTCAGCGTGGTCGCGGTGTATTTCGTGCGGCGTCGGCCGGCGCTGAACGTGGTCACGGGGGCGATTGCGCTCGTGCCGCTGGGATTGGTGAGCCTGGCCGGCTTCGCCTGGCCCGACGGCCTGAGCGTGGCCCAGGCCGACATCAGCAGCCGCGTGGGCCAGCAGCGCTCGTGGCTGCTGTGGATCGTCCTCGACCTCCTGCTGCTCCTCGTCGCGTGCGGGCCCACCGTGATCGCGGCCGCGCGGGGCCTGCGCCGTACCCCGGGCTGGCCCTTCGTCCTCGGCGCCGCGCTCGCCGTGCTCTTCGCCGTCGTCAGCGGCCTGTCCCGCGGGGAGGTGGAGCGTTCCTGGCTGCCGCTGTTCCCTTGGCTCCTCGTGCCCGCTCTGGCGCCGGTCGTGCGCCAGCGGCAGCCGGCAGCGGCGGGCGCCCCGGACGCCGCCGCCGTCCCCGTCGGCCTGGTCGCACTCGGCTGCGTCGTGGCGGTGGTATTGCAGGCCGTGCTGGCCTCCACCTGGTGAGGCCGAGGCCCGTGGCTGGGTCAGCCGACCTCGATGTCGCTCAGCAGGAACTGCACGCCGCCGGTGCCGATCGTCAGGGCATCCTGGGCGGTCGCCTGGCCCTCGGGGCTCGCGAGCGCGGCACACGCGGCGTCGTAGTCGGCAAAGGAGAACTCGGCGATGCGGTACGCCGGCGGCGCAGTGCCGTCCTCCTTGGGGAAGACCCTGGCCAGCTCCGCGCGCTGCACGCCGGGGATGGCACCCGCCAGGCCGACATGGACCTCCGCGTAGTGCCTCTCGAAGGCGTCCGGGTCGGTCGGTTGGTCGTAGACGACAGTCAGCTTGGCGGTCATTCAACCACGCTCGCACGGGCCGCGGTCGGGTGTCAGGCGAGTGCGACGAGGTCGGCGTAGGAGTCGTCCCAGACGTCCTCGACGCCGTCGGGCAGCAACAGCACCTTGTCGGGGCGCAGGGCACGCACGGCACCCTCGTCGTGCGTCACGAGCACGATCGAGCCGCTGTAGGACGCGATGGCGCCGAGGACCTCCGCTCGGCTGGCCGGGTCGAGGTTGTTGGTCGGCTCGTCGAGCAGCAACACGTTGGCGCTGCTCGTGACGAGCGCGGCCAGCGCGAGCCGCGTCTTCTCGCCCCCCGAGAGCGTCCCGGCGCTCTGGTGCACCGTGTCACCGCTGAAGAGGAAGCTGCCGAGCACGCCGCGGATGGTGGCGTCATCGGCGTCGGGCGCCGCCGAGCGCAGGTTCTCGAGCACCGTGCGGTCGGTGTCGAGCGTCTCGTGCTCCTGCGCGTAGTAGCCGATGCGCAGGCCGTGACCGGGCGCCACGCCGCCCGTGTCCGGTTCCTCGACGCCGGCGAGCATCCGCAGCAACGTCGTCTTGCCCGCTCCGTTGAGGCCGAGTACGACGACCCGCGCGCCACGGTCGATCGCGAGGTCGACGTCGGTGAAGATCTCCTGGCTTCCATAGGACTTCGACAGCCCCTCGGCCGTGAGCGGGGTGCGCCCGCAGGGTGCCGGCGTGGGGAAGCGCAGCTTGGCCACCCGGTCGCTCTGGCGCACCTCCTCCAACCCGCTCACGAGCCGGTCGGCGCGCTTGAACATCACCTGCGCGGCCTTGGCCTTCGTCGCGGTGGCCTTCATCCGCTCGGCCTGCGCGCGCAGCGTTGCGGCCTGCTTCTCGGCGTTGCCGCGCTCGCGCTTGCGGCGCCGCTCGTCGACCTCGCGCTGGGCGAGATAGGCCTTCCACCCGACGTTGTAGACGTCGGCCACGGAGCGGGTCGCGTCGAGGAAGACCACCTTGTTCACCGTGGCGTCGAGCAGGCTGACGTCGTGGCTGATGACGACGAGGCCGCCGTCGTGGCGACGCAGGAAGTCACGCAACCAACCGATCGAGTCGGCGTCGAGGTGGTTGGTCGGCTCGTCCAGCAGCAGCGTCTCCGCGCCGCTGAACAGGATGCGGCTGAGCTCGACGCGGCGTCGCTGGCCGCCAGACAGGGTGCCGATGCGCTGTTCCAGGATCCTGGTCGGCAGGCCCAGCGACGAGCAGATCGTCGCCGCCTCGGCCTCGGCGGCGTACCCGCCCAAAGCGGTGAAGCGCTCCTCGAGCCGGCCATAGCGCCGCAGCAGGTCGGCCTGGGCCGCGCTGCCGTCGGCGGCCTCGGCGAGGCCTACCTGCGCCTTTTCCATGTCTCGCATGACCTCGTCGATGCCCCGCGCCGACAGCACCCGGTCGCGCGCCGTCACGTCGAGGTCACCCGTGCGGGGGTCCTGCGGGAGGTAGCCGATCGCCCCCGTGCGGGTGACGGTGCCCGCGGCGGGAGCGGTCTCGCCGGCGAGCACGCGGGTCAGCGTCGTCTTGCCCGCGCCGTTGCGGCCGACCAGCCCGACGCGATCGCCGGGGCCCACCCGGAAGGACGCGCCGTCGAGCAGCAGGCGCGCGCCGGCCCGCAGCTCCAGGTCGGTGACGGTCAGCACCAGTCCCAGGTTACGGGGGGCCGCGCCGGACCGGATGTCCGGCGGGTGTGGCGCGGGGGACGGCGAGGCGGCGGTGCTTACAGAACAGTTCCGTTAGCAAACACAACGGCGTATCCCGGTCTGTCGGGCCGATCCTGCGAGGGCACAGCGCGCCGGGCACCAGCCGTGTCTGACGCCCACCTCCGCGCCGTCGATGCTCCGGCATCCGCGGCCCACCCTGGCCCACGACAGGAGACGTCATGCGACGAGATCGACGACCCATGGTGAGGGTGGCGACGGCGTCCGTCCTCGCCCTCACGGCGGCGTCCGTGGCCCTGGCCCCCGCCGGTGCCAGCGGGGCTGCCGCGACCCGCGCGGGGGCGGCGGCGACCGAGACCACCCACGGAGATCTGCCCCGCGGCAAGGTCATCCTCTCCAGCGCCGTGGTGGTGAATGTCGACCGCCACAGCGCGACGTTGCCCCTGCACAAAGGCAGCGTCGGCGGGAAGACGGTTTGGTTCATCCTCACCGAGTCGAGCGACCCCGGGCTCGCGGACCAGCTTGGCCTCAACGCCGCACCGAAGCTGCAGAACCTGCTGTCCTGCGGGGCATGCGTGCAGACCGTGACTCTCGACAGCCCCAAGGACAACTCCTTCGACGCGGCCACCGTGCGCTTCCAGGGCGCCCCTGACTTCAGCCCCGACCGCGTGCTGGTGCCGGGGCCGAAGGTCTTTCCGCCGGCCAAGGCGGAGCCCGGTGGCGTCGGGCGCGGGCGCTACAGCCCCTTCATCCGCATCAAGGGCACCAGCGTCGTCTACAACGCGCCCATCGTGGCCACCGGCGACGGGCCCTTCGACGTCGTGCACCACTCGAACACCCAGGACCGGGTGCTGGCCATCCACCCGGGCAAGACCGAGGGGCAGGGGGAGTTCTTCGGTGCCTCGGTGGAGATGCTGCTGATCCGCGGCTTCGACTCCGGCAAGCCCATCTACTACGTGAGCACCGAGTCCAACGACCCCGTCACCGCGGTGCTCGAGCGGGCGACGTTCGTGCCGCTCCTGGGCAAGACGCCCTTCGCCGGTGGTGACGACTTCTTCGGTTCGGGTCGGGAGCGCATCTTCGCGTTCGTCAACGGCCCGACCGGCGCCGACAACCCACAGGCACAGGGGCTCGTGCACCTCATCAAGGATGGGCACGCCACCGAGGACGCCAACCTCGGCAACCAGGCACTCATCGACGCACTGCGCAACGGCGGCGACGCGCGCAACGTACAGGGCGACTTCCCGACCCTCGGCGAGGCCAACCGGGAGAACGCTTACAGCCCGCTGTGGGACGCGACGTTCGGCGAGTGGAGCGACAAGGCCGTCGCGGCCGGGCAGAACACCCAGCAGACGGACGAGTTCCGGCTGCTGCGCATCCCCCGGGACCACCCGGAGCTGCTGACCGGTCCCAAGGGCAAGCCCTACGGCTCGACGAACGTGCTGATCAACTGCCCGGTCATCGCCTTCATCGACACGGTGCCCAACCGGGACCAGGTGACCCCCCGCGCCGGGGACGCGGTGGACACTCCGCTGTCCTACACGCCGTAGGACGGTCGTGGGCGGGGGA
>JAABUT010004397.1_pt1 | contig 11235 bp, 10 predicted proteins | sample 5559281 | NCBI WGS metagenome assembly JAABUT01 (sample SAMN10711880, study PRJNA513359) | rock metagenome | isolation source: Antarctica rocks | place: Antarctica: Victoria Land, Ricker Hills nord | collected 2016-01-04
TGAACATGGCCATAACCCATCGTTCGACGAATCGAGCGATAGCCCGGCACCAACACGGGCTGGTCACTCATTAGAGGTCTGCGCTGCCGGTAGTTGCATTGCCCTCCTCGCCTGCCGTTGTCGGTTACGAGCGAGGAGATGTCATGGACAGTGATGCGGTGCTGATCGGAGTCGATCCGCACAAAGCGAGCAACACCTTGGCGGTGCTGGACCCGGTGAGCCGGGTCGTGGTCGCGAGTAAGCGGTTCGCGAACACAGCGTCGGGATATGTCGAGCTGCGGTCCTTCGCCGATCAGTGGTCAGAGCACCGGTGGGCCGTCGAGGGCTGTCGCGGCGCTGGCCGATCGCTGGCGCAACGTCTGGTCGGCGGCGGCGAGATCGTGTTCGACGTGCCGGCCAAGCTCGCGGCCCGGGTGCGGGTCTACTCCCAGGGACACGGCCGCAAAACCGACCTCGACGACGCCGTCTCGGTCGGCACCGCCGCGCTGCTCGGCGACGGGATCACGCGAGTACATGGCGACGATGCACTGGTCAGTCTGAGGCTGCTGTCGGATCGCCGCGCAGAACTTGTCGCCCTGCGCACGCAGGCGGTCTGCCGGCTGCACCGCCTGCTCGTCGAGCTCACTCCCGGGGGCATGGCCCGCAAGCTCGGTGCCGGCAAAGCCCTACGCGCACTGGCTTTGCTGCGTCCGGACACCCCGGTCGATGTCGTGCGGATCCAGCTCGCCCACGAACACGTCGCGGACATTGAGGCCCTCGACATGAAGATCAAAGCGATGGGCCGCCAGATCGGCGAGCTCGTCACGGCCACCGGAACGCACCTGACCGATCTTTACGGCGTCGGCCCGGTCATTGCCGGCCGGATCCTGGCTGAGGTCGAGAACATCAACCGCTTCCCGTCTCGGCACCACTTCGCCTCCTACAACGGCACCGCACCTATCGATGCCTCCTCCGGCGAGCAGGTCAGGCACCGCCTCTCCCGAGCCGGCAATCGCCGCCTGAACCACGCCCTGCACATGATGGCGGTGACCCAGATCCGCCAGCCGAACAGTCCCGGCCGCGGCTACTACGAACGCAAGCGGCTCGAGGGCAAGACTCCGAAGGAAGCGCTGCGGTGTCTCAAGCGTCGACTCTCCGACGTCGTCTACTGGCAGCTCGTCGCCGATCGGGCGAGCACAATCGATGCGTGCGGATCACCTACGACCGCGACGCCAACGCCGCCTACATCCACCTCACCGAGGTCGAACTCGAGCCTGGACGCACCACCACCTCGGCCGCGATGCCGCCCGGCGTCGACGGGTTCGTCGCCCTCGACTGGAAAGACGCCCGGCTCGTCGGCATCGAAATCCTCGACGCAGACGAACACCTTCGCCCCGACCTCCTCGAGCACGCCGAGGAGACCACGAACGACTAGATCAAGGGCTCACTCTTGACAGAGAGGAGCCGTTATGGGCCTGGTTCCAGCAGAGCCCGGGTCACGTTCGGGTTCGGGTTCGGATTCGGGTTAGCGCATCGAGGGCGGTGTTGTCGGTGTCGGGGAGGGTGTGGAGGTATTTCTCGGTGGTGCGCAGGCTGCCGTGGCCGAGGCGTTCTTTGACGGTTTGGATGTCGGCGCCGCCGGCGAGTAGCCAGGAGGCGTGGGCGTGGCGGAGGTCGTGGAAGCGGACCGTGTAAGCGAGCTGTGCGGCTGCGGTGGCGGGGGTCCAGATGTGGTGGCGGAACCAGTTGCGGGGGATGTGGCCGTCGCTGTGCACGATTCGGGTGCCGCGGGGGCTGTCTTTGCCGGCGGCGCGTCGTTGGGCTCGGTAGGTCGCGAACGCGGTCTTGCAGTGTGGGCATCGGCATTTGCCGAGGGTGTAGGCGGTGAGGGTGCCGTGCGGGTAGGTGCGTCCGTGCTGGTTCGGTCCGGTGTGTCCGGTCGGCTGCTCGGCGTCGCGGTGCGGGTGGCCACCGTCGGCCTGGATGAGTGGGAACCCGAAGAGCAGGTCGGTGCGGTTGAGGGTGTTATCGGCGATGTGTTGACCAAGCGCGGCGCACAGCGCGGGGGAGAGGTTGAGTCGCCGGTATTCCTTGTCTTTGGGGTAGTCCTTGACCCCGAATCGTTCACCTTCTGTGGGTGCGGTGGTTTCGGTGACGGCGCGGGCGACGGTGAGCATCCGGGATCCGGTGTCGATGTCGTGGGTGCGGAGTTCGGTGAGTTCGCCCCAGCGCAGCTCGGATTCGATCGCGGTCTCGACCATGAGCCGCGATACCGGTCCGGGCAGTGCCCGGTGGATGGCGTCGTATTGGGCGGGGGTGACGATGATGCGGGGTTTGCGGGCGACGGTGGGGGATTTGACGCCGGCGCAGGGGTGCAGGAACACGACCTGGTCGTTGAGTGCGGTGGTGAAGATCGCGGACAGGATGGTCTTGTTCCCGACGATGGTGGCCGCGGACAGCCCGGAGACCTTCTGGGTGCGAATCCAGTCGCGGACGTGCTCGGGCAGGACGTCGATCATCCGCATCGGACCGAACTGGGGCATCAGGTGCTTGCCGATCATGTAGGTGTAGCGCTCACGGGTCGAGGCCTCAATCTCGTGGGCCGGTAGCCATGTCTGCAGCACGTAGTGGGCGAAGGTTTGACGGCCACGGCGCAGGTCGCCGAGCTTGCCGGACTCGACGAAGGATTCGGCCCGCTGCCACGCCTTGTCAGCGAGCTCGGATGTAGGGAAGGTTCCGGCGGAGCGTTGCCGTCCGCGCAGGTCGCGGTAGAGCGCGACGAACCGAGTTTTGCCGTCCTTGTCGACGCGTTCCCGGGTGGACCCCATGAGGGGAAGCGTAGCTGCCTGATGGCGCCGCGCATCAACGGAATGTCAACAAACACGACCTGGCAGCAGCTGACACGGCATGACACGAGACGGCATGAATCCTCGTGATTACTGGGCTCTGATAGGATGTCTTGTGTCAGACAAGTCTACCGAGGAGTCTATGCACTGCCTTAACACGGTAGGGGTCACTGGTTCAATCCCAGTATCGCCCACCACGAACTGGCACGGGGCGGCATGAAGCGGCCCGTCGCGACACGAATGTTCGACCCGGGCTGTCAACGGTGTCAACCAGATGTCACCGGCCGCGAGGACCGAATCGAAAATGCGTCATTTGCACCTTGCACGACCGAACCGGAGTAGGGCAGCTGGTTCAACCCGCGGCCTCGGCCCGGTACTGCTCCTGCATGGGTGAGCGAGTCGGCCGGTCGTGTCGGACCGGGCTGGAAGTATCCGCCCTGATGAGCCCAGATCCGCGGTGGCGGCCGAAGCCCAAGCGTCGGCCGGGCGTTAGCCAGGTCCGTATCGGGCCGTCCTCGGACGACGCTCACGAGATCGTCTATTTCAAGCGACACCTCGATGACGATCCTGCCCGGAGTGAACCAGGCCGCGGGTTCCTGAATGCCACCCCGGTCAAGGTGCGGAGCACGATGCGGGCGGTACTGGGTGCGGTGGCAGCCGCTCCGCCGGCGGTTCGCCGGCGGCGGGTACTGGGAGGCGATGCACGGCGACATGACGGGCTGGTTCGAGATCCGCGTTGACGGTCCCGAGCGAACCCACTATCGACTGTTCTACCTGCTGGATTACGACGCCAAGGAGATCGCCAAGCCGCTGTTGGTCGTGGTCGACGGCCGCAGCAAACCCTTCCGCACCACTCTCGCCGACGCTGACTACGTCGTCGTTCGCGCCCTGGGTGCGGAGTACGGGGCGCGGAACCCACGCAGTCTTGCCTAGGTCGTAGCGGGTTCGCGGTGCTGTTGCAGCCTCTTGGCGAGCTCTGCGGTGTCGGCGACCTCGCGGCCGAGTAGCGGCTCGGTGACGAGTTCGCGGTCTGCGCGTGGCAAAGGTTCGATCGTGATCCGAAGACCAAGTGCCGCGGCGACCTCGGCCAGTGTTCCCAGTGTCGGGTTCACGTGGCCCGCGCTGAAAAGCCGTCGCATTCCGGCAGGTTCGGCGCCGATCGCTCTGGCCAAGCCGGCCTTGGACAGCCCCGCCGTCTCACGTGCATCGTCGAGGGAGTTGACGATCGTGTCGATGGTGGAGATGCGGACCGACTCGACGATGTACTCACGCCGGAACCCTGGATCCTCCAGGTCGTGCGCAAGGTCGTCCCAGAAGGCGCCGCGCTGCTGAGTGCGCATCCTCATACTCCTCGATTGACACCGTAACAAACATGCTACGCGTAGCTCGTGTTGCGCGCTACCGCACCGACCGGTCACGCGAGTGCGGCTTCGGGTTGCGCGGATGCGATTGGCCCAGCTTCCTGTCGGTGGGAGGCCGGCCCCGCACACGATTGGTCACTTGCCGGTCGCGGCCCGCTCGATCAGCTGAGTGATCGGCCACCGCCGACCACGATCGCATCCGCGTCGCAGGCCATGTGCTCCTACCACCCCGTCGGCTTCTGGCCATCGTGCCCCACGACGTCGTGGGCAGCCGAACCGTCGAGGAACTGCGACAGGCCGTGCAGTAGGCGCTCGATGTCGGACCGGTTCGAGTACGGTGCGAGCCCCAATCGCAGGCCACCCGCATCGCCCAGACCCAACCGGCGCGACGCCTCCAGCGCGTAGAACGAACTCGCCGGCGCGTTCACGCCCAGCGAGGCGAGGTGCCGGTAGGCATCGGCCGCCGCGCACTGCGCGAAGGTCAGCAGCAGCGTCGGCGTGCGATGCCGCGCCCGCGAGTGCAGCGTCACCCCTGGCAGCTCCGCCAGACCGGCCTCCAGCTCGACGCACAGCGCATTCTCGTGCGCCTCGATCAGCGACATCGCGTCGATCAGGCAGGCGCGGCGCGGCCCGTCCTGGGCCGGTGACAGCGAGGCGAGGAAGTCGATCGCGGCGGTGGTGCCCGCGAGCAGTTCGTAGGGCAGTGTGCCGAGCTCGAAACGCTCGGGTACGTCGTCGGAGGACGGGAGCAGCTTGGCCGGCTGCAGCGTCTCGAGCAACGCCGGGTCGGCGGCCAGCACGCCGCAGTGCGGGCCGAGGAACTTGTACGGCGAGCAGGTGAAGAAGTCCGCGCCGAGGGCGAGCACGTCGACGGGCGCATGGGCGGTCAGGTGGACACCGTCGACGAATAACCGGGCACCGACGTCGTGCACCTGTGCAGCGATCTCGGCCAGCGGTGGCCGGGTACCGATCAGGTTCGACGCGCCGGTGACGGCAACCAGTCGCGTCCGTTCCGACAGCAGGTCCGCGATGTCGTCGAGCTCGCCCGTGCTCGGATCGAACGTCGCCCAGCGGACCGTCGCCCCGCTGGCGGCAGCGGCATACGTCCAGGGGCGGATGTTGGCATCGTGGTCGAGCCGGGTGACCACCACCTCGTCGCCCTCGCGCCACGATTGCGCGAGCGCGCGCGCCATGTCGAAGGTCAGCTGGGTCATGCTGCGCCCGAACACGACGCCCTGCGGCGGCGCGCCGAGCAGATCGGCGACCGCGGACCGCGCACCCCGCACGATGGCGTCAGCCGTGCGCTCGCCGGGGGTGACCTGGCCCCGGTTGGCGAGGCCCGCGACGAGCGCCGCACGAACGGCGTCGGCGACGGCGTCGGGCACCTGCGAACCACCCGGTCCGTCGAAGTGCGCGGTGCCTGCACGCAGCGCCGGAAAATGCGCGCGGAGCGCTTCGACGTCGTAGGTCATGGGTCCCTTTCGTCGTCCGAGTTACGGCGCCCCAGAGCCGCCGGCGTGGAATTCTGCCAGTCTGGGGAGGTGGGAAACACGGCGCGACCCGGTTGGTTCGACGAACGAGCCAGCGCGGGACGGGAGAACCTCGACGCCGGTCACGTGTCGCGCTATGACGCCAAGGAGGACGGCGACGCGCACGGCGAGGTGCGCCTGCTGCAGCGCCTGGGCCTGGACACGGATTCGACGGTGTTGGACCTCGGCGCCGGAACCGGCCAGTTCACGCTCGCGGTCGCCCCGAGCTGCGCCCGCGTGATTGCGAGCCACATCTCGCCGGTCATGCAGGAGACGCTGCGCCGCAAGGTGGCAGCGTCCGGACACGACAACGTCGGCTGCGTGTCCGCAGGCTTTCTCACGTACGAGCACGCGGGCGTTGGTGCGGCTCGCCGACATCATGCGACCCGATGCGGTCCTGCGCCTGTGGGACGTCGTGTACAGCTTCGGACCCGACGAGGCCGAGCACAGGATCGAGCGTTGGTGCGCCGCAGCCGGCACCGGAACGGAAACGGACTGGAGCCGCGCCGAGCTTGAGGAACACGTCCGCGACGAGTACTCGACATTCACCTGGCTGCTCGAACCGATGATCGAGCGCGCCGGCTTCCGGATCGACGACGCCGACCACTCAGCCGACGGCGTCTTCGCCAGATACGTCGCTCGCAGGCTGTAGCTCGGCCGCATCTCGGTAAGAACCGTCAGGTCATCTCTTTCACGGGGCGGATCTCGACTCCGCAGGAGGACGTCGAGGCTTCCAGCACGCGTGCGGCGAGCCTGATCGCCTCGTCGAGGTCGGCAGCTTCGAGCAGGTAGTAACCGCCGATCGCCTCCTTCGTCTCCAGGAACGGGCCATCGGTGGCGGTCGGACGTCCCGCCGGGTCCGCGCGGACGCTGATCGCCGCGGAGGTCGGCTCCAGCTCGTTGCCGCCGATGACCGCGCCCCCGGCTTCGGCCATGAAGGCGGTGTGCCGCTCGAAATTCTGCCGGTGCCACTGATCCGACGCGTCCGCCCACTTCTGCTCGTCGCCGTAGATCAGCACCAGCAATTGCGCCATGTCGCCGGTCCGATCGTGTGGGGCCAGGTTGGCCCGACTACTACTGCGACGAACCCGTCGTGCGCCCATCGACACACACGGTCGGCGAATGCCGAATGTCGTCACCGGTTCAGAACTTCCACAGCACCCCAGCCACGATGTCCCCGGGTTCGGCGTCGGCGAATCGGGCAGCTTCTGCGCGACGCACGTCGGCGATGGTGGCGGCGAGTTCGGCGCCGAACGCCGAGGTCAGCGCGGCGTCGGCTTCGAATGCGGCGGTGGCTGTCATTACGTCGGTGGGCAGCGCGGCGATGCCCCGGTCGGTCCGCTCGGCTTCCGATAGTGAGGCCGGGTCGACATGGACCGGTTCGGGCAGGGTGGCACCTTCGGCGAGTCCGGCAAGCCCGGCGAACAGCAGTGCCGCCACCACCAGGTAGGGATTGGCGGCAAGATCGAATGCCTTCACCTCGAGGTTCGCCGCCCGGTGTTGGTCGCCGGTGGACCCCTGCACGATGCGCAGTGCCGTCTCTCGGTTCTCCAGTCCCCACGCCTGGAACGCGCCGGCCCAGTGCTGCGGGATCAGTCTCAGGTAGCTGGCCGGGGACGGCGCACCGACGGCCAGCAGGGCGGGCAGCCGGTTCAGGATGCCGGCGGTGAAGGCCGTCGCCTCGGGGGTCAAGCCGAGCAGCTCCGATCCGGCGGCGAACAGGTTCGTGGCCCCGCGCCACATCGACAGGTGGACGTGCCCGCCATTGCCCGCGCCGTCGGCAACCATCTTCGGCGAGAACGTGGCGCGCAGCCCGTGGCGAGCGCTGGCCGCGCGGATCGTCTCGCGAACCAGGACCAAGGTGTCGGCGGCCGCGACCGGGCCCTCGACGGCCACCGAGATCTCGAACTGGCCGCTGGAGTACTCCGGATGTATCTGTTCGACCCTTACCTGCTGGCGATTGAGCGCGACGAGCAGATCGCGCAGGTAGTCCGACTGCTCGACCAGGCGGGTGTAGCCGTAGGCGGGTCCGCTGACCGCCGGAACGAAGTTCTCTCCCGGGACGCCGACCGCCCACTCGACCTCGAAGGCGACCTGCGCGGTGAAGCCGGCGTCGGCCAGGCTTGCCACGGCCCGGCGCGCCAGGCTGCGCTGGTCCTGGACGTGCGGCGCCCCGGTCTGGGTGTAGCGGTCCGCCGGGGCCCAGGACCACCCGGGTTGCTGGTCCAGGACCGTGAGCCGGCCGAGGTCGGGGAGCAGGCGGAGGTCGCCCACCGGGCCGCCGGCGTGCCGACCCGCAACGATCGAGTCGTCGGTGAGGAAGGCATCGAAGACCGGTGAGGCCCCGATCCCCCAGCCGGCGGCATGGGGGAGCCGGGCGAGCGGCACCGCCTTGACGCGGGTGATGCCGCTGTGGTCGACCCAGGTCACCGCCACCCCGACCACACCCTGATCGTGCAGGGCAGGGAGCAGCTCCTCGGCGTGGGCCGCTCGACGCTCGCGCTCGGTCTCGTCCAGCAGTGCCGGTGGGGGCGGTGTCTCGACATTCCGTGCCATTGACCGAGCCTAGAACGACCGTAGGTCCTCCTGGGTACTTGTAGCGTCGGTTGGTCGGCGCCAAACTTGTGTGGTTTCGACAGAGCGGGCTGGGCTGGGCTGGAAAGGACCACCGTGATGGCATCACGCACGACAGATGAGGTAGCCAAGCGACCAGTCGGATTGCGCCGGAACCTGTCCGTGTGGCAGGCGGTCGGGCTTTCCGTTGCGTTGATGGCCCCGAGCATGGCGGCAAACATCAACCCGCAGTTCACCGGCCTGACCGTCGGCCGCGCCGTGCCGCTCGCGTTCCTGCTCGCCGCGATCGGGGTGCTGTTCGTCGGCTACGGCTTCGTCAGGTTGTGCCAGTACTACCAGCACTCCGGGTCGGTGTACGCGTTCGTGGGCCTCACGCTGGGCCCGCGCACCGGCGTCGTGTCCGGCCTCGCCCTGTTCGCAACGTACGTCTTCTACGGTGTGGTCACGTCCTCAGCAGCCGGGCTGCTCGGCGCGGCGTTCCTGGACCAGACCGGTATCTGGACCTCGCCGCCGGCCTGGGCGCCGTTCCTGATCGCGGCAGTGGCGCTGCTCGGGGCGCTCGCGTTGACCGTCGTGCCGGCCCGCCGGGGCACCTCGACCCTGCTCACCATCGAAGTTGCCACCATCGCGATCATTCTGATCGTGTCGGGCGTGGTCCTCGCCCGCGTGATCGCCGGGTCAGCGCCGCACGGCGGCACTCAGCACTTCGACCTGTCCGTGTTCGAGGTGTCACCCGGCACCGACACCTCGACCCTGTTCCTCGGCATCGTCTTCGGATTCCTGTCCTTCGCGGGCTTCGAGGCGGCGTCCACCCTCGGGGAGGAGACGGGTCATCCACGCCGCGACATCCCGCGCGCCATCCTGGGCACCGCGATCTTCGGCGGAGTGTTCTTCGTGGTCGTCACCGCCATCGAGATGATGGGATTCGGCGCCGGCGCCGCCGGGGTCAAGGCATTCACTTCGTCGCCGTCGCTGCTCGGCGATCTCGGCACGTCCTACATCGGGGCGTGGGTCGGCGACATCGTCACGCTGGGCGCCGCCATCAGCGGGTTCGGTTCCTGCCTGGCCTGCACCGTCGGGGCGTCGCGGTTGCTGTTCGCGCTGAGCCGCGACGCCGGTGGCGAGGATCGGGGCTTGGCCCGGGTCACCGCCGGGGGAACGCCCGGGCGTTCGGCGGCCCTGGTCACCGGCCTCATGATGCTGGTCTTCGTCATCTGCATCACGTTCGGCGCCAAGATCGAAGACACCTTCGCCTGGTCGGGCACGATCGGCACCCTGATCCTGCTGGTCGCCTACGTGCTCACGACCATCGGTGCGATCCGGCTGGTCTTTGTCCAGCGCAAGATGGCAGTGCCCATGTGGCAGGTCGTCATCCCGGTGGCGGCGCTCGCCCTGCTCGGCTACACGATCGACCGCAACGTCTTTCCCTACCCTACCGAGGGTCCGGCGCGATTCTTCCCGGTGGTTGCCGGCGGCTGGCTGGTGCTCTGTGTCGTGGCCGTGCTCGCCGCCCCCGCCGCCGCGGCCAGGCTCGGCCGCCGACTCGCCGCCGAGGAGGGGATCGCGACCGAACGCGAGGACGTGCCACGCTTGGCCGATGCCTGATCTGCTGGACGGGATCTCTCTGGTCGATCATCACTGCCACGGTGTCCTCACCACGACCCTTGACCGCGCGGCGTTCGAGGCCGAGCTGACCGAGTCCTCCGCTCCCGGTCCCTGGCACGGCTCACTGTTCGACACCCAAGCCGGGCTCGCCGTCCTCCGCTGGTGCGCGCCCCTGCTCGACCTGCCAGCCCACACCGATCCCGACGGCTACCTGGCCCGGCGCGCTGACCTGAGTGCCATCGAGGTGAACCGTCGCTTGATCGGTGCTACCGGCATCGGCAACTTCATGGTCGATACCGGTTTCCAGGCCGATCATCTGACCTCACCCGACGAGCTGGCGGCGATCACCGGCGGACGCGGGCACGAGATCGTCCGGCTCGAGCAGATCGCCGAGCAGGTCATCGGCGCGGCGGACTACGTCGACGCGTTCCAGCAGCAGCTGGTCTCGCGCGGCCGCGACTGCGCGGGATTCAAGTCCGTCGCGGCATATCGGGTGGGCCTCGATCTGGACCCGCAGCGCCCGTCGGATTCCGAGGTTCGCGCGGCGGCGGACCGCTGGGCGGCGCGCCTCGAGCAAGGGACCGCACCGCGCCTGAGCGACCCCGTCCTCATCCGGTTCGGGATCTGGAAGGCCCTCGACACCGGCAAACCTCTGCAGTTCCATGTCGGATACGGCGACCGCGATGTCGATCTGCTTCGGTGCGACCCGTTGCACCTGACGCCCTTGCTGCGTGCCACCCAGACGTTAGGCACGCCGATCATGCTGCTGCACAACTATCCGTTCCAGCGCCACGCAGGGTACCTGGCGCAAGTGTTCGACCACGTCTTCGTCGACGTCGGCCTGGCCATGCAGAACGTCGGAACTCGCGCCGCTGTCGTCCTCGCCGAGCTGCTGGAACTCGCACCGTTCGGTTCGGTCCTGTTCAGCACCGACGCCTTCGCCCTACCCGAGCTCTATCTCACCAGCACTGTGCTGTTCCGCCGCGCACTGTGCAGCTTCCTCGACGACGGGTTGCGCGATGACGCGTGGGGCATCGCCGACGTCGAGCGGATCTCCCGGCTGATCGGAGCCGACAACGCTCGCCGCGCCTACGGACTTCAGTAGCGCGACGCGGGCAGGCCGGGATTAGCGTCGACGCCCGTGTCCGGTGAGGCAGGCCCGCAGGTCATCGAGGAGTCGCGGTGCGTGGCCGTCGGTGAAGCACGCGTCATCGATGACGACGTGCGCGGACAGGGTGGGTAGGTTGGAGGTCACGGTCCAGACGTGGAGGTCGTGCACATCATGGACGTGCGCCGGTTTCCGCGTGAGGTGATCGCGGTCGCGGTGCGCTGGTACCTGCG
>JAABUT010004398.1_pt1 | contig 11234 bp, 12 predicted proteins | sample 5559281 | NCBI WGS metagenome assembly JAABUT01 (sample SAMN10711880, study PRJNA513359) | rock metagenome | isolation source: Antarctica rocks | place: Antarctica: Victoria Land, Ricker Hills nord | collected 2016-01-04
GCGAAACACCACTACCGTCAGACATGAACGTCCTCCTTCGACGCGATGGGACACCAAGCCCTACAAGCGCATCAGGAGGACGTTCCCAACGCCAGACCCAAACGCGCAGAACGCCTTCCTATGCCGCTGTCGGGGGGACGTCCGACCATCAGCCGCGTTGAGGGCCGAGCTGCGCCGGGCGAACGCGATCCTGCGGTCGGTGATGTACCCGCCGACCAGATAGCCGAGGTGTCGGGTTCGGTCTCTAGCTAGGCGACCCGTCTGCACGTCCCCCTAGTCGGTGGGAGCGGCGCCGGCTCGCGGGACCTGCCGAGGTCGGCTAGAGGTCCTCTCCTTCTAGCCGGATCGCCGACAGCCCACTGGTTGTGACTGCCGTCCGCAGCTCCTCCCGGGTCGGCCGTCGAGCGACGTTGATCCTCAGTCCGAGCCGCCGTTGGGCCGGCTTCCAGCCGACCTCGTCGATGACCTCCTGGTACAGGTCGGTGACCCGCTCCGGGTCCTGGTCGAGGACGGCGAAGGCGGCCCGGCGGCGGCCCCGGATGGTGACCTCGACCGGCACGCCGCCCTCGAAGTTGTGCCGCCAGGGGTTGTTCGTCAGCACATACAAGTCACCGCCGATCCGGTGGTAGCCGACGGGCGTGTCGAAATCGCGTCCGGAGCGGCGCCCCCGGTAGTAAAGGAGCACCAGCTGACCTCCCGCCCCGCCACGCGCGACGATCTGGCGGGTCACCGGGTTCATCACCTTCATGAGCGCGGTGGGGGGGTGACGGCGTTCGACAGCAGGGGAGGCAGCCATAACGCCTTTCTACCCGACCGGCAGCGGCAGGCCGGGGGTTGCGAGGTCCCGGAGGTGGCCACTCGAGACTGAGCCCTGACCCGTGGCTGCGCCGCGACGCGGCGAGAGTCCGCCGAAGTGCGGCGGGCCTGTCGGCTCCCGCTCCTACTGGCGCCTCAGGCTCCAGCCAGTACCGTCGCTTGGACAACGCCCGAGCGTATGCCCGAGAAGCACGAGCCCTACTCCGTGGACTGCAGCGGCGGTCGAGGCCTCCCTGCGTCGCCTCCAGAGCGATCACATCGACCCATATCAACTGGGCGCACCGACCCCCACACCGATATCGACGAAACCCTCACGGCCCTCACCGACCTCGCGCAGGCCGGCAAGATCCGCAGCTTCGGTGCCTCGAAGGTGGCCGCCTCGCAGATCGTGGAGGCTCAATGAGTCGATGACGAGCGAACGCCGATGTCCCGCCCCCATACCCCGCCGCGGCAGTGGTCCCGGCGGCGGAAGCGATCAACACCGGGTGGCCCCATCCCCGGTTAAGCATCCGTCATACGGCGAGGCCCTTCGTGACATGGGCGCAGCTAGGCAGCAGACTGGCTGCATGCGTCAAGCGTTCGCGCACGAGGCGAAGGTCGTCATGGCTACTGGCGGCGACAGCCGCGCTCCGGGTGCGGCGATCACCGTGGCGCTATGCGGACACTGGAATCACCAGCCGCCCTGCCCGTTGGCGCCGCACCACACTCAGGCAGAGCGCATCGGCGACGTCGTGCACTTACGGACGGTGTTCACCGCCGAGCCAAGCAGCGAGGATGCAATTCGTCAGCGCATCGTCGACGCGCTGACCGGCGGCAAGCTCCAAGGACCGGAGGGTGAAACCACGCACTGGGAACTGCGTGCCAGCCGGCCCTCCGCGGTCACAACGGCGGAGAAGACTCTTCACGCGCAACTCATTCAGCAGTGAGGCCTGACGCCTTCGTTTCGTATAAGGGACCCCCCTTACGGGCAACCCGGCGTCAACCGCGGACCAAGGGCAGTCCCACGGAGGTGGACCAGTAAGCGGCGCAAGACCACCTCCTCGCCGGCCCGAACGCCGGCTCAGACTGCATTTCACTGCATGAGCTCTCAGCCTGTCGAACGTCCGCACACGCCGCTGTCGGGGTCGGGACGCCCGTCCTATGCCGCGTTAGCCGAAGCACGCTTATCCGAGGAGCGATTGCCGCGTCACCTTTCGCCACCCTGGTCGGGGTCGTCGTACTCGTCGTCCCGTTCGTTCTCGACCTCACGGGCAGCCCGCACGATCGCCTAAGCGTGTTCTTCGCAGGTTTCGTCGCACATGGTTCGCTCTGCGCCCCTGCGCACGGAGGGGCCTCGCCAGTTCGAGCCCGATGCCCGGACAATCAGCGACATGGCCGACAAGCATCTGGGCAGCCCCGTTCCTTCTACGGCAAGAGCGATCACCGCGCTCCTGCGCGAGGCTCGATCGTTGTCTCGGCGCGCCGACAAGCTGAGCGCCACCGCCGCAGCGGTGGCTGACCTCACGACCCAGCAGCTGGCCGCCGAGGCCTCCACCGGAGGGCAGCACCTCGTACACCACCTCACGGTCCTCGAGCGGCAGCTGCAGAGACACGAGAAACAGCCAGTCCGTCGCGGCCGATAGCCGCCGCCTCCCAGTCCCGCAGTCCGTCGCCGATCCGGCGTGCCCCCAGCGGACGAGGTCGGCGTGCCGCACCGTCCGTTGATCGGCCATCGGCCATACTCGCTCGAACACCAGTACGACCCGAAGGGGAAGCCCACATGACCACAGCGCCGACCACCAACCCCGGTTCCCTCGCGGCCCCGGTGCGGCAGCGCACGCCATCACCCCACCGCAACGTGGCCGCCCAGATCAAGCAACAACGACGCAGCTACGCCCGCGCCGTCCTCCGTTCGCTGGCCCGAACCCAGCAAGGACAACCCACCGTCCAGCTCCACCGTGTCCTACGTCAGGCCCTCACACCCCTTGGGGTACGCCTCCCCGCGGCAACGCTGCACCAACTCGCGGCCGACATCACCGCAGGACGCCCCGTCGACTTAGCCTGACCCTCGCCGGTCGGCTTGAAAGACCACAGCCCGAGACGTCTCGGTGGGTAGCGGTCGCCCCGAGAGAACCCCGGGACGCTCCTCTGACTCTGCGCGAGTTCCAGAGGTGCTGCATACCGCCCAGTTAGACGCACCTCGACCAGGGCTCCGCTTGACCGCACATGCCGATGAGCGCTCGTAGTCGATGTGGGACGTGGGCCGGGGGTACACCTAGGCGCGGCGTGCAACATCGCGCCCTCGAATTCGGCGGGGGTGTGTGCTGCGAAGCACGTTCCTGGCCTGCACGTCGTTGAGGCCACCGGCGCGCACGGCACGCCCGAGCAGCTCTACGCCGTCACAGGTGGTCCCGGCCTGCGAGACGGCGCGAGATCGGTCGAAGATCCTGATGTCGGCGGCCCAGAACCGTTGGAACGGGTGCGCGTCGGGGCTAGCGCTGGGAGCTCAGCTGACGTTGCGGATCGCCTGGGTTCGTCCCAGCTGACGAGGTGGCCGTTTGGCCGGCGGGATGGCGCGCTCGGCGAGGGTGGATCGCCGTTTGGTGCGGGGTGCCCAGGACGGCGACCTCGGTAGCCAGGTCCTCGGGTGGGATGTCGTGCGGTCAGACGAACCCGATCAAGGCCACCGGGGTCGTCGTGGGCTGCGCCGACCCTCCCGGGGGTTCGATCGAGATGCCGGCGCCGAGGGCGGTGGAGGCGTCACCGTCGAGGACGACCTGCTGCTGGGCCCCGCTGGGCAGCAGACCGGCGGACACGAAGCTCCCGCTCGCCGACTTGAGCCACAGCTGGTAGACCTTGCCCGACGGCGCCGGGGTGAGGTTGTCGGTCACGAGGACCGCCTTGCCGAGGGACTTGGAGCGCACGACCGTGGCACTCCCGCCGGTCGAGACGGGCTGCGCGTAGCTCTGTGCGTCGGGAGCCTGGAGGACCCGGTCCGCCAAGGCGACCTGCACCTGCGACTGCTGGTCCCACGGGTGGAGGACAGCCACGGTGCCGCCGCCGAGGACCGCGACCGCGGCAGCCGCAGCCAGCCAGCGAGGCCCCCGCTGGCGGCGGGGCAGCTCGCGCCGCGCTCGACGGGTGTCGAGCTCGTCCTCCGGCGCGGCGCTGGGCGTCTCGTCGACGACCGGACGGCCGCGACCCGCGAGGCGCTCGCCGGCCTCCCGGCTGATCTCGGGCAGGATCGGACGCACCTGCGCGATGTCGTGCAGGATCTGCTCGCGCAAGCGCTCCGGCGGGGTGGCGCCGATGAGGACACCGAGCTGCTCGGTGGTGGCCCGGAAGCTCGCGACCTCGGCCCGGCACTCGGCGCAGGCGGCAAGGTGTCGCTCGAAGTCGGCGCGCTCCTGGTCGTCGACGGCGTCGACGGCATAGGCGCCGGACAGGGCGTGGATGTCGTCAGTCATGAGGGGATTCCCAGCGTGTCGCGGAGACGGATGAGTCCGTCGCGTATTCGGGTCTTGGCCGTACCGAGCGGCAGGCTTAGCATGGCGGCGACCTCGGTATGCGTGTAGCCGCCGAAGAAGGCCAGCTCCACGGCGCTGCGTTGCGCCGGGGTCAAGGTCTCCAGGGCCTTACGGACTCGTTCGGCCTCGAGGGAGGCGTGCGCGGCCTCTGCGGTCATGTCGTAGTCCACGTCCTGGTTCGCCTCGTGGTAGCCCTGGTCACGGCGGGTCGAGGCCACCGCAGAGCGCACCCGGTCGACCGCTTTCCGGTGCGCGATCGTCATGACCCACCCCAGCGCGCTGCCACGCTCCGGGTCGAACCGTGACGCCGTGCGCCAGATCTCGAGGAAGGCCTCCTGGGTGACTTCTTCGGACTGGGCCGGGTCACGGATGACCCGCAGGACCAGCCGGTAGAGCCGTGGGGCGACGGCGTCGTAGAGCTGCGCGAACGCGCCCTCGTCGCCCCACGACGACTGTCGGAGCAGCCGACCCAGGCGGGCGTTCGGGTCTTGGTCCTCTGGCGACTCGTCGTCGTCAGGGGGGACCAGTCGAAGCTCAGCCATGGAAGGCATTGTGCTGGGTCATCGATATCGATGCGTTTCGCTTTCGATAACGATCGGTCAGTGTTGTCAGGGCATGAGGACGGTGTCGATGATGTACACCGTCGCGTTGGCCGTGGTGACATTGCCGCAGAGAACCTTGGCGTTGTCCTTGCCGACCGTGAAGCTCTCGCCGGAGCCCTTGACGGTCACCGTGTTGCCGGCGAGGGTCTTCTGGTCACCCGCCAGCTGGGCCGGCGCGAGCTTGCCCGCGACGACGTGGCCGGTGAGGATCTTGGTCAGCGTGGCCTTGTCCGCCAGCACTTTGTTGAGGGTGTCGGCCGGGATCTTGGCGAACGCGTCGTTGGTCGGCGCGAAGACGGTCAGCGCTGGCGCCGAGTTCAGCGTGTCGACGAGGCCGGCGGCCTTGACCGCGGTGACCAGGGTGGAGAGCAGAGGGTTGGCCCTCGCGGCGGTGGCGACCGGCGCGGTGGCCATCCCGTTGAAGGAGCCGGCGCCGCTGGTCGGGACGGCCGAGCAGGCCGCACCGAAGGGCGTACCCATCGCGTTGCTGGCCGTACCGGAGGACGTGGTGGAGGACGTGGTCATCATCGCGGCCATCACCTGCAGCCCCGCGCCGACGGCGATGGAGTGGGCGTCGCGGGCGTCGGTCTTCCGGTTGTGGCCGGTGTCGAACAACCTCACGCGAGCGGCCAGCTTGGCGGTAGGTCGACGACGTGCTCGCCGGCCTCGAGCAGACGCTGCGCCAACGGCCGGCCGGCGCCGTTGCTGCCCTCGACCGCCCAGAGCCGGTTGGGCCAGGCCTTCGCGTACTCACGCATCGCGGTGTAGCCGGCCTGGTCCGTCGTGAACCGACCCGACCCGAGCAGCTTCTCGCGCCCGTCAACGACCTCGATCGTGGCCGACAGCTTGTGGGGATCGACCCCAATGATCACCTGCGCCATCTCGTCCTCCTACTTACCTCGTATCAATTAGGGACGGCGAGGTGGGCAGTGCTGCTACGAGCTGGGCAATCCCCTTTCGAGCCACGCCTCGTCACGGTGCCCGACGGAATGCAGACCGGAAGAGAGCCACAAAAAGCGGTGGGCAGCCGCGTGGAGAGCCTCCCGCCGGACACCTGGACCAAGTCTGGCCCGACACCGATCCTGCAGGCAATCCTCTAGCAGCCGCGTGCCTGCGTCTCACGCGGGGCGGCCTCGCACGGGCGGAGAGTCCAGCGCTCGAACACTGTTTCGGAGGTGGTCGCTGATTTCGACGCAGGGTGTCGGGGTGCGGGTTCGAGCCAGCGGGGCTGCGTGTTGAGACGCCTTGCGGTGCCCACCCGCACGTCCACGAAATCAGGCAGGGCGGCTGTGGTGTATCGGATCAGTCGCCGACGCGTGGCGTCGCAGAATCCGGGTCAGGGCAGCGGGGGGCTCCCAGGGTCCCTTGGTCTCGGCGCGCGTGCAGCCTGCGCTTGGGCTCGGGACTGGGCTGAGCACGGGTGGGCGGGTCCGTTCAGGGGGCGCGTTTGGCGGCCAGCCGGGCGGGTTTCGGCCACCGCACGTCCCTCGCCCAGCCGAGCTGCTCGAACCAGCGGATGATCCGGGCGCTGGAGTCGACCTGGCCAGGCAGGACGCCGTGGCGGGCGCAGGTCGGGTCGGCGTGGTGCAGGTTGTGCCAGGACTCGCCCATCGACAGCACCGCGAGCCAGGCGACGTTTCCAGCGCGGTCCCGGCTGGCGAACGGACGGTCTCCGATCGCGTGGCAGATGGAGTTGATCGACCACGTCACGTGGTGCACCAGTCCGAGACGCACCAAGGTCCCCCAGAAGAAGGCCGTGACGCCGCCGACCCACGACCGGGTCACCAGGATCCCGACTAGAGGGGGCAGGAGCAGGGAGACCGCCAACAGCGCGGGAAAGGCCTTCGAGATGCGGACCATGTCCCGGTCGCGGATGAGGTCAGGAATATAGGCGCTCTTGTCGCTTTGCTCCGGCTCGAACAGCCACCCCACGTGCGCATACACCAGGCCCTTGGCCAAGGCGGGCACGCTGTTTCCGTAACGCCACGGGGAGTGCGGGTCACCCGCCTGGTCGGAGAACTTGTGGTGCTTGCGGTGGTCCCCCACCCACGTGTTGACCGCGCCCTCGATGGCCAGGCTGCCGGCGATCGCCAACGCGATCTTCAGGGGTCGGGCCGGCTTGAAGGAGCCATGCGTGAAGCAGCGGTGGTAGCCGATGGTCACTCCATGCATACAGACCAGATACATCCCCACCGCCAGCGCGATGTCCAGCCACGACACCCAGCCGAACAGCCATGCCACCGGCACCGCGCCGACGAGGGCCACGAACGGCACGACGATGAAGACCCCCAGCACCAGTCGCTCCCACAGGGCCTGCCGCTGCCCCGTATGAATGACCAGCCGATCGGGGTCGGGTTGGTTCCATGGCTCAACCGGGCGGCCCACATCCATGACGCCGCCGCGGGGCGACGCCACCGCGTCCGTCTCCGATGTCGACGTCCCCCCCGGTGACGTGCCTGAACCGCCTACCGGCCGACTCAGGGCCACCGGTGGCACAACGGGAGCCAGGTCGCTCACGAAATGGACCCGGATCGGCATTCCACCACTTTCGAAGCGTCGTCATCGGCCGGTCTAGGGCTACTTTGCGCCCAAGCCTACGCCAGCGGGCCAACGCTCGAGTGGGCTGCGGTCTCCACGGATCGAGTGTGTGGCCTCGAGGCTCGACCGGCCCGGTTTCGGAGACAGGCCCCAGTCCTTCCGGGTTGCTTTGCCCAGAGGACACAGGCTCGGCAGCCGAGTGCCTCACAAGCTCGCTCGGAGCAAGGCCATATCGCCCGGGGCCGACATAGATGCGCACCCGTAGACCCGGCGTCGTCATCCAGCAGCTAGGTGCACAAGATGGGTCCTACCGCCGCCTGCGGGCCGCGCTTCGGTGTCTGGGCAGCGGGCTTCCAGGGAACCTTCCTTTGTGCCTGGCGGTGTTCTGCGGCGGGCGGGTCTGGCTGTCTGCATGGTCGCCGTGTGAAGGGACCTCCAAGGTCTAACCCTGACCACCATCCTCCTGTTCCAGCCGCCGTCGATGTCGACCGCCCAATTTGCGGCGCGGATCGCCAAGACCGCTGGCATCCCGCCGCGCACCAGGCCCCACCCCCTCCGGCACGCCGCGATCACCAACGCCCTCGACGCCGGCGTCCCCCTGCGCGACGCCCAGTTCCGGGCTCGGCCGGCCACGCGGACCCCGCACCACCGAGCACTACGACCGCGTCCGCGGCAACCTCGACCGCCACGGCGTCTATTTCCTAACCGCTTCCGTCCCCGGCGTCTGACACGCAATCCCCGATGAGCGAGGCCCTACTACGGACGTGCCTTGGTCTTGAACCGCAACTGGAGACGCCGTGGGACTGACGGAAGCGTTAGAGACGGGATTGAGCGGTGTTTCTTCTTTGGGTCATTGCCGTTCGTGATGGAGCGCTTGGAGCGCACCCTCGATCAACCGGTCGGCAGCCGAGGCGGTTCCAGATCGCTTCGCGTTAGGCGAGGGACATATCCGCCGCCGCGCGGACCGGATCCTGATACTGGGACCGCTAGGCAGAGGAACGTGGGCCTCGAGGCTGCACACCGCCGACGAGTCGTTGGCCGAACGGCGGATCCGATATGGCCGCCGATCAACCGTCGACCGAATATTTGGACATGGCGGTGGGCATCGAGTCGTGCCGCCGTTCGGCAATCGCCCCTGCCGGCGTCAGTGGGCTCGCTGCCGCGGTGACGAACGTCCGCTATAGCCGCTCTGGGGGCGGGACGCCCGACTATGCCGTTGTCGGGCCGGGACGCCCGACTATGCCGGCGGCGGTGCCCCGCTTATGCCAGGGTGCTCTTCGCCGCTCACATCGCCGTAGAGCGGTGGACACGGGCGCAGCATCCGTCCGACGCCTGTGGCCCCTTCTTTGGCCGTCCGGTTATCGACCCGAACGGCCTCTGCTCCTACAAACCGGGTACAGCCCGTGCTACTTCTCCCCCCACCTCGGCGCCACAATCGGCCGCGCTGACGGACGGGTGCCCGTCGGCTCCCGCCAACTCGCTACGCTGCAGGAAGCCCCACGCGGGGCGCATGCCCTCTCGCCCGCGAGGGAGTTAGGTGGTCCTTCCATGGACAGCCAAGCACAGTCGAAGAGTGAACGTCCCGGCTCGGTAGTCGGCAACGTTTCTGACGTACACAACGCGTCCGTGGACGAGGAGGCGGCCCGACAGGGCGGCTGCGCTCAAGTACACCTACCGACCGGACGGATGTGCACGTCACGGCACGGCCACAACGGGTCGTGCGAGTTCAGCTCGGCCGGTGAGGCGGATGCTGCGCTGGCCAAGCACAAAGCTGCCGATCATTGGTGAGCGCTCGTCGGGTCACACTTGATTAGGTGCGACCGCTCGTGCCGGCGACGGCGAGTTCGGCTGCGGCGGTTACGAACGTCCTCTCTTGCCGCGGATCGCGCGTCGGTGTAAGCGCGCGCTGGTGCCGCGTTGAGGGCGGCTACGCTCGCTCGACATGCATGCCGGGCGTCGTGTGCTCGCTGATGCCGGACTTCGTTCCGTTGGCTTCTGTGTTGGGTGACGCGGGCAACCGTTCGAGCGGGCCGACCGCCGTGGCCACAAGTCTGTGTCAATGGTGTCTGCCGGTCTAGGGGGCGCTCCTGGCAAGGGTGGCCCCGCTGTGCCCCGGCACGTGTGTGCGCCGCGCCGGCTCTGCAGGGGGGGCGCTGAGTCGTCCCTGTTACGTCGGCACGTCAAGACCGAACTCAGCGTTCGGTAGCCCGACGGAGGTGTGCACCTGCACCAGTCGCCATCGGCCGTTCTCGTGCCGGACGACTCCGGTGACCCTGATCGGCGCCGACTCGCCGTCGGTGAAAGTCACCAGCGCTCGGTCCTCGAACCATCCGAACAGGCCATCGCTGTATCCCCGTGGCGACCCGGCCCGCACGGTTAGCACCCCGACCGCCTGGGTCTGGGTGAGAAAGCCGGCGACTGCTGCCGCGTAATCGGTGTCCCACTCCTCCTCGTCGGTGCCGATCGCCACCGTGAGGTCCTCGGACAGCAGCTGCTCGACCGTCTGGGGGTCGCAGCCCCGCATCACGTCGTAGAGCTGCTCGATGACGGCCTCGACACCGGCGCTACGTCGCATCGCTCCTCCTGGCAGGGCGTGCAGGGCTCCCGCGGCAAATTATGGCGGCGCGGATCTGGCCGAAGCAGAGCGCACCGCTTCTCGAGGCGTCTACGCACCCTCGCCAGCACCCTGCGCTTAGGACGCGCGGGCCTGGTCTAGGCGCGCGGTCTGGAAGAGGTTCCACCAGGACGGGACGTGGGGGTGCCGCAGCAGCATGGACCGGCGTTCACGCTCGGTCATCCCACCCCAGACGCCGTACTCCATGCGGTTGTCGAGGGCGTCGGCGAGGCACTCGGCGATGACCGGGCACCTTTGGCAGATCTCCTTGGCGCCCTGTTGGGCCGCCCCCCGCACAAACAGCGCGTCGGGGTCGGTGCTCACGCACCGGCCCTGGCTGGCCCACTGCTGCCGAAGAGCGCCCGTAGCGGCGTACCCGGTGGGCTGCTCAGTCGCGCCCTTCGCGCCATGGATGGTGCTACTCACGTCCGCTTCCCGCCTCCGCTGCGTTTGACCCCGAGAACAAAGCGCCGGAATCGCGCTGATACCTCGCGGTCCGCTTTGCCCGTTATACGAAGGTCTTCGGAGCGGTCCCGTGCGCAGATGGGACACCCCTCAGATCCGGGGCTTGGCTTGTAGCACCAAGGGTCCCGAGTCTCCGTCGACCGGTGGGGTTCCTATGCGGCCGCCTGCCCCTTGGTGCCCAGCACGGTTCCCGTCGGACCTGCCACCCGGCCGGACGCCGCGACGATCGCGCCCCGCCCCCGGCGTGTCCGGAGACTCCCAACCTGGGAAGGAAGGAGTCCTGTCAGGAAACACCTCGAAGAGGTGCCCGTCTGAGCTGAAGGAGCCGCCCATGCGGATGGTGGCCGAGGTCGACAGCGACGACCATGAGTCGGGAGTGGGCTGGGCGGCGATGACGAAGGTCGCGCAGCTGCTCGGGGTGACCACGCCGGAGACCATCCCCACATGCCGCGAGTGGCGAAGGTCGCTCGTGTCGATGTGAGTGCCTGCGGCAAACTGCACGACTATGCACGATAGCGGCCGTTGTCCGCGGGTGCGCGAGGTACCACTCGTGGGAGAAACCGTGGACCGGCGCACGTGCGAACCGGTCGAAGCTCCTATCGCTCGGGTTCAACCCCGTCCCAGTTGAGGTGCCTTACCGGGCATCTTCACCGGGCGGGTCTTACGGGACACCCGGACAGGCGTACCCACGCT
>JAABUT010004399.1_pt1 | contig 11234 bp, 6 predicted proteins | sample 5559281 | NCBI WGS metagenome assembly JAABUT01 (sample SAMN10711880, study PRJNA513359) | rock metagenome | isolation source: Antarctica rocks | place: Antarctica: Victoria Land, Ricker Hills nord | collected 2016-01-04
CCCGCGGGGCCCGGAGTCGGTGAACTCGCGAGCGGGCGACACGGCGGCCTTCAGCCGCAACATCGACTTGGGGGTGAACACCACCATCGGCTTCTGCCGCCCCGACAGCACGTGCTGACGGAGCAGGTGGAAATACGACGCCGGGGTGCTGGGGTAGGCAAGGACCATGTTGTCCTGCGCGCACAGCGCCAGGAAGCGCTCGATCCTGGCGCTGGAGTGGTCCGGTCCCTGGCCCTCGTAGCCGTGCGGCAGCAGCAGCACCACTCCCGTGCGCTGCCCCCACTTCGCCTCTCCCGACGCGATGAACTCGTCAACGACGGTCTGCGCGCCGTTGACGAAGTCGCCGAACTGCGCCTCCCACGCGACCAGCGCGTCGGGCCGGGCCACCGAATAGCCGTATTCGAAGGCCATCGCGGCGTACTCGCTCAGCAGCGAGTCGTAGACGTAGAACCGGCCCTGTCCCTCGCCGAGGTTCTTCAGCGGTGTGTGGTCGACGCCGGTCACGTTGTCGACGAGGACGGCGTGCCGCTGCGTGAACGTGCCCCGGCGGCTGTCCTGACCGGCGAGGCGCACGGGCCGCCCGTCGAGCAGCAGCGTGCCGAAGGCCAGCGTCTCGCCGAAGCCCCAGTCGACCGCGTCGGAGTCGAGCATGCCGGCGCGCTTGTCGAGCACGGTGGTCTTGACGCGGGGGTGCGGCGTGAACCCCTCGGGCAGCGCAGTCTGGGCCGCGACGATGCGGTCGAGCACGGAGCGGGGTACGGCGGTGACGACCGTGCTGTGCTCGGTCGCGGCGGCGGGCTCGGTGTTGGACCAGCCGTCGCTGTCACCGGCGGAGCCCTCGCGGGTCTCCCCGAAGGCGCGCTCGAGGGCGGCGCGGTGGGCCGCCACCGCCGCGTCCGCGTCTTCCTGGCTGATGTCGCCGCGGCCGACGAGCGCCTCACGGTAGAGCGTGAACGTCGAGCGCTTGGCCTCGATGGTGCGATACATGACGGGCTGGGTCATCGAGGGGTCGTCGCCCTCGTTGTGGCCGCGACGGCGGTAGCACACGAGGTCGATGACGACGTCCTTGTGGAAGGCCTGGCGGAACTCGAAGGCGAGCCGGGCGACGCGCACGCAGGCGTCGGGGTCGTCCCCGTTCACGTGGAAGATCGGCGCCTGGACCATGCGGGCGACGTCCGTGGCGTAGACGGAACTCCGCGCCTCGCGGGGGTCGGTCGTGAAACCCACCTGGTTGTTGACGACCAGGTGCACGGTGCCGCCCGTGCGATAGCCGCGCAGCTGCGACAGGTTCATCGTCTCGGCGACGACGCCCTGGCCGGCGAACGCCGCGTCGCCGTGCAGCATGAGCGGGACGACGGAGAAGGCGCCCGGTCCCTCGCCCTTGTCGAGCACGTCCTGCTTGGCGCGGACGACGCCCTCGAGCACGCCGTCGACGGCCTCGAGGTGGCTCGGGTTGGAGCACAGGCTGACCGTCGTGCTGCGGCCGGTGCTGCTGGTGTAGTCACCGACGGCACCGAGGTGATATTTCACGTCGCCGCTGCCGTGCGCCGTACCCGGGTCGATCGCGCCCTCGAACTCACGAAAGATCTGCCGGTAGCTCTTGCCCACGATGTTGGCGAGCACGTTGAGCCGGCCGCGGTGCGGCATGGCGATGACGACCTCGTCGAGCCCGTCCTGGGCGGCGCCGCGGAGCACCTCGTCGAGCACGACGATGGTGGACTCGCCGCCCTCGAGGGAGAAGCGTTTCTGCCCCACGTATTTCGTCTGCAGGAACGACTCGAAGGCCTCCGCCGCCCCGAGCCGCTCGAGCACGTGCAGCTGCTCCGCGCGGCTCGGCTTGGCGAGCCGCTGCTCGACGTGCGCCTGGATCCAGCGGCGTTGCTCGGGCTCCTGCAGGTGCATGTATTCGACGCCGACGCTGCGGCAGTAGGCGTCGCGCAGCACCCCGAGCACGTCCCGCAGGGGCATCACGCTGTCGCCGCTGGTGCGCGCGAAGTCGCCGACAGCGAACTCGCGGTCGAGGTCCCACAGCGTGAGCCCGTGGCTGCGGACGTCGAGGTCGGGGTGCGTCTTTGCCTGCTGCGTCAGGGGATCGGTCGCGGCGATCAGGTGACCGCGCACGCGGTAGGCGTGGATGAGCGCCTGGACCCGCGACTCCTTGGAGAGCTCGCCCTCGTGCACGACCTGCACGTCGGGCGTCCAGCGCACCGGCTCGTAGGGGATCTCGAGGCTGGCGAAAACATCGTCGTAGAAGTGGTCCTCACCCAGGAGCAGCTGGTGCATGCGGCGCAGGAACTCGCCGCTCTGCGCACCCTGGATGACCCGGTGGTCGTAGGTGCTCGTCAGCGTGATGACCTTGCTGATAGCCATCCGCGCGATCGTGTCGCGGCTCGCGCCCTGGAACTCGGCGGGGTATTCCATCGAGCCGACCCCGACGATCGTGCCCTGGCCCTCGGTGAGCCGCGGCACGGAGTGCACGGTGCCGAAGCCGCCCGGGTTGGTGAGGCTCACCGTGACGCCGGCGAAGTCCTCGGTCGTCAGCTTGCCCTTGCGGGCTCGCTGCACCACGTCTTCGTAGGCTGCCCAGAACTGGGCGAAGCTCATCATGTCGGCGTCCTTGACGGCGGCCACCACCAGCTGGCGGTCCCCGTTGGCCTTCGTCAGGTCGATGGCCAGCCCGAGACCGACGTGCTCGGGCGTCACCAGCGTCGGCTTGCCCTCGACGGTGGAGTAGCTCGCGTTCATCGCCGGTACGTCGGTCACCGCGCGGACCAGCGCATAGCCGATCAGGTGGGTGAAGGAGACCTTGCCGCCGCGGGCCCTGGCGAGGTGGCGGTTGGCGACGATGCGATTGTCCTCGAGCAGCTTTGCCGGTACGGCGCGGACGCTCGTCGCCGTGGGGACGTGCAGGGACGCCTCCATGTTCGCGACGACCCGGGCGCTCGCACCCTTCAGCGCGGTGGTGTGCGCGGTCGCGACGGGCGCGGGTGGCTGGTGAACGGCGGCTGGGGCTGGGACGGAGGCTGGGGCTGGGGCTGGGGCTGGCGCCGGGACGGAGGCTGGGACTGGGGGCGCGGCCGAGTCGTTGCCGCTGGCACCGTTGCCGTTGACGCCGAAGCCGTTGCTCCCCGGGCCGTTGCCGCCGGGCGGCGGCGTACCGCGAAAGAAGTCCTGCCACTGGATCGGCACCGATCCGGGGTCGGCCCGCCAGGACTCCCGCATCTCCTCGACCAGCCAGCCGTTGGGGCCGTAGTCGTCGTGGGTGCCGTCGATGTTGGTCTCGCTGGTGCCGCCGACCGTGCTGGTCACAGGACCGGGTCGCCTCTTCTCACCCTCGCTGCGGATGTCTGCCAGCAGTCCAGACTACGCCGCGGCCTCCGCGCGACCGGCCTGGCGACGCGCGGCGCGCCAGCGTTCCCGCACGAGGATGGCGAGGGCCTCGACCCCGTCGCGCGCCGTGAGCTTCTTGCCCTCGTCGCGGCTGCGGGCCCGGTAGGAGATCGGCACCTCGAAGGGCCGGATGCCCCGGCCGAGGAGCTTCGCGGTGATCTCGGCCTCCATGCCGAAGCCGGCACTGCGCACGTCGAGCTCGCGGTAGAGCGACAACGGCATGAGCTTGAAGCAGGTCTCGAGGTCGCTGATGTAAGCGTTGAACAGCACGTTGGCGGCCAGCGTCACACCCTTGTTGCCCATGACGTACCAGAAGGAGTAGGCGGTGTTGGAGGTGAACGAGCGCGAGCCGTAGACGACCGTGGCGTCACCGCGCAGCACCGGGGCGAGCAGGGCCGGGATCTCCTCCGGCGCGTATTCGAGGTCGGCGTCGCAGACGACCATCACGTCCCCGGTGGCGATGGCCGCGGCGCTTCGCACAGCGGCGCCCTTGCCCTGGTTGCGCTCGTGCAGGTGAACCAGCAGCCGGAGGTCGCTGTGCCCCGCCACGAGGGCGCGCGTGCCGTCCGTCGAACCGTCGTCGACGAGGACCACCTCGACGTCGCAGGGGTAGTCGACGTCGAGGACCCGCTTGAGGGCGACGAGGATCGTGGCCGCCTCGTCATACACGGGCATGAGCACCGAGAGCCGCACCGGGCCGACGATAGCCGCGGCGAGGGTCGCGTCGGCGCGCCCGCAGGAAGGCCACTGGGTGGTCGCCATACTCCGTGCTGATCCCCGCTGAGCTGATCCGCGACTGCCCCTCGCCCACCACGACCGTGAGGACTCACCGCCCGTGCCTGACTTCGACGAGGAGGCGGCGCGGCTGGGGGTCGCCTCCGATCCCCGCCTGCAGCGCGCCTGGCAGCTCTTGCAGTCCCCGGGGGTGGCGGCCCTGTCGCTCGACGTCTTCGACACCGTGCTCTGGCGGGCGGTGCCAGAGCCGGTGCAGGCCTTCGCCCTGCTGGGGCGGCGCCTGCAGGACCGGAGCCTGCTCCCGTCTGACGTCTCGCCCGAGGGCTTCGCGAGCCTCCGGATTCTGGCGGAGCGGGCGGCCCGCACCGCCGCCTGGCGGGAGCGCGAGACCCGCGAGTGCCGCCTCGACGAGATCTACCTCCAACTCGCCCGGGTCTGCACCAGGTCGGATCTGGGCCGCTACGTCGAGGAAGAGGTCGCGCTCGAGTACGAGATCTGCCGCCCCGACCTCGCCGTAGCAGCCCTCATGGAGCTGGTGAGCCGCACGCTCGGCAAGCCGGTGCGCCTGGTCTCCGACACCTACTTCTCCAGCGCACAGGTGCGCCGGCTGCTCATGCGGCCGGAGCTCGAGGCGGTGCAGCTCAGCGATGTCGCGGTCAGCAGTGAGTACGGCGTCGGCAAGGGCGGTGAGCTGTTCACCGCGTCCATCACGTCCTCGGGGATCGCGCCGTCGGCGATCGTGCACGTGGGCGACAACAGCGAGGCCGACGTTCTCGGCGCGCGACGTGCCGGCCTCCAGGCCGTGCACTACGAGAAGGGTTCCCAAGAGCTGACGGACTCGCTCGTCGGCGAGGGCGTGCTCGGTGCGCCGCTGGGCGACGACCGCGCCGTCGATCCGCACGTCGGCGATCACGGCCTGGCCGCACTGCGCGCCCGCGTGGTGCGCAGCGCCGAGGCGGAACGCGCGCCCGTCGCGGTGCGCGATTATTGGCTCGCCGGCGCCTCGGTCTTCGGGCCCGCCTTCGCCGGCTTCGCCTCGTGGGTGCACGAGCGAGCGGCGGACGTCGGTGCCCACAAGGTGCTCTGCCTGATGCGGGAGGGCGAGTTCCTCGATCAGCTGATCGGCGCTGCGGCCGTGGCGGCGGAGCATCCTGTGCCGAGCGAGCCCCTGTGGGTCTCCCGCCAGGTGTGTGCGCTGGCCGCCGTCTTCACAGGGTCAACCGATGAGCTGCACAGCTTCCTCGCGCGGCGCAAGCCGACAACCGTGGCGGGGCTGTTCGCCCAGGTCGGCGCCGACCTGCGGCTAGCCCCGCAGCTCGACGACCTCGCCGACAGCCCCCTGGACGCCCCCGAGGTGCTCGAGCGGGTTCTCGAGGTGCTCGACAAAGAGCCGCAGGTGCGGGCGCAGGTGGTGCTGCGCGCGCAGCAGGTCCGCGAGCGGCTCTACCGCCACCTCGACCGCCAACTGCCCGCAGAGGGACCGGTCGTGGTGGTCGACATCGGCTGGGGAGCCACCATCCAGACGCTCCTGTCCCGGCTCCTGGAGGCGCGCGGCACGCCGCGCAAGGTGGTCGGCCTCTATCTCGCGACCCAGGCGCATGCTGAGATGCGGCGGCTGGAAGGGCTGCAGGCAGAGGGATATCTCGCCCACGGGGGGCGGCCGGCGGCCGAGCTGCGTGCGGTCATGCGCAGCCCCGAGATCCTCGAGCAGATCTGCATGAGCGACGGGGGCACCCTCGTGGGACTCGACGCCGACGCCCAGCCGGTCACGGCGCCGGAACGCATGCCGCGACTGCAGGTGGCGCAGAAAGTCGCCGTACAGCAGGGGGTCGCCGCCTTCCAGGACCTCTGGCTCGCGTACCGCCAGGGCGCCCCGACGCTGTTGAGCCTGTCGACACCGCACGCCCGCCGCCTGCTGCTCGCCCCGCTGACGCGCCTGCACGCACGGCCGACGGTGTGTGAGGCCCTCGCTTTCGGGTCGTGGGCGCACGACGAGAACTTCGGTGCGATCACCAGCGACCTGCTCGTCGACGAGCAGACCCTCGAGCGGGCCCGCTATCTCTCCCCGGCCGGCCTCGGGGCCCTCACGATGCGCGACGCCTACTGGCCGGCCGGTGCTGCTCGGCTGGCCAATCCCCCCCTGGCGGCCGTCCACGCCGGGGTGCTGGCCGGTGACCTGCTGGCGGACGACGTCAGCCCTCCCAGCGAGCTGGGCGACTTCGAGGTCTACGTCGACGAGGGGGAGGACTTCCACGCGGGGCCGAAGGCTGTCGTCTCCGTCCTGCTGAGCCCGCAGGGACGGGCACTGGTGCGAGCCCGGCTGGCGACGACGCGCGCGTGTCGCGTGCGGGTCGATCCACCGGGGCGACGGTCCCTGCTCCGACTGGACTGGTTGCGGATCAGCCTGCACACAACGGCCTCCCAGGAGCCCGTCGTGGTCGTCCTGCGCAGCCTGCAGGAGGACGGCTGCGCCCTGGTCGGCCTGCGGTGGGTGGGCCCCGGGCTGCTCGAGGTGGTTCACGACGACCCCATGATCGGGTACGACGTGCGAGCTGCCCACGCAGACCTCGTCGACCTTGTGCACGCGGTGGATGTCGAGGTCGCCTTCAGCTGCATGCACCTGCCCGCCGGGCTCGCCCTGCCCGAGCCGCCGCCACCCCCACCGCCCCCGCCGCCACCGGTGCCGGTGCCGCCGCTGTGGCGCCGCTCCGCCCGCGGCGCGCTGCGCGGTGCCCGGCGGCTCGCCGACCGGGTCGAGGGCGTGGGAGTCCAGCCGTGACCGAACGCGTGCCGCTGCTGCTCCACTCGCTCGCCGACATGCGTGAGCTGTGGCTACCCCTGCTCGGTGCGGCCGGTGTCCGCTCGGTCACCGAAGTGGGGGCCGAGACTGGGGTCGTCACCCGTCTGCTCGCGGGGTGGTTGGGGGAGCGGGGCGGCGGGCGGCTGGTCACGGTGGACCCAGGAGCTCCCGGTGTGCCGGCCGACGAGCTCCCCTCGGGTGTCGAGCTGGACGTGGTGCGCGACTACAGCCCCGAAGCGCTCCGAGACCTGGACGGCACGGACGCCTGGCTCCTCGACGGCGACCACAACTACCACGTGGTCACACAGGAGCTCAGCGAGATCGAGCGGCTGCATGGTGGTCCCGAGGACCTCTTTCCACTTGTCCTGATGAACGACGTGGCATGGCCGTCGGGGCGCCGGGACCAGTACTACGACCCTTCCCGACTTCCTCCGGAGGCCGTGCGCCCGCACACCTTCGCCGCGGGCGTGCGGCCGGGCCTTGCGGGGGTGGACACGCGTGGGGGCTTCCATGGCAAGGGCGAATTCGCCGTTGCCCTCGAGGAAGGTGGGCCGCGCAACGGCGTACTAACTGCCGTCGAGGAGTTCCTGGCGACGCGGCCGCACCTTGAGCTGTCCGTCGTGACGTCGGTGTTCGGGCTTGGGGTGGTGATCGACGGTCGGCAGCCCTGGGCTGCGGGGGTCACCGGGCTCATCGCCCCCTTCGCAGCGAGCCCCTTCCTCGAGCGCCTGGAGGCGAACCGGGTCGAGCTCTATCTGCGCGTCCTCGACCTGCAGGACACGGTGGCCGCCGTGGAGCGGGAGCGGATCGCGGTGCACGCGCGGTTGGCCGCGGTCCGGTCGGCAGCGCGCAGCGAGTCCCTGCTGGCAGCAATCGGAGCGGTGCAGCCGCCATGGCCGGACGGGGGTGACCCGGACGGCGCCGACCCGGCAGCACCGGCGGTGCGGACCGAACGTGGATCGCACATCGCGGGGTCCGGCGGCGCCGCGCTCACTGCGTGAGGGCTGACGCTGGGGCTAAGAGCTGGGCGGGGCGCGTAGGCGAAAGTGCCTGTGAATGCTCAGGTTCGGTGGCGGGACGACGGGGGAAAACCCACCGACGGTAGGCCCAGAACCTGAAGGCTGTGGAGGCGCCCAGACCGACGATGTTGGCGCTGATATTTGTCGCCAGGGGAGTGCGGGCCGCCAGCACGTAGTAGGTGAAACCTAGGCACACCTCCGCAATGGTCAGGGCGGCGCCGTTGGCCACCACGAAGAGCACGCTCTGGCGCCACACCCCGCCCCGCGCGCGGTGGCGGAAGGTCCACTGGCGGTTGCCGACGTAGGCCAGCACCGAGGCGAGTCCGGTGGCAAGCGCCTTCGAAGTCAACGGTCCGACCCCTAAGCCGGAGTGCAGGACATTGAAGGCGGCGATGTCGAGGAACGTGCACGCAATTCCGATGAGCCCGAACCGGGCGATCTCCCGCAGCAACTGATCCAAGGGGTGCGGCAGGTGCCGGGGCCAGGACATGCCGAGGCGCATGTCGGCAGGCTAAGCGCGCTCCCACGCCGTCGCACGCCGCCGGGCCGGGCGCTTCGTGCGCGCAGTTGCACACGGCAGACTGACGCCGTGATGCACCAGGAAAAGGCCGCCCGCGACGAGGAGGTCCGCGGTGGGGCTGCGGCGGTCGTTCCGGACGCGGCACCGGGTCGCGGCGCGACTTCGGGGAGAGCGCTGCACGGGGGCGTGCCTGTGACCCTCGGCTGCCTCTGGGCCCTCTGCGCCACGGCCCTCCAGCTGCTGCGTCAGCCCGGGGTGCCCGCGTGGGACACCATGTGGCAGGAGGACGGTGGCGTCTTCTACACCGATGCGCTGCACCGGGGGATCCCCGACGCCGTCACCCGCGCCTATAACGGCTATCTGCACCTCGTGCCGAGGCTTCTCGCGGCGCTCGCGGTCGAGTTCCCGCTCGGGCAGGGGGCGACCTTCTTCGCCGTCGCGTCAGCCATCGTGACCTCCGCCGTCTCCGTCTATGTCTTCTGGGCGGCCCGCTACGTCGTTCCAGCCGCGTGGGCACGTGCGCTCCTCAGCTTGCTCGTCGTCCTGTCTCCGGTGAGCGCCTACGAAACCGCCAACAACATCAACAACCTGCATTGGTATTTGCTTTTCGCCTTGGTCTTCGTTCCCTTCTCCCGGCCGCAGAGCCGCAGCGCGCTCGCCCTGGACCTCCTCGTGGTGGTTCTGGCGGTGCTGAGCGACAGCGAGGCCGTGCTGCTGGCCCCGCTGTTTCTGCCCGGTGCCGTCCGCGGACTGCGGCGCCGTGATTTCCGCGGGCTTCTGCCTGCCCTCGCCTTCGGAGCCTGTCTCCTCGTGCAATTCGTCGTTGGCGCCGGCGGCAAGCAGCCCGGCCGCTACGCGTCCTCGAGCTGGGCGGATCTGCCGGGGATCTTCGCCTTCCGTGTGGTCGGGTCGCTTCTGCTGGGTGATCGCTACCTGACGCGCCTCTACGACGCGCAAGGCCTGGTGTTCGCCTTTGCCTGCCTCGCAGGGGCTGTCGTGCTGTTCGCCGGCGCCGCCGTCCTTGCGCCCGCTGCCCGCGGCACGCTCGCTGTCGCGGCCTGCGGGGCGCTGCTGTTCTTCGTCGTGCCGCTCATGTTGCGGGGCACGGAGAACTTCCTGACCCGGCCCGGGTCCAACCTGAACGGCTCTCGTTACGCCCTCCTGCCGGTGCTGTTCCTTGCGTGCGGTCTGCTCGCCGCCGCCGCGCACCTCGCGCCGGTGGCCGTCGACGCGCAGGCGCGCCTGGGGGTCGTCCCGGCCGTCGTGACGATGCTGACGCTCACGGTCGTGGCCTACAACTACGCCGACGTCAGCGTGCGTACCGCCGGTCCGAGCTGGCGGGCCGAGCTGGGCAAGGCGGCGCTGCGCTGCGACAGCACCGGGGATGCCCCCGGCGAGCAGGGGGCGCTCTCGGCGGAAAATGCGGGCGGTACGCCGGCCGGCCCCGCGGACATCATCGTGCCGATTGCCCCTTCGCTGCCCCACGACGTGCCGTTCGCCGTGCTGACGTCATGTCGCGCGTTGCACGAGCAGATCGGCTCCGGGCAGCGGTGAGGCGGCGCGGCCGGCCGGCTGGCGACGCCCCGTGTCGTACGGTCGTCCGCAGGCTGTGGGAGGTCCCAGCTCGACGGACGGAGAGTTGTTTCGGTGTCACCACTGCCTGAGGGCGGCATGGCGGGCCCGCCGGTGGGGAGCCGCACCGTGGTCGTGCCGATGTATCGCGAGGCCGGCCGCATCAGCCGGTCGGTGGTGGCGTTGCGAGGATCCGACCTGCACTCTCCGACCGTCGAACTGCTCTTCGTCGACGACGGCAGCGACGACGCGACCATCGAAGTCCTGGAGGAGGCCCTCGAGACCACGGGCCTGCAGGCCAGCGTGCTGCGCCAGGATGTCAACAAAGGTAAGGGGTCTGCCGTGCGCGCGGGGATGCTCAAGGCCCGGGGCGGGGCGGTTGCCTTCACCGATGCCGACCTGTCCACCCCTCCCGCCGACGTCGTCCGCGCTCTCGAGCTCGTCGAGTCCGGGGCGGCCGACGTGGTGGTGGCGACGCGCACCCACAGCGCGAGCCGGATCCCCGTCCCGCAGCCGACGTTGCGCCGCCTCTCCGGGAAATGCTTCAACCTGGTTCTGCGCCTGCTTCGGCTGGCGCCGATGCGCGACACCCAGTGCGGGCTGAAGGCCTTCACCGCGGCGGCCGCCCACAGCCTGTTTGCCGAGCTCATCACGGAGGGCTTCTCCTTCGACGTCGAGGTGCTGCTCCGGGCCCGCCGGTTGGGCCTTCGCGTCGTCGAGCTGCCCGTGGAGTGGAGCCATTTCGAAGACAGCCGGGTCCGGCCACTGGCCGACAGCCTGCGCATGCTCGTCGACGTGATCGCTCTTCGGCTGCGGTTGCGGAGGCAGCTGTGAGCGAGGCACCGCTCGACATGAGCGACGAGACCTTCGAGGCCATGGCGAGGCTCGAGGAGCAGCACTGGTGGTTCGAGGGCAAGCGCCGGCTGGTGGTGCAGGAACTCCGGCGTGAGCTTGGGATGCGCGCGCCGGGGGGCCTGGCGTTGGACGTGGGATGTGGCACGGGACGCACGTTGGCGGCCCTGGCGGCGCTGGACTACCGCCCGGTGGGCACGGACCTCTCGGTGACCGCGCTGGGACACGCGCAGGAGGCGCTGCCGCCGACCGCCGCGCTGGTGCGCGCCGTGGCTGAACAGCTCCCGCTTCCGCCAGGGTCGGTGGACTGTCTGGTGAGCCTCGACGTCGTGGAGCATCTCGACGA
>JAABUT010004400.1_pt1 | contig 11232 bp, 10 predicted proteins | sample 5559281 | NCBI WGS metagenome assembly JAABUT01 (sample SAMN10711880, study PRJNA513359) | rock metagenome | isolation source: Antarctica rocks | place: Antarctica: Victoria Land, Ricker Hills nord | collected 2016-01-04
TTGATAATCATATTGAATTGATTATCAGCTTCAATTCAGAATTGTACTTCTCTAGCTCGATTCTCAGATATTTCATTTCGATTTTCATGTTGAAGATTTCGATTTTCAGACTGTGTATGACTATTTTATGTCATTTCTCATCTTTCTTAATGCTTTTAACATCAAAAACATGCTCTCATATTGCTCTTTGCGCTAGTAAGACGTCTGCGATGTATTTTTTCGAGATCATCAAAACAATGTTGTTTTTCTTTAACATTTTGACTATCGTGATGACTTTTAGATCGATTTTCGCCTTTTTCAATGTGTTATTCATCGAATCTCGCATTTTCATCGTCTTCAACGTTCAGTTCTCATTTTTGAAATTGACAATGAGTCTTCTTTCGTGATACAATATTTCTTGTGATTTTGACGAGAATTTCTTGATAATCAGATTTCATTCGTCTGCATTTGCATTTGCATTTGCATTTATGTTTGCATTTGCATTTGCATCTGTGACTTGAGCTGCTTTTTGCGCATATGTGAGCTTCTGCGTTGATTTTTGCGAATTTTGCATGACTTGCAACGTTTGCGAATTCTCTGTCATTTGCTTTGCATTGATTTTCTTTTTGATGTCTTCAGCATTTTGTTGAATCAATTGTATAATGATTTTCAGTTTGTTGTTTATTTGACTTTGAAGTCAATCTATTTGCTTCTGAATCGAGTGTTCTATGCTTTCATTGCATGCTTTTCAAATTTAGATTAAGCTATGACTTATAGTTTCTTTCTGTTCTGATATTGCTTGTCTTAGCTGATTGACTGCAAATTCAATTCTTTCGCGCAATCTCTTTATCTGCATCTTTTTAGAGATGACATCGTAGTACTTGTTTGTACTAACTTTGATGCTAACTTCTTTTTGCGAACTTTTCATCGCTTTTCGCTTTTTCATTTCTTTGAATTTCACAATCGCTTGTGTTTGCTCTTTTTGCTGCGAATTCACATTTTGCAGATTGATTGTATTCTTGTCATTATGCGCGTTTGCATGTGAATTTAGCATCAATGCATCAAGTGAACTAAACATGTATTGCGTTTTTCTATTTACTAATGTGAGCAATTTTTGTTGACTGCAAAATAAATCGACAATGTTATTCTGCAGTTGTTTGCTTGTTGATGAACTCATGCTAATTTCGTTTCATAAATCTGTTTCAATCTCTAATGTTGACTTTTTGATTTCTATCGTCGACGTTTTGAGTTCTGACGCTGAGCTATTGCTTCTACTGAGTTTCGCGTTACTATTCGCGAAACGAGGCGAGAAAGAGCGTATAAAGCGACTCTTTATATTTCTTTTCATAGAGAGTTTTTCCGAGTTTCAAGCTTTGAACTTCTAGAAAATTCACTTGACATCACTTAAATATTTCTTTAATCTCTTATTCAAAGCGTTTCATGTAGACAATAACTCTAGTGTAGAGATTTCTCAATTTCTATCTTGAAACCTGCAATAGATCATCTTCTATTATTGACTTATGTCAGATGAAAATGATATAAATCTAGTCTGCAAGAGTCTAGATTACTCTTTTTGATAGAAAATGCTTGATGCAATTGCTTTATATCTCATGTGTCAAAGTAGTTGCATTATCTCGCTCAAAATAGTAATGACTGATCTCAACTTATTATCTTGCACATCAAGAAAAGATAAAACAGATAGTGATTTGATAAGAAACGTTATACTTCTTTGAAATAACATTGTTCTTTATGCAATCTTTGAATGCAAAAGAATTCGATTTCGATTTTTGCATCAGTACACAGTCTTTTATGCTGTTCTGAAGTCAATTAATGACTTGTTCTTTTTATGTGAGTTTGCTCTTTGATTTATTAATCAAATTACTGTCTGAATTGATGATTCTTTCTTCTGTATTGATGAACTCTCGTTTCGTCGCCGATTTTGATCTGTGTAAGCATGAAAAATTTCAATTTTCGATTTTTGACTTGTGATGCAATCATCTGTAAAGTTATTGAGTTGAATGAAAACTTGTTTTGATTGTATAATTGTGCTCTATAACTTGTTGATCAATTTGATATATCATATGCTTCAATAAATCGCTGTTGTTATTGCTTTCATTTAACTGTTCTTGTGTTCTTGTATTCATTGATCTTGTTGATTCATTCTATAAATTGAAACTACTCAAGACTATGCATATACATGATGTATTTCATTCAAAGCTTCTTTATTTCATCATTAATGACTTTCTGTCTGATCAGAAGAATAAATTCTCAGAATCAATAGTAATAAACGATGAAGATGAATAAAAAATCAACAATATATTGAACTTTCAATGATATCAAAAATAACTTCAATATCAAGTCAAATGAAAGAGTTATGACAATAATCTTAATTGTTACAAACATGTCTGAATCAATCAGAGTTCAGATCTAACTCTAATCAATTTGATTAAAGCAAGTCATGATGCTATGTCTTAGTTTGAACCTAGCGCATCTCTTCGAGTCATTCTCAGCACTTCTTCTCGTTGTTCAACACTTTCTTCATTCACTTCTTTCATCATTCTTTTAGACAAACACATCTGACATATTACATCACATCTGTATTGAGTCTAGCGCAGTCTCAAGTCATTATTTATAGAAGAGCTTGCACTCTTTCTCTTCTGTATTCTTAATGCCTTGTTATAGCTATCTCTAAAGAACAATACATATATATCAGTCTCGAGTCTCTTTGATTGAATGATCTAGACACAGTCTCAACATTACATTAAAAATTCATTTATCATACGATACAGATACTCATTACTCGTTCAATATACTCGTTCAGGCAGATCGAGTCTAAAGAAATTCGTTTACCTGATGATCGACGCAATCGAAAGACAGAACAACACTAGAGAATCTATAGAATCAACAGCGAGGCTGATTGAATTGCTAGACGACTTACAGCTCATTAAGTACGCATTATTCATCTCGATTAATAGAATCAGCAATAAAGAATCTTCGTTGATTGCTAAAGAATCAAATCGATCAAGAGAATCAATCAATTCTCAAATCAAACAACAAAAATGATTTTATCTTCTATTGTCAAGCATCATTCTTCGCTCAATTTCTTTCTTTTAAAAAACATTCATTCAATTCAATCTTTTCTTTCTTTCTCATCATGTCTTGCTTCTTCAAAGAGCATTTCGAAGCTTCATTCTTCATTGTCGAAGATAATGACTTATTCGCTGAAATCATAACATCTTCTATGACTATGAAAGCTTTTGTTAGAGATCAGCATAAAGCGAGTCAATATGAGTGTCATTTAACTAGAAGATAAATGCTAAGAAAGAAAGATAGCTACAGAAAAGAAGCTGACTACATATGTGTATTTCTCAGTCAACGCTAGACTCAATAGAAACTAGTCAAGATGATGAAGCTAGAATAGATCTGACAAGACTAGAAGACTGAGTCTGACAAGACTAGAATCGTGACATTACTTCTCTCTCTTGACTATTCATGTTTGCATGAATGTTGTTTCTTAGTGCGCTTTTCTTGAATATTTGATATGAAAGTCATCAATCATCTCTTGAGCGTTCATAAATTCGTCGTCGTCAGCGTTATATCAGTTGAGATCGTTGTCATAGCTCTTTCATTTGACTCGATATTGAAGTCGTCTTCTATAGCGTTGAAAGTTCAGTATATCATTAATTTTTCATTCATCTTCATCTTTTATCACTATTGATCTCGAAGATTCATTCTTTTGATCAGGCAGAGAATTGTCGACGGCAGAACAAAGCAGGTCAGAATGAAATACATCATGAACATGCATAGACTCTGATAATTTCAGTTTATATGAAGAGTTGACAAGATCTAGATTGATGAAAGAATCAAGCATTTTGTCATTCAGCTTCTTGAAAGATCTCGCTGTAACAATGTTTCTTTCATTCAGAAACATCTTTGATTTGATCTTGTAATTGATTTTCTTTCTATGCTTGTTAGTCTAATTCATCATTTGCTCTCATGTTTTGATCAGAGCTTCGCGAGCGAAGATCAGTGTTCTATTCATGTGATTGAATATATCTTCAACTCGAGCAATCTGCAGACGTTCGCGAATGCTTTCATACTCGATGATGTCAGAATCGAAGCTCATACGAGAATGAAAGTTCTTGTTCATGAAGAAGAAAATCAAGAAGATGACTGAAGACAAGACGTTATTGTTGACAAACTTGATCATGAGTAGTCACTTGAATCAGTTGTTCTGCATGTATAAACAGAAGAAACAAAGATATCGCTCGACATTCTGATTGACTTGTTCGCTTTGATCGTCGATCTGAGAGTGATAGATGATGAACAATCGAAGAGAAATGCTCAGTCATTTGCAAAGAAACTTTCAAAGAATGAAGGTGAACTGAGAATCTCGATCGAATACAATGAAGCTTGATAAATCGTGAGTTCAATATACTCATTGAAGCAACATTTCAGCTGTTTTTTCGACTGTGATATCTTTATCATCAATGATGCAAGAAATATAATGCGTTTCTTTCAACAATCTGCAGATGATAGTCAGAATAGCGTTGTAATCATATGAATCAGATAGATCAATAATGAAATTTATGACTATGTTCTGTCATCGCTGTTCAGATATTGATAGAGATTGAAGCAAGTCATTTGATTTATTTCTAGATGTTTTTGATCGTTGACAAACATAGCAGTTTCAAATATATCAATCTACTGTCTTTTGCATGAATGATTAATAGTAGTTTCGTTTGATGATCTTCATCGTTCTAAGAATATCGAAATGATCTATTGAGGGTTGATCATGCATCTCACGAATCAGATTCATTTGCAGAAGTTCATTGAACAAAACTCATAGCTGACTGTCTTTGTATAAGATTTCATTCTGAACTCGACAATTCTTCAGCTTGATGTCTTTGCATTATGCTTCGTTTCTTTCTATTGCTTCGCGAAGTAGAGTACAATTCTCATCAATTTCATTTGCGTCAAGAACTTGTTTATAGATTGACTCGCTGACGTTCTTCTCTAGATCAGCAATCTTCATTCGATTCAACGTCAGAATAGTGATTCATTGATAGCAAACGCGTTCATTATCGAAATCTCTGAGCACGAAGTCAGCTCAACGAGTTAATGCATTGATCTTAATGTTCTGTTTTTCAGATTGATACATTATCTTGAAGTTGAAATCAGCTAGCTTCTGAACTCAGCGCATCTGACGTTTACTCAGCTCTTTATTCTTCATTAATGACGTCAGAGCTTGATGATCGATGAACATCTTGATTGATAGCTCAGTCAATTTCAGCTCAGATTGTCAATGCTTGAATGCTTGAATAATCACTAGTAGCTTCTTGTCATAAATCTTGTAATTGCACTCAGCGAGACTCAGATTCTTGCTGTAGTAGATCATTGAATGCAATGTTTCTTCGTCATCATACTGAGAAAGTATGTCATCGTTGACGTAGTTGAATGAGTCTGTTTCAAGAATAGTCTTTCTATTCTGATCAAAATAACGAAGAATAGATGCTTCAGTCATTCATTTCTTCATATGATCAAAGATCATTTGACAAGCGTGATCTCATTCAAATATCATCTTTTTTTGAGTGAGTTGAATCAGAGAATGAACAATCTTTGAAAAGTTCTTTATAAAATGTCGATAGAAGTTGCAGAAGTCGACGAAAAACTGCATTTGAGTGAGGTTTGTAAAAGTAAATCATTTAACTACTGCTTGTACTTTTCTGAGATTCATCTTTAGTTCTTCAATGAATAGCAATAGTTTCAGAAAGAAGATTTTCTGAACATGAAACTCGCACTTGTTTATATTCATCTGAAGATTAGTCTCTTGTAGTCTATGTAGAACTAATCGTACGTGTCACTTATGTTTCTTCAATGTTTTGCTGTAAATGATAATGTCATCTAGATAGATCTGACAAAACTGATGAAGATAGTCAAATAGCACGTCGTTCATATAGTGTTGATAGAAAGTTGAGTCGTTGATTAATTCAAAAGACATCACGTGATATTTGTAGAAATCAAAAGAAGTGATAAAGATAGTCAAATCTTCGCTATCTGAATGCATTCGCAGTTTATTGAACATGACAATGATGTTCAATCGAATCAGATATTTGCTTTCTTGTATACAAGCGAGAGTCTCGTCTATTAATGACAAAGAATAGCGATTTCGTTTGGTCAAAGCATTGAGCTTTCTGTAATCGACGCAGAAACGCAAGCTATCGTCTTTCTTTTCGACGAATAGTATGAGCGAAGCGTATGAAGCTGAGCTAGACGATATGAAGTCTTTATTCAGATGCTCGATCAGATAGTTCTTCATCTTTTGAAGCTTGTAGTCAGACATATGATAGAAACAACTTCAAGAAGATGTTCTCTCGTTGATCAGTCATCGCTCGATCAAACACGTCTAGATAGTCATGATATTTTGAAGAAAGCTTAGCTTTGACTTCTTTCAAGATTTCTTCGTGTGAAAGCTCTTGTATATTTACATCTTTGAGTTTATTTCTAGCTGTTTTTAGAAGTCGATCGATTTTCGTGTTGATGATCGCGAAAGTAGTCACATTCGATCGTTTGACTAGTGATTTATATGCTGCAGTCTCTATCATTGCTATGTTCATTGAATCGAAAGACGAAGACTTGACTGAATTAAATGATTTCATGATTTGACTGAATGAAGATGACTTCTCGCTGAGTCAAGTGACGACAGAAAAGATAAATCTCTTTAGTATTTGAGTAAAGATTGAACTCTTCTGTTCTATCGCGATTTTCTTGAGAACAGAAAGAGAGATCAAGCTAGCATTGATATGAGTCTTTGAATCAGAAAATTGAAGACGATCATCTCTCATATCAATCGTTATCTTGATCTTATTCATTCATGTTTTTTCGAGAATCATTTGATGCTGACTCAATCGAGTAATCAGCATAGAAGCGAAACGTTTCATATGATCTTGAACAGTCAGATTCGAATAAATTGCATGAGTAATGAACTTTTTTGCATAATGATCATCGAATTTCCTTATTGACTTGAACTTGATTAAAGATAATGATTCGATTTGCAAATGATCACAAACATTCTGCGCGATTAATTCATCAATGAACGAATAGTCAGCTGCTTCAGTATCAATCAATGACTTTAATGAGTAACTAATTTCATTGCTAGATAGTACACATTCAGTAGTCAAAGATTTCGAAGCAAAGAGATTATTTGAGCTGCTCATTGTTGAAGAAATTAACACATCTTTCATCGCGTCTTTGATGAAAGTCACTAGTTTTTTGCCTCATTCTTCAATTTCTCTGTAAATAATTTCTTCTCTTCTTTCGACATGATGATCTTATTGAGACGAGAAATGAATGCACAAGATGTCAAAGTACTAGTCTTCAACTGAGAGCAGTTCTTTGAAAGATGATTCAATACTTTGCAGTTGAAGCAAATGATTGACATTCTTGATCATTCAGATTCAAGGGTGAAAAAAGTAGCGAGTTGAACATAGCTAGTAGTCAAGACTGAAGCTGATGTCGACGAAGAAACAAAACGTTTTTTCGAAGCTGCTATCGATTTGACTGTTTGTTGCTCGTCACGTAGCTGATAATTGACTTGTTGTTTGTTATTCACATCTTGAAGAAAGATCTTGAGCTTATTCAGCAAGCTAAACTCTATGAGGCAAACTGACAACGCGTTCTGAAGACGATTGTTGATTTTATTCTGAATGTCGTTCATCAGAATGATATCATTGTAGTTCAGAAAGCTGAATATTCTAGTGAATTCTGAATAGAAAGAGCTGAAGAGCTTGTTGAGCTGCTTCAGAGCGACGTATTTGCAATGACACTTTCGAATCAGATTCTGATCTTCATAAATTTTCTTCAAATGTTTCAGTAGCTCTGATAGTGACTGATAGAATGAGAAAGCATCAATATGATGCTTTGCATAGATTTGCTGATCAGCATCGTCTTCTAGCCTGAAAATCACATAGACAATACGAATCTTTTCAGTAGAATAATGATTCGCGTTGACATTGAGCTTGTCAGCTATTTTGATGTTTCATGTCTCTCAGATAGAGTCATCTGTTTCGATGAAGATGAGTGAATTCGAAAGCTTGACGAACTTGTGATGATCATTTTCATTATCAGATAGAGTAGAAGATTTTCGTTGAGAGCGAGCTTCTTTCTGATTGACTCGTTGTTCAGCTGACTGAGTATCTTGACGAGGCATAGATCAATTGACTTGACGTTGTTTCGCTCTGAAGTTCAATCGCTCGCCTTGTAGCTGACTGATCTTTTTCTCTAGCTCATCGTTTTTATCAAAAGTGACTTCTAGTTGTTTCACTCTCTTTTTGTGATCATCTTGTACAAGAAGTCAGTGTTTATTGAGTTGTAGAGTCAAGTCTCACTGACTTCGAAGCTCGTTCAGCATATTGATGACTTCGTTGAGTTGATTGCTGACTCAATGAAACAGTTGTTCTTCGATGTTTATGTTTCATGCAATGACAGCTTTCTCAGCTTCGACTGAAGCATTGATGAGTAGAAGTGAAACTCTTCTACTGACAATGCTTCTAAGCAGATGAGTTGTTCGAAGCTCAACTGACTCGACGTTGCATGTCATGATGAGAGAAGATAAAAGTTGTTGAGATAAGAATAAATGAGAAGTTGATGTTTTGAATTGATGTTTTTTGATGAGTGAAAATTCAAAGAATCTCTTGTGAATTTCAGGTAATAATTGAATGCTTTATTCGAAGAATTTCTTGCAGATAAAATGATGATGATGCAAATTTGAAGAATTTCTTGCAAATTTTCCTTACTGAATAGATTGTTTCGTATCATCTATTCGTTGATAGCAGAATAGTTGATGAGCATTTATCTAATGTTAGAAACCAGCATAGAGCGAGTCAATATGAGTGTCATTTAACTAGAAGATAAATGCTAAGAAAGAAAGATAGCTACAGAAAAGAAGTTGACTACATATGTGTGTTTCTCAGTCAACGCTAGACTCAATAGAAACTAGTCAAGATGATGAAGCTAGAATAGATCTGACAAGGCTAGAAGACTGAGTCTGACAAGGCTAGAATCATGACAGTTTTGAAGAAATGATGCGAAGAGCTGAAAGCTAGACTACAAGCTAGAAAGATTATCTCGTCATCATCAATCTACTTTGAGCGTTCTAGATTTCAGAAAATACTCGATTCTTCGTTGTTCACTGATGAAAAGAATTCTATCTGAAAGAATTGATATGAAAAAGTTCAGAACAAGCTGAAAATCAACGTTGATCTCTTTTCAAGTGAACGAGTCAAGCTGAGCTACGTACATTTCAGATTATTTAATGATGCAGCTGAGATCACTCAGTCAAGACGCGAACGTGACTGTTTCAACTCATACAAGATTGTCGATGAGCTTTTGAAAGAGCTAGCTCAGTTGTTCAATGATTCAGATAAAGAAGTTAACTTTCATAGAGATTACTACAACTTGATTCAAGAACAGAAGAAATTCAGCGAGTTTTATACTCAATTTCAACGACTATTCTTCTATTTAAACTATCAAGAAAAACAGCTGATCATTGATCTAAAGAATAAAATAAACTCTCAACTTCAATTCGCTTGAGTAACTCAATTGATTCAACTCAGTACTCTGAAAGAAATTTATTTCTATCTCATTTGATTGAATAATGATCAACAAGCTATTCAAGAGATCAAGAATAGAGAAGCAATGATCAAAGCTCAAACAATTAAACAGATCATCTTCGTTGAGAAATCAATCAAAGCTACTCGTAGAATCATAGAAATGAAGATGACTGATCAGTCAAAATCACGCGACGCTGTTTTGACTAGCGTCAAAGAAAATGACTTACTAAATGAAAACTGCTTTCTATGTCATAAGTCTGATCATACTTTTAAAGAGTGCTTGAATAAATCTTTCAGAATTAACGCATTAAATGACGAGTTTGATCATTCTTTGAACTTCGATTCAGAGTCTGATTCAAAAAACTAATCATCTCTTTCAGAGTCATTGAAGAGGTAGAGATCATTTCTTTGTGCAATCTAATCGACGAAATTTCATCTATCAAAGAGAACTACTTCGAAAAGTCATTTCTAGTTGATGTCACTCTATTTTCGCAAGACAAATTCTTCAAGCTACGATCTCTGATAGATAGTGACTTGATGATCTACATCTTGATTCATACAAAGCTAGTCAATTAAATATGTCAGAAGCTCGAAATTCAATTCATATGACTAGCTAAAGAGAAGTTAATAAGAGAATATGATGAAAAGCTGACAAAGAAGATCATTACTCATAAAATTTTACTTAATCTCACAGTTGAAAGTCATAAGAAATTGACTGTTTCAATGTTAATAACTAATATAAATCATCATGATGTCATATTAGAAAAGTTCTGAATGAACAAAAATGAAATACTACTAGATATGCAAAACGATGTTATTGTTTTTTTGAATTAATTAGAAGCTTTTATTTCTGTTTTTTCGATGTCAGTCAAAGCTTCACACTCAAAATGATCATGATCATCAAATTCTTCTATCAGTTCAGCTCTCAAAGTGCTTCAACGACTCACTTCTACTGCTTTGAAAAAGAACTTTTTTATGTTCAGTGTGAAGACTGCATCTTTTCATGCACTGATTAAATGATCAAAGAAGAATCACATCGAGATTTTTGCTATGTCGATCAAAGATATTGATAGAAAAATAGTTTACAACACTCAATGCAAACTGAATGTTCTAGACGTCGCTTTCATCAATGCATCAGCTCAAAATCTAGAAGACATCAAAGTCAAGTTATCTTTGAAATATTAGAATTTTCTTGACGTGTTTGATCGAGCTCAAGTTGATAAGCTATCATCTCATCGTTTATATGATCATAAGATAGAGCTCACTAACGATGTTACTTCTTCTAGATGTCGAGCTTATTGAATGTCATTCTACAAGCTTCAGAAGATCAAAGAATATCTGAACGAAAATCTGTCAAAGAGTTTTATTACTTCTAGCAAGATCTCATATTTCTCACTCGTTCTATTCACTCTGAAGATCAATGATGATCTTTGCTTCTGCATTGACTATCAAAAGCTCAATGTCATTATCAAAAGAAATCGCTACTCTTTATTGCTCATAGATGAGATGATTGATAAAATTGTTGACTGCAAGCATCTGACTCGACTGAATATAATTTTCGCTTTCAACAAACTTCGTATGCATCTCGATAGTGAGAACTATACGATCTTCATTATCGCTCTAGAAGCGTACAAATCAAAGA
>JAABUT010004401.1_pt1 | contig 11232 bp, 8 predicted proteins | sample 5559281 | NCBI WGS metagenome assembly JAABUT01 (sample SAMN10711880, study PRJNA513359) | rock metagenome | isolation source: Antarctica rocks | place: Antarctica: Victoria Land, Ricker Hills nord | collected 2016-01-04
TGGTCAGGTGCTCGAACAAATCAATCGCGGTGACGGCGTTCAAAGAGGCCGGCGCGAGCGCCTGCCGGAAGTCACCCAGACGCACCTGCGAGACACCGTTGGCGTGAGCGAGAGCGACCTGCTCCGGACTGATGTCCACGCCGTAGGCGTTGCCGAACCCGCTAAGTACCATTTGCTCCACCAGACGACCCTGCCCGCAGCCGATATCGACCACTGCCTTGCTTCGATCGACAGGTAGATGCGGCAGAACGTTCTGGCGGAACGCCGGAATCCCAGAGAATTGGTCGGATCTCCCTGCGTGATCGGATGAATAAGCCTCGTACAGGCGATCACGGAGATGTTCGGGCAGTGTCATGGCTCTCCCGGGGTCAGCGGCGCGTGCGCGCGATTCGGCACGTCACGGGCGGATCGGCTCGTTACCCGGAAAGTCAACCACGATCACACCCTGTACCTCCTATGCTTCACAGCATGACTCACCCCTTCGGACACTCCCGGACGGAGGCGGATGGAGGTGACCCCCCCGCTCAACCGCCGAAGCTTCTCCGGGTGCTCGCATTTTCCGCCCTCTACCCGCCTGCATTTATGGGAGGAGGGCCGATCCGGACCTTGGAAGCAGTCATGCAGACTGCGCCAGCAGATGTGGAAGTTGCAGTGATGACCAGCGATCGTGACCTGGGCACTGCGGATCGACTAGCGGTGGCGAGCAATCGGTGGATAACCCGGGATGATGTACCTGTCTACTTCACGTCCACCGACAAACCGCTGCAATTCTGCCGATCATGGTGGACCGCCCGCGCCTGGCGACCTGACATCATCTATGTCAATTCTTTCTTCTCCCCCGGGTTCTCGATGGTCGTACAACTGCTGTCGCGACTCAGGTGGTGGCGTGGCGCCTTATTGGTGGTATTGCCAAGCGGCCAGATGAACCCGGGCGCTTTGCGCATCAAGTCAGGCAAGAAGAAGCTTTACTGTGCATTGTATCGAAGATCGGGCATGCTGAGCCGGGTGCTGTGGCACGCGTCGTCCGACCTGGAGCGGGCCAACATACGTAAGGTCTTCGATGCGAGAAACGTCATCGTGCGCGAGAACGAAACCCTGCTGCCGAAGCGGGCCGTCCCGCCCGCAGTCCCCGCCAACGGTCCGCTACGCGCTGTTTTCCTCGCCCGGATCTGTCGGATCAAAGGTTTGGACGTCGTGCTGCGCGCCTTGTGCTCATCGAGTCAGCACGTAATTTTGGACGTTTTCGGTCCCCCCGAAGAGCCCCACTATTTCGACGAGTGCAAGGTCATTGCGGCCTCGGTACCCCCGAACGTGACGGTCCACTTCCTCGGTACCGTCGAGAGGTCCGATGTCAGGCAGGTACTGAACGGCCATGAGCTGATGCTCCTGCCAACCGACGGCGAGAACTTCGGGCATGCCATCGCAGAAGCGCTTTCGGCGAGTTGTCCGGTGATGTGCACACCCTTCACGCCGTGGACCGACCGACTGCAGTCCGGGGGAGGCGTCGTCGTACCGAGTCGCAAAGTCAGCGACTGGTCCGAAGCCCTCAACGCCTATGCGTCATTGCCCGGGGATGCCCGCGATCAGCGTCGGGTTGCCGCGGGGGCCGCCTACATTAGGTGGCGAACCGAAGAAAAGGGTCCCCACGTGTTCGAACTCGTCCGCGATCAGTTGGGCGATTGGGGTAGCCCGCAGCGGGCGTGGCATCTCACGCGCCGCCTTAACAAGTTTACGCGATGGAGACGATCTCGACTACCAGCAAATCGTTGATCGGTCGGTTCACTGGAGCCGTTTAGCCGTATTTTCTCGAGAGCATTCGCCAGCGGTTCCGACAGTGGATTCGAAGCGCGTGTCAGAACGCACCACCAATGAACACCAGCGTTACAGGTGTTCGACTCGGCTACCCACTATCCTGTGTCGGGTATCGAGTGCGCACACCTCACTCTCAGACAGCAACTGGTAGTCGAAATCATCGTGGTCCGTAATCAAGATAACCAGATCCTGCTCTGCCAGCATCTCAGCGCTGAGTCGAACCTTCGTTGCCCCGGCCGGCCAGACACTGTCCAGAACATGCTCGTCAACTGCACAGACGGTGGCACCTTGCTCGACGAGAATGCTGATCACCTGCAACGAAGGAGCCTCCCGAATATCTTTTGTGTTTTTCTTGTAAGCCAAACCCAATAATAAGATCTTCGACCCACTTACGGACTTTCGCTGTAAATTTAGAAGTGCCGCGGCGCGCTGCACGACGTAGTTGGGCATGTGATCATTGATATCGTTGGCCAACTCGATGAAACGGAAGTTTTGGCCGAGCTGCCGCCGCACCTGCCATGAGAAGTAGCTGGGGTCGACCGGCAGGCAATGCCCGCCCACCCCAGGGCCTGGGGTGAACTTCATGAATCCGAACGGCTTGGTTGCGGCAGCGTTGATGGATTCCCACAAGTCGACTCCGAGTTGGTGGGCGAACACAGCCATTTCATTGACCAAGGCGATGTTGACGTGCCGAAAAGTGTTCTCAAGAAGCTTTGCCAGCTCTGCTTCTTTTGGCGTCGACACTGCGACCGTAGTCGCCACCAAGGTCTGGTAGAGCGATTGCACGTGCTTCAACGATGCCGGATTGATGCCTGCTACCACCTTTGGAGTCTCGACGAAACCCCAGTCCGGGTTACCTGGGTCGATTCTCTCTGGGCTGTACCCGACGAAGAACTCCAGCCCTGCCGTGAGCCCGGAACCGGCCTCCAGCAGCGGGGTCAACAATTCCTGCGTAGTCCCTGGGTACGTGGTGGATTCCAGGACGACAGTACAGCCACGGGTGACATATTCTGCCAGCGCGACCGCGGCCCCTTCGATGAAGCTGAGATCGGGTACACCTTCGCGAAGCGGCGTAGGAACTGTGATGATGGCGAAGTCAAAGCCTTTGGCGAAGCCATAGTCAAGGGTCGCTCGGTAGCGACCGGACCGCAAACTCGCTTGGAGTCGATCGTCCGAGACGTCCTCGATGTACGACGAGCCCATCTCGAGACTACCGACCCTGTCGGCATTGGAATCAATACCGACGACGTTGTATCCCACTTCGGTCGCTCGGACGGCGGCAGGAAGGCCGACGTATCCTTGGCCAATGACGACGACAGTTTTCAGCGACTCCACTCGACTACCCTTCATCCGTGCGAACCGTTGGCCGATTGAACAGCGATAAGCGAATATTAGCAGGCACATACCTTCTCGACCCCCGGGCGAGTCCCACCGTATGATCCTTGTCAGCAGACGCCTTAATTGAGTCGTGAAGGAGTGCTGCTACGAGGACGTTGGCCAATGCTCGACGGAATTCACCCGAAAGGCCTATTCGCTTGTCACTGTCAGCAATGAATTTGTGAAGTCATCGTTCGCAGTGACAGCGGCCGCGTACAGTCCATCTCAAGCAGCCGCATCCCGCACTTGGATCGTGATACCTGTTGGGTGCCCACTGCCTCGCAGCAGATTCCACCGTGCCGCGATACCATTCAAGCGGGACCTGTGCCCCAGTCTCTTGTCTGGACATGAAACTTTCTGTAGCAGAACAGGCACGAAAGGGTCCGCCATGGGTGCGTTGACAGAAGGATGGTGGCTGCCCTCCACATTGGAGTGCCCATGGCCTGCGCCGCAGGGGTGTAATCGCCCGGGCACCGGACGGCGCCGATCGTTGCGGACGGTCGAGTGACCCAGCCAATCGCAGGGCCGATCCGGGTTGCGGTGCTCACACAGGGTTATCAAGGTGGCGGCGGGGTGAGGACGACAGCTCGTTGGCTCGTCGACCGCCTCAGCGGTGCTGGATATGCAGTGACCGTTTTCGACCTTGCGACTGCCAGTAGCGATCCTTACAGCCGGCGGCTTGCTGCGCCGCCGACCTGGTTTCGCAAGTCTCTGGTGTCTACCGACTCGCTCGAGCGCCAAGTTCGCCACGTCGGTGCGAATGCGGTGGAGGTGGAACCGTTTCGGTACCTGCCACGACCTGAGCTCTCCGAGTTACTGAATCAGTTTGACCTTGTCCAGGTGATTGCCGGGGGCCCGGCGCTTGCTCTGGCAGCCATGGGGCTACGTCCGCCAGTCGTGCTGCAGGTCGCGTCAACCGTGGCTTGGGAGCGATCTTCCCGCACTGTCTCGCGATCACCACTGGGCCTCTGGCGCCGAACGATGTCCGTCATTACATCGCGGCTCGAGGATCGTGCATTGCGGGGGACAACAAAAATATTGGTACTCAACCGACAGATGCGAAACTACGTGTGGTCTCAGACCACGGTGCCGGTCGAGCTCTTGGCCACCGGAATCGATGTCGATCGGTTCACTCCCGCGGCGCACGGGTGGAATCCCCGCGGGTATGCATTATCTCTGTGCCGGTTGGATGACCCGCGCAAGGGACTGGACCGACTGATCCAGTCGTACGCCTGCGCTCTCGCTTCACGGCCAGACGCGCCTGATCTGATATTGGCCGGAAGGGGGCCGCTGCCGCGGATTCTCGCCGGGTTGATCGTCGATTTGGGCGTCGCGGACCGGGTGACCGTTCGGCTGGACGTTACCGACTCGGAGCTCCCTGATCTGTACCGGGGTGCATCTGTATTCCTGCAGACCTCCTACGAGGAAGGTCTTGGTCTTTCGGTCCTGGAAGCGATGGCGTGCGGTTTACCGGTCGTCACCACCATTACTGCGGGCACACTCGAAACTGTCACCGATGGCGAGTCGGGCTGGCTGGTCGAACAGGGGCCGGACCTGATCGCAGCGGCCGCTCGCAGAATGCTGTCGGTGTGGGATCATCAAGGGTTCCGGATGGCGTGCGCGGCGCGACTTCGCGCGGTTTCGACGTTCTCCGACGATCGCGTGTTCGCGCGTTACGTCGACATCTACGGAGAGCTGCTGTCGAAATAGGCGTCAGCGATGAGTAGCAACCACTCCAACGGCTCAGAATTGCTCCTCATTCGCTACCGAGCTCCCGGAGTGACCAGGTGGTCCTTGCCCTCCGGAGCCGGGATCCGCCCTGCCCGGTAGGTAGGGAAGTAGTCGCCTTGCAATTGGGCATCCGGCGTCAGGATTCGCTCGAACTGGGATCGCATCTGGGTCAGTCGCTGGTAGGCCTGATTGTCCACCACCATCTGGACACGATGGAAAGGCAGCACACCACCGTGGTCGAACGCTCGTTTGTACCGAAAAATGCCGTCTTCCGGCCTTGATCCACCCCCCAACACGTATTCGACACAGCCGATCTCGCGAGCATGATTAATGACCGCATGTTTGAGCAGATCGTTGGGAGCGTCCGGGAATGCGTCGGGGTACGTTCCGCCTAGGAATGAGTAGGCCCGACGATCGCTCATCAGCACCAACTCGGCAGAGACCAACCGACCGGTTCTGTCCCGAACCTCAGCGGCCAGGTACCGGCCGGAGAGGGCTATCGTCAGCGCGGTGAAGAACGCCACGTCGAACCTGTACCAAGCAGCGGCAGCCCGCCGTTCCATGGTGGCAGCGTAGAGGCTGGTGAATTCCTTCAGGTCGCTGAAGTGCGGAGCAACTTCGACGCGAAGCCCTGCCCGCACCGCCTTGTTGACATTCTTGCGGACCTTCGGGGCGTAGCGACGCCATTGCTCCGCTTCGGAGTACTTCAGGGCAACAATCACATTGTCGGCATCGCACCGAACGGTGGTCGACCCGGCGCTGTTGACGCCGAAAGGAACTGAGTCTGTGGAAGGTTTGGATAACGCTGACGGATCAGCTTCGACCGGACTGCCTAGCGCCAACCGCCCAAACCAGGCGACCACCTGGTGCTGGTTGAACCACTCGGCCAGGCCCCGCCAGGTGCCGTAAACCGGGGCGCCTGAGGAATACGGACCTCCATAGCCGTAAGGCGACGCGGCATCGCAGAGGTCAGTTCCGCCGGTCCAGGACAAATCGGTCAATGGGCGTAAAACCAATGGGAGTATTTCGATCCCGGCGGCGCAGTGGGCGACGAGCAGGTGGGGCTGGTCGCCCGGCGATCCCATCAGCCGAATGTAGTCAGGGTGCGCGAACGGCTCTCGACCACACAGCGCCCACATCTCCAACCACCTTTCGCGGTCTGCGCCTGTATCACCGAAGACCTCCAGGGTTGAGTTCGTCATCTGCTCTGGTCTTGAAGGATCGCCGTGCGCCGGAGCCGATGCGAGACAATCGACGCCATAGTTGAACTCACCGCAAGAGCGTCCACAAGCGCATTCGAGTCCTCTGCAACACGTATTCCGGGAACGATGACGAGCGCCTCGCGAAGGCTCGGAAAGGTGGCGCGCACACTGCCGAGAAAATCGTCGTCGAGGAAGGTGCTGACGTCGAAACACCGCAACACGGTTGAGCCGATTCTTCCGACCATCACCGGCAAGCTGTTTCGATGGAGTTGCAGCCTGCAGAACCCGTAGGTGTCGAAGGCTGCAGCACACGCCATCAGATCAATGATCGAGACCTCCCCCGCGCCCTCCGGTAGCGGCCGACGATGCCAGTCATTGTGATCAAGATACAGAAATCCAAGCTTCTCGTAGAGACGCAAGGCGGTCGTGTTGTGCTGAAAGACGTCGAGATCAACGATGCGCACGGCCGGGTGATCGGTGTCGAAGCGGTCGATCAGCCGGCCAGCCACGCCTCGACCTCTCTGTTGGTCAGAGACACAGATGTAACAGAGGAATCCATGTTCCGGGGACACCAGTCTGAACTCGGCGAATCCAACGAGTTGGTCCTGGAGCGTGGCAACATAGAATTTTTTCGGGTCGAAAGACGCCGGATGCCGCAGTTGAAGCGCCAGCAGGGCTGCGATTCCGTGTTGACTGTAGGTGAGATAAGGAGCCACAGAGGCGTCGAACGCGGTCTCCAACATGGTCGACAACTGTGGCATGTCGGCGATACGCAGCGGCCGGATATCAACTTGTTGCATCGTCATGACCGCGTTCGTTCGACATCGAGATCAGCCATTACCGATACCGGATCGACGACCACGCCGTCACGCCGGAACACCTGGCGAACGCTCTTGGCGAGAATGGCCAGATCCAGCCGCAGGGACCGATGGTTGACGTACCAGACGTCAAGCTCCAGACGCTCGGTCCACGAAACGCGGTTGCGGCCGTTGATCTGCGCCCAACCGGTGATTCCAGGTTTGACGTCCAACCTGGCCAGCTCAGTAGCTGTGAAATGTTCGGTGTAGCGCGGTAGCAGCGGCCTGGGCCCCACCAAGGACATGTCCCCGCTCAGCACGTTCCATAGCTCAGGCAGTTCATCGATGCTCAACGCACGCATCCGGGCACCGAAAGGTGTCAACCGCGCCGCGTCTGGAAGCGGTCGTCCCGATGGATCGACCTCGGCCGTCATCGTGCGAAACTTGACGATCTGGAAGGGGGCGCCATGCCGGCCGGGGCGGGTCTGCCGGAATAGGACCGGTGTGCCGAGCCGCCGACGAACCGCCAGTCCGACTGCCAGCAGGCCCGGCGACAGCATGGCAAGAGCCAGCCCGGCAACAGCGCGTTCCGCGATAGATCGAGCCAAGTCGGCTCGTGGTCGCTCCTGAGCCGCCCGCACCAGCAGCGCCTCGAACTTCTGTACGCCGATGTCAAGTGCCAGGTGCTCTCGATAGAATTTCGCGCCTCGCGCTCCCAGCTGCGCCCGCTCGGCGCTGTTCATTGCCAGCAAGGCGCGGACTGCGTCGGCCAGCGCATCCGCATCTTCCGACCGGAAGCACAGGCCGGCACCCGACTCTTCGATCAGGCGAGCTGCATCGCCCTCGACGCCCATCAAAATGGGTCGGCCCGCCATCAGGTAGGTCTGGGTTTTGGACGGGATGGTGATCTGGAACAGGGGATCGCTTTTCAAGTGCACCAGCAGCGCGTCGGCCGCCGCCAGGACAGATCCGACTTCCGAAACTGGGCGCCACGGCAAAAACTCGACGTTGGCCACCATCTGGTCGCGGGCTTGCCGTTCCAAGCGGTCCGGGTCCACACCACCACCCATCAGCACAAAACGAACCTCCGGCCGATCGGAAAGCTGGCGCGCCGCATCCAACACGGTCGACAAGGCTTGCGCGTTTCCCATTGCCCCGGCAAAGACGATGGTGAACGACTTCTCGCCACCCTCACGTGGCACTGACGGGAAGCGAATCTTGTCCTCATCCGCCCAGTTTCGGATGACGTGCACTTTGCCCTTTGGCGCCACTCTCCCGATGGACTCGGCGAATCCGTCCGACAACACTGCGATGCGCGCAGCAGACCGATAGACGTGCCGCATCCAACGACGAACCACGGCAAGAATGCCTTCCCGCGAGACCATTCCCGTAGCACGCAGGGTATCGGGCCATAGATCTTGCACGTCGTAGACGAACGGCACGCCGCGCAGTGTCTTGAGCACCATGGCGGGCAGCGCAACGGTTGCGGGCGGGTGGTACACGTACGCCACGTCTGGTCTGCGAACACAGCACACCCCGACGCTTGCCGCAAACGCGTACGAGAGATAGTTGGCCGCTCTCTTCATCGCCGACGCGCTATGGCTTGGGTACAGCGCCACGCGCAAGACGGAGATCCCATCCATGACCTCACGAAGCCACGGCCGCACCCGGTAGCCGTTGTACACCAGCCCACCCGGGTAGTTCGGGAAACCGGTCACTACCTCTACCTCGTGGCCGAGGGCTTGCAGACGCTTGGCAAAGATCAAGCCCTTGAAGGTGGGTTCTGGTTCGAACCACTGACTGATGATGAGAATGCGCACGTGGGCCCGATCTGGCATCCGACTGCGTGAGTGGAAGAGGCGGGCGGTTTGCCTGCCGTACTCACGCGCAGTGCACAGATGTTAGCTTACAGTCCACAGATGCGATCGGCTCACTGGCTGACTGTGGAGAGGGTGTCCGATGACCTACCACGCGTTTCCCTTGCCTATTTCAGGTCCTTGGATGCGAGTAACCAGGGCGCTGACAGACCGCCATGGATGAGGCGAAACATTTCCAGGCTTCTTCGTTCAAGCGTTCGGTGGGGACAACTGCTGCCTACAGCCTGATCGCAGCAGCGCTCAACTCCGTCAACGGTTTGATCATTGCTCGTCTGCTGGGTCCGACAGGCAAGGGTGACTTCGCCGCGGTATCGGCCTACTTCGGGTTGACGATCCTGATCTTCGAGGTCGGGATCGGCTCTTCGGTTGTCTACTTCGTCTCGAAGAATCACGACTCCAGAGCCAATTTAGTCCGCACGGCTGCGGTGATGCTGCTACCGCTAGGGATTTCGGCGGCCATACTGGCAGAGACCGTCGGTTTCTCTCTTCCCGCCAGCATGTCGAGCAGGTCGTCGGCTTTCATGGTCCTGCCATTGGCGATCCTGACCAGTTTTGCGGGCGCTTCCCCAACGAGTGCGCTGCAGTCCCTCGATCTGCGCCGGTGGAACCGGATCCGGCTGGGCCAGCCGGCCATGTTTCTCATCCTCACTGTGTCCTTTTCGCTGCGTACGACTCTCACAGTGACACTTGTGGTGAATTTGCTGAGCGTATCTCTATTTCTGCAGATGCTGTGGACCTGGTACGTCAGCAATCGGCAGCATTCTGGACACGGTCGGCTCGACAAAGAGTTCGTGCTGCCCATGCTCCGGTTCGGCGCGATCAACATGGCGTCGAGCGCACCAAATGCCCTCAACAGCCGGGTTGACCAGTTGATTCTGGCCGTCATGGTCCCAGCTGCGGAACTTGGCCAATATTCGGTCGCGGTGTCGCTCAGCATTCTCGCGACTCCGCTGGTTTCCGCTTTCGGTTACGTGGCGTTCCCCAGCCTGGCCCGCGGTGAACGAATTCGCGACACCATCAAGTGGGTCACCCGCGGTTCGCTTATGCTGTCTATTACGATCTGCGCTGCAACCGCCGCAGTCGGGCCATGGCTGGTGCCCCTCGTGCTTGGGCCCGCCTACGATATGGTCGTCAAGTTGCTCCTGATTCTGGCTCCCGGCGCAGCGGTCGTCGCTGTAAATCAGGTGCTGGGTGACGTGCTGAGAGGCCTGGGCCGCCCCGGCATCGTTGCACTCTGCGAATGGGCCGGACTGGTTTGCACGGTCATCGGATTGGTGCTTCTCGTGCCGCGATGGGGAGCGGTCGGGGCCGCGATCACGTCCACGGTAACCTACATGTTTGTGTTCGCCCTTCTCCGGGTTGCCGTCGTCCGTCAGGCGGCGTTACACCCCCTCCTTCCTGCGCCGGACAGCAAGTTATGACCCCACGTCAACGAGAAGGAGCACGACATGCGTGTAGCCGTGATCGGACCTACAGGTCCCGATACCTTCGCAGACAACATTCTGCACTGCCTTCCGTCGATCGGGGCCGAGGGAGTGGCAATCGGGCCAGCGACGCCGCGACCGCACAACCGACTTCTCAACGCGATGGTGGAGGTCAGCCGCCGACAGTCGGCGGAAACGGAGCAATGGTGGCAGCGCCCGTTGATCAGTCGTATCCGCGAGGCGCGCTGCGACGTCGTTCTAAATTTGCACCAGTCGTTAATGCCCGGAATCGCAGCGAAGATCAAACGACTCGGACCCGCCCTGGCTCTGTGGTACCCCGATAGTGTCGCTAGCACTCAACGCCTTGCGATGGTTGCGACGGACTACGACGCACTTTTCCTCAAGGATGCCTTATTCGTAGAACGGCTCTGTGAGGTCTACGGCATGCCCGCGTTCTATCTGCCGGAAGCATGCAACCCGGCTTGGCACAGGCCTGTCGGCGAGCCGGCGAGCTCCCCACATATCGTCGTGGTCGGAAATCTCTACGCGACCAGGATACGCCTCCTCACCCGGCTGCATGACGAAGGCATTCCTTTGAAGCTGTACGGCTCTAGGTTTCCCCGATGGTACGACCCAGGGACCGTTTCAGCCCTCCCACTCGGCCCGTTCGTCACCAAATTGGACAAATCCCGGGTGTTCCGCGAGGCTGCCGGCGTGTTAAACAACCTGCATCCTGCCGAGATGAACAGCGTCAATGCTCGGCTGTTCGAGGCCACAGCTGCCGGTGGTGCCGTATTGTGCGAGCGGCGCGGTGTACTGGACGACTTGTACGTGGACGGAAAGGAGGTCTTGGCGTTCTCAAGCTTCGACGAATTGCTCTTCTCGATTAGAAGTCTGTTGGCCGATCCCGGTCGCACCGAAGCGATCGGTGATAGCGGATCGGCACGGGCGCTAAAAGACCACACCTACGAAGTCCGACTGGCTGCGATCCTGGCCGTTCTGAACAGATGAA
>JAABUT010004403.1_pt1 | contig 11228 bp, 14 predicted proteins | sample 5559281 | NCBI WGS metagenome assembly JAABUT01 (sample SAMN10711880, study PRJNA513359) | rock metagenome | isolation source: Antarctica rocks | place: Antarctica: Victoria Land, Ricker Hills nord | collected 2016-01-04
TAAGATCTCGACTGAGCATATGCGCAGCATCAACTGAGCATAAAGAATCATCGATGAACAATGAAAGCATCAACGCTGAAAATCAAGCGAATGAAATAACAGATTGACTAAATGATTTGAATGTGAGACAGTGAGAGTTGCAGTTCGCATATATCGTGCATATACTAAAAAGAAACTCAGCTCACTCAAGTTTCATGCAATGCAAATCACGAGCAGATCTGACGAAGATAACATGAGCGATAGCTTGTGAATGAGCATGTCACAAGTTGAGTTCATGATTCACATGTTTTGTGCATATGCTAAGCATATGTAGAAGAATCTTCGCTGCAAAGTCGATTCGTGATATATGCATGATCTGTGATTGTGCTGTTTTCTCGATGTTTCGCTCAAGCTGTGCATATGCACGGCTTCAATACTTCGCTCTTGCTGTTTCTTGAGCTCATGATTAGCATATGCAGAAAGCTGAGTCGAGGTTGGAATATTTTTGAACTCATGATTAGCATATGCAGAAAGTTGAGTCGGGGTCGAAATCAAAAAAAAAAAGTTTCGGCCCTGGCTCAACTTTTCCAACCCCCCACCAACTGTAACCCCGAACTAACCCCCTCATCTCACTGAACTTTAGTGTTTGGCGAACGATGTAATGGGGCCTGGTATCAGGGTCGCACCTAGTACCATCATCGTTATAGACATCAAAGATCATTCCCGGGGTAAGAGCTTCGACGGGAGAGTTCTTGGCGTACAACATCACTTTGATATTGAGACCGTCTTTGGTTCTGGGTTAAAGAGTGCGCCGATTGGCTTGTTGTAAGGAGAGTGCAAGAATGTGAGGTCGCAAGTGTCAAGGACAGCTCTGTACCAGCTGATCTTATCAGGACTGTCAGGCATGATGGCAGATTGCTCGTGGCATTAGGTGCAGATGTGCAGGGGTTCATGAGTATGTGCGATCGCTGATGTTGCAAAAGTAGATATGTGGATGGAAGATGGTTGAAGAGCTAAAGACTGGAAAAAGGAAGAAGAGTTGAATGGTGGAGGAAGGGCGGGATAGTTGCAATACTCCGTAAGAGCAAATGGTAAATGACTTTTACCGTCTTTGCTTCAAGGTGGTATTTTCCTTTCTGCGGAGCTCAAGTTTTAATGTACAAGTGTTGGCCTTTCTTCGGGTTAGCGCTATAAAATAGAAGTCTGTCTTTTCAACATGAAACCTCGGACACATTGAATTGGGCTTAAACCCGCCATAACTCTTGTTGAGAATCGGACGCATCACAAGTCCAACGATGTGTCTCTGTGTTCTATTATAGGAGCACTGTCTGTTTCCAGCAGTTTATCGTTGGACACTGAAACATTGCTCGACGGCGAAGAGGCTTACGGTTTACATCTCATATCGTATACCAAGCCTCGATTTCGTTACACCCAAGTACCTTGTGCACACTCATATCAGTTGCTAAACTGATATGTGATTCTTCTCGTCGAATTTATACGTATTGTAGACACGATGCTGAGACGATTCCAATGATTCTGAGCACATCTGAGATTCAACAGTTGCGAGATGAAAATTTGCTGTGCGGGGCTAAATTTCGCAATGTTCAATTCACAAGTACGTAAATCATAATTTGCGAAAGAGTTTAGGCATTCTTAAAGCTCATTGTTGCAATGATGTGATTTTAAGCATTCGCGCAATCGAAAAAAGGTTTTGTAAAATTTTTTGGGAATTTCGGACAAGCCATTTAGTGAACAGAACACGATGCGTAAAGGCATAATTCCAGTTGAACATGTAGCAAGACGTAGGGGGTTTTCTTGCGCAGGTCTTATACGATCAGTACTCTATGCTCGCTACGGTTCGCGGCCAATCTTGCCGTGTTCATTCTTGAAACTTGATAATATTGCTGTAATTTCCGTGTAGGAACACTGCTGCCTGCTCTCCATGCCTTGCTCATCGATGCCTCAGCACTGCGGCTGAAATCCTGCATCCTGCATCCTGCAGGATTATGAACCACTCATCCGCAAAGAACGCATCCTTGAGGATTACAAACAACTCGTGCGCAAGGGAGTTGAATTGCGGCGCAAGAAGGATGAAACCACATTTCCAATTCTCGCTGTGCGTGAAGCCTTCTGTTCATCACGGTTGCTTCTTTCCAAGACTCAAGTATTCCCTTCATTTCGAGGCATAATGAAGCTTTCTCGTTATCCAAATGTACATTATAAGATCTTGACGGAAAATCTACGCCCATGGCGTCGAGCACTCATTGTAATAACAAGGTTGCTCGGAGTAGCCTCTCTTTTGGCCTTTCTCTCAATCACCACTCTCCATCTCTACAGATCTCGATCAGGGAAAAGGTTTGAGCCTGCAACTCTGAATGCCAAACCAGGAGAAGCATCTTTGGGACTAGTCCGAGGTCCCAAAATTGCTGTCCCGGAAATTCCCTCGTCCTTCAAGACTACAGGACTGATCTTCTACGGCAGACGATCGAGGGTCGAGATTTTGGACTGCTATTTGAAAGTGCGTTGCTCAGAGCTCATAGTGGAATAAACTCTCGTAGCCTGACCCACAGTGCGCAGCAAAATTTAGTGGAGAATGGTGGATCACTTGATCAAGTGCTCTTTGTCGTGAAAACCACTGATGTCGAAGATCTGAAATGGCTGGATCAGCTGGTCAATACTTCAGACAGCTACACAAGGTTCGATCTGCCAAACATCAACGTCAATTTTGGGCAGGTCTGGGACATATTCGAAAGAGGGATCATGTATGTCAAGATTGACGATGATGTGGTACGGATCAGCCCGCTGCGTTCGGTTTTGGTCGGTCCTAGAGTGCTAAGATTTGTCGTCTAGGTATTCATCGGTAACTCGACTGTTTCACGTCTAGTTGCTGCCAAGTCCAGCCACCCAGAGTACCTTCTCGTTTCTGCAAATGGTATCAACAATCCAGCACTTTCATGGGTTCACTACCATCTGGGTGCCATTCTTCCATACCTACCCGAGCTTATACCTCCGAAGCCATCGAAAGTAGCCTCATGGCGTGCTTCGGAACTGCCACTCTGGGATGGTGACCCATCGTTCGATCGCCTTGAATGGTTCGACCCTCCGTATGATAATCATCGCTGGCTTCCACTTGGGCCGGAATATACATTGGATGGAACACCGATAACCAAGACCACGTACGACAAGTCAGGCCCCGGCTGGTCAAATTGGGCTATTGCTTCACAAGAACACTACAGCTTTCTAGATAATCTGGAGAGGGACCGCTTAGAAAAGTACCATTTCGACACGTGGGATTATCAATACGAGCGATTGAGCATCAATATGATAGCCATCTGGGGCGACGACGTCGTTGACAACCGGCCGTTTCCAGAGGACGATGAGCAATGGCTGACTGTTGATCTTCCTCAGAAGCTTGGCAGACGTAAGTAATTATCCTTCCTACCTAGATCATATCAGGCTATACCCAGAGGTGACTGACACAAAATTCATTAGACGCCATGATGGACGGTAAAGCTGTTGCATCTCATTATGCGTTCCAGGCGCAGAAGATCGATGGCAGAGGGCTGGAATGGACAGATCTACTGTCTCGTTACAAGGCCTATGCTGATGAAAATGTCTGCAAATCTTTTTGATGACGAGGTCACCTGCTGCTTCTCAGTAGTTTTTCTCTGACCGCCGTCAACGTCACGGCTTTCAGTTGAAACTCTTCGCTCTTGCCACTCTCCTCAAAGGTCGGACAATCCGGCAGCCGACAGCTATCGAAAATGTCAAGATGGTTAGGCTGATTATGAGGTGATAAGATCTGTTCAATGGCTAAACCGTCTGGAACGGAATTGTGACGTTGGTACACCATGGCGTCAAGGCACGGCGTCTTGATGGCAATAGATAGAGAATATGGATGTGTAAGGGTTGTTGGATAGTGTGTAACACCGAGATGACAAGGCCTCAGGCAAGGCCATATGCAAGAGACTGCCATGAGCTATTTAAAATGCCAGCCTTTGGAGAATAAGGCACCAGTAATGGCCCCAAGTTGCTACCCTACTATAACCGATTTCTCGGTAGAGATATTCAAATAGTCAATTGATACTTTTTATCTTCTCGAAACAGATGCTAGGACTAATTCGAAGTCAGTAGCAAGTTTTATCCAGTTTGAAGAATTGGGCAAAGGAACATATGAGACTGATCAATCTCGCCTTTCCATCCCAAATTGGTATTTAGTCCGATGGTCGATAAGGACGTATCTGGCTTGCTGGGCCATGGATACGAGAGACTCAGGACCTCCAAGTTCCGAATGACTGTAGAACTTCCTCGTTCACAGTGCCTGAATAAACGTAGTCAACCAGGGCATTTCCACATATCACGTTCGAACTACGGTACGTAGCAAATGGAACTTCCGACTTGAAGGTTCCATAGCCATGGGGCTGTTCATCTAGGTCATCACACCACCCGGCTTAGTGCTCACTGGAGAGCAGTATTGTGTGCGGAGGAGTAAAGGATTCAGGATTCGGACATCGTTGAGATGTTGTTATTTATAGACTGGACCATCGCTTGCGCTGGAAGCGTGATAGGCTGCGATCCTCTAGAAATGCGCTAGAAGGTTTGTCTGCGCACCGGTAGGGCTAACCCCACGAGATGATCGTAACGGCACGTGCGACGTGGTGGGATTTGAATTAGGCTCGAGTAGCAAAATCGCAAGGGACTTCAGCTTCAGGGCATCTTGATGGCTACTCCGCCGTAAGGCTCACTGTTCATGGTCATGATGACGATCGTTCCAAGGCTGGAGGAAGCACTGCCACCATGCTGACTGTCATTCCTAAGATATATATGAGTCTCCGCCCCTCGAACTTCTCGTATGGCCACCGAAAAATACAATCTCGTTACACCCAAAAATCCATCGCCTCCACCAGCCTACGATATTGATCCATCAGATACCACCGCCGCCTTTTCGAGACTTAAGCTGGAGGAATCCGATAAGCCGACGACCGACCAGTGCATCGCTCACCTTAAGCTCCTCGAGGCCTTTCATCAGCTTCGCGAAGATATCGCCACCAATGATGGCTTGTTTGGGCTCCGAGATGGTTTCGTTCCACAAGGCTTGGATGAGCAGCAGCGTGCCGAGACGTTACTGAAAATTCGTGAGAAGCGATGGGCAATCTATGTAGCAAAGGCTGCTAGACGCTTTGAAAAATGGTGGCAAGTCTCCGTCGAGCCAGGTGTGGAAATGTTGTCACAGAAAGCCATGGCCGCGGAACACTTTGACCATGACAGGCATCCCCTGTTCTTCAGCAAGGAGACATTGCCTCCGCTTGGTGAGACGTTGCGCTTATTATTGTTGTTCGGTACTGAACCTTTACGTAGATGTCATCATGGTCTGGCATTCCTATTTGCTAAATCCTCGGGACTTCCTCGAAGATTGCATTAGGCACCAAAAAATGAATTTCTGGAGAGGACTACCTTTGGCGGCTATCAATGACTGCATCGATAATAGTTCCTTCGAGTACACCGCAAGCGACAAGGCCTGTCAGCTCTTCGAATCCGAGACAGGATATGCGTGGAACAGCCTTCATGATCCACCAAATCTCACTTTAGAGTGTCCAGGCTGCAGCCGGAGTCTGCCTGTCCCGTGGACCACTTGCACTGCTGGTTCAATATGGACGGACCGATCTGGAGTAACTGGGCAGGGGTTCTCTGAAAGACAATTCCGAGTACGATGTGCGTCTTGTAGCGTCGCGGTCGACCACGAGCTTTTGAGGGCGCAGAAGTTCCGGAGAGATACTCAGAGGCTTCTTCTGAAAGATGTTCCGATGCCCGGTACAATATTGAGTATCGACGGTAAGAACGCCCGAGACTGTCCTTCAGAAATCCAAACACACACTGAATTTCACTTAGGACGGCCTGAACTCTCAAACCAAGATAAACATGAACCGAAGCTATTTCCAAATCGACTCATCAAGAAGTGGCTCGCCAAGACCATTGTAGCTGAGACCGATCCACGTTTGAGCCCTTCAGCCACAGTCGACAAGATTCGTAAGTTGATCGAGGAAGCCATAGCTGATCATTCAATCGTTCGAAAAGTCAACCAAAGTACGTTTCCAAATAGAATGCAACGAACAGAGAAAATAGCGACCCGACGGATGATGTCACGATACTGGGAGAACTCCTCGATCTTTGCTCTCGATCTCGTAGGGGCGGTCATTCGACAAAGCTCCTTCATCGAAAAGATGCATGCTATTGACTGGATCCATTCGCCTACGGTTTCTTCCACTATGAGTCGTCTCATTACAAAGTATGAGCGGTACTTTCACATACTTGCAGTGTATCCCATGAGAGTTGCTGTCCCAACTCTTGACGTCGATCTAGCTTGGTGAGTAGTTATTTCGATGCTCACTATCATATTCCTATTTCACTCGAAAACTTGAGTATAAAACATTATCATGTGGAGTTCTTCACTTAGACGTATTCCATGCCTCGACACATCACGGGGCATGTCGCTAACAACCCTCCACAGGCACACTCACCAAGTCTCCCCAAAACACTACTTCGCCTACTCCCTCCAAAACCCAGAAATTCATCGACCATGACGACAAAATTGATGAAGTCAAGCTCTCCACCGCTTTCGAATGGACCTCCAAGACCTACCAAAGATTGTACTCGGCCGTCTACTCTGAATGCACCTGCTGGTACTGCGAAGCCGTCCGCGAATCCCACACATCCAGCATCTCCCGCCTTTTCAAATCAAACAGCAACATCGAAATTGATCTCGACCGCTTACACAGGTCCCCAACCGACACCAGTAACCCACATACAGCCCCTCACATCAGCGCATAACGCCATTAAGCCGACCGCTCCCAGAAGCACAACAGACGCCAACATCAAAGCGATAGAACTCGAGCGTAACTATAACAAATCCCGGAGGCAAGCCCTGAAGAAGGGAAGGGAGCCGCCTGCGAGAAGCGAGTATATGATGTACTACGGCTACGGCTACCCAATGTACATGCCCTACTACGCGCCGTACATGGGCGACCCGGGCGTCACGCAGGCAAATTACGCCGGCAATCCTGCATGCGCGAATTTTACACCCGGCGCTGTGGGCAACTGCTGTGCGGGGGCTTGTGGGGGTGGGGTCGCTGCTGGAGCTTGTGGGGGAATGGGTGGGGGTGGTTGTGGTGGGGGTGTTGCTGGAGGTTGCGGTGGTGGAGGTGGTGGTAGTGGCAGTGGAGGCTGTGGGGGAGGGGGAGGAGGAGGAGGGGGTTGTGGGGGAGGGGGTGGAGGATCTTGAGGGGATCTTGGAGAGGTCCGCGCGGGAGGGATTGTTAAATTCGATATTCCAAAGGTTCTAAGCGGCAACATTTGGATGGGGTTTAATCGAGCTGCTAAACGACGGTTGCAGTGGAGGCGAATAGGAACGGTGGCTTAGGTATACCCTTTTACGATTTTGGCGCTTTTGGTATATGACTACTATGATGTATGAATTCGTACTCTACATCATACCTATTGTTTTAGCAATGTATAACGAATTTCATCTCAAAAACGGATTTTCAACCATCAACGTCTATGACAATAGTCTGCCTTCACGCAAAATCACCATTCACCCCACCAACCCAAATCTCCGCAGCACCAATTCCTCCATCACAGTAGCAGTTCCCACCAACAACCCCTGATCCCCAAACCACCCTCACCCACAACCCCCAAAATTGAAACCACAATACCGCCAAAACTTCCTCGATCTCCATCCCACGCCCAACCCACGGAGTTAACAGCCCCTAACCCCACCAGCCCTAAAATTCTCGCCAAATCTTTTCGCCTCTGCAATCGAGGCGTTGATAAAGGATCGCTATACCTATAGAAAGAAGCAGAGACTGAGAGATCAATGGCGCAAGGCGCTGTTAAGAAGGGGAAGGCGAGTGCTGGGGCGGGTGCGGGGAGGAAGTGAGTTTTGAAGGTTTTTGTGATTATCATCTCTGCTATTTCCTCCATATCTCATATTGCCATCTCTACCGCTTTCAATTCGCAGCTATATGACTCCCTGTTAAGAGAGCGCGAGAGAGAGAGAGGGAGATTGAGACCTGATAAAGAAATAGAACCCAACAGCCGAAAAAAGGCGCCCGCACCATTGCACCGAAGAGGAAGAGTCTGGTGGATCAGAAGAGGGTGACCAAGGTTTGTTTTTCTTGTTTTTTGCGTGGTTTGTGTTTTGTAGTGGGGGAAGGGTTTCAGGGGTGAAGGGGGTTTGTTGTCTTTGTTTTTTTGGCCTTTTTTTCCCACTCTGCTATGTTATGTCCCTCTCAGTCCCTCATCCCCTCTCCTTTCCCTTGCCCTACCACCATCCCCCCATTTTTGCAACCCTCTCGAAACCAGCATACGTCGATCCGATAATCGGGCACATGCGCTGATGAAAACTCAGAAATACACATCCGGCCTCACCGCCCGCACCGAGCGGAATCTAGCCGAGAAGGCTGGACACTTGGAATTGCTTGCGGGGGGAAAGGGGAGGAAGAAGGGGGGGGAGGGGAATGGGGGTAAGGCAGGTAAGGGGGAGGGGAAGAAGGGGGAGGGGGGAAGATGATAGGAAGATGATAGGTAGGGGGAAGGGGTTGGGGAGCGCATGGCGGCGGCAATTTGAAGGGATTGAAACTCTGGGAAAGAGAATATTTTGATGTTATTGCTATGGTATGCTTCATGAAGACCCTAATACAAATCAGGATATGATACCCCGCCTCCTTTGCTAAACGCCTATGCAGCAAACCAATGCCGTTATGAGATTCGCCCAACGAACCTTCTCTCATTCAGAGACGTGCTATTGGGCTCTCATGCTCATATCTCGAGAATATTGAACATGGCGAATTTTGGAGTGAAGTCTGCTCATTGGAAATCATCATTCTTGATCAACCGCGTAATTGATTGTGTTGCTACGATACGCGAAAACGAGGATATCACGGCTCCGCTTCCTTGACAGCAACGCCCACAAAGCAAATGAAACGCCGCTCAACAACCACGCGGTAATAAATCAAACCGCTCTCGCCGCCTCGCCACCTCCCGACTCCAACACCTGCTGTCTCGCCTTCCCCCTTCCAATCCCTCCCTGCCCAACCCCCATCCTCCTCGCCACATACCTCTGCGCCACAACTCCCACCCCAAGAGTCAGTAACTCCTCCACCCATTCGGCCACCCATTCTCTCGGGTCCACGCCCCCAGTGTTAACAATCTCAGCAATCTCCTCTGGTAGATTCGATTCTGAGAAATCCGATGTGGGCGACGCGTCGAGCCACTCGACCCATTTGTGCGGGAGGGTTTGCGTGACGGTGTGGAATGTGATACCGTGGATGGGGTCATGCAGGTAGATGGCGAAGCAGAGGAGGTCTTCAGGGAAGTTTTCAGGGTCTACCACCCCCTCGTTTTTGTTGGCGTCTTGGGCGGGGCCACCAAAGAGGTTAGAGGGGGAGGGGTGGGTGATTGCTTGGATGGAGAGGAAGATGTCGCTGCTGCGGACGGGGTTGCTCTCGCTCAAGTCTTCGGTGGCTTGCTTGGCTGCTTCTTCGAGTCCGCCTTGGGAGGCAAAGTAGTCATTTGCGTATGATTCGGCGCTCACTTTGGAGAGTTTGGTTCCCTCGACAAGTCCTTTAACTGCACCTAAGCTCCTCGTCTCGGCCGATTGCCGCCACCAGGGTCCGTCGCTCCAGCCGCTGGTATTTGAGCCGGTGTAGCCTGCGTTGGAGTCACGGCGAGGAGAGGATTCTTGGCCGCGTTGGATGACCATTAGGTCACCGCCTTCGACTTGCGCCATGACACGATAGAAGGTTGCGTATATCAGCGGGTCGAGAGAGGGATAACCGACGATATCGTGGGTGATGTGGATTTGGAGCCGTTCGTGCGAAGAGATAGGAGGCGCGAGAGTATGGAGGATGTTAGTAAAGGTAGGTAGGGCGCGTGAGCGGAGTTCTCCTCCTAGGTAGCTGTTAGCATGTAGATCCAGGCACACTCGAGGCGCATTGCATACCAAATCCTCGTAGAGCTCCAACATTTCCCTTCACTTGCTCGGCCCATCGCTGAGCTTCTTCATTGTGCTGAATCTCCTTTGCCAGAGCTTCCGCCTGTTTTACCGCAGCACTTGCAGTCGCAAATATTCCACCCCACCAGCCACCTCCGCTACTCTGCTCCTTGGCTGGAGCTGGAGCACTCGACTGTTGCTTTTCTGGATCGAGCTCAATGTCAGTCTCTGTCGCTGGCGTGATTATATTGAGTAATGACCGCGCGCTCTCGGCAGATTTCCTTAGAGGTGCCTTTTCTTCGCTGGTCCGAGTACCATCGTTGGACGTAGGCGTAGCAAACCCCGCGCGCTTCGGAGAAGCTCTGGGAGCTGTAGCGGATGAATTGGATTGTACTCGTGGAGTATGTGGTCTACTTGTAGGCTTTGAACGTTCTGGGATACCAAGCTCCGCTAGTAGGTCGGCTTCTGATTGCGGTTGCCCTTGAGCTGTCTTGGGGGTCTCCTTGGCTATCTTGTCACCATCGCCCAGAGCTCCAAGCTGAGCGAGAAGATCTTCATCTGTCGGTCGCTTCTTCTCTGCTGACATGTTGTAAGAAAAATGCGGTTGGATTGCAGCGTTAGCTGGCCATCCTTCTGAGATGCGAGATACGCGTCTAAATTGTGACAAGCGCTGGTTACGTAAGCCTCCTTTATCGAGTGTTATTGTTTGTTCGAGCTTATTGAGAACTTCATCGTGAGATGATGAAACGATACAACACCAATTCGTAAACCAACACAAATATGCTATTGTACAGAGATTTTCAGGGGCTGTTATTGGGCATGGCTCTGAACCGTAGGTGTTGGCTAGCCACAAATTTCTATAAATTCCTCACTTTCCTCACTTCTTAACTTCTTCTTCTTTCCTCTGCAACCAGACTCTTGATAAGCAACTATCCTGTTTCGCTACTTTACACAGCTACTCGGATAACTTCATACTTGCTTCTTCCATCAGCTTTGCCTGTGTCTGGCTACTTTTTTACCTGATCTACTGGTTCTACAAGATCACGCTTTATTACCTCACTTTACAGTGTCTGGCTACCCCTTTACCTGATCTACTGGTTCTACAAGATCACACTTTATTACCTCACTTTACAGTGTCTGACTACCTTTTTACCTGGTCAAAGATCACACTTTGTTATCACCACCTTACAGTGTTCGACTACCGTCTTACCTGACCTACTTGTTCTACAAGATCACACTTTGTTACCTCACTTTACAGTGT
>JAABUT010004405.1_pt1 | contig 11222 bp, 5 predicted proteins | sample 5559281 | NCBI WGS metagenome assembly JAABUT01 (sample SAMN10711880, study PRJNA513359) | rock metagenome | isolation source: Antarctica rocks | place: Antarctica: Victoria Land, Ricker Hills nord | collected 2016-01-04
ATCGTGTTCAGGAACGGCTCGCCGGCGCCGATCGACCTGGGCAACGTCGTGGTGGATCTGCAGGACGCCGCGGGCGTCTCGGCGACGTCCATGACCGCAACCCCAGCGGAGCCGGTATCCGGCTCGCTGAAGTCGGGGGCTACTGCCACCGGGATCTACGTCTTCACGCTCGGCAGAGATTTCCCTGGTCCCGCCCACCTGTCCGTCAGCTACTCCGCCCAGGCGCCCGTCGTCTTGTTCAGCGGTCCGATCTCATGACCAAGAGGAGCACCCCGGTGCGCAGTTCGACAATGAAGCGGAAGCTCTCCAGCATTGTGGTGACCGCTGCCATGGTGGCCGCTGGCCTGGGCGTAGCCGTCCTCGCGGCGCCTGCCGCTTCGGCCGATCCAGGCCCGGTGCTGCCGATCACGGCCACCATGCCGACCGCCGACGCACTGCCGACGACGCAGATCGACGGCGTGGCCTGGACCCAACAGATCGTGACCAATACCGTCTATGTCGGCGGCAAGTTCGCCAACGCCCGACCGGCCGGCGCAGCTGCCGGCACCAGTCTCACCCCGCGCGCGAACATGCTGTCCTACAACCTGTCCACTGGTGTGCTCAACACTGGCTTCAATCCCGCGCCGAACAACCAGGTGTACGCCATCGCGCCTTCGCCGGACGGTAAGCGAATTTACATAGGCGGCACATTCACTACGGTCGGCGGCGTGACCAGAAACCGCATTGCCGCGGTGGACGCCACGACCGGCGCGGTCATCACGACCTTCGCCGCCGGAGCGGACTTCACGGTGAAGGCCATCGTAGCCACCAACACCACCGTGTACGTGGCCGGCGCCTTCAGCAACGCGAACAGCACCTCCCGGACGCGGTTTGCCGCCTTCAATGCCACCAATGGCGCCCTGATGGCATGGGCTCCGACGGCGGACGCCACGGTCAACGCGATGGTGCTGTCGCCGGACGGTGCAATCATTGCCGGCGGCGCCTTCGCCAACGTCAACGGCAGCCCGGCATACGGGCTAGCGAAAATCAACGCGACCAGTGGCGCCTTGCTCGCGTGGAACGCCACCAATCTAATTCGGAACGCGGGGGCAAACTCGGCGATCCTGTCGCTCAAGACCGACGGCCAGAACATCTTCGGCAGCGGCTACACCTTCGGAAGCGGCGGCAACCTCGAAGGCGCGTTTTCCGCGGACCCGGCCACTGGCAATATCAACTATGTAGAGGACTGCCACGGCGACAGCTACGACGTTTGGCCCGGTGCTGAGGCCTTCTTCACGGTGAGCCACGACCACTACTGCGGCAATATCGGTGGTTTCCCGCAGTCCGACCCGTGGTCCGTCAACCAACGGCACGCACTGGCGTATTCAAAGCGCGCGACCGGAACCGCCGCCCACGACCCGTACGGCTACTACGACTACTACGGCACGCCGACCCCGTCGCTGGTGCATTGGTTCCCGGAGTTCACGGTCGGTAGCTACACCGGTAAGAGTCAGGCTGCCTGGTCGATCACTGGGAATAGCCAGTACATCGTGCTTGGGGGAGAGTTTCCCTCGGTGAACGGACTCCGCCAACAGGGTCTGGTCCGGTTCGCCGTCAAGCCGATTGGCTCTGGCAAGATGGGCCCCCAGCTTTCCGGGTCTGCCATCAATCCGACTATCAACTCGGTTGCCGGAAAGACCCGCGTCGCCTGGCAGGCCAACACCGACGAGGACAGCCCGTCCCTGACTTACACCCTCACGCGGAACGGCGCGCAGATCTACCAGGCGTCGGCCGCCTCGAACTTCTGGACCCGGCCGACGATGGGCTACATCGATTCCTCCGTCGTCCCGGGCACTACGTACAAGTACCGGCTCTCGGTCGCGGACCCGGACGGCAACACGGTCCAGAGTGACATCGTCAGCTGGACGGCGCCCGCGTCCTCGACGCAGACCGCCTATGCCCAGCGGGTGATTGCTGACGGTGCCGCGCCGTACTGGCCGATGAACGAGTCTTCCGGCACCGTGCTGTTCGACAACGTCGGATTCAACGACGCGGACACCGGTGCCGGCGTCACCCGGGGAACGGCGGGCGCTATTGCCTCTGACACCGCCACCACCTTCGACGGTGCCACCAGCGCAGGCACCCGTACAGCGGTCACCAGCCCGGACACCTTCACTGCACAAGCGTGGATCAACACAACCACAACGTCGGGCGGGAAGATCCTCGGCTTCGGCAACGCCCCCACCGGGTCGTCAAGCTCCTACGACCGACATATCTACATGGACAACGCCGGTCATGTCTTCTTCGGCGTCTACCCGGGCTTCACCGCGACGGTCAACTCGGCCGGTACCTACAACGACGGGCAGTGGCACCAGATCAGTGTGTCTCTCGGGTCCGACGGCATGAAGTTGTACGTGGACGACAAGCTGGTCGGCCAGCGCGCCGACGTCACGTCTGGGCAGCCGTTCAGCGGCTACTGGCGAGTTGGCGGCGACAACCTCAACGGCTGGCCGTCTCGGTCGTCGCAGGACTACTTCGCCGGCGCGATCGACGAGGTGGCGATCTACCCGACGGTGTTGTCGCCGCAGACGGTCGACGCCCAGTGGGTCGCCGCCGGTCGGTCCTCCACCATGCCGGTCGCTCCGGCTAACCAGGCTCCGACGGCGGCGTTCACGTTGACGAAGAACGGCCTGGAGGTGTCGGTGGACGGCACTTCGTCAGCCGACCCTGATGGCAACGTCGCTTCGTACGCGTGGAGCTTCGGGGACGGCGGCGCAGCCACGGGCGTGACGGCGAGTCACACGTACGCGGCGGCCGGCACGTTCACTGTCACGCTGACGGTGACGGATAACCAGGGAGCAACGGCGACCAAATCTGCGGACGTGTCGGTGGCAAAGCCGAACCAGGCCCCGACCGCATCGTTCACGGTCACGACGTCGCAGTTGACCGGCAACTTCGACGCCAGTGGCTCCACGGATCCGGACGGCACAATCGCCTCGTATGCGTGGGATTTCGGCGACAACACCACGGGAACCGGGAAAACTGTGTCGCGCAACTACACGGCCGCAGGCACCTACCAGGTCACTCTTACGGTTACCGACAACCTAGGGGCGACCACGTCGACCACTCAGAACGTGTCTGTTACCGCGCCGCCCCCCAACACGCCGCCGAACGCCTCGTTCACAGTGGCGCAGAACGACCTGACGGTAAACGTGCAATCTACCTCCAGCGACCCTGACCCCGGTGGTTCGATCGTGGCAACTTCGTGGGCTTTCGGTGACGGTGCGAGCAGCACGAACACCGCGGCGACGCATACCTACACCACCGCGGGTACGTATCAGATCACGCTGACCGTCAAGGACAACTCCGATGCAACCTCGAGCAAGACGACATCGGTGATGGTGACCGCGGCCCCAACACCCAACAAGGCACCCACCGCAGCGTTCACCTCGAGCGTCAGCGGCTTGACGGCCTCACTGAATGCGTCCGGGTCGTCCGATTCGGACGGCACGATCACCCGTTACGCCTGGGACTACGGCGACGCCACAACCGCCGTCACTCCAGGTTCCACGGCCACACACGACTATGCCGCGGCGGGGACCTACACAGTGAAGTTGACGGTTACCGACAACGGTGGCGCGACCGCGACGGCGTCGCACGACGTGACGGTGAGTTCTCCGGCACCGGCGGCGCTCATCAAGGACACCTTCGGGCGCACCACGTCCGGCGGATGGGGCTCGGCGGACACCGGAGGGGCTTGGGCCGTCGCGGGCGGGGCGTCCAACTTCTCCATCTCGGGTGGCGTCGGGCAGGTCAAGCTGGCCGCAGCCGGCGCGGGACCTTCAGCGACCATCGGTGCGCCGTCCTCAGCGGACGTCGACATCGCAGTGGACACCTCGATGGACAAGGCGGCGACCGGCGGTGGGGTGTATCTGCAACTCGATGCCCGGAAGGTGGGCAACTCCGAATACCGAACCACGGTCAAGCTACTCGCGACAGGGGCGGTGCAGATCCAGTTGGTCAAGGTTGTCAACGGCACGTCGACCACTCTCAAGGCCGTGACCGTATCCGGACTGACGTACGTTGCCGGCGACTCACTGACGACCCGGCTCCGAGTCAGCGGCGGCACGTCGGTCGCCTTGTCGGCCAAGGTGTGGAGGACCGGTACGACGGAACCTGCAGCGTGGACCGTTGCGGCCACCGACGCCGCGGGCCCGCTGTCAACCACCGGGTCGATTGCGCTCTCCCCGTACCTGTCGGGTTCGTCGACAAATGCGCCTGTTGTGGTTCGTTACGACAACCTGACCGTGTCGGGAGTGGCACCGTAAGCGGAATGAACTCACAGGGCGCCGTGCGCGGGCGATTCGATCGCGCATTATTAGCCGGATCCGACCGAGTGATGGTCGAGGCGATCGTCGGCACAGTCAGAATGCTTCGATGAGCAAGGCTCGGACGGACCGCCCGGTGGTGGTGGCAATGCTGACGTTTCGACGGCCGGACGACCTCGAGGAGGCCATTCCTGCGGTGCTCGAGCAGATCCGCGAGATTGGGCCAGGAGCGTCCCTATTGATCGTGGACAATGACCCCGCAGGCAGTGCCGAGCCGATGGTGAGACGCTGGGTAGCGCCGGACGTACGCTACGTACACGAGCCGCGACCAGGCATCGCCGCCGGTCGTAACAGGGCGTTGGACGAGTGCTCGCCTGATGCGCTTGTCGTCTTCATCGACGACGATGAGCGCCCGCAGTGGGGCTGGCTCGCCGCGATGTTGGCAACCCATCGCATACACGGCGGGGCGGCGGTCGTCGGAGCGGTGGTCTCCGAATACGAGATCGAACCCGACGAGTGGATCACCGCAGGACGCTTCTTCGACCGGAGGCGGATGCCGACCGGCACCCACACCGATGTCGCCGCGACCAACAATCTGCTGCTGGATCTCGCCCTTGTGCGCCGATCCGGGCTGCGGTTCGACGAAAGGTTCGGCCAGAGCGGAGGGTCGGACACCTTGTTCTCCCGCCAGCTTGCCGAGGTCGGTCTGCTGGCATGGTGCGACGAGGCAGTGGTGGTCGACCGGGTGCCGGCGGAGCGGCTGACGCGCTCCTGGGTGCTGCGTCGCGCGTTCCGGTCCGGCAACTCATGGGCGCGGACGTCGTTGGTACTGGCCCCCTCCGGCCGAGCCCGGACCCGGGTACGACTGCGGACGACGGCCCGTGGGACGGTCCGGGTAGCGGGCGGAGCCAGCCGCATTTTCCTCGGCACTGCGACCGGGTCGGTCGGTCAGCGGGCGCGCGGCCGGAGGACGGTTGCCCGCGGCGCCGGCATGCTCGCCGGTGTGTGGGGGCACGTGCACGTGGAGTACCGGAGAACGCCGGAAGCGCTCGAGTTGGTCAAGGCACTTGATACGACCAGGTCCGACACACAGCAGGAGATGACCTGCCCAGGTCCGGGTGCGCCGGCCGCGAGTCGCGCCCCGCAAATGGGTGTCGTCGTAGTCAACTACGGCTCCAGCGACCTGCTCCCTATGGCGCTCGATCACCTCGCAGCGGTCCCTGCAGTTGTCGTGGTCGTCGACAATTGGCACTCCTCGGCCGAGCGGCGTGCGGTGTCTTCTCTGTGTACGGAGCACAACTGGACGCTCGTCGCCAGAGCCGGAAATGACGGGTTCGGGACGGCCGCCAACGTGGGAACCGACCTACTTCTCGACCGCGGCTGCGACGTCGTCCTAGTGCTTAATCCGGATGCCAGAATCGGCGTCGACGACTGCCGCCGGCTGGCGGAAATAGCCCGGCAGCACCCGGACAGCCTCGTGAGTCCGCGTATCGAACGGCCGGACGGCAGTACCTGGTTCCGGGGAGTCGAACTGCGAGCCCGCACTGGACGACCGGTCCGACCGGGCGGGACATTCGTCTCCGCGCCGAACAGTGTGCTCACCGGAGCGTGCCTTGCGGCGTCTTCATCATTGTGGCGCCGGCTCGGTGGCTTCAGGGACGAGTTTTTTCTCTATTGGGAGGATTTCGACCTCAGCGCTCGCTGCATCCGAGGCGGCGGATCCCTGATGGTGGCGGAAGATGTGGTGGCCGAGCATGCTGTGGGCGGGACCCAGCAATCGGTCGACAACGGGGGGCGAGCGAAATCGCACGTGTACTACAGATATAACTGCCGCAACCGACTGGTGTACGCGGCGCGCAACCTGCCTACTGCGCAGCTTGTGCTGTGGACGACACACACGTTCGGCGAGAGTTGGGCGATCCTGCTCCGCGGTGGTCGGCGGCAGATCCTGACCTCGCCAGCAGTGCTTCTCTCCGCTGCACGAGGTACCGCGGAGGGTATGGCCATCGCCGCGGCGGAGCTGATCGGACGGATGACCGGAGCGCGGGAAGCGCCCGCAGTCGCTCAGAACTCACCAATGGCCTCAAGGACAACGTAGCCTTCGCCCCGAACGTCGATACTGTGGTGCCAGTATCTCGGCCTCGATGGGCTGGGACTGTTTGAAGCGCCGAGGCAGCTCGCAGTGGCCGCGGCTAGAACCGGGGCCCCAGTCGGCCAAGGGCACAGGCGGCTTGATCGGTCGCCCGAAGTGGGCCAGGGGGGAGGAGACCATGAGCGCGGTCGGCGAACGTGGTGGTGAGGTGGCAGCCGAGGCAACGGAAGTCGGATTGGTCCAGCCGGCAGACTTGCCCCCAGCCGGATCCTCGGGATCCTGGGACGGTACTGGTGATTCACCACAGGGCACGCGGGCGAGATCCGGCACTCCCGAGCGGTCTGCCCACCGTGGCCTATGGTCATCGGTAAGGCGCAGTGCGGGAGCAAAAATTCTGGTGCTTCCGGTTTCTGCCATTCTCGGTGTGGTCAACGTCCGGCTCATCATCGATCATTTCGGTCCTGCCGCATTTGCGCAATACGGCCTGTTGGTCGCCATCGGCAGCCTACTTCCATTCGCCGATTTAGGTATTTCCGCCGCCGTCATGAATGTCGTCGGGCAGTCGGCGGACCCGCGGACCGACCCCAAGGTGCATCGCACCTTGGTAACCGCGATCCGGATCCTGATCGGATCCTTTGCGGTTCTGCTGACGTTGGCACTGGTCATAACGGTGCTCGGGCTGTGGCCCGACCTGCTGGGTAAAGGTTTAGATCCGAGGACCGGTTCGCTGACGGCCGGAATGTGTCTTGCTGCCATTGCGGTCAGCATGCTCTTCGGATTCGGACAGCGCATCCTCGCAGGCGCCGGCCGCAATCACATATCCATCGTTGTGCTGGGCTTGCAGACTCCCATAGTGCTGGGGGTTCTGCTGGTTGTGATTTACGGTGACGTACCGTTCGGACCGTACATTGCCGTGATCCCGTACGTCGTGACGCTTGTACTGCAGATGCTGACCACCGTTTCGGCCTCGCGTGTGATCAGTCCGATGCTGGGTAATGCCGTTCGGGATGTACGGCGGCTGCGTTCGGTACGCGGCGCCAGGGTGTTCGATGTCGCGTGGCCGATGCTCATTCAGATGATTGCACTTCCCTTCGCGATGCAGACGGACCGCCTGATGCTCAGCCATTTTTCGACCAAGGCACAACTGGCCGAGTACAACCTCGCGTCCCAGATGTTCACCCCGGTCTGGCAGGTCGTCACTGCGGGCGGATTCGCGTTGTGGCCGATTTTTGCCAAGCAGCGGGCCAGTGGTGGCCGTCGATCGCCGATCCCCATATCGTTGGCGTTCGGTGGAGCAGCCGCTGCCGTAAGCGTGCTCATAGCGTTGGCGTCGCCATGGCTGTCAGATCTCGCCTCGGGCGGTCGCATATCGTTGAGTCTCGTGCTGGTGGTGGCGTTTTCTGTATTTATGGTTTTCCAGGCTCTGAAGTATCCACTCGGAATGTTTATGACCGACGCCCGCGGGCTGCGATTCCAGGCCTACATGATTGTCGCGATGGCTCCGATCAACATCGCCATCTCGTACTGGTTGACCCTTCGGCTGGGCGCGGCAGGACCAATCATCGGAAGCTTGGTTGGGGTAGCGCTGTTCCAGTTCGCGGCCAACTATTGGTACGTGCGCCGCAGGCTGCGTCGTTCCGCAAACGCCGAGGAAGTGAAATGAGGTTGCATCATCTTCGACCCGGTCATCCACCCGCAGTCGCGACCACGTCGGTGGTGCCTGGTGGAAACGACCGGGCGACTTTCGCCACGCCTCCAGGTGTAGTTCGACTCCCCGCAGCTCGGATGTACGGAAGTATCCGGACCGCGCACCTGGAGCGATTGGAAGGGATGGCTCCGTCCGTCATCATTTACAACAGACGTCGGTATGACTTCGACGCCAGCGTTGCGCCGGAAGGGGCATGCCTGCTCCAGCTCGGCCGGTTGGACACAGTCTTGCATTTGCTGCGATATGGATACGACACGGTCGAAGTCAACGAGCCGGTGTGGTCGAACCGCTGGCTCGATGTCGCAGCACAAGTCGCTGCTGTTCGAGTACGGAGCCTTTTCGTGCGGCGGCGCACCACTATCGTTACCTACTGCATCGGCAACATGGACCCCATCCGAAGTGTCCGGGCGCGACGACCCAAGGTGCCCGGGGTACTGGTCACGGCGGCGGCGCGCCTTTTCATGAAAGCGCTGTGCAGATCGATTGATCGACTTGCGTTCGGGACTTCCGGCTCTTTCGACGTGTACGCAGACTATGTGAGCAGGTCGCTTCTGGAGGAGAAGGGGCGGGTGTTCGAGGCGATCCCGGCGCCTTGTACCTGTCTTCTCGCGGCTGCTCGAACGGCGGACCACGGGAGCAGCAAGGGTTCGCGACTGCTGTTCGTCGGAGCTTTCTCCGACCGAAAGGGCATCAGGCAACTGATGGACACGTGGGATCGCCTCCCCCAGGACAAGGCGGGAATGTCACTCCGCCTCGTGGGTAAGGGACCGTTGACCGAAGTCGTGAAGGAGTGGACGCAAGAACGACCGGAAGTCGAGCTGGTCGTCGATCCGCCGCGCACATTCATTCATGAGTCACTGAGGAATGCCGAGGTCCTAATTTTGCTGTCCCAGCCGCTGAACGGGTGGCGGGAACAGGTCGGGCTGCCCATCGTGGAGGGACTGAGCCACGGTTGCCGAATCGTGACAACGACCGAGACAGGTCTCGCTCCCTGGCTGGGCGCGCATGGTCACGTGGTGCTACCGGTGGAAACTGAGGTACCCCACCTGGCGCGTCTCCTTGTCACGCTAAAAGACCAGGCCTGGTCCCGGAGCGGATCATTGGGCCACCTGCCGGAGATGGATCAGCGCCTGGCTGCGGATGCGTGGCTATTCGAGCAGAGGAGTTAGCCAACGCCCACTATGTCTTGGCCGAGGCGCACCTTCGCCGTCAGCTCGGGATGCTCCACATCGTCAACGCTGTTGCGTCGAACGGCGCAAACTGAGAGCCCTTTCATACGCTGCGACGTGCGCGCCGGCCACATTGGGCCAGGCTCGTTTTTCCAGAACCGGGGGCGGCAGTTGCCCGAGAGTGGAGACCGCAGCCCGGGCTGTGTGCAGTGTGTCTGCGCCCAACTCTCCGTGGTACCGCAGGACCCAGTTGGGGCCGACCTCTCCAGCCAGTTCGTCCGTCACAGCGGTGGCAGGGACGAGGATAGGCCGCCGGAGGGACAGGGCAAGCAGCGCCGTACCTGAGTTGTGCATGGCCCGGTACGGGAGCACGATCAGTTCCGCTTCCCCGATCTCGCGGGCCATCTCCTCGTCAGACACATATCGGAGGTCGGCGGTCATCCTGGTGTCCGCCTTCGAGGCCCGCGTGATGTGCGCTCCGATCAGAGGGTCGTGAACCTTTCCGACAATCCGCAATCGGGCGTCTGGGTCCGGCAGCTTTGCGAACGCCTCGACCAACTGCTCCACGCCTTTGTATGCTCTGATCAATCCGACATATGCGAACCGTCCGCGCTTGCTGTCTGGCACCGAAATTTCTTGAAACCAGGCCCGGTAGTCGCCGTGAGGGATCAGGACGCTCGGCGCGCCCGTCCGCGGGACATCACCAGGAATGAGCAGAACGAACAAGGTCGTCCACCGGTCGAACAACCGCAGAAGGAGGCGCTCGGCCGTGCTCCCCGGCTCGTGGGGCTCGACGTTGTGGACCGTCCGGACTAGCGCCTTCCTGGTAGTCCGAACCCGAAGCAGGATGAGGAGCACCATAATCTGCCGGAGCGCTGAGCGCGGCCTAGACCGCCCCCTGAGAAGTAACTCCGGCCAATGAACGTGGAGGACATCGAACCGGCCGAGAATGGCGTCGTTCCAGGAGAACAGCGATACGGGCATTATTTCATTGACTGACGCGAACAGTTGCTTCAAGTAAGGGTTGGTCGTTGGTAGAAGCGCGGGGAACGACTGCATCACTCGCACCGCGTGCCTCCCGTTTTTGAGACGTTAGCACCGTTGCAAAGCGCCGCCGTCTGCAGCCGGGGCGGGCGGGCGATCCGATCAGCTACTGCGGCTGAAACGTACCGGTGTGCCGTCATCGTAGACGTTGCCGACCAGACGATCCGTCCATGTCGGGTAGATGAGCAATCCCAGGGCTGAACCCGCGTCCTTTCGAACCCTGTTGTGCCAGATGCCGATGCCGGGGTCGCCGTAGTCAGCCCAGTTGTCCAGCGCCTGTCGCTTGGAGAAAGGATTGCCGCGCGTCGAGGACGGCCAGTTGATAGTGGCCACGGACCCGCCGAGGAAGTTGTTCCAGATTACGACGTCCTGTATCTGATCGGTTAGGCTGCTGCTGACTTCCTGTTTGATCATAAAGTTGCTGTTGTAGAAGTCCTCGCAGCCGAGGATCGCGGTTCGATTACTCGGTATCGCGTTGTGCGTGTACTGGCCGGACGACGCGCCGCCCAGGTAGTTGCCGAGGGTGTTGCCGCAGATGCGGTAGTGCTTGCCGCGGTGGAACTGGATGCAGTCGGCATGGGTGTACGTCGAGCCACCCGCCGCGGTCGGATACCAGCCGCCGGGGCCGCCGCTGGAGTCGTGCGTGGTCCACTCCACGTAGGCATGACGATGGATCCAGCAGCCCAAGATGTTTACCTTGCCCATCTGACCGGTCAGACCGATACCGTCCGGCTGTCGCACTATCTCGCATCGACGGATCGTATAGTCGCTGCCACGAAGTCCGTTGCTGTACTGGTTGCACGGGTCGATTCGGCCGCCGGCGTCCAGGGCGATTCCGTTGAACGTGTCAGGGATACGGATCGGTCTGCCGATGAACCGGGTGTCCTCGATCAGGAGACCGA
>JAABUT010004406.1_pt1 | contig 11214 bp, 8 predicted proteins | sample 5559281 | NCBI WGS metagenome assembly JAABUT01 (sample SAMN10711880, study PRJNA513359) | rock metagenome | isolation source: Antarctica rocks | place: Antarctica: Victoria Land, Ricker Hills nord | collected 2016-01-04
ATCCCGAAGGCGTGCTCGGCGCGCCACAGCGCCGCCGCCGCGTCGTGTACGTCCTGGCGCTCGGGGACGTAGGTGACCTCGTCGTCGGCGGCGAAGATCCGCCGGGCCGGCAAGTCTTCCAGGGTTTCGGAGGGCACTCGGGTGAAGACCGGGCCGATCCAGCTGCTGGCCGGGCCGAAGGGGGTGTTTCAGTAGCAGTCGCAGCACACCACCCAGCCGGTGACTTCGCCGGCCGGCCAGGTCGGCCATGCGCAGGAGCCGTCCTCGCGTTGCATCTCGTCGCCCCCCACGACCCTGTCGGCGGCACACACCCCCCGGTGACGCCGCGGCCGCGTTGCCCGTCGCCGAACATCGGTGCTAGGTAAACCTCGTCCCGGCCTGCGTCCTTGGCCACCGCACCTCGCCCGCCAGCGATGAGGCCGTCTGCGGACTCTTGCTCGAGCACACACGGGCTCGGCTCATCAGGCTGAGCGCCCCCGAGGTGACAGCGCAGACCGCACACGCTTGGGCCAGAACCGAACCCGCGAAGAACCCAACCTTCCTTGCTAGCCGATATCCAACCCAGAGATCCGGTGCAGAAGGCGGTCGGCGGGAAGCGCGGAGGGCACATCGACGTCGTCGACGATGCGGCCGTCGAGGAGCCGGACGATGCGGTCGGCGCGCGCAGCGATGCTGGAATCGTGGGTCGCGAAAACGATGGTGAGGTTGTGCTCATCGCGGAGCCGGAGGAGCAGATCGAGGATCTCGCGGCCGGTGTCTGAGTCCAGGTTGCCGGTGGGTTCGTCGGCGAGTAGGAGCCTTGGCTTGACCATGAGGGCGCGGGCGATGGCGACCCGCTGTTGCTGGCCGCCGGAGAGCCGAGACGGCAGGTCCGTCTCACGGCCGGCCAGGCCAACGGCGGCGAGCAGCTGGCGGGCCCGGGCGGACTTGTCATAGTGCGTTCGGTAGGGCAGCACCGGCGAGGCGACGTTGTCTTGGGCGGTCAGCGCCGGCAGCAGGTTGTAGCGCTGGAACACGAAGCCGATCCGGCGACGGTAGTCGGCGAGTTCGGCCCGGGAGCGGCCAGCCAGGTCCCGACCGTCGACGTGGACCGTTCCGACGTCAGCACGCTCGATCGCGCCGATCAGGTGCAGCAGGGTGGACTTGCCCGACCCGGACGGCCCGGTGAGGGCGACCGCGGTGCCGGCGTTGATGGTCAGCGTGAGGTCGTCGACCGCCCGAAGGTGCTGGCCGCCACCCAGCCGAAACGTCTTGGTGATGCCGGTCAGGGCGACCTCGGCGCCAGTGGTGATCTCTGCCGGGGGTGGGGTTCGCGTCAACGCCATCAGTCCTCGGCCAGGGTCTGGGCGGTGGGTAGCCGGCGAAGCACCGCAACGGGTACCACGGCGGCCAGGACAGCCAGCCCGCAGCCGATCACGACGGCAGCCACCGCGACGACAACGAGGCGGGCCGGCAGCTGACCGGTGAAGGCGGCCGCGCCGGCGAGGCCGAGGGCGGCCCCGACCACCGAGCCGATGGCACCCATCCCGATGCCCTCGATCGCGACGAGCCGGCCGAGCGGGCGCTCTCCCCACCCGATGGCGCGCAGCGTGGTCAGCTCCGTGGCCCGGTCACGGATGTTGAGGTACTGCACGTCGGCGAGGGCCAGCGCACCGAGAGCCATCATGACCACCGCGGCGATGTAGTCCACGCCTCGAATCTGCACCGAGACCGCGTCGCCGAGCAGCGAGCCAACAAGCTGGCCCTGAAAGGCCAGGGTCACCGCCAGCAGCAGCGTGAGCGCACAGATCCCGATGCCCAGGCTGGCCGCCCCGACCAGGCTGCGACCCGGCACCCGTGCCAGGTTCAGCAGCGCCAGGCCGGCCACGCCGCGCGGCTGGCGGCCGCGGCGCGCCACCAGGACGGCGGGACGCACGGCCTCCCCTGGCGCTGAACGGGCGGCGCGGAACGCCGGCGCCAGGCCGGCGAGCAGGGCGAGCCCGACCGCCGCGGGAACGGCGAGGGCGGCGCGGTACACCGATACTGACAGTCCGAACGCCGCCGACAGCGGCAGCGCGAGCACACCGCCGAGCACCCCTGCCACGAAGCCGACCAAGCCGAGCTCGAGCAGCGCCACAGCGAACAGCTTGGCCGGGCGCCAGCCGATACAGGCCAGGACCCCGAGTTCGGTGCGCCGGCCTCGTACCGCCGCGGCGGCTGCGTTGGCGACGAAAAGCGCGCACACGGCGAGGATCAGAGCGAACAGCACCAGGCTCTTGCGATCGACGGCGGTCAGGATCGCCACCGCGACACCCTTCTTCACCCAGCCTTCGCGCAGGCTCAGCGCTGGGCGCCCGAACCTCCCGGCCGGCAGGTCGATCGTCATCGGCGTCGGGGAGGATCCAGCGGTGATGTCGACGTCTAGCCCGGTCCGGGCCACAATCTGCTGGGCCACCACCCGGATCCGCTCCCGGCTCACCGCGTCGATCCCCCTAACTCCGGCCACCCGGATTCGGATAACGCTGATCGGCTTGGCCGCGGTCGGGTTGGCAAACACGCTCGGGTCGTAGAACGCTCGCAGTGAGGCCAGCGTGGTCAACAGCAGCGGTGGCGACTGCAGGTAACCGGCGATGTTGCCGTTGGGCAGCAGCTCTCTACCGCCGAGCAGCCGCCGACTTCGACCGTCCGCCGGCGCGGCAGCCGGCGCCGTGTAGGTCTCTTCCGGCACCGCCGACAACGCGCTGAAGCCGGGCAGTTTGGTCGGGTCGAACAGTCCGACGGCGTGAGGTGCGGGCAACCTCAGCATGCCGCCGACGTCTTGGTTGGACCCGACATGCGGGCTGAGCGCGCGGAAGGCGACGTCCGCGGCCTCGACCGGGGCGTTGACAAACCCAGTCGACTGAAACGAAGACTGCCACACCGACACGGGATTGTGGACAACCAGCGGGGCGAGCTCGCGGCTTCCGCGCCGCAAATAGCGGGTAGGCCCGACCGTCCAGTAGTTCTCCACCACCGACCCGCCGCCTCCTTGCCCCAAGTCGGTGACGAGCTGCGTCGTCAGCTGCTGGTATGCCGTCGTCGCGTCGATCGCGCGGTCCGCCACGACCGGGCCGTCCTCGGCGGCGAGCCGCCGGGCCAGCGGGGTGGGGAACAACCCGGCAATCATCGCCTGTGTTGCTCCCGGACCTAGCCGGCGGATGGTGACACGGTCGCGGTCGTCGACGTAGCCGCGGCTAGCGGCCAACACAGGCACTGTGAGGGTGGCCCCCTGCCCGGTACCGAACACGGTGGGGTGATCGCTCGGGCGCAGGTAGCGGCCGCGAACAACGGCCGTGTCCAGGTGAGCAAGCTGCGCCTCGGCGGCCGGGTCGATAGCAGCGATCAGAAACGGAACGGGGAAGCTGACCGGAGCCGAGACTGGGCCGCCGGCCACCGGCGGCCCAAAGCCACCTGGCGACGACGCCGGGTCACGGGAGATGCACTGCATCCCGTTCCGCTGTTGAGGATCAAAGGGTCCAGCCGGCTGCTCCGGAATCGTCAGCTGCGGACACACGACAACCGTTCGTCCCGACTCCAGCGTCTCGGTCGGGCCGGTAACCGTGTTGGGTTTCAGTGTGTAGCCCGCCGGCGGCTGCAGCACCCGCTTGGTCACATAGACGTAGCCTGCGGGAACGTCGACCAACCGACTCAGCCCTCGGTCGGTGCTGCGGGCGACCGTCACCCGAAACACTTGCCGAGGTCCCTGGTTGAGGAAGGGTCGCAGATCCACCTGCAGCCTTCTGCCCTGCAAGACGTAGCCGATCATCGCGATGGGCGCGGCGACGTCGACGCCGGCGAGCCGCTTGACCTCGCCGTACTGGTCCAGGGAGATCCCGCCGAAGATGCCAGATAGGTAGTTCGGCCGAACCAGCTGCTCGGAGCGCTCCTGGGCCGTCGTCGACCCCCGCGGCCGGACCAGAATGTCGTACGCCGGCCGGAAGCTCTTCGTAACGGTGCCGATCGTCTGCAAGCGAGCAGTCTGCGTCGTCCCGGTCAGCACGGTGAAGGCGCTGGTCGCGATCAGGATGCCAGCAAGCAGGGCGACGGTTCGGGTGCGGCGGTAGAGCAACTGTCCCCAGAGGTAACGATGCATAGCACTCCTTGACCGATGAGATCTGACCCTAGCGGCTAGGGTCCCGGTTGGTAGCTTCGTGACCCAACAGCAATGCCAGGAGGCCCCAGTGCCACTGCAGCACGCGGTGCTGGCCCTGCTCGCAGAGCGCCCCAGCTACGGCTGGGAGCTGCGCGCCAGCTTCGAGCATGCCGTTGGCCCGCACTGGGGGCTCAACGTCGGGCACCTCTACCAGGTGCTCGACCGACTGCAACGGGACGGCCTCGCCACGTCCCATATCGAGTCCCAAGCCCACCGCCAGGACCGGACCATGTTCCAGATCACCGCCGCCGGACAAGCCGAACTCGACGCCTGGCTGTCATCACCGGTCAACCGCACCCGCGGCTACCGAGACGACTTCATCCTCAAGCTCATGGCCGCCGCCCGGCGCAACCCCGCCACATTGACGCGAGTCATCCAGCTGCAGCGCCAGCGCTACCTGCAGGAACTGCGCTCGCTCACCGAGTTACGCACAACAGCACCGGCGGACGCCATCACCACCATGCTGGTCAACGCTGCAACCCTGCACACCGAGGCAGACCTGCGCATCGTGGACCTAGCCCAGGAAACTGCACATCAACTGCTACACGAGGTCACCAACATCGAGACCAGACCGGAATCCGCCGAAGAAACCGAGCCCAAGGCCATCTGACGCCGCATTGTCACTTGCACACCAGCCGACACATCGCCTCAAGCTGAAGAATGCCTGCGAACGGCAGCGCCGCCGCCGACCCGCACTTTCGCCACGATCCCCGCCCACAGCGCCCGCCGCCGGCGACATCTCTTCGACCAACGATCTCAGCGGGGCGCGACCGGCGGCTGCGGCTTACCGACGGGATCCGGGCCGACGGCCAGCCCCGGCGCGGCCGGCATCAGGTCCTGGCCGACGGCCATCAAAAGATGGGCTCTGACGCCGGGACTGCGTTGCCGTAGCCGTTGGTGCACCGACGTGGGAAAGGCTTGGCGACTGGCCGGTGAGTCGCAAGTGTTCGGCGGCCCGGCGGGCCGCCGCGGCTTGTGCCGACCGGTCCTGGTTTTCCCGGAGGCGGGTGACGGCGTCGGCCAGCGCGGCAAGCTGGGCGAGCAGGGCGAGGAGCTGCTTGTTCTCGTTGCGGCCGACGAACCGGGCCGCGGTCAGCAGCACCGACGCGGCGCGCAACCCCTGACCGGCTTGCGACGGTGCCGGTACTCGGCCCCATAGCTCGCGGGCGGCCCGGTCGTATTCGCCGGCGGCGGCGGTCAGCGGGCCGCCGCGGCGGCCCTCGACGACCCGCGCCGCGGCGACGAGGAAATCTGAGGCGGCCCAGGCGGCGTCCGCCGCGGCCCGCGGGTCCGCGCCGGCGGCGCGGACCTGCTCGCTCGCCCGGGCCGCAGCGGCAGTGGCCTGCTCCCAGATCCGGGTCCGCTCTTCCGCGGTCAGGCGGTGCCGTTCATTCCCCGCCGCCGGCCCCTCCGCGGGCGATGTCGACGAAGGTCCGGCTGGCCGCTGCCGGCCGCCAGTTTTCCTCGAGGCCTGAGGAGAGTCGCCGTCAGGCGTGGCAACGTCCCACCGGCGGCGGAGCTTGGGCAGGGTGAGGTCGGCGGCGAGCTTCCCACCGCCGTAGAAGATGGGCTGCCCGCCCGGGTCGACCGCTTCGGGCAGCGCGACGGCGTACCCGGTGATCTGCCCGGGGTTGCGTTCACTCATCCGCTCGCGGACGAGCAGCCCGTCGTCGCGGAGCCGCTCCAGGAACTCGGCCAGGCTGGCCGCGCCGGCAGCCGCCGTGCGCACCGAACGGCGCAGCGTGTCCCGCACCGGCTCGGCCTGGCCGCGGCGGGCGACCTTCTGCGCCTCGGCGTACGTCGGCCTTTTGGCCGCGGTCCGGTCACTAGCCGCCGTCACCGTCAGCCCGTACTTGGCCTCCACCTCCCGTGACGCTTCCCCGGCCCGCCAGAAGTCATTACGCGGGAAAACCCGCCGGCCGTCCTGCCGGGCCAGCGTCGCAACGACGTGCACATGATCGTCGGCGTGCCGCACCGCGACCCACCGCACCCCCAAGTCGTCACCACGCGGCGCCAGACCCATCCGGTCCAAGTACGTCTCGGCGATGTCAGCCCACTCGCCGTCTGAGAGCAGCCGGTCGACCAGCTCCCCCGTCACCGGATCCTTCCGGGCGGCGATGACCAGGTGGTACACCGGCCGCTTCTCCGGCCCCACCCCCGCCGCGGCCAACGGCTGCTCGAGCAGCGACACCAGCCGGCGGAAGTCCCGCCGCCCGTCCTCCCCCACCCCCGGCTCCAACACGTCAGGGTCGTCGAACCCGCCCACCACCCGCGGGTCGACGTGCGGGTTGCGGCGGCCGCGGCCCTCCTGCTGCGCCGGGCCCGTCGCGTACAGGTAGCGGATCAACCCGGCCACCCGCTTCCCCCGCGGGCACACCTTCGCAATCACCGGCAATCCTCGGCTGGCGGCCGATCAAGGGTCACGGCCGGCGGCGCATCAGCAGCTCCGCGGCCTCGTCGACCCGACGCACCGCCCGCCCGGCCAACTCCACCGCCTGCCCCAGCCACACCGGCGCCTCCCCCGTCGCGTTCAACGCCGCCACCGCCTGATTGACGTTCCCCCCGAACCGCCGCACCTGCACCCGCGCCGCCACCAACTCCGCCAGCACCTCCCGCGTCTCCGACGGCGCCGGCCCGGCCGCCCCCGTCGCCGCCGCCACCGAGGTCGCCGCCACATAGCCCGTCGGGGTCAACCCCGCCCGCCCCGCCGCCAGCACCACCGCCGCGTACTCCTCCTCGCCGAACCGCACCTGCACCGGCCGCCGCCCCGGGAACCGGTGCTCTCGATGCCGTGTCGCGACTACCGCACCACCCTCAGCTGGCTCCGCGTTCTCGGTCATTCGGACTCCCCTGTCGTCAGCCTGTCCGTCTCGACCGCGCCCGGTCGGGACGTCCACCCGCACGCCCGTCGACCCCGCCGGGTCGCCGGGCGGCGTTGCCGCGATGCTGCCACCTCTGGCCCCTCGGGGCCAGAGGTTTGGTAAGCAATCGCATATCTTACTTCCGTCTGTTGCAGTAGGCGGTGGGCCGTTGCGGCACGCTGACGGAACCGAGACGTCGCGCCTTCGGGCGCGAGGACGGCACCGAGAAACCAAGGCGGACAGGGCAGACGACGCACCAAAAGCATGTTCGAATCACCTGTCATGCTGGACACGTGGCAGCCGGCGGGATGACACCAGGCCGGACCGGTCTCACCCTCGCCGAACGGACCGCCCAGTCCCGTGCCACCAGTCAGTCCGCCGACCCGGCAGCCACCGACAGCGCCGCCGCGCCAGCCAGCACGCCCATAACGGAAGGTCGGGCCGGAGCACCACAGCACTGCTGGGTGACCGGCCTCTAGACCGGCTCCTTGACGCGCCCGGAGCGGTCCCCGAGGTCGTCGCCTACGGCCCGCTTCAGGAACTCCTGGAGGACCGCGGTGCCGAAGTCGAGCACGACGTCGCGGATTTGTGCACCAGGCATGCGACCTGGCGGCAGGCCGTCGCGGAAGTCGTTCTTACCGACGAACAGCGCGCCGCCGTCCCCGCACTCCTTCCCTACCTCGGTTAGCAGGGGCCCGGGAGACATCGTTGAGCTCCGATGGGCGTTCATCGGTCACCGTGACCTGCTCGCTACGGAACCGGGCGTAGCGGATAGTCCAACGGACTCGCGACCCGCGTTCACCGATCTGACCTGCCGCACGGCCTACGGGTTGGTGTCTCGGAGTCCTGTCCGCTTGCTCCACACGCGCCAGGCGACTTCGCACTTCCGCTGAAGGGGCGCGAACCGGCTTGACGCCTTGCCGTGTTCGGCGTCTCGCAGTTCGGGCCGATAACCGAGGCGGAACGACGACCGTGGGTGTTTCGCTGGGCAGCGTGTCTCGCGGTAAGCGGGGTCCTCTTCGTCTAGCGTGACCAGTTTCCCGGAAGGGAAGGTAGTGAGAAGCGAGTGCCAACGATCGTTCCGGAGGTCTCGCGAACCTTCAACGAGTTCCTGTTGTTGCCGAACCGAACCCCGAAGGACCTCGGTCCCGACGGCATCAGCCTTGCTGCGCCGCTAGTGCGGCACCGGGTCGGTGAGGCATCGTCGATCAGCCTGACCGTGCCGTTCACGTCCGCGGTGATGCAGGCCGTGAGTTCACCGGGTTTGGCGATCGCGCTGGCTCGGGCGGGCGCCTCAGCTTCCTGCACCATAATCAGCCGGTCGACACCCAGGCTGCAGCGGTTCGCGAGGTCAAGGGGTTCAAGGCCGGCTTCGTCACCAGCGACACGAACGTCAGGCCCGATACGCCGCTTCGGGACCTCGTGACGCTGATGGGCAAAACCGGCCACAGCACCGCGGCGGTCACCGATGACGGCACAGGCACCGGTCGGCTCTTGGGCTTGGTCACGTCCAGGGACTTCCACCCGGGCAGGCACGATCTTGAAAGCCCGGTGTCGGAGCGGATGACCGGCGGTGCAGCCCTGGCGTGCGCAGCGGAAGGCGTGGGACTGTCTGCGGCGAACGAGCGCCTGTGGGAGGAAAGGCTGGACTGCCTGCCGGTCACCGACGACGGCGGCCGGCTACGGCATCTGGTATTCCGGTCGGACTACAGCGACCACAAACGGTTCCCCGGCGAACTCGTCGACGACGACAAGCGGCTCAGGGTCGGCGCGGGCGTGAACACCCACGACTACAAGCAGCGGATCCCGGCTTTGGTCGCCGCTGGCGCGGACGTGCTGTGCTTCGACTCCTCAGACGGCTACAACGACTGGCAGGCGGACGCTCTCGCCTGGGCGGTCGAACGTTTCCCGCAGGTGCCGACCGGCGGTGGGAACGTTGTGGACGGTGAAGCGTTCACTTTCCTCGCGGAGGCCGGTGCGGCGTTCGTGAAGGTCGGGATCGGCGGCGGCTCGATCTGTATCACCCGCGACCAGAAGGGCATCGGACGCGGCCAGGCCAGTGCCGTCCTCGACGTGGCGGCTGCCCGTAACGCCTACCGGGACCGAATCGGCGAGCACGTCCCGATCTGCTCAGACGGAGGGCTCCTGCACGACTACCACGTGGCTATGGCACTGGCGATGGGCTCGGACTTCGTGATGATGGGCCGGTACTTCGCCCGGTTCGACCAAGCGCCCGGACGGAAGGTCCGCGTCGGAGACTCCTACATGAAGGAGTACTGGGGCGAAGGCTCCCACCGTGCCCGGAACTGGCAGCGGTACGACCAAGGGGGCGAAGGACTGAAGTTCGAGGAAGGCGTCGACGGTTTCGTTCCCTATGCCGGTGACCTCACCGACGCACTGCGGCTCACGTGCTCGAAAATCAAGGCGACCATCGCCTCCTGCGGGGCGGAGGACCTCGCGATGTTTCGGGACACCGCCCGGATCACGCAGGTCTCCGAGCAAAGCTACCTGGAGAACACCGCCGCCATAAGACTCCGAGACAGCACCGACAACGAGAGTTAGCCAGCGGCCTGACCTACCGCCCTGCGCTCGGAGTACCTGCGCCAGCTCCCCGAACACAAGTCGTCATCGGTCAGCTCGCGGGAAGAAGGAGGCAATTTCATGACCCCAGGGTGGCGCATGCCAGGTGGCGATCGGCTATACGGCCGGCTGAGCCACCGCCGCGAGTAGCCCTCTCCCTCGTCCAAGAGCAACACTTCACCAACTCCTCCCCTCCCGGCATCTAGTGCCGAAGCACACGCGTCTATCAATCCGACGGAGGGCGGCAACACGCACCCAAGGTTCCGCGGGACACGCTGACGGGGAAGTATGGGGGCGTGAGGCACGACCTTGGCCGAGCTGACGATGCTGACACTGAGCACGATGAGCACGACGTCCTTGTAGGGGGCCCCAACCCGGCTGTTGGGCGCCTTGCCAACAGAAGCGCGGTATCGGCGGCGGTGCGCCGCCTGGTGTGGGTGGCGCTTGCCGGCGCGACAGTGCTGGGCACTCTGATGGGCGCGGCCGGGATGCACGCGTGGGATACCCGACCCCGGCCAGCCCCGCCACCGGTCATCGACGTGCGCGCGTCACTGGGCCCCTACGGCGCAGGGTTGGACAACCCACAGGACGGGCGTGCCGTCGTTGCCCTCACCGTCGTCTTGCTCAACGCCGGCACCGTTCCGCTGACCCTGACCAAGATCCAGGTTGAGGGACCAGGCGCTGGGTTCACAGCCGATCCACCCGGCGGACCCAGGACCGGCCTCCCCGCTGCTCTTCGGCCGGGACAGTTCACCGACGTCAGGTTCGGGATCACCTCGGACTGCTCGGTCGCCGTACGTCCCGAACCGCGCATCACGCTGCTGCTACGTGATACCAACGGCCGAGTCCACCAGCAAGTCACCCGCATCCCCGACCTGGACAGCATCTGGGGGCTGACCCTCGCCCCCGACGCGTGTCTGACCCCGCACTGACCAGTCGCCGACCGACGGATCTGCTCTGGTATGGCGAAGTGCAAACTCCGCCGTCTCACTTCCTTGGAACTGAGACGCCGGCGGTGAGACACCGCGCGTCGCTCTGACTTGCATCGGTAAGTGGCGGCGTTCTCGCAGCGCTATGTGGCCGCTCGCCCACTGCGCGGGACGACGAGGCCCTGTCCGACAGCCGATCGGTCAGTGGAGCGCGGCTTCGAAGAGTACGGCGAGGCGAGGATCGGCCAGCCTGAGCGCCGTCATCTCGTGGTGGCTCAGCCAAGCCAGGGCGTCGTGTTCGGTCGGATCCAGATTGGCCGGCTCCCCGGGTCGATGACCAGGACCCGGCCGTCCACTTCGAGGCGGACGCACGAGTTGGTGAACTTGATCAGTCGCATACCGCGAGCCTCTCACTGCCGCCGCGGCGTTGACGGGCTCAAGGAAAGGGCCTGAGGGTGAACCTCGAGGGCGGCTACACGTCGTCCACGGAGGTCCGGAAGCCGAAGGGCCAGCGGAACAGTGTCCCGGAGACGAGCGGGACTGCGTCTAACCTGCCTCTTTCGCGGAAATTGACGCGACACGGTGGCTGGTGAACGGGAAGTGCCTGTCCTACAAGGGAAACTTGGGCTTGCGAAGGTCCAAAGGCCCCGAGTAGGAAGGCACTCCAAGGGTG
>JAABUT010004408.1_pt1 | contig 11213 bp, 11 predicted proteins | sample 5559281 | NCBI WGS metagenome assembly JAABUT01 (sample SAMN10711880, study PRJNA513359) | rock metagenome | isolation source: Antarctica rocks | place: Antarctica: Victoria Land, Ricker Hills nord | collected 2016-01-04
CAGACGCGCGAGCCGACCGACTCGCCGACCGGCCGCGTCGTCGCCGAGTTGCTGCGCGCGGCCGCCGGCGTCGAAGGATCCTTGGCGGCCGGCCACCTCGAGCCGGAGACCGCCGCGCTGCTCTCGTCCGCCGACCGCGCCGAGCACGTCGCCGCCATGATCCGTCCCGCGCTGGAACGGCGCGAGATCGTGGTATGCGATCGCTACCTGCTCACCTCGCTGGCCCTGCACGGCGGCGGCCGCGGCGCCGATATCGACCGCGTCCGGAGCATCAATTCGTGGGCGACCGGCGGGTTGCTGCCCGATCTGACGCTCGTGATCGACAGCCCGACGATCGGCGGCGCCCCCCAGCTCGCCGGCGGACGGGAGGACGTCGACGCCGCGGCGATGAGCAACGCGCTGCACGACGCCGCCGACGCCGACCCGGACCGTTACGTCCGCTGCCCGGCCGACGTGCCGGGCGTCCTGCCGGACATCGTGCGTGATCGGTTGCGCCAGCTGCTCGACTCGCGTGCGCCGCTCATCGCATCAGCCGACGACGGTGTTGCCGGCGCCGCGCAGGACGGCAACGTGACGCGATAGCGTCCTCGCGATGAGCGCTCGCGCGAAGAGCAGGAGACAGGTGCAGAGCTGGCAGCGCGGTGACACCGAGGCGGTCACGTGCTGCGTGTGCCGGCGCGAGGGCCGGCCCATCTACGATCTCGACCCGTTCGGCGTGGTGCGCTGCCCGCGCTGCACGCTGGTGTTCGTCAGCCCGCGGCTGAACGCCGACGCGCTGCAGCGCATGTACGACGACGTCGCCTACTTCGAGGGCGGCGGCAGCGTCTACGGCGAATCAGACGGCAACTCGGCGGCGATGTTCCTGCAACGGCAGTGGATGGCCGGGCGCCTCGCGCTTGCCGGGTCCGAGCTGGGGCGCCCGGCGGCGGGTGCCCGCATGCTCGAGATCGGCAGCGCGTACGGGCTGTTCCTGGACGCGGCGCGCGCGCGCGGATACGACGTCACGGGCGTCGAGCTGTCGAAGAACGCCGCCGACCACGCGCGCGAGACGCTTGGTCTGAGCATCCACTCGTCACAGCTGGCCGACGCGCCGCTGGAGGGCCGCTTCGACGTCGTCTGCGCGTGGGACACGATCGAACACGTCCCCGACCCCGTTGCCTTCTGGACGGCGGTGCGTCGCCTGGTGGCCGATGACGGTGTGGTGCTGTTTTCGACGCCGTACTTCTCGTCGCTGCCGGCCCGGGTGCTGCGCGCGCGGTGGTGGACGCTGAAGCCGACCGAGCACATCTGGCACTTCACGCCGCGTACGCACCGCCTGGTTGCCGAGCAGGCGGGAATGCGGGTGACGCGCATCGTGCGCAACCCGCTCGCTCGCGCCAACCTCGCGCGCCTGGACTCGCTCGTCGGTGCGGCGCGCCCGGCATGACCACCCGCGGCAGGGCCGGAGTGTTCATCGCGTTCGAGGGGGGCGAAGGGGTAGGCAAGTCGACGCAGATCGCCCGTGCCGCAGCGTGGCTGCGCGACGCCGGGCGCAGCGTGCTCGAGACCCGCGAACCCGGCGGCACCGCGCTCGGACGCGAGCTGCGCCGCCTCGTCCTCGAGCCGGACGGCGACGTGACCCCACGCGCCGAGGCCCTGATCTACGCCGCCGACCGCGCGCACCACGTCGAAACGGTGATCCGCCCGGCCCTGGCGGCAGGCGACGTCGTGCTCACCGACCGCTACGTCGATTCGACGCTCGCCTATCAGGGCGCCGGACGGGGCCTGCGCGTCGAGCAGGCCCGTGTGGTCAGCGACTGGGCCAGCGACGGGTTGCTGCCCGAGCTCACCGTCCTGTTGGACCTCGACCCGGAGGTCGGGCTGGCGCGCGCCGGTGCCCGCGCCGAGCTCGACCGCCTCGAGGCTGCTTCGCTGGACTTCCACCGAGCGGTGCGTGCGGGCTTCCTCGCGCTCGCCCGCGCCGAGCCGTCCCGCTATCTCGTGCTCGACGCCGCCGACGCCGAGGACTCGACCGCCGACGCGATCCAGCAGGCGCTGGGCCGGCTGCTCGGCTGACCTCTCGGCGTCAAGAGATGTGACAGCATGGCGGGATGGCTGGCCCGCGCGACGAGGTGGACGAGATCGTCGCCGCGTGGCATCGCGAGCGTCCCGATCTCGACGTCGAGCCGCTGCAGGTGATGTCGCGGCTCGACCGGCTGGCCGGCGTCCTCGCCGAGCGTCGGGCCGCGATCTTCGCCCGGCACGACCTGCGCAAGCACGAATTCGACGTGCTCGCCGCGCTGCGCCGTAGCGGTGAGCCGTTCGAGCTGACCGCCGGCGAGCTCGCGGCCCGCACGTACGTCACGTCCGGCACGATGACCAGCCGGCTGGACGGTCTTACCGATCGTGGCCTGGTCACCCGCGCCGCCGATCGCGTCGACGGTCGGCTCGTGCGGGTGGCGCTGACGTCCGCGGGCCGGCGCCGCGTGGACGCCGCGTTCGAGGAGCTGCTCGACGCCGAGCACGAGCTGCTCACCCCATTGCCGTCGGGCTCGCTGGCGCCGCTGGCGCAGATGCTGCGCACGCTGCTGGCGAAGGCGACAACCCGATGAGCAGGCGGCCGGCGGCATGAACGTTTGGGACGCGCTGATCGGACAGCGCGACGCGGTAGACGTGCTGCGCGCGGCAGCGGGCGCGGCGGCCGACATCGTCGCGGATCGTCCGGTCGCGCCCGCGATGATGACGCACGCATGGCTGTTCACCGGGCCGCCCGGGTCGGGCCGCTCGGTTGCCGCGCAGGCGTTCGCGGCAGCCTTGGAGTGCGAGCGAGCCGGCGAGCTGGGCTGCGGCGAGTGCAGCGCGTGCCGCACGGTGTCCGCACACACCCACCCTGACGTCCACTCGTTCGTCCCCGCAGGCCTGTCGATCGGCGTCGGCGAGATGCGCGCGGTCGTGCACCGCGCAGCCCGCCGCCCGGCGCTCGGGCGCTGGCAGATCGTGGTGATCGAGGACGCCGACCGGCTCACCGAACAGGCCTCCAACGCGCTGCTCAAGGCGATCGAGGAACCGCCCGCCCGCACGGTGTTCCTGCTCTGCGCGCCGTCACTGCATCCTGACGACGTGTCGCTGACCGTCCGGTCCCGATGCCGGCTGGTGGTGCTGCGAACCCCGTCAGCCGACGCGGTCGCCGGGGTGCTGCGCGCGGGTGGCGTGGACGCCGAGACCGCGTTGTGGGCGGCGGCGGCCGGACAGGGTCACGTCGGGCGTTCGAGGCGCCTCGCCCGCGATGCGGACGCCCGGGCGCGGCGGGCCGAGGTGCTGGCCATCCCCGCGTCGCTGACGTCCCTGCGCGCCTGCCTCGAGGCAGCTGACCACCTGGTGCGTGCCGCCGAAGCCGAAGCCGACGCGCTGTCGGCCGACCTGGACGCCGGCGAGACCGAATCGCTGCAGGTCGCGCTCGGCGCGGGCGCCACCGGCCGAGGCGTCGCGACCTCGATCCGCGGGGCCGCCGGCGCATTGCGCGATCTGGAGAAGCGGCAGAAATCGCGCGCCACGCGAACGCAGCGCGACGCGCTGGACCGCGCGCTCGTCGACCTTGCGGCGTTCTACCGCGACGTGTTGCTGCTGCTGTCCGGCGCGCTGGTGGCGCCCGCGCACCCCGATCTCGCCGACGACGTCGTGGCGGTGTCGCGGCGGATGAGCCCCACCGGTGCGCTGCGCTGCCTGAACGCGATCCTGGCCTGTCGCGAGGCGGTGCTCGATTTCAATGTGAAGCCGCGCATCGCGATCGAGGCGCTGACGGCCGCGCTGCGACTGCCCTAATCGGTTTAGGGTGGCCGCGTGGGCATGATCTGCGCGGTGGCGTTCCAGCCGCAGGGACGGCTGTACTACGCCGCTCCCGGCGAGCTGTCGCCGCAAGTCGGCGAGCACGTCCGCTATCCCACCGACGCAGGCGATGAGATAGCGCAAGTCGTCTGGGCGCCGGAGTGGGTGTCCGAGGACATCGGCGGGCTGCCCGTCCTCACCGGCATGGCCACCAACGTGGACGAGCAGGACGCCGTCGCCAGCCGCACACGACGAGCCGCCGCCCGCGTCGCCGCCAAGCGCCTGGTACGCGAGCACGACCTGCCGATGAAGATCTCCGGCGTCGATCACGCCAGCGCCACCAACCACACGACGATCTACTTCACCGCGCCGCACCGCGTCGACTTCCGTGCCCTCGTCCGCGACCTCGCGGCCACGTTGCAGGGACGCGTCGAGCTGCGCCAGCTGTCCGCACGCGACGAGGCGCGACTCACCGGCGGCATCGGCTCGTGCGGGCGCGAGCTGTGCTGCTCGACGTTCCTCGTCGACTTCGAGCCGGTCAGCGTGCGGATGGCGAAGGACCAGGATCTGCCGCTCAACCCGATGCGCATCGCCGGCGCGTGCGGCAAGTTGATGTGCTGTCTGAAGTACGAGCACCCACTATATGAATCTGCCAGCAATTCGGGAGTCCAACCCGGCGACACGGTCGAGACGCCCGAGGGGGTCGGGACGGTCCAGAGTCGAAGCGTGCCAGGTGAGTCTGTCGTAGTGAAGCTGGACGGCGCGGGCCGGCGCACGACGTGCGCGCTCGCATCTGTGTGTGGCTCCCGGAAGGCGTACGAGGCTCGCTGAGCAGGCTGCCCAATCCTGAGCTGGTTCCTGAGCCCGCCTAGTACGAAACGTCGGGCGGGGGTCGCTTGACGGAAACCTTCCAACCGCACGCGCATAAGAACATGGTCGGCTCGGCCTGCTCGGCAGAAAAAATTTCCTTCGCCTTGTGGTAGCGATTCGACTCGGAGTGCGCCGTCGCCGCCTGCACCGCTTCGTCGAGATAGAGTCTCTTCGGTGGCCACCTGGCGACGATAGCGCGGGCCGCCAGCATCCCCGCCGCCTTGCTGTGGTGCCCGTTTGCGTGCTGCATATGGACGATCCCGTGGCTAACGTACGAGCCATGATCTACGAGGAACGCCAACGCATAGCTCAGAGGGGTGCCGACGAGGCGGCTGGCCTCGACCTATGGACGACGGAACTCAGCGTCTCGGTACGGGGGCTGCTTGTCGCGCACTGGCGCACGTGTCGGTATTCCGCGAGCGCCGAGGCTCTCGATTATTTAGAGACACTGGTCCGCAGGCGAATCGAGTTGGAACTTGGCACCCTAGATCCGCCGATGATCGAAACCGCGTTTCTGCGATATAGCGAAGCCACAGTGCTGTCCTACATCGAGAGCACCCATCGAGCGCTGAGCTTCGCACGCCAGCATCCCGTGCAGTACACGCAACCCGACTGGTTTCACCCAGACGATTGGGCGGAAGCGGTGTCCAAGATCTTCAATTCGCATCGCATCGCTTATAAGTTCGTTGACGGTGAGATCATCCCCTTGGAATCCGAGGAACTGCATACCGAGGTTATCGAGCCCGCTATCCGATTGCTGCATGGGCGTCCCGACCTCGGCGCAGCGGAGGATGCCTATCGGAAGGCGCTTCGCGAAATTAGCGACGGCGACGCGCCAGACGCGATTACTGACGCGGGAAGAGCGCTTCAAGCGACGCTCACTGCGCTGGGCTGTACCGGAAACGCGCTCGGACCATTGATCAAAAACGCACGTAAGCGCGGTCTGCTCGCGGCCCATGATGAGACGCTCGCGGGCAGCATCGAGAAGGCCTTGCATTGGGTGTCCGCGGACCGCAGCGAGATCGGCGACGCGCATCAAGCGAGCAGCGCTGTTCTAGATGACGCGTGGCTGACGGTTCATATTGTCGGCGCTTTGATCGTTCGCCTCGCGGGTCCACCGCGATCCACGCAAGTCCTGTAACGACAGAAGCGCCCCACCCAAGATCGCCTAGGAGGGCGACGCCGATCGAGGGTGGGGCGCTGGTCTGTGCGGGCTGGGCTAGGTGGTTACCAGCCCGTCCCGAAGGCGAAGCGGGCACGGCCTGCGGCGGCAAACAGGTCCTCTTGGTTATTGATCGAGCTACCAGGCGCCGCGTTGTAGATCAATTGCTTCGTCACGTTCGTCGTGGGCGACCCCACTGCGGCGGCAGCGGCGCCGAACTGCGCACCGAAGTTCGCAGCGGGCGACGTGACGGGCATGCTGCCCACGTCCGCGGTGAAGCCCTGCAACGACTTGCGCACGAGGCTGTAGCGCGACTCCAGGCCCTTGCGGAACCCGTCGATGACTAGCTGACCTGCGTTGTAGAGCAACACCCTGTCGACCGACTCAGGCCCCTTATGCTTGGGGATGGCAGAGGTGATGCCAGCGAGCACGCTGTAGACCGCGCCAGCACCGTCGCGCACGCCGTTGGCCAGCGATTGCGCGATGCCCCGACCCGTGCCGTACAGGCTGACCCTGACACCGTTCGAGATGGTGTTCGCCACGTTGCGCGCAGCCGAGCCAACCGAAGGAGTGCCGGCGCGGATGCCGTTGGCGACGTTGTATGCCGCGTTCCGCCCGGCGCCCGCAATGGCGCCCCCGTTGATCGAGCTGCTAATGGAACTGGCAACCCTGCCTGCCAGTCCGCGCGCCGCTCCCTGGACCGTGGGGGAGCCCGCTGAGATACCGCCTGCGAGCCTGTCCGCGACGGAGCGGCCAACACCGCTGGCTATGGCAGACAGAGGGCGCAGGCGCTCAGTGACGCCCGCGACGACCCTGGTCGCGGCGATGACGACACCGGGCTTACTGATGGTGATGCCATTGGCAATACCAGCCGAGATGCCCTTGCCGACGAGCGTGGCCTTGGCAGGCAGCGGGTTGATGCCGTTGGCGACCTTGCCGGCCAGACCTGCGATCGCATCGGCGACAAGGGCCGCCGCGTTGGTGATGCCATTGGCAATACCAGCCGAGACGCCCTTGCCGATGTAGAAGGCGCCAGCGGGCATTGGCTTGATGCCATTGATGACCCGATCGGTCATGCCCGAGACCGAGTCGGCAACCTTGGAAGCGGCCTCAGAGGTGATGCCATTGGCGACGTTGCGACTTATTGACTTACCCAGGCCGAGAGCGCCACCGTCCGAATCGCGCCTGGCCTTGGCGATAGCTTCGTTGATGCCGCCAGGCAGGGCATCCTTGAGCTTCCTGAAGTAGTCCCCGAGGCCGTGATCCCCGATCAGATTGCCCAAACCCTTGCCGAAAGCCCCGAAAGCCTTGACCACCCCGCCGACGACCAGGGCGACCCCCTTGAGCGCGAGCGCAAAGCTCTTGACGTTGATAGAGACGGCCTTCGCGAGCAGGCTCAGAAGGGCAGCCAGCGGCTTTATAAGCGGCGTTACCGCGACGACGAGCTGCGTCAAGGCATCAATCAGGCCGGACTTGATAACGGACTGGGCGAGCTTGATAAAGATCGGGAGTAGGGCCTTGTACGCGACCGCGTAAAACTTCAGAATCGCCGCCGCGAGCTTGGCCAACGGGGGCAAGAGGTCAGCGATGAGCTTGCCGAAGGCCGGGGCGTTGTCCGCGAACACCTTGAATAGCGCGATGATCGACGGCATTACCGTCTTGAGCACCGGGCCAATCTGCTTGGCAATCGGGGTGATGAACTTGACGAACGCCTTAGCCAGCAAGAGCAGGACCGGGGCGAGCTGCTTGATGGCGTCCGCGAGCGCGCTGCCGAGAATCTTGACGACGGGACCCAGGCCGGTGACCAGGGCGTCGAGCGCGGGCGCGATGGCCTTGACCGCACTGGCGATGACGGGGCCGAGCGAGGCAAGTATCTGACCCAGAAGAGTGCCGAGATGCCCGAGCAGGGGGGCGATGGCCTTGATGGCCGGGGCCAGCGCTGCCACGAACGACTGGATGCCCTTGAAGAACTGGATGCCCTTGAAGAAGTCGCCGATACCCTTCTGGACCACCGGGTTGGCGAGGGCCTGGGCAACGCTCTTGGCCAGCACGCCAATCGTCGCGCCGACCATCGGGAGGACCCGCTGAAAGGTCCCTGCGAGCGTGGTGAACAGCTTGTTGATCGAGGGGCCGGCGGTGACCGCGATGTTGTGCATCGCCTGGAAGGCAGCGCGGAGCGTGTTGGTGAGCCCGGTCTGGAAGCCCTTGCTGTTCACGACCTGGTTCAGGTGCACCAACGTTGCGGCAAACGACGTGAGCGACGAACCGCCTGCGTTGAGTGCAGCCTTACCGATGCCGCTCAGAACGCCGAAGGCGTTGCGCAGTGCCGTGCCGAGATCGTGCAGCGCGAGGATGCCCTCATTGACCCAGCGCTTCAGGTTGCCGTTGGCGGTGTTGACCTTTAGGAAATTGTCGAACCTGGTCGCCAGATCGGATACGTACTTGGCGAGACGCGGAAGGTACTCCGAGCCAGTGAGGCCGAGCTTGACGATGATGTCGGCGAAGACGCCGGTCTTCGCCGTGGTGATCGCGATGGACTTATTCAGGTTGTTGAACATCGGGCCGAGGGCCGTCTTGAACGGCTTGGCCAACTCACTCGCGAACTTGCCCCAGAAGGCGCCGACGCGCTTCGCGGTCTCTCCGAGCTGAGGCAGATACACCTTGGTCAGCGAGCGAACGCCATCCGCAGCCTTAGACCAAAAGTTGGTAGTGATCTGGTGGCGCATGGCGACGAACTGCTTGTAAACGTCGGGGAGCGCTTTCTTCATATCCTTCAGCGAGGACATGGTGATGGCGAGGCCCACGCCAATGCCCGCGAGGATGCCGGGCAGCACAAGGGCCGCGCCGCCGATGCTGGCAAGGGAGGCCGACAGGGCGGCAAGGTTGCCGAGCGACGACAGCGCAGCGCCGCCGAGACCGGCGACCGCCAGGCCAACGGCCGCGATCTTCGGCGCCAACTTGACCAGCGCGGCGAGCCGCGAGGTAATGCCCGTCAGCGCCCCGCCGAGCAGTCGACCGCCGCTGAGCTTGCCGATCGTGCTCAGGACGGCGCGAGCCCGTGCGGCTGCGCCTGCGTCGACGTCCGGGCGCAAGTTGACCGTGCGCGAGCGGGACAGCTCCGCCAGGCGCGCCTCGGCGGCGCGCAACGACGCCTGCGCCACATCGAGCCGCACGTCCACGCGCCCGGCGTCGCGCAGCTCGCGACCGATGCGCAGCGCGGCTGCTCGCGCGTCGGCGATGGCGCGTGTCGCGTCGAGCTTGAGATTGACCTTGACGTGTAGGCCGCGCTCTATGCGCGACAGGGCGCGTTCGGTTTCCCGCCGGAAGCCGGACGTGTCCGGGCTGACCGTCACGCTGACCTTGCCAATTATTGTTCCACGTGGCATGGGTGTTGATCTCCAGAAATTGAGGGGGCCGCGCCGAGCGCGCTCACGGCCGGCGGATACCGGAAGCGCGCTCGACGCGGCGGGGGAGGGTACTGCTGTGGACATCCACGCTGAGCGCGCGAGAGCGCTCGGGGGGACGTGAGCTAGGGCCAGCGGTACTGAGACGCTGAGCGAGTTTCTAGGCCCTGCTGCTCACGTCTCGGGAGTGAACGTCAGGACGGTGTGCAGACTTGCCGATGACAGCCAGGCAGTCTCGTCGTCCAGCAGCGAGGCCGTGGGTTCCGTCTCGGGCTCGGCGAAGTCCTCGAATACGCCCAGGCCGGGCCAGCGCTTGCCCGCGAACCAGAACAGCGACGTGCGCAGACGTTGCGCGAGCGTGTCGAAGCCGATCAAGCTTGCGACGGAGGCTGCGCACATCGTCAACTCGACTCTCACCCGGTCGTCGTCAGCGTCGATGAGCTGGGCGAGCGCGGCGGCATGAATCTCGCCGTCCCCGATGATTGCCTGCTGGTCGGTGTAGTGGTCGTCCGTGGCGCCGATGACGGTGGTCACGACGTCGGCAAGCTCATCGCACGCGGCCTGGAGCTCGGCAGTCACCGGAGGGCCTGCTCGCGCGTCACGCGTTTCGACGGCAAACCGGCGAGATCTCTGGCTCTGAGGACGCGGGACACGGCTAACCACTGCCTCGACGAGCTGTCGAAACGGAAAGTCACGGAGTGATCAGAGAGCACGAACGTACGAAAGGTTCCGTCCCGCTGCTTGTGCAATTGGTCCACGCTGAGGAACTCCATGGGCACGTCTGACCGGGCAGTCATCGGGTCGGCCGCTGGCTGATGCCGCTGAGCCGCACGGTCATCGGCATGGGTCCTCGTGCCATGGGTGCGAGGGCGGAGACTTCGACGGCGGCGAGTCGGCCGACGAGTGGGAAGCTGGTGCCAACGCTGGCCTCAGCGGCCTCGCGAACAAGGCGCACCGTGTCCGAGCGCTCCAGCAGGTCGCTGCCCTTCGTTGCATGGAGGACGGCCTCTATGGTGCGTGTTCGCACGCCTTCGTTGTCGGTGTCGTCGCTGATCACCTGGACATCTTTTCGTGATACGTCGATTCGCGCACGCCAGCGACGCTGCCCCTGCCGGTCGCGCCCGTCGATCTTCGACACCGCCGCGCGCACGCACCCTTGAACGAAGGTGCTCCAGTCCCCAGCGCTCGGCTCGCCCGCGATCACGGGCAGCCATGGAAGTGCGCCCGTGACGCGCAACGGAATCCGGTCAACGAAGCCGTTGCCCAGCTCGTAGGTCAACGGCTCGCCGTCGTGATCGGGCTGTGCTTGCGTGCGCTCGGGCAACGCCTCGCGCCAGCGCTCGGGCGTCAGGGGCGTGTGATGGGCACTGCGCATGTAGTGGACCACGACACGGCCGGACAGCTCGCCGGTTCGATTGTCGCGCTGCGAGAAGCGCCGCTGGACGAGCACGACCGCGGGCAGGCCGGCACGCAGCCGGGTCGGCCTCTCGGTGGTCACGATTACCGGGACACCACCGAGAGCCTCTTGGATGATCGGGGCGAGCGCTTCGGCGATATCGGGGTTGTCTGTCACGGCATCACGCGCCGCAAGGTTCACCTTGCGATCACATGCCGTAGCCAGGGTGTCGAGATCCGCGACGATCAAGCGCAAGCGCGCCAACTCGCCCAAGTCCACGGATGAGTCACCCGAGCCGAGACGCTCGGTCAGAGAGGCGAGTTCGGCGCTCTCGGTGTCGAGCTGGTCGCGAACTTGCCGGCGCTCGGCCCTGGCATCGTCAACGTAGCGCCGAGATTCTTCGGCGGTCATCGGCTTCGTGGTTGTCACTTGATTGCTCCCTCTGGGGAGTTAGGGCACCGACGCTCTGCTGGTCAGTGCTGGATTACGCATGCCGGATGGCCGCGCCGCCAGGCGCGAGCAGCGGCGGAAAGATCAGCTAGGGGAGCCCGAGAGTCCCCAGGCGTAGGGCGAGCGC
>JAABUT010004410.1_pt1 | contig 11209 bp, 9 predicted proteins | sample 5559281 | NCBI WGS metagenome assembly JAABUT01 (sample SAMN10711880, study PRJNA513359) | rock metagenome | isolation source: Antarctica rocks | place: Antarctica: Victoria Land, Ricker Hills nord | collected 2016-01-04
GCGGCGAGGCTCCGAGGCACCAGGCCAGGATCCCCTTCTGCGCATGGAGGCGGTTCTCGGCCTCGTCGAAGACCACGGATTGCGGGCCGTCGATGACCTCGTCGGTCACTTCCTCGCCGCGGTGGGCGGGCAGGCAATGCATGAACAGCGCCTTGGGATCAGCCGCCGCCATCAGGCGCGCGTTGACCTGGTAGGGGGCCAGCAGGTTGTGGCGGTTGCCGTCGTCATCGCCCATCGACACCCAGCAATCCGACACGACGACATCGGCGCCCCGGACGGCCTCGTAAGGGTCACGCGTCACCGTGAGCCTGGCGCCGTTGCGCCGGGCCCAGTCGAGGAGGGGCGGCTGCGGCGCCAGTTCCGCCGGGCTCGCAATGCGCATCTCGAAGCCGAAACGCTGCGCCGCATGGGCCCAACTGACCATGACGTTGTTGGAATCGCCGCTCCACGCCACCACGCGGCCCGCGATGGCGCCGCGATGTTCCTCGAACGTCATCACGTCGGCCATGACCTGGCAGGGATGGGAGGTTTTCGTCAGGCCGTTGATCACCGGCACCGTGGCATGGGCCGCGAGCTCTTCGACGAGCGAGCGTTCGAGCGTCCGGATCATGATGCAGTCGACGTAGCGCGACAGCACCCGCGCCGTATCGGCGATGGATTCCCCGCGCCCGAGCTGCAGTTCGGCGCCGGTCAGCATGACCACGTCGCCGCCCAGTTCACGCATGCCGACCTCGAAGGACACGCGCGTGCGCGTCGAGGGCTGATCGAAGATCATGGCGAGGGTGCGTCCAGCGAGCGGACGCGGCTGCCCAGCCTTGCCGTCGGCCCGACGCCGACTCTTGATCGCGATGGCGGCGTCGACGATGCCGCGCAACTCGCCGGCCGGGATGACGTCGAGATCGAGGAAGTGCCGCGGCGGCCGGGCGTGCTGCGGTCTGCGCGAGCCCGCCGTCACGCCGCACCTTTGCTGACCGTCGAGGTCCGGTGCGGCCCTGCCTCGCCCCCGGCCGCTGCAGCGTCGGACGCGCGGTGAGCCTCGATGTCGGCGCAGGCCGCATCGAGCCGGCGCACGGCTTCGGCGATCTCGTCGTCGCTGATCGTCAACGGCGGCAGCAGCCGCACGACGTTGTCGCCGGCCGCGATCACCAGGACGTGGTGTCGGCGCGCTGCCGCCACGACGTCCCCATTGGGCACGGCACAGCGCAGGCCCATCATCAAGCCGTCGCCGCGGATCTCGGCGATGATGCCGGGGTAGCGGTCCTGCAGCGCCGCGAGGCGCTGCTTCAGCCCGAGCCCGGTCCGCGCCACCCCGTCGAAGAAGCCGGGCGCCAGCACGACGTCGAGCACGGCATTGCCGACCGCCATGGCCAGGGGATTGCCGCCGAACGTAGTGCCGTGGGTCCCCACCGTCATGCCCTTGGCGGCCTCGCGAGTGGCCAGGCAGGCCCCCATGGGGAAGCCGCCGCCGATGCCCTTGGCGATCGACATGATGTCGGGCGTCACACCGGCGCGCTCGTGGGCGAAGAAGGCGCCCGTGCGCCCGACCCCGGTCTGCACCTCGTCGAAGATGAGCAGGAGGTCGTGCCGGTCGCAGACCGAGCGGAGAGCCCGCAGGCGCTCGGGCGCCACTACCCTGACGCCGCCTTCGCCCTGGATCGGCTCGATCATCACGGCGCCGGTCTCGGAACCCACCACGGCCTCGAAGGCCGCCCAATCGTCGAACGGCACCTGGTCGAAGCCTTCGACCTTGGGGCCGAAGCCGTCGATGTACTTCTGCTGACCGCCGGCCGCGATCGTGGCCAGGGTTCGTCCGTGGAACGCGCCCTCGAAGGTGACGATGCGGAACCGCTCGGGACGACCGCAGGCCGACTGGTACTTGCGCGCCATCTTGATCGCGGCTTCGTTGGCTTCGGCACCCGAGTTGGTGAAGAACACCACCTCCGCGAAGGTGTTCTCGACCAGCCGGTCGGCCAGGCGCTCGCCGCCCGGGATCCGGTACAGGTTCGACGTGTGCCACAGTTTGGCGCCCTGCTCGGCCAGGGCCGCGACGAGGTGGGGATGCGAATAGCCCAGCGACGCCACCGCGATGCCGCCGCCGAAGTCGAGGTAGCGCTCGCCCTCCGTCGTGGTCAGCCAGGCACCGTCCCCGCTCTCGAAGGCGAGGGGCGCGCGCGCATAGGTCGGGAGGATGTGGGACGGAACAGGCAGCGACACGGTTCTGGATCCCTTGCCGCCGCGGCCCGCGAACGGTCCTGTGGGAGGAGCGGACGGCCGGGCCATCACCGCGCCCTCCGCCCCGTCCGGAGCACGGGAGCCAAGGCCCGGGGGAGCGTCCCGACGGGAGTGCCGTTCCACCCGGATCGGTCGAGCGACCTCGGTCGGGCATCGTTGGGTCGCTCCGGCGGGGCGACACTGTCGTTAAATCTCTCTAAAGGCTCGCTCCAACGAGGTCAAATCCGGCGCCGCCCGGCCGCTTCCCCCGCGATTTCGCGCCGAATGCGCTGTTTTCGCAACAGTCGGCTGGGGAAAGTCTTGCAACCTCGTCTTCGACTCTTGCGCGTGATTCGCACGGTCGTGTAGCGTCCGACATGTCGATCATGACCGTCTGCGGCGCTCATGCAAGTGTTGGCGGGCCGCAGCTCAAGACTACGACGGCGGCGTTGTTGCGCGTTTTGCATTTCGAATATCGTCTTTGCGGATGCGATAAAGGAGAGGTCATGTCCTGGACTGAAGAGCGTGTCGGGCGGCTGAGTAGACTCTGGCTCGAGGGGCGCAGCGCCAGCCAGATCGCGGCCGAACTGGGCGGAGGCGTTTCGCGCAACGCCGTGATCGGCAAGGTCCATCGCCTCGGCCTATCGGGCCGCGCCGCAGTGCCGCCGACGTCGACACCGGTCGAGCCGGCCGCCGTGCCGGTCGAACAGGCCGTCGGGGTCACGACCGAACCATCTCAGGCCAGAGCCGAGCCTCCCAGAGCGCGCCCCGAGCCCCAGGCCGACGTGACGCCGGTCGCGCCGGCTCCCGTGTCGGCCGAAGCCGAGCCCGTCGAGGCCGCCCCGGTTGCGATCGCGTTCGACATGCCGGTTCTGCGGTCTGTCAAGGACGTCGTGATCCCCCTGTCGGGCCGCGTCACCATCCTCGAACTCGGCGCCACCATGTGCCGTTGGCCGCTGGGCGACCCGACGAGTGCCGAGTTCCGCTTCTGCGGATGCCGCGCGGCCGGCAGCATGCCGTATTGCTCGGAGCACGCCCGTGTGGCGTTCCAGCCCGTCGCGGATCGCCGGCGCGTCGAGCGCATGGCGCGGATCGCCTGATCGTGCTGCCGGGACGCGCCTTGCGAAGCGCTTGACGGCCCGGCACGCGCTCCCTTATAGACCGGCTTCCGCATATCGCGCCGCAGGCGACCGGGGAATGGCGTTCGGCCGCGCTCTGACCGGACCTCTCGACAGATCCGAAGGAAGACCACTATGGCACGCCGTTGCGAACTGACCGGCAAGGCCGTTCAGACCGGCCACCTCGTCAGCCACTCGAACCGCAAGACCAAGACGCGCTTCCTCCCCAACCTCTGCTCGGTGACGCTGATCTCGGACGCGCTTGGGCGTCGCGTGCGCCTGCGGATCGCGGCGGCCTCGTTGCGCTCGGTCGAGCATCGCGGCGGGCTCGATGCTTTCCTGCTGAAGGCCCATGACGAGGATCTGTCCCAGAGGACCCGCGCTCTCAAGCACGAGATCGCCAAGAAGCAGGCCGTAGCGGCCGAGCCGACGCCTGCCGCGGCCTGACCGGACGAGTCCTTCGTGTCCTGCCCTGCCGTGGTGATACGGCGGGTTTTCGTTCGGAGGCAACTCCCAGGCATCGGCAAGGCCGGTCGTCAGGCTGGGAGGTACGGGCAGCATGACGGTCGCGTCCAGGGAGCCTGGGGCATCGCGCGCCACCCATGACGGGCCGAGGGGCTCCTACCGGGCCGACATCGACGGGCTCCGCGCGGTCGCGGTCGTGGCCGTGGTGCTGTTCCACTATGGCCTTGCCGGATGTCCGGGGGGCTTTGTCGGCGTCGACGTATTCTTCGTGATCTCCGGCTATCTCATCACGGCGATCGCCCGGGCCGATCTGGTCCGAGGCCGGTTCACGCTCGGCCGCTTCTACGAGCGACGCCTCCGCCGCATCTTGCCGACCTTTGCGGCCATGCTGCTGGCCTGTGGGGCGGCGAGCTTCTTCGTCTTCCTGCCCGAGGACATGCGCCTGTTGGGTCGAAGCGTCGGATCGGCGGCCCTGTTCGGGTCGAACATCCTCTTCGACCGCGTGGCGGGGGACTATTTCGACGCCGACAACCTGACGCTCCAGCCGCTGCTCCACACCTGGTCACTGGCCGTCGAGGCACAGTTCTACCTGCTGTATCCGCTGCTCCTCCTGGCGCTGAAGGGTAGGCCGGGCGCCACGGCGGGCGCGATCGCGGGGATCGCGGCCGCGTCGTTCGCGAGCAGCGCCTGGGGTACCGCCCACGCTCCGGCAGCGACCTTCTACCTTCTGCCGTCCCGCGCCTGGGAACTGCTGGCCGGCAGCACCCTGGCGCTCGCGCTACCCGCACGGGACCGCGTTGGCGCCGAAGGCCCGCTGGACATCGACCCCCGTTGGGCCGTCCTTCTGGTGGCCGCAGGTCTCGCCGCCATCGCGGCCCCGGTCTTCGGCTACGGCGCCGCGACACCGTTCCCGGGCGTCGCGGCGCTGCCCCCCTGCCTGGGTGCCGTCCTCGTCATTCTCGGTGGCTCGCGACCCAACAGGCTCTCGGCCTGCCTCGGCGCGGAGCCCCTCGCCTGGCTGGGCCGCATCTCCTACTCGCTGTACCTGTGGCATTGGCCCCTGCTGGTGATGGTCCGGTATGGACGGGGAACCGATCTGCCGCTCGCCACACGGCTCCTCCTGCTGGCCACGACGGTGCTGTTGTCGGCGGCCTCCCACGCCCTGATCGAACGCCCCTTCATCGCCGGGAGGGTGCTGCCGTCCCGCCGATGGCTCCTGGCCGGTGCCGGTGCCGCCACGGCGATCGCACTGGCACTCGGCGTCACTCTGGACCTGACCGGCCGCGGGCTCCTGCCCTTGGCCCGGTTGCCTGCCGATGTGCTCACGCTGGCCGAGGGCCATTACGACCGCATCGAGGGGGAATGCCCGGTGCCGCCGGCACCCGACGCCGCAGCGCCCTACCCCTGCCGCTTCGGCGCCGAGGACGCGGCGCCGAGCGTGGTGCTGTGGGGCAACAGCTACGCCCGCATGTGGGTGCCGGGGCTCGACCGCGAAGCCCGACAGCACGATGCTGCCGGACTGGCGCTGATCTTCAGCAAATGCCCGCCGCTGGTGGGCTTGGCGATCCCGGCCCTGCCCGGCTGCGGACGATTCAACGACGCGGCGCTCGCCTTCGTGGCGGCCCATCCCGAGATCCGCAAGGTCGTGCTCGGGGCCGATTGGTTCGGATACGGTGACGCGGTTCAAGAACTCGGGACCACGCTGGCCGGATTGCAGGCGGTCGGCGTGGACGTCGTCGTGCTTCTCGCGCCGCCGCAGGCCGACTATTCCGTGCCCCGCACGCTCGCCATTGCGGCCCTCCGCCACGAGCCGCCGCCGCCGTCGCCGCGTGAAGCCGCCGCCCGCGAAGCCCAGCGGTCCAGCACCGACATCATCGCGGCGTTGCGCGAGCGTTTCGGCTTCGGCCTGATCGATCCGGCAACCGCCATGTGCGACGGGGTCCGGTGCCCCGTGGTGCGCGACGGCCATCCCCTGTTCTATGATGCCGGCCACGTCACGGTCTTCGCGGCCCGCCACCTCGACGGCCTGTTCGCCGGCGTGTTCGGCCCGTGATCGGACGCAGGCAGGTCTGCCGACGTCCTCGGCTTCGCCCGTCGGCTGCCGGCGCAGCAGGGCGGAGCCCGGCCGGTCGCAACTGACGGGCGCCTCGTCCGAGGCGCGCCTGTTCCGCGAAAATCGTTCCTCAGTCGCTAACCCACCGTTGACGCTGACGTGAGATCGGGTCCGCCCGGTAACCGATGACTCGCGACCCGGCCGGCATGGTGGATCCGGGCGTCCTGCATCGGGACGCGCGGTGGCGCGGTGTCGGTCTCGTGAAGCTGTTCTCTCCCCTCTCGGGGCAAGCCTTGTCCGGGCTGGTCGGATCGAGTTTGGCCGCGGCTGCGCCGACCCTGCGCCGACTCGCGCGGTGGCGCAGGTCCAGTCTGCTGTTGCGCATGGGCATCATGGTGCTGACCGCGGTCGGTCTCGCGGCGGGCGGCCTCGAAGCTGCGATCGCCCTCGTGGCGGCACCCGAGCCCGCCCAGCAAGCCTCGGCGTCGTCTCGGAACTGGACCGAGATCAACCACCCGATCGCGGTCTACGACCTTGCGGGGACGGAGTTCGCCAAGCTGCCCCTCGTATACCGGGCGCGGCGACACCGGCCCGATGGCGCCCGCGAGGACGTGCTGACCTTCGGCAGCCTCGGGGCGGCCAAGCCCTACCTGCTGCTGTCGCTGCTCCGCCGCCATACCGCGGCGGAGCGCGACGGTTCGGCGGGGCTCGCCGACGATCTCGCCGGGCTTGCCGGCGCCCGCCACGCAACATTGTCGCGGATCCAGGCCGCGGCACCCGCCGAGACCCGATTCGGCACCGTCGAGGCCGCCGAACTCCTGCTGTGGGACGCGGGCAGCGCGACGCCCTGCCTCGGCTTCCGCGGGCCGGCGGGCGCAGGCGTGCTGCGCATCGCCGGCTTCGCGTGCGGATCTCCGGGCCGGCCCCTCGGACGTGCCGCCCTGGGCTGCGTGATCGACCGGATCGACCTCCTGTCGGCGAGAGACGACGCCCCGTTGCGCGCCGTCTTCGTCGCGGCGGAACGCCGGGCGGGCCCGGCCTGTGGCGGCGGCACGAGCGGCCAAGCCCTGACGTCGACGGATCTTGCGGGCGCGTCCGGGCTTCTGGTCATGGCGGGCCATCGCGCGACCTCAATCGATCCAGCCAGCGACATGCCCCCGCTTCGGGGAGCCATCTCGGCCGGTTTTCGTCAACGTTAAGATGCGAAACTTCGCAAGGAACGGAAACTTAACCACGATCCTCCAGTTAGGTGGTCACCACAGGGGCGGGGCCGAAGATTCCATGGCATATCGTTTATCGACCTTGGTCACGATCGCGGCGGCCTCCGGCATGCTGACCGTGAGCGTCGCCGCGGCGCAGACCACCAAAAAGGTGCATGCCGCCAAGCCGGCCAGGAACGTCGTGCTCGCCGAGATCTCGGACACCACGGAAGGCCGCCCGCTCACGGTAAAGAAGCGGAGCTTCCTCGATCCCGGCAATGCAGTGCCGGTCGGCTCGGCGACGCCCGAGTATATCTCGGCCAACACGTCCGAGCTCCGCAACGTCTACACCACGTTCGCGCCGGCCTTCTTCGGGGAATCCGAACTGCCGGGCCGCTTCGACCTGCCGCCCAGCAATCCGCGATTCAATCCGTCGGCGGAACCGCGCCTGCCGCTGCCTTTCGACGAGTGATCCGAGCGGCTCGTCTGTAGCGGGGGCACGGGTCTGCCCGTACCCATCCCTGGCGGAGCTGTCTCATATTCGACGGTGATCGGCGTCCTCCATCCGGCGCCTGAGACGCGACCGTGCCGCGTGTATGACTCACGCTTTCATGTTCTCGAGCGCCGCCACCACGGCATCGCCCATGGTGGCGGTCGAGACCGTCGGCTCGCCGGGCCGGGCAATGTCGGCCGTGCGGCCGCCGTCGGCGAGCGCCAGCGCGATCCCACGCTCCAACAGGTCCGCTTCCGCACCGAGGTCGAAGGAATAGCGCAGCGCCATGGCGAACGAGCCGATCATGGCCAGCGGGTTGGCGGTACCGCGGCCGGCGATGTCGGGCGCCGAACCATGCACCGGTTCGTAAAGCGCCTTGCGCCGCCCGGTCACGGGATCGATGTTACCGAGGGAAGCAGAGGGTAGCATGCCCAGCGAACCCGTCAGCATGGCGGCGACATCCGAGAGCATGTCGCCGAACAGGTTGTCGGTCACGATGACATCGAACTGCTTCGGGGCGCGCACAAGCTGCATGCCGAGCGCGTCGGCGAGCTGGTGGTTCAGCGTCACATCGGCGTAATCGCGCGCGTGGAGTGCCGTCACGGTCTCGAACCAGAGCACGCCGCTCTTCATCACGTTGCGCTTCTCGGACGACGTGACGGTGTTGCGGCGTTGCCGCGCGAGTTCGAAGGCAACGCGGGCGATGCGCTCGATCTCGAATGTGTCGTAGATCTGGGTGTCGATGCCGCGCCTCTGCCCGTTGCCGAGGTCGATGATCTCTTTCGGCTCGCCGAAATAGACGCCGCCCGTCAGCTCGCGCACGATCAAGATGTCGAGGCCTTCGACCAGTTCCCGCTTCAGCGACGAGGCGTCGGCCAGCGCTGGGTGGCAGATCGCCGGCCGCAGATTCGCGAAGAGACCGAGGTCCTTGCGCAGCCGCAGCAGGCCGGCTTCGGGCCGGTGCTCGTAGGGAACGGTGTCCCACCGCGGTCCGCCAACGGCGCCGAGCAGGATGGCGTCCGCGGCCCGGGCGCGGTCAATGTCGACCTCGCCGATGGGGGCGCCGTAAGCCTCGTAGGCGGCCCCGCCGACGAGGCCGCGCTCGATCTCGAACTGCGCCACGCCCGCGTCCCCGAACCAGGCGATGACCTTCTCGAGCTCGGCCGTCACCTCGGGCCCGATGCCGTCTCCCGGAAGAAGCAGAAGCTTATGGGCCGGCATGGGTCCTCGCGCGCGTCAGTGTCGGGCGGAGTGCTAGCCCGCGGGAACCGGGCTTGCAAGGCGGGCCGCCCCCCGCCAGGTTTGCCTCCCGCCCCGCTCTTTGGCACAAGGGCGCCATGCTGGCCCTGCGCTCCGCCCTGTTCAACCTGCTGTTCTACCTGGTGCTGATCGGCCTGATGCTCATCGGGCTGCCCACGCTGGCGTTCGGGCGTCACGCCGTGCTGCGGATGGCCAACATCTGGGGCCGGACGTCGCTGGTGCTGCTGCGCGCGGTCTGCGGCACGCACGTGGAGTTCCGGGGGCTCGCCAACATCCCGCCTCAGGCCTGCATCGTGGCGTCGAAACACCAGTCCTTCATCGAGATCATCGCTCTGTCGGGCCTGTTCCCGGATTTCACCTTCGTGTTCAAGCGCGAGTTGACCCGCATCCCGCTGTTCGGATGGTACCTGGCGATGAGCCGCCAGATCGCGGTCGACCGCAGCCAGGGACGCTCCGCCCTGACCGAGGTCAGCCGAAGGGCCAAGGTCGTCCTGGCCGAGGGCCGGCAGTTCCTCATCTTCCCGGAAGGTACGCGGCGGCCGCCCGGGGCGCCCGCGGATTACAAGTTCGGCGCGGCCTTCATCTACGCCGAGACCGGCGCCACCTGCCTGCCGGTGGCGTTGAACTCGGGCCTGTTCTGGCCGCGCCGGTCCTTCATCCGTCGTCCCGGCACGATCGTGATCGAATTCTTGACGCCGATCCCACCCGGACTCGACCGAACGATCTTCCATGCCCTGCTGCGTGACCGCATCGAGGCGGCGAGCGACGCCCTCTCGGCCGAGGCCTTCGAAGCTGACCCGGAGCTTGCGTCCCATGTGCCGGGCTTGGCCGCTCCGGTCGGCTGACGTCATTTCGCGCGGGAAAACGCGGCTCCACGCATTGACCGCGACGGAGACGAAGTTCTATGTTTGTTCTCATCCGGACCAGGACGAGAACGCCCGTGACACCGTCAGCCCTCAGCGCCTTCTCCCATCCCGCCGCCGTCACCCCGCGCATGTCCCATGTCCCGGGTGGCAGACCGACCTCGGGCGACGCGCCGCTCGCCGGCCTCGCGGGCAGCGCCTTGTCGGGTAGGTTCCGGCATTGGCGCGGTGCCAGCGGACGTCGATATCTTTTCTCGGTTTTCCCGCTCGATCCGACCGGATCCGCGGACGACCTGCCCCGCTTCGAGGACGCGGTCGTTCTGGCGGTCTCGCGGCACGACGACGGCGCGCGCCATATCCTGGCGGCCGACGAGACCGGGGTCTTGCCGGACCTGTTCTTCGCCAGCGCCGGGTTCCGGCATGCCGTGGCGGGCGGCGCCAACGAGATCCACGTCCACCTCCTGACCGAACGCGCTCCCGAACGCGCCGCCATGATCCGCGACCTCGACGCAGGCTGACCTGAACGCCGCAAGGGCTCGGCAGCAACGGGTTTCAGGAACAAACGACGCCAAGGCTCGTTGACCTCTGCCCTCCATAAGCGGACACAGCCATGACTCCTCGTCTGCTTCTCGCGGTCGCCTCAGCCTCGGCGGTCGCCATTTCGGCCTGCGCGCCAGCGGCCCTGGCGGCTCCTCCCGCCTTGACCGAGAAGGCGGTCCAGGACGCATCGTTCTCGCCTCTGCCCGATCGATCCAGCGCGAGCGCCGAGCCCGAGGTGGTGAAGGCCGAGGTGTTGCTCGACCGGGCGCATTTCTCGCCGGGCGTCATCGACGGGATCGATGGCGACAACTTCCGCAAGGCGGTCATGGCCTATCAGAAGCAGATGGGCCTTCCCGCTTCGGGCAGGCTCGACCAGGCCACGTGGGACAGGTTGACGGCCGGCGCGCCCGCGCCCCTGACGAGGGCCGAGGTGACGGCCGCCGATGCCAAGGGTCCGTTCACCAGGCGAATCCCGCTCGATTTCGAGGCGCAGTCGCGGCTGAAGCACATGGGCTTTCTTGACATCCGCGAGGCGCTTGCCGAGCGCTTCCACATGAGCCAGCCCTTGATCATGGCGCTGAACCCGGGCCGCACGTTCGCGGCCGGGCAGCAGATCGTGGTGGCCAACGTCGAGCGCGGCAAGCCGACCGACAGGGCCGCGCGGGTGGTGGTCGACAAGATCGGCCACGACGTCGAGGCGCTCGCGGCCGACGGGCGGCTCCTCGCCTATTATCCGGCCTCGATCGGCAGCACCGACAAGCCGGCACCGACCGGGGACTTCGCGATCCGTCGCATCGCCCACAACCCGGACTACACGTATTTCCCGCGATTCCACTTCAAGGGCGTCGGGTCCAAGGAGGCGTTCACGATCGCACCGGGCCCCAACAACCCCGTCGGGCTCGTGTGGATGGACCTGAGCTACGACGGCTACGGCATCCACGGCACGCCCAGCCCGGAAGCGGTCGGGAAGACGCAGTCGCACGGCTGCATCCGGCTCACCAACTGGG
>JAABUT010004412.1_pt1 | contig 11204 bp, 19 predicted proteins | sample 5559281 | NCBI WGS metagenome assembly JAABUT01 (sample SAMN10711880, study PRJNA513359) | rock metagenome | isolation source: Antarctica rocks | place: Antarctica: Victoria Land, Ricker Hills nord | collected 2016-01-04
CCTGCATTGGGCTCGTCGAGGTCTGCGACGATGGCTAGCTAGTGCGTCCTCAACGGACGCAGCGGGATCCGCTTGGGGTGATCGTGGGTAAGGCTGCCGGGGCATCCACTGATCCCCGGTCGCCGTTGCGCAATCGGGACGCCCGGCCAACGACGAGAAACTACCGAATCTGCTGGCGTGCGGAGGCCGGATCAGTCGGAGATCGTCGTCAGGAGATCGTCGAACGTCCGGTCGAGCCCACCAACGCCGATGGACAGGTGGCCCTCGGCCTGCTGCAGTCGCGGCGTCGCGTCGGGGACGTGCGCGGCGAGCCATTGCCCTTGGGCGAACGGCACCATCAGGTCCTCGCTGCCTTGCCACACGAAAGGCAGGCACGGCGATCTCGGCCAGGCTGAAGCCCCACGGCGCGACGAAGGCGAGGTCGTCGTCGACCCAACCGTCCACGCCGCCCGCCGCCGCAGCTGTAGGAACCCGTGCAAGCTGTCAGTGCCGACGGCCCTGCGCCTTGCGCTTCGGCGCGGAGATGCTGCGGCTCGCGTCTCACCAACTGTCGCAATCCTCGGGCTTGCCTCCCTGTGGTTAGAGCGACGTTAAAGGATGGAGGCCTAGTTCGGAACGAGCGTGGTTGACGATCTCTAGAACAAAGCCACCCTTGGCGGTCGTGTAGTCGCTACCCCAGCTGCCATGGGCGACCAGGGTCCTCTTGAGGTCCGCGTAGCGGTCTCTGTCCTGGTGCTCTCGCAACCAGCGGGCGAACAGGCGGACGTGAGCCGCCGGCCACTGCTCAGCTGTGAAGAGGTGCCCAATCGCAGTGCGCACTGTGCCGTCGAGCAGAAACGTCGCCTCATGATCGCCGATTGGAACGGTCGCGGTCCAGCCCGACCCGGCGAAGGCGAGTTGTGGTCCCGTCGTTGACTCGCCGGTAGGGATGCCCAGGGCGACGTCGATCACTGGTTTAGCGATGAGGCCCGGTACCGATGTCGATCCCACGTGCTCATCACGCCAGCTTGGCCCGAGGGCGTCTCGCAGGCCGGTCGCGATGACCCTGTAGCTCTCGGCCCATCCTGGGTCGTAGGGCACGAGTCGGTCGGCCGGATATCTGTCCTCCCACGTCACGTACCCGACGCTAGCCGAGGCCGCCGACATGGAGATGCGTCAAAAGCCGATGGCCGTAGCAGCCAGCCTATGCCACTGAGCTTCGTCGTTCACGTCAACACCGGCCCTTCCAGATGCCGGACGTTCGTTGGTCGTCGCCATCCTGAATAGCAAGGCACGCGCCACGGATGGCGCGTCGTCCCCGGGCGGCCCTGTCCGCCACCGCCCACCAATCCACCCGGTTGTCAGGTCAGTTCGGGCGGGGGAGTGAGCCACCGCACGGTGAACGCCCAACCTGCCGTGCATTCTCAACAGCCGAATGAGATGCGGCCACGGTGAGCGGCGCGATGCCAATCGCCGGATTGCGCCTCGGGTGTGCGCCTGCGGAACCTGAAGCACGTCACGGGCATTCTTCGCAAGCGGATCGCCGTGGGAGGCTACGGGGATCCCCTCTCATAGGCCATGAGCGGGGATCCCCAATGGCCGAACGGCCAGCGGACACCTCCGGGACATTTCACTTCAAACAGCAGCCCGGACGCGATCGCCGTTTGGCGATCGGCTACCGGACGTTGCGGTCTGAGACGTCAGCCAGAGATTCCCCATCGTTCTCGATGATGACCCTGCCTTGATCGTTGAGCGCGGCGCGCAACAGTTGGGGTAGCCGCGGGTCGGCCAGGCGCAGACCCGATAGCTCATCCTCGGTCATCCACGCCAGGGCATCGTGCTCCAGCGGGGCCCGGTTTGAGGGATCGCCAGCCCACCGGTCGACCAGCCAGATGTCCATACGGAAGTCGACGCCCTGGACGCGGGCGAAGTGCTCACCGGCTACCTCGGCGGTGATGCCGAGCTCCTCGTCGAGTTCTCGCGCCAGCGCATCGCGCGGTGACTCGCCGTCCAGCACGTGCCCTCCGGGTAGGTCCCAGGTGTCGGGGTACCACCGGCGCTGTGGCGAGCGGTGGACCATCAGCGCGCGACCACGTCGGCGCAGCAGCCCCGCCACCACGACGTGCTGGTTGGGCGGTGGTTCGTCCACGGAGTCCACGGCATCAGCCTTTCAGGCGGACACCAGGAGCGACGGCGGTGGGTGCCCGTCGCGGTCGTCCTGACTCCACGCTGGCTCATCGCCCGTCTCCGCTAGCCGAACGGTCTGCGGAGCACGAAGCCGGTGGTCAGGCGCAGTCGGGCACCGTGTGGCAGTTGATGATCTGCTACCGGCCGTGATCTGGCCTTCCCGGCTGCTGCCCGGAAGCGGGATGATCGCGTCGTGCGTGTAACGACGGTGGGCAGCGGGGATGCATTCGGCTCCGGTGGCCGGTTCCAGACCTGTATCGCCCTCGCCGCCCACTCGGCGGTCGCGCCCAGCGTGCTGCTGGACTTTAGAGCGACCAGCTGACCGCGCTGGGCCAGCAGCAGATCGACCCCAACCAGATCGAGGCGGTGCTGGTCACTCACCTGCACGGCGACCAGTTCGGCGGCCTGCCGTTCCTGGTGCTCGATGGGCAGTTTCGCCGCCGTACCCACGACCTCACCGTCTTTGGCCCACCCGGCACCCGTATCCGGCTCGAGCAGGCCATGGAGATCCTGTTTCCCGGGTCGAGTAGCGTGCAGCGGCGCTTCGCTGTCCATGTCGTCGAACACGCCGGCCGTCGCACGCTCGAACTGTGCCCGACCGAACTGGGCCAGCTGCGCGTTACTGCCTACGAGGTGTCTCACGCTTCGGGCGCCCCGGCGTACGCACTGCGCGTCGACGCGCCGCATGCCTCGGTGGCCTACTCCGGGGACACCGAGTGGACCGACGTGCTGATCGAGGCCGCCGACAACGTCGACTTGTTTCTTTGCGAGGGTTACAGCCTCGCGCCGGTCAGCTGGCATCTCGACCTCGAACCCTCACCCGCCACCGCGTACTTACCCACCTGTCCGCCTCAGCGCTGGCCAGCGACCTGAGCCCTTGGCAGGTCGCCGATGACGGCTGGAGCCTCGACCTTTGACCCGCGCGTCTCATGCGCAGCGCACGCGGATCGACGAGTGAGATGCTGGTGGGAGGTTGGTCTGCTGGTCGGTCCAGGTCCTGCCAAGATGGAGCACGTGCCGACACCGACGTTCGATGAGCTGCTGGCTGAGGGGGCCGCGGTGGACGTGTCGACCTGGGGTGGGGGGTTCCTGCCGGGCCGGTACCTCGAGGAGCTGGCGCCGTGGGAGTTCACCCACATCGTCGGCCCATACCTGGCGGATGCGGACACGATGCTGGACATGGGCACCGGCGACGGTAGCAAGCTGCTCACCCTTCGCCCGCTACCCCGGCACACGGTCGCCTACGAGGAGTGGGCGCCGACTGTCCCGGCCGCGCTGCGGACTCTGCGACCTGCCGGTGTGCCCGTGGTGCGATGTCTGGGGTCGGTCGATAACACCGACCGTGCGGGAACGGGCCGCCCGGTCTTGCCGTTTTGCGACAGTGCCTTCGACGTGGTGACGAACCGCCACGAGTGCTTTTCCCCTGCCGACCTCTACCGCGTCCTGCGACCCGGCGGCGTCTTCGTCACCCAGCAGGTCGGGGGAGGTGACGCGGACGAACTACGGGACGTGTTGGACGTCGACGCGCCGGCGCTGGCGCGCTGGGACCTTGCCGAGGCACGGCGCCAGGTCGAAGGCGCCGGTCTAGCTGTGCTGGGCAGTGGCGAGGCGTCCCTCGAGGCGCGCTGCACCGACGTCGGCGCACTGGTAGCCTACCTGCGATCGGTTCCTTGGTACCTGCCTGACTTCACCGTGGCCCGCTGCCGCGAGCAGCTGTATGCCCTGCACGAGCAAGGCGAGATCCGTTGGCGCACCGGCCGGTTCTGGCTCGCCGCTCGGCGACCATCCGCCGAGTGACCCAACGGCTGTCGATCTCCCACCTCGAGCCAGTCCCGTCGCGCGATCCCGTACTGGCACGCTTCGCGTGCCGATCGGTCAGGCCGGCCGCGTCAAGCCGTCGTGGCTCTTGCCGCGTAGCGCTTGCGGGCCGCCTCGCCGGAGGTGCCGAGCATGCCGCCGATCGCGGACCAGGACACGCCTGCCTGCCGGGCTGCGGTGACGGCTTCGGCGATGCGTCGTTCGGTGGCGGCGCGTTCAGTGACCGCATCACGCAGCGCGCGTAGCGGCGCGGCGTCGCGGACGTCAGCCGGCTCGTGGTCGGCGAAGCTGCGCTCGAGCTCGTCGGCATGCTCGAGGATCTCCTGCAGGCTGCGGGGCATGGTCATCACCTCAAGTACTTTCTGCGGGCGGTCATCGCATGCACGATGACTGGTCCCTGGTCGGTGTCGATGAACCCGAGTTCGATCACGTGGGCGGAGCGGGTGGGGCCGATGATCATCACGAATCCTTCGTCGAGGTCCTCGTAGCTGATCGGGTGGTTAAACGCGTGGAGGATGTCGTCGTCGGCGAGGCCGTGTTTGCGGGCGCTGGCGGTGATCAGCGGCTCCACGTCTCCAACATACGTTGCCGCCACCGCTCATGCAACTTAGGTTGCGAAGAACGGTAGAACGCCGTCGCCGGTGGCCGAGAACCACCTCTCGGGCCGGCCTTCACTTGGAGGTGCGCCATGAGCGCGCTGCTTGTCGGGTACGCCCGCTGTTCCACCGACCAACAAGACCTCACTGCTCAACGCGACGCTCTGCTCGGCCTCGGGGTCCAGATCGAACGGATCTACGTCGACCACGGCCTCACCGGCACCAACCGTGAGCGTCCCGGACTCCGCGAAGCATTCGCTGCCTGCCGAGCCGCGGACACCCTGGTGGTGACCAAGCTCGACCGGCTGGCTAGGTCACTGCCCGACGCCCGTGCGATCGCCGACGAGCTCACCGCCCGACAGATCAGCCTCTCGCTGGCGGCTCGGTCTACGACCCCACCGACGCCGTCGGCCGGCTGCTGTTCAACGTCCTCGCGATGGTCGCTGAGTTCGAGTCCGACCTCATCAGGCTTCGCACCCGCGAGGGCATGAAGGTCGCCAAGGCCAAGGGCCGGCTGCGCGGCAAGCAGCCCAAGCTCAACCGGAAGCAAGAAGCCCACCCGGTCTCCCTGGTGCACAGCGGCGAGTACAGCACCGCCGAAGTGGCCGAGCTCTTCGGGGTGGGCCGCTCCACCGTCTACCGAGCCATCGAACGCCAACGGATCGCGGCCAAAGCTGGCCTCGCGGAGGCGTCACCAAGGCGCTAACCACTCACGGCGCCGACTGTCCCGTATCCGACACCCCAGTGGGACGCCGGCGCCCTGATGCTTCGAGTTGGCTGGAGCGCCCTATCGGGGTTCCCATGCGGGCGACCGCGGGAGCGCCCAGTGATGGGGCGTCCTACGAGTCGAGCATGATCATCAGGCAAGCGCCCGCCTCCGAAAGCTCGATGGCGTGCCGGGAGCGTCGTCAAACTGACACGAAAGTGGGGCGTCGGGCCAGCTCGGTAACCAGCGTCGCCTCGGCTGGGAGCCGATGTGCGAAGGTGGCCGAATGTCTGGGATCACTGATCAGCTTGGCGACTGGCTTCGCGCCCTCTACGACACTGCATCCTTCGGCGGCGACCCGTCGGCCCTGGACCAGGGCGCGACCGAGATCAAGGCGGCGGAAGCGCAACTGGCTCTGGCTCGCGGCCGCTTCCTGCACGCACGGTTCTTCGTTGACCACGAGGACCGACCCGGACAGCTCGACCAGCTCACTACGGCGGCCGAGCTGTTCCACGAGCTCGGAGACGTGCGAGGCGAGGCTGAGGCGACGTTCTGGTCCGCGATCTACCACCAGGTCATCCACGGCGACGAAACGACGGCTGTCCCGCTGCTGGAACGTGCTCACACCTTGGCCGGCGCTGCAGACGATCCGCTGGTGATGTCATACGTCCTGCGTCACCTGGGCTTCGTCGACCTCAACGCCAAGCGGACCGATCGTGCCCGCGAGAAGTTCGAGGAGTCGGTGCGCCTGCGGCGCCAGATCGGCTTCCTACCAGGCGTTGCCGCAGGGCTGGTGGCTCTGGCCGAGCTGGCGGCCACGGCGGTGGACCGCCCGGCAGCGCAGCGCTACCTAGATGAGGCCACCACGATCTGTCTCGCGACAGACTCGAAGGGTGCCATGCGCTGGATCTCCCAAGTGCGCGAGGAGTACGGCCTCACGTGAGGCGCCCAGCGTCCCCCATGCCCATCGCTTTGCGGTGACAGGAACAGGTGGCTCGCGGCCTACAGTTTGAGCCATGCCTATTGATCATGTCCGGGGCGCAGATGTCGTTGACGAGTGAGGACCGACTCGCAATCTCCGAAGTCATCGCGCTGACACGGCCACCTCTTCGATCAAGGCGAGCTCGAACGGATCGACGCGCTGTTCACCGCCGACGTCGTCTACGACACCAGCGACTTCGGTCAAGAGCCGATGCACGGGATCGACGCGATCCGATCAGCCGCCCTCGCTCTCGGCGATCGCAACCCAGTTGCACACCACGTCACCAACATCGTGATCACGCCACTCGACGACGACACTGCCTCAGCCCGGTCCAAGGGCTCTTGGTGTGACCAGCGACGGGAAGTGCGGCAGCGTCACCTACATTGACACACTCACGCGCGCCCCGGCCGGATGGCGCATCAGCCACAGACGGCTCCAGGCTCGCCAACCGCTGAACGGCGTCGGGGCAAAATCTGAATCGCCCCACTAGCTAGCCGATCCTCGATCGGCCCTGCTGCCGGGTGTCGGCTCAGGTGGCGTTCTGGCGTCCGAGTAGTGCCAGGGTTGCGAGCCATGGGTCGTCCTGGTTGGTGGTGACCGCTGGGGCGAAGGCGGCCCCGGGGCTGGTTCGGGAGGAACCTGCCGGAACGCGTTTCGCGCCGGTGGCGACGATGGCGATCAGTTCGTCATCGGGTCGGTAGGGGTTGCCGAGGCTGCTCTCGATGTCCCAGGTGTGGATCACGGTGTCAAGCAGATGCATGCCTAGTGCGGTGGCGACCGGGATGGTGGGGTCCGGGTTGATCTCGATTAACCGCACCTTGGCCTCGAGGTGGGCGTGGGCGAACGCGGCCAGCACCTGGTCTGCGGACCGGTGCCATTCCGAGGTCAGGGCGCTGACCGTGACCGGTAGGTGGGTGTAGGCCGAGTGGGGCGCGTCGCCGGCGGTGATCGCGGTCGCGAACCCGTCGTTCTGCCCGATCATGTGGGTCAGCAGCGCCTGCAGGTCCCAGCCGGCGCACGGCGTCGACCGCGCCAGGTCGCCGGACTGGATGTGCGCGACGATCTCGCCGGCTTGCGAAAGTGCTTGGCGGTGCTGCGGCCTGAGGTCGCCAACAGTTTGCATACGCCTATCGTCTACACATGTTGATGGTCTGTCAACGTCTACAGTATTGATCATGGTCCGCGAACGACCCGATCTGGGTGTCATTCTGCACCGGCTCACCTCGGCCGTTGCGCAGCGGGAGTTGCCGCTGCTGCGCGCCCACCAGATCGAGATGTGGGACTACGTCGTCCTCGGCGGCCTGGAGCACGACGCTGCTCCCACCCAAGCCCAGCTCGCGGCCGCGGTAGGCCGGGACAAGACCAGACTGATCGCCATTCTCGACCGCCTGGAAGCGAGAGGGCTGCTGCACCGCACACCGGACCCCGACGATCGCCGCAACCGCATCGTCACCCTCACCAACGCCGGTAGAACCCTGCTCGCCGCCTGCCGCCGCGACATCCGCGCCATGGAAGCCGACCTGCTCAGCACCCTCAGCGCACCGGACCGGGCCGCGTTCGTGCGGGCGCTATCACGGCTCGCCGAGTCGAACCGCGACGACCCTGGCGTGCGTCAGTAGCCAGCCAGGCGGAGCTACACGGTGAGCATCAGCGCGTTCGTTGCTGCTCGGACAGCGCGGCGACGGTCTGGTGAATGCGTGATGTTCGGGTGGGAGCCCTCTTTGCTTCCTCGATCCAGCGGACCCATTCCTTGCGATGAGTGAAGGACAGGGACTCGAAGAACTTCCGTGCTGCCGGCTCGTCTGTCAGGGCAGCGTCGAGGTCGGGGGGCAGCGTCACGACGCGTGGTGTGGTGTCGACCTGGATTTCGACGTCGACTTGCTCGCCTGCGGTGACTCCGGCCGCTACGCGGTTCTCGGCGTTGAGCGGCACCAGGAAACGTCCGCCCATCGAGGCGACGGTCGTTCGATAGCTGTGGCCGGCGATGGTGACCAGAACAGCGGGTCGTTTGCTCCACCCGAGCGCGGCCACCACGTCGGCGGGGATCTCTATACCGGTCGCCGTCTTACCACCCAGTTCAACGGTGGAGCGAAAGCTCATCCTGTTGGGCATGCTGCCCCCGGTTGGTCGGGTGTACCGAACACGGCGCCGGCGCGTTGATGGATCTCATCGGGTGAGAGGTCTTCAATCCGGCTGGCCAGTGACCATTCGTGCCCGAAAGGATCGCGTAGGCGGCCGTAGCGGTCACCCCAGAATTGGTCGGCCAGCTCGATCACGACCTCGGCCCCGGCGGCCAGGGCCCGAGCGAACAGCGCGTCGACGTCCTCGACGTAGAGGTGCAGCGTCACCGCGGACCCACCGTGAGCCAGTGGAGAGAGCTGGCCGTGTTCGGGGAACTCCTCGTTGACGAAGAACCGCGAGTCGCCGAGCAACAGCTCGCTGTGCACGATCGAGTCACCGTCCGGTGCCAGGTTGCGGTAGAGCTCCTCAGCCCCGAACGCTTCCTGGTAGAAGGTCACCGCTCGCGCTGCCTCTCGCACGATCAGATGCGGGGTGATGGTGTGGAAGTCCTCGGGGACGGGTGTCACCGTGCTCATCGAGCTACTCCTGTCGAGGTCTCTGTTGTGGGCGGGTGGACGATGCCTTGTTGGACAGCCACTGCGACAAGGGCGGCGAGCCGTTGCGCTTCACCCTGCAGGGTCTCGCGACCGAACGCGGTCAGCTGATACTTCCGCCGCCGCTCGTCACCGCTCGTTTTGTTACCTGGCGAGTCCTCGATCAACGACTCCACACGCATGCGCTGCAGCGACCGGTACAACGTGCCCGGCCCCAAGTGCATCGCGCCGCCGCTCAACAACTCCACGTCGTGCATCAGCGCGTAGCCGTGACGCGGGCCACCAGCCAGCGCGAGAGCGATATGGAACATCGCAGGTGTCATCGACCATCCCAAGAGTCACTATATCCACACTGACTATAACCACCGTGGACCGCGGTGCGCAAGCGAGCAAATGTGGCTCTACTGACACATCCGTGGGTAGTGTGAGCGTGCGGTGACGGCGACACGCCGCTTCCTGTCTACGTTCTGACCTTCTCGAGGGTTCGGAACCGTGGGACGGAGAAAGGCGTGTCGAGGGTCAGGGTATGGCGTGCGTTGTGGGGGTCGAGCGGGCGGTCGTCGAGCGGGTCGAGTTCGATCAGGGTGAGGACGTCCTGGTGGTGGGGGTGCGTCCCCCGCCGTCCGCACCGGTTCCGCCGACATCAACGGCACGCCATGACAGCCGCGCAACCCGCGTCCGTGGAACAGGACAACGACAGAATCCGTCCCGCAGACGAATGCCCTGCGGTCCCGTGATCGCGCTTCTCGCCGCCGCCCTGATCGTCCCGTTGCCCGATGGCGGTCAATTCGGTGGCGTCCGGCTGATCGCATCGGTCGAGCGGGCAGGATGGCGATATGGAGATTGATCAGCCCGTGGTTGTTTCCGTCAGCCGCGATGGCGAGCACCGCTTCAGCAAGGTCGTCACTGACGAGATCACGCTGCTGTCCGGTCTCGGCGTTCAAGGCGACGCCCACGCCGGGACCATGGTGCAGCATCGCTCCCGCGTCGCGGCCGACCCGACCCAGTCGAACCTGCGCCAGGTGCACCTCATCCACGCAGAGCTGCACACCGAGCTACGCGAGCAGGGCTTCGACATCGCACCCGGCCAGCTCGGGGAGAACATCACCACCACCGGGGTGAGTCTGCTCGCTCTACCGCGCGGGACGCTCCTGCAGATCGGGGCGGATGCGGTCGTCGAGGTGACCGGCCTGCGCAATCCGTGCGCACAGATCAACGACTTCCAGCCACGCCTACTCAAGGCTGTCCTCGTTCAGGGCACTGACGGCGCGTTGGTCCGGAAGACGGGCATCATGGGTGTCGTCGTCCGAGGCGGCGCCGTCAAGCCGGGCGACACCATCCGGGTGTGCCTGCCTGCAGGCCTGCACCACGCTCTTGAGCGGGTGTGACCCCGCCCGCTGGCGGATCCCTTACCGGGTCACCGGGCGAGGATGTTGCGGCCCGTCGGATGGTGCCGCACCCGCTCCGGTGGATCTGGGTGCGACACATGTGGATGACGGCGGCTCAGGACCATCGAGATGGTGCGGAGCGAGCGTCACCCCCGTGGATCGTCGGTCGCCGCGGGCGATGTGTCCCGGAATCGGTTGCCATGCTCGTAGCGCATCTGAGTTAGCAAAAGCGAACACGCGCCGACGAGCCCCAGAGCGTAGCGCTTGTGATCCGGGCGGTCCTGGATGCGGTGGGCGTCCACGTTCCGCAGAGCCTGCGCGATACCCTGGGCGAAGAGTTGCCACCCCTGCGTCTCGCCCTCGGTCTGGCCCATCTGGAACTGCCCCGACTTTCCGAAGGTGGCGACCGCCAAGTCCTTGCCCACCTCGCCCACTGGGCGGCCGGCTCACTTCCTGATCCGGTCCTCTGTGAAGATCACCGCCTGGCTCGCGACCTTGCCCCACGCCTCGGCTTGGACCTCGGGCGCGATGTGCTCCCACAGCTCGGCATCAACGCCGGATTCGTCAACCACGGGCACCTCGTCCCCTCCCTGTCAGGCTGTAGTGAGACACCCCGGAGCCCCCGGGTCCACTGTGGAGGGTGGTGACAGGAGACAGTTCATGAGTAGCAGCAGTCCAGTCCTTCCCGGTGCCGGTGATGACCCGGTGGCCGGCGGTCCAGTGGAGCAGATCGATCCGGCGCCTCGTCCGTTCCGGCGCTCGTTCAGCGCGGCCTACCGGGCCAAGGTGGTCGCCGAGTATGAGGCTTGAGTGTGCCAGCCTGAAGTGGCCCCACTTGGAGCGGTAGTGATGGCTTGATTTGGCCCCACCCTCGAGGTTCCAGCCTCTACGTTCCGTTTCGTCAGCCATGGCGAGCAGGAAGGTGTGGGGCGT
>JAABUT010004413.1_pt1 | contig 11204 bp, 11 predicted proteins | sample 5559281 | NCBI WGS metagenome assembly JAABUT01 (sample SAMN10711880, study PRJNA513359) | rock metagenome | isolation source: Antarctica rocks | place: Antarctica: Victoria Land, Ricker Hills nord | collected 2016-01-04
CGCGGCTGGGCGATTGCGCAGGCCGTGCTCGCCTCCCTTTGGTCCTTCGAGGATCATGGTCGTATCTCGCCGCACTGGATCGCGATTGCCGAATGGCTGGCCGCGATCAAGGCGTAGGTGGCGCATGGATCGTCTATTTGATGAGTTTGAGGCGGCGCAGGTCATCCTCGGACCAGCCGATGCTTTCCAGCAATCCCTTCAGAAACTTGTCGCCGTAGGTTTTCCCCGGATGGTAATGGATCACCACGCGCTTGCGTGGCGATTCGCCCTTGGTGTATGCGCGTGTGCCACTGGTCTTCCCGCCGGAATCCTTCACCCAACCATCCCGCTCAAGGGCGCGGATCAGTTCATCGACGGTGATATTCCTTAGTTGACGCCAGACATCTGCGGAGTAGGCCATGACACCCTGATATCACGGAGGGACGCGCCAGCGGGAACTTCTGGCAACGGGGCATGGTCTATCGACAAGTCAGGCCCGATGGGGAGTGGGTCGTGATGCCTGGCGAGTGACGCGAGGTATACGTCAACGGCCTCGCGCACATAGTCGAGGGCTTCCGCTTCCGTATCGCCGTAGACATGGAGACCCGCCAGCGCGGGAGCATAAGCGTAGTAGCCTTCGCCATCCGGTTCAACAACGATGCTGACCTTCAAGAGAAGGCTCGGCATCGCTTCTTGTGTTCGCCGTCTGAACAATTTACGGAACATCGACCACTACTCCTCACCGCACGTTTCCGTCTTCACTATACCATGAAAAGAGAGTGGTATCGGGAACAATAGTTGGCGGTATCAGAGACTCTCCGCGAATGCTTCAGAAGCGGCATCGATGGTTTGATGAATCTCTGCATCGGTGTGCGCGAGAGAGATAAAGGCCGCCTCGTACTGCGACGGAGCGAGGTAGACGCCGCGTTTCAGCATCCCGTGGAAGAAGCGACCGAACATCGCCGTGTCGCTCGTCTTCGCGGTGGCATAGTCGCGGACGCGCTCGCGCGTGAAAAAGCCGCAGAACATCGTGCCGACGCGCGCGCTGCAGTACGGGACGCCCGCCGATGCCGCAGCCCGCGCGAGGCCGTCCGCGAGCGTCGTGGTGCGCCGCTCCAGTTCGTTCCAGACGCCAGGCTGCTGGAGGGCGGTGAGCGTCGCGATACCCGCCGCCATCGCGAGCGGGTTGCCACTGAGGGTGCCCGCCTGGTAGACCGGGCCACTCGGCGCCATCATCCGCATCAGGTCAGCCCGCCCGCCGTATGCCCCGACGGGCAACCCGCCACCGATCACCTTGCCGAGCGCGCTGAGGTCCGGCGTCACGCCGTACAACGCCTGCGCGCCGCCGGGATGGACGCGGAAGCCCGTCATCACCTCATCGAAGACGAGCAGCGTGCCTGATTCGTTGCACGCCGCTCGCAGCCCCGCGAGGAAGCCCGGTTCCGGCGGCACGACGCCCATGTTCCCCGCAACTGGCTCCACGATCACGGCGGCAATCGCACCCGGATGCGCCGCGAGCAGCGCCTGCACTGCCGCAAGATCGTTGAAGGGCGCGGTGAGCGTGTCGGCGGCGGTCGCCGGGGTGACGCCGGGGGAATCGGGCAGGCCGAGCGTTGCGACGCCCGATCCGGCGCGGCTCAGGAGGAAGTCTGCGTGACCGTGGTAGCAACCATCGAATTTGACGATCTTGCTCCGACCCGTCGCGGCCCGCGCGAGGCGCAGGACGCTCATCGTCGCCTCCGTGCCGGAGTTGACGAAGCGGATCATCTCGATCGCGGGCATCGCCGCGATGACCATTTCGGCCAGTTGCGTCTCCATCGCGGTCGGCGCGCCGTAACTCGTGCCGCGCGCCGCCTGCCGCACAATCGCGCCGACGACATCCGGGTGCGCGTGCCCGAGGATCAGCGGGCCGTACGAGAGGACGTAGTCGATGTACCGCTGACCGTCCGCATCGTACAGATACGGCCCCGCGCCCCGGTCGATGAAGCGTGGGTGCCCGCCGACCGCGCGGAATGCTCGCACCGGCGAGTTAACGCCACCGGGGATCACCCGTTGCGCCTTGGCGAAGAGTTCATCGGAACGGGTCTGTGTGGCCGTGCTCATCTGTGGGTCTCCCTATTGACTGGTGGCGGGCTGATGAAGATTGACACCTTGATCGGGTACTACGTTCACAGGCTGGAAAACCTATGCTACTGGTAGCGCGGGCTTTCCAGCCTGCGTCCCCGGATTACCGGGTTGCGTTGTCAAGGTTCATTAGCCCGCCGCCACCGCTCAGTAAATCACTTGAGGTCACGCCGAAGAGATCGCCCGCCATACCGGCGTATTCGATGTGCTCCGGCGACACCGCCATCTCCTTGAGGCGCACCATCGGGTGGTGCAGCAGTTTGTTGACGATCGCCTTGGTGAGGGCATCGACGCGCGCCGCGTCGGTGTCGCCCGCGCCATCGCGCTGAAGATAGCGATGCAGTTCCGCCGTGCGGATGCGCTCCGCCTCGCCCCGGATCGCGGCGATGATCGGCGTGACGGCCCGCGCCGCGTACCACCGGTCGAAGTCGGCCTTCCCTTCGTCGAGAATCGCCGCCGCGCGCGGGATTCCCGCCGCGCGCTTGGCGTGATCGTCGTCGATCAGCCCCGCGAGGTCGTCCACGGTCGAGACGCGGACATTCGGGAGCGCGGCGACGCCCGGCTCAATGTCGCGCGGGACGGCGAGGTCCATGCAGAAGAGCGGGCGGTCGGGCCGCCGACGCATCGCCGCCGCGACATCCCCCGCCGTGACGACCGCGTCCGGCGCGGCGGTCGCGGTGATGACGATGTCCACATCCGCGTAGACAGCCGCGCACTGCTCCCACTGTATGACCTGCCCATCAACCCGCGCCGCGAGTTCCTGCGCGCGTGCGTCCGTCCGGTTGGCGATGAGGATGCGCCCCGCGCCGTGCTTGTGCAGATACCACGCGGCACGTTGCGCCATCTGCCCCGCCCCAATGATCAGCGCGGCGGGGTGCGGCGCGTCCACGGATCGCAAGGCAGTCGCTGCCCCGGTATAGCCGACCGAGACGCGGCGATTCAGCGTCGTCTCGCTGTGCACACGCTTGGCGGCGCGCATCGCCCGCTGGAACAGGGCGGCGAGCACCGGCCCCGCCGTGCCCGCGCGCTGTGCGGCGACGTAGGCGTCGCTCACCTGCCCGAGAACCTGGCTGTCGCCCAGCACCGGCGACGCCAGCCCGGCCGCCAGCGTGAAGAGGTGATCCACGACCTGCGCGTCCGTCCGGTGCACGAGATGCGGCACGAACTCCACGGCGGGAACGCCATGCGCGTCGCTCAAGAATTGCATCATCGCCTCCCGCCCCGCATCCGCGTCTTGTGCGACCGCGTAGACTTCGAGACGGTGACAGGTCGAGAGCACGATGCCCTCGGTCATGCCGGAATCCGCAGCGATACGTGCCCGGAAGGATTCCAGCGCGTGCGGCAGTGTTTCATGTGAAAACGCGAGCCGTTCGCGGAGCGCGAGCGGCGCGCTCCCAGCGTTCAGCCCAATCGCGACCAGGTGCATACTAATTAATTCCCGGCGGCGTTCGCCGCAGTCGGTTGCCGCTCCGTCTGCCCCGCTCCCAGTTCCTTCGTGACGATGGCAGCGAGGGCGCGGATGAAGAGCGGCGACGTGTTCAGCGATTCGATGCGGGCGAAGGCGATCCCCTCACGCTCCGCCTCCTCGCGCGCTCCGTGGTCGATGTCGTAGAGGATTTCGAGGTGATCGGCGAGGAACTGTACGGGCGACATCAGCACCTCGTGATGCCCCTCCCGCGCCAGATTGGGCATGATGTCCTTGAAGTCCGGCCGTAGCCACTCGCCCGGTTCGTGCCCGGCGCTCTGGTAGCAGAACATCCACCGCGACTCTGGCAGCCCGACGCGACCCGCGATGCCGCGCGCCGTCTCCTGCAACTGCTCGATGTACTCCGGCTCCTGATCGGTGACGCGCCTCGGCATGCTGTGCGCACTGAAGAGGACGGGGACGCGCCCGCGAATCTCCGGCGGGAAGCGGTCCAGCCCCTCCCGCACGCGCTGCGCCAATGCCTCCTGAAAGAGCGGCTCGTCGTGCCACGGCCCGGCGACCGTCACGGCGGGCGCGTCGTCACCGAGCGCGGCGACGGCGGCATCCACCGCGCGGTGATAGCCGCCCATAATCAGCGGCGAGTACTGCGGCGACATGATGATGCCGATGATCCGCTCGACACCCGCCCGCGCCATCGCCGCGACCGCCGTCGCAATCGACGGCTCCGAGAAGCGCATCCCGATGCCGGTGCGGAATGTCGGCCCGTCGGGGAACTGCCGCGCCAGTTCCGCGCCGAGCGCGTCCGCCTGCTCCCGCGTGCGCGCGATCAACGGCGACCCGCCAATCAGGTCGTATCGCCGCGTGAACTCCGCTTCGAGTTCGTGCAACTCCTCCTCCGGCATCGGGCGACCGCCGCGCACGTTGGAGAGGTACTGCGGCACGTCCGCCAGCGTCGCGGGCGAGCCATACGTGAGAAGAAGCACGCCGATGGTTTCTGTCATTTACCTACCCCCCCGCACCGTCGCCGTATGCACCGCCTCGACGAGCTGCGCGAGCATTGCCGGGTCCGTCTCCGGCATCACGCCGTGACCGAGGTTGAAGATGTGCCCGGCGCGGCCATCTGCGCGCGCGAGCACATCACGCATCCCCGCCTCGATCACGGGCCACGGCGCGAGCATCCGCGTACCGTCGAGGTTGCCCTGGATGCCCCGGTCGTACCCGATGCGTGCCCAGGCGTCATCGAGATTGACGCGCCAGTCCACGCTCATCAGGTCGCCGCCCGCGTCCGCCATCAGTTCGAGCAGGCTCGCGTTGCCGGTGCCGAAGTGGATCGTCGGCGTGCCGGTCTCCGCGATGGCGGCGAAGATGCGCCGGGTGTGCGGCTGCACGTACCGCCGATACTCCTCCGGCCCAAGCGCGCCGACCCAACTGTCGAACACCTGCACCGCTTGCGCCCCGGCGTCGATCTGCGCTTTGAGGTAGACGATCACCGTGTCTGAGAGGATGGAGAGGAGGGCGTCCCACGTCTCCGGCTCGCGGTACATCAGTCCCTTCGCCTTCTCGAAGGTGCGCGACGGGCCGCCCTCGATCAGGTACGAGGCGAGCGTGAAGGGTGCGCCGGAGAAGCCAATCACCGCCTGCTTGCCGGAGAGTTCGCGTCGCACGAGCCGGATCGCGTCGAGAACAGGCTGCACGTCCGGCGGGTCGATCACGCGGAGCGCCCGCACATCAGCCATCGTGCGGATCGGGTGGTGGATGATCGGGCCGCCCTGCTGGATTTCGAGCGAGATATTCATTCCCTCCAGGGGGATCATGATGTCCGCAAACATCACCGCCGCATCCACCCCGAAGGTGTGCACCGGCATCAGCGTCACCTGCGCGCTCAGTTCGGGCGTCTTCGCCATTTCGAGGATGCCGTACCGCTCGCGCATCGCGCGGTACTCCGCGAGGCACCGCCCCGCCTGCCGCATGAACCAGACCGGCGTGCAATCCGGCTGCCGCAGGTGGCAGGCATCGAGAAACCGCGCCTCACCCGTCCCTCGCACCGGCCCCGCCGTCACCATTTCCTGCATTGCCAAACCTTTCTGACTAACCGGGTATGAACCGCAGAGACGCAGAGGACGCAGAGGGCCGCAGAGAGAAAGAGAAAAATTTGAAAACAGGTCTCTACGTTTCTTTTCGTCCCCCGTGTTCTCGTCGTTGAAATCTCTTTCTCTATCTTCTCTGCGTTCCTCTGCGCCCTCTGCGTCTCTGCGGTTCTCCCCGGTTTCGCGTCAGTCCGCGACGGTGGAGGGTTGCGGGAGGGTGCGGAGCGCGCCGCCCCACTCCTCCGCGAGCCAGCGGGCGGCATCGACCGCCGCGTAGGTGATGATGCTGTCCGCACCGGCGCGCGCGATGCCGGTCAGGGCTTCGAGCGTCGCGCGGCGCTCATCGAGCAGGCCGTTGCGCGCGGCGAGTTTGAGCATTGCGTACTCGCCGCTCACCTGGTACGCGCAGATCGGCAGATCGAACGCCGCGCGCGCCTGCGCCAGCACGTCGAGGTAGGGCATCGCGGGCTTCACCATCACCATGTCCGCACCCTCCGCGATGTCCGCCGCGATCTCGCGCAATGCCTCACGCCCATTCGCGGCGTCCATCTGGTGCGAGCGGCGGTCACCGTGCGACGGGGCGGAGTGTGCCGCCTCGCGGAACGGCCCGTAGAAGGCGGAGGCGAACTTCGCCGCGTACGCTATGATCGGCGTCTCCGTGAAGCCGCGATCATCCAGCGTCGCCCGGATCGCGGCAATCCGGCCATCCATCATGTCGGACGGCGCGACGATGTCCGCGCCCGCCTCCGCGTGGGAGAGCGCGACGCGCGCGAGCACGGGCAGCGTCGTGTCGTTGTCGATCGTCCCACGCGCGGTCAGCAGGCCGCAGTGGCCGTGATCGGTGTACGCGCAGAGGCAGACATCGGTGATGACGACCACCTCCGGGAAATCCGCCTTGATGCACCGCACCGCCCGCTGCACGATGCCGTCCGAGGCGAACGCCTCCGCCGCACGGTCGTCCTTCACATCGGGGAGGCCGAAGAGCAGCACGCTTGTCACGCCCACCGCGACGGCCTCCTCAACGGCGTACGCGAGGCAGTCCACCGAAAGATGGTGGACACCGGGCATCGCGCCGATCTCCTCGCGCACGCCGACACCGTGGGTGACGAAGAGCGGCAGGATGAATTGGCCGGGGTGCAGCCGCGTCTCCTGCACGAGGCGACGGAGCGCGGGCGTCTGCCGCAGGCGACGGAACCGCTGGAATGGCGGCACGGCGATCGAGAATGGGTCGCTCCTACTCACGCGCGTACTCCTGTCCGGTGATCGACGAGGGCGGCCACAAGGCCATCGTTGGTGTGTTCGGTAGCGACGAGCGCCGGGGCGATGCCGAGGGCGCGCACCGCATCCGCCGTCACCGGGCCGATGCAGGCGAGCGGGATGCGGCGCAGCGTCTCCGTGTCGCCGTCGAGCAGGGCGAGCAACCCGCGCACCGTGCTCGGGCTGGTGACGAGCGCGATGTCGATTGCGCCGTCGTCGAGCCAGCGGCGCACATCCGCCGCCGCCTCGGTATTCAACTCCGTCTGATACGCGGGGACGACATCGACGACCACGCCGACCGCGCGCAGCCCGCTGGCGAGGACATCGCGCGCCGCGACGGGTTGCGGCACGAGCAGATGCGTTCCGGCCCCGACGCCCGCCGCGATCAGCGCGTCGCACAGCGATTCCGCGACGGCGTGCGGCGGCACGAGATCGACGGCGAAACCGTGCGCCGCGATCACCTGCGCCGTGGCGGAACCAATTGCCGCTATCTTGCAGCGCCGCACCTGCCCGCGATCCAGGCCGAGCGTGTCGAGCCGCGCGAGGGTGCGCGTGACGCCGTTCGCGCTCGTCCAGACGACCCAGTCGTACGACGGCAGATGCCGAAGCGCGGCGTCCAGCGCGGTGTACGAGGGCGGGTCGGTGATGCGGATGGTGGGCGCGTGGAGCACCGTCGCGCCGCACAATTCGAGGCGCGCGATGATGCTGTCCGCCTGACCCTCGGGCCGCGTGACGACGACGCGCAGACCGGCGAGCGGCGCACCGTGCCCGTTCACGCGCGCACCCCGGCGACGAGACCGAGCGACTGCGCGAGAGCCCATCCGGCGGCGATGGGGTCGGCGGCGGCGTGGGTTTCGCGCACCCATCGCGGGTGAGCGAATGTCTCGTCCGCCGCCATGCCGTACATCTGGAGCGACGCGCCATCCACCGTCGCGTACCCCGCGACCGGCATGACGCATCCCGCACCGGCGGCGACGAGCAGCGCGCGCTCCGCCGTGACCGCGACGTGCGTCGGCGCGTGGTCGATTCGGGCGAGCGCGGCGCGTAAACTGGCATCCTCGGCGCGACACTCGATACCGAGTGCGCCCTGCCCCGGCGACGGCACGAACTGATCGACCGGCAGGTACTCCGTGACGCGCACGCCCCAGCCCATGCGATCCAGCCCCGCCGCCGCGACGATGATGCCGTCGTACTCTAGGCTGGTCGATTTCCGCAGCCGTGTGTCGAGGTTGCCGCGCAGTTCCACAATCTCAATCGTCGGGTTGATCGCGCGCGCCTGCACCGCGCGGCGGCGGCTGCTCGTCCCGACCCGCGCGCCCGCTGACAGGTCTTGGAGGCGCAGATTGTGGCGGGAGATGAAAACATCGCGCGGGTCGGCACGCTCCGGAAACGCCGCGAGGATCAGGCCGTCCGGCGTCGCGGGCGGGAGGTCCTTCGCGCTATGGACCGCCATGTCCACCGTGCCACGCAGGAGCGCGTCCTGCAAGGCGACCGTGAAGACCCCCTGCCCGCCGATCACCGTCAGCGGCGTCGTCTTGTCGCGGTCGCCCTCGGTGCGGATGATCGCTGGCTCATAGGTGGTATCGGGGTCAACGGCTTTCAAGGCGGCGATTGCCAGCGCGGTCTGCGTGAGCGCGAGCACGCTCCCCCGCGTGCCAACCCGGACGATGCGCGAAGCTGTCATTGCGCCACCACCGGAACGGTAGGCGGAAAAGGGTGAGAAAGTGGGATCAGGAACAGGCGCACCATCATCGTGCTTCCCTTTACGACGGGGCGTCATTGCCCCCTTACCGAGAAGCGTAGGACGGCGGCGCGGGAACGTCAAAGTCTTATGCGCGATTTACCTAGATTTCTTCAGTTTTGCCGCACGGATTTGCGCGGTTCCTCACGCTCCGAGAGAGCAAAGGGAGAAACCGCATCGATGCAGAGAGCACAGAGGCGCAGCGGTCGCGGAGAGGAAGGGTTTTCTACCACAAACGGTGTGTGCCCGAAGAAATGGACAATGGCTTTGTGCGGTACGCTAATGCACGAAGGCCCAGATCAGGGCGGCGAGGGCAAGCAGAGGAAGGAGAACCGCGAGCGGCCACAGTGCCCAATCGGGGATCGGGTAGCGCGCCGTGGCGGGTTCGTGTTCATCATCGTGACTGGGGAGGGGGAGCGGATCGTTCATGCGCCGAGTATACGCGATGCACCGACGTTCTTACACCGAGTGCATCGTGGAAAGCGCGAGCATGAGGACGCTGAAGCCGACCAGCGCCTGACCGACGCGACGGAGATAGATGGCGCGCCCGTCGTGCGCCATCACGACGCCGGGAAGCACGGCCATCGTCAGGCCGACCGCGAGATAGAACTCCATCGTGTGCTGTATCGTTGCGTGTGTCATCGTTCGTTTCTCGCTCGCTCACGCCGAAATCCGGGACGCACCGCGCCGTCCCTTGCCCAATCGCACACGGCGTGCCATGATCGCCTAGCCCCCGACCCCCTTCCTGAAACGGAAAGGGGGAGCGAGCCTCCAGGAGATCGAGGCGCGAAGGGGAAGGCCACGGCACTTCGCATGAGTCACCCCTTCCTGTTTCGGGAGGGGGGTATAGTGATAGCCGCGAAAATGAACATGTGCACTCCGTGGCAGTGTTCCCGAGATTATATAATGCAACCGCTCGGTTTGACATGACTCATATTCACATGTCCCTCTAAGGGGGCGGACCGCAGAGCTCTAGCATTCGAGGTAGGTAGATGGGCGATAGGGATAGTGTGACGAAGCTTACATGAACGACTCGGCATCTCCTTGGCTTAGGCGAGAGGCAGGGCTTCGATGGATTCACTTCCCTCGCGGAGCCTCCACCACCATCACCGCCAAATCGCCGCTTCTCGCCACGACTTACTTGGTCAGTAACGCCCAAGGGACCATACGATATGGGCGAATTATGTGACCGAATCGCGGTCGAGAATGATCTGACGTTCTTTTGCGATACGAGTATTTTCCATCGAAGCACTGACGAACGCCTGTGGGAGGCTCTGCTCAATCGCCCCGGTAAAGTCGTCATCATCCCGCACGTCTACGACGAGCTCGGCCCGTGGCTCGCGACGAATCCTACCCACACAGCAGCGCGAGCGATTATACAGAAACAGCCTGCTATTCGGTTCTTCGATTTGCCGAGCGACGATGAGCGCACGAAGACCGCCTATATCTACTACGTGAATCTGCTCGCCATGAGGAAGCGGCTCTTTGATGTGGAGCGGTGGAGGTTCAAGAGTGCACACGGCCGCCTCCCGGACGAGCGGGAGATGGAGGCCATCAAGAGGAGCGTGCACACAATGGTGGGGCCGCGTGGATACTTGATCGCCCGCAAAGGTGACGGTGATGCGTCTCCGCGCACCTACTACACCGACGAAGCCCTCGTATACCTCGCAGTGATGACGGCGATTACGACCGGAAACGAAGTTGTGATTCTCACAAAGGACGAAGATGTCCAAGAGCAGTTCTACAAACTGCTGTGGCTGATGGATACGCACTATCGAGGGATGCTCCTTGCTGACCGTTACGCATCCGACCCCTTCGGGTTCATCCATCGCGCCCCGCCCGTTGGCAACGAGGGATTCGACAGGGTATTCGCCGCGAGCAATCTCACGCTTATCGAGCGGGCCAAATCCTTGCTCGAAGAAATCCTGCCCTCTACCTGCACAGCCGTTCCTATCTATTGCTGGGTGATAGGAGAAAGGCTGACGCAGATGACGTTCATGGCGGAGACGGAGATGAAGCGATTATTGGATGTTAAAGGGGACACCGGCGGACTCAACACGGACCGACTCGATGGCCGGAACTGCCACATCTGGCTAGGACCACTTGCCTTACCTAAGTCATTGCGTGGTTGCGCTGCTATCACACACGACCGGCGAGCGCCATTGCCGCCTTCAAAAGTAGCGATTCCGATGCACGACTTCGATCAGACGCTCAACAATATAGAGCGATTTACGCGAACAATCGAATCATCCCATCCGGGAGTAACACTCGTGACCAGTCATCTCATACCGGTCTATCGCCGTTAGCAGCTTCAATAGAGTCTCGCACTTCGGCCTCCCCTTCCCGCGCCTGACTTCGGACACCTCCCCGACGGATATCCCGCTTCCCGTGCCAGATCCCGCACCCCCAAACGGCTGCATCTCACGCAACGCGCTCCCGCGCAGTTGCTTGTCGTCCTCCGACGCTGTGCGTAGACGATCTGTACTGACCTGCCCCCCGAATCTTGGTCCATTCTGATACGTTAGAATTAACGTCATCGAGAGGAGGATCAAGATGCGGACATCGCGGTTCACCGAGCAGCAAGTGGTCG
>JAABUT010004414.1_pt1 | contig 11199 bp, 6 predicted proteins | sample 5559281 | NCBI WGS metagenome assembly JAABUT01 (sample SAMN10711880, study PRJNA513359) | rock metagenome | isolation source: Antarctica rocks | place: Antarctica: Victoria Land, Ricker Hills nord | collected 2016-01-04
ATCTCCCCCGGATCTTCCGGGTAGCGCCCCGCGACGAGATCGACCTGATTAACGCGGATCTGCGAGAAATCGGTGACGCCGATCAGGCGCAACTCGATCCAGCGCGTCGCGGTCAGGTCGTTGGTGACGCGGGTGTTGTAGGAGACGCGCGGCTCGACGAGCGCCACGTTCGGCAGGCGTTCGAGGACGTTGCGGATGGTGGGGGAGAGATCGCCAGTACCGACGCTGATGTCGGCCTGGTCGGCGGCGGCGTACACCGCCTCCTGGGCGACGGCGAGGTTGCGCGCGGTGTAGGAGATGGCGACAACCCCGGCGACGCCGATGGCGATGCCGAGGAGAGTCAGGATCGAACGCAACGAGCGGTGTCGCAGATCGCGCAGGGTCTTGGTCAGGAGGATCGGCATGGGCGGTTGGCGCTCCTCGGTACTGTAAGTCGCGGCGATCGTCGCCGATCGGTGTGGCGAACACCGACTTGTGTGCCCCGGAAACGCGCCGCCCACCGCTGCTTACGGTGGCCCTGGCCCGGCCCATCGTCCGGCCCTCTGGCAGCGCTCCGTGCAGTAGCGGTGCACGGCCCGCGCCGGGACAAGCGGTTGCAGCGCCGCCCCGGCGTCGCCGCCAGCCCCGCCGCAGCCACGTAGCACGCCAGATTATGCGCCTCAGCCGACAGCAGCCCGAACCGTCACATCGGTATGCATCGGTGATAGTAGGAAGTGTGGCGTCATGGTAGATTCCAGATGCGCTGTGTCTCTTGAATTACCCAACGTGTATCGGCATCCGCTGTCCGGCGCGTCGTGGAGACATCAATGGTCGATTGCGCCCCGCTATCGTGCCAAAGAGTATTGAGTAAGTGCGCTTCACCGAAGAACCGATACGTCGGGTAACGTGCGTGCCATTCTCGGCAGAAGCGCGGTGCGGCGGTGCCTCGGACGAGGATGAAGAACTCGCCAGTAGAATTGACAAGACGGCATTCCAAGTTCTTGGCCGCATATTCCAGCGCATAGTCGTAGCTCCCGTCCCCCGGTCCTGTAGGCGCGGCGTTTGCAGCCGTCGGTGCGGGTGTCGGCGGTGAGGGTATTGGCGCGGACGTTGGCTGCGGCACGGAGGGCACAGCCGCTGTTCCTGGGGCGAAAGGGGCTACAGCGTAGGCAGTCTGCTCGGCCACGAGGTCCACAATGAATCCTTGGGCGGATGCCAGGAACAGGCCAGCGGCGCACCCGCTGAGCACGAGCACGCCCGCGTTCGTGGTGCCAAGTTGCTGAGGCATGGGAGGTGTCTCTCCCGGCAAGGGGCTGACATTCGCCGGGCCACCGATGTACACGGTAACCGGCACGTCGCTGATGGTGCGAAATCGGAGAACATAATAGCGAGCATTGCAGCTATTCATCGGTGGTGCGGGCGCGATGCTCTTCGGCGAGTCCTCAGAGCCAAACAGCCGGAGAGAATATCGCCCAGTCTTATTCATCTCGAAACCGGGATAATTGGGGTTAGGTGCATCGGCTGAGAGTAGCATGTCGTACTGTGCTAGTGGCGGTGCCGTCGTGGGAGACTGGGCTGGGGTCTTTGCAGATGTCGTAACCGGCGTTGATACCGTCGGGGTGGAAGGTGTCTGCGTGGGCGCTGGCACTGTTGCCGAAAGCGTCGCGGTAGCAGTTGGTGCGGTCAGCGTCGCTAGTTGCTCCAGTTCAGCGGCGCGGGTTTGTGTCGGGGCGATACTCGCGAGTGGTGTGGGTACTGATTGTGTAGGTTCGGCACAGGCGACGAGGAGCACAACCACACAAGGCCACAACATCCGCTGTGCTATGAACACTACGGATTGTTCGATAATCCTCACGCGGGTACCTCTCCGTTTTCGTTTCTCGATATCGGATACAAGGAGTTCACGTACTTGTCTGCCGTAGCTTGTCACAGACCGCATTGCCCACCAGTTTCAAGATTCCCTCATCGCGCACAATATACCGTTGACGGCCATACTGGTACTCGCACACCACGGGTTGATTTGGGGTGGTGGACAGTTCATAGATGTTACGTGATGAGCTACGCAACAACTCGCGGCATGCTCGACCTGCTAGCAAACCTGTTACTGTGATACTGGCACTCGAACCGACAATACCCACGGCGCAATTCGCTCGAAGGTCGCCTAGCACGGGCGTGGTAAGCCCAACGACAGCGCCACCGATAACACACAACAATAACGCGGCAAGAACGATGCTTGTAGCGAGGATTCTACTCAGCATCGGCCATTCCCGAAGCCGCCTCATCCTCTTATCCCTTCTCTCGACTCGCAATTCGCTGGGTTTATGAGATGAGCAGTTTCCCCATGCTATTCCTCAGTGGAGAAATATAACGCGAACGCCCTGTATATTCAAAAGTGCCACCTCCCTATAGTCCGTTGCATGGAGATAGGAGGTGTTGTGCTGCCGTTGCGAGAGGCAGCGCAGCGTATTGGCGTGAGCAGATTGCGCCCTTGTCTGGCTGACTTCCCTCCACCGCGCAGGAGAGTTATGAGGTAATTACTTATTCCCGTCAACCCTTGACAGCCCCCGACGACACACCTATAATCCACCTCTCGGTCGAATGTTAACATTCAGCATGTCGACATCCAGCAAGATAGAGCGCGGCGAGTGTGGGGTGGTGGGTGTGACGATCGGCAGCGAACTCTTCCCGGCAACTTACGTACCCTTGCGCGATGAGGTACTGGCGCGGCTCCGGCAGGCGCTGATCGGTGGCGGCTTCACCGCCGGCGAGCGGATCCGGGAAACCGATCTCTCCACGCGGCTCGGCGTCAGTAGGGGCACCCTCCGCGAGGCGTTGCGCCAGCTGGAACAGGAGGGTCTGGTCGTCACCGCGCCGCATCGTGGCACGACGGTGGTGAACCCGAGCCTCGATGAGATCCGCGACATCTACGGGCTGCGCGTGGCGTTGGAAGGGTACGCCGTCGAGCAGGCCGCGACGCTGATCACCGCCGATGAGCTGGAAGCGTTGCAGGCGGTGGTGGATGATCTCAACGCCCTCGCCGCCACCGGGCGGATTCAATTCGCGCCGCGCCTCGGGCTCGATCTCCACTTCCACGAACTCCTCTGCGAGGCGACGCGGAATCCGCGCCTCCTCCGCACCTGGACCGAGCTCTGCGGCCCGCTGCGGCTGCTCTTCTCCTCGATTCACGAGCCCTTCCTCGATTCGGTCGAGGTCATCGACCAACACCAGCAGGTGGTCGATGCGTTGCGTGCGGGGGACGCCGATGCCGCCCGCCTCATCCTGCGCGAGCACCTCACCAGCAGTCGCGATCACATGCTCGAGACGTTGCGCGCGCGCGACACCGACGCCGACGCGAAACCCGCTGCGCTCCGACCGTAGGGTGGGCGCGCTCCTTCCATAGTGAGCGTACCCACCCGGAGCAGCGCCGGGATCGCCGCCGATCCCATTTCCGCCGATTCTCGATGCCGTACCTGGAGACGCGGGCCAGCGCCGTCCCGCCAGCGACCGATCCCTGGCTGATCACCGGTGGCCCCGCCTTACGTGGACGCGGCTGGCCGACCCGATAGGAACGAGCGATGCTGCGCCGCCCCGACGGCGCACACGAGCAGGAGAATCGCGATGGAACCGATCGCCTCGGCGCTACGCCAGTCACAGAACCTGACTGGCCTTTACAACCCACTCTACGAGCACGACGCCTGCGGCATGGGTTTCGTCGCCGACATCAGCGGCATACCGGGTCGGCGCGCACTGACCTCCGCCCTGCGCGCGCTGGACAACCTCGCCCATCGCGGCGCGGTCGGGGCCGATGCGCGGACCAGCGACGGCGCGGGCATCCTGACGCAGGTGCCGAATCGCTTCCTCTGCGCGCAGCTCCCCGAGCTCGCCGGGGAGGCGGTGCCGCCGCTCGGCGATCTCGCCCTCGGCACCATCTTCATCGCGCGCGACGATGCCGGGGCGCTCGCCGCGTGCCGCGCGAGCTTCGACGCGGCGCTGGCCGCACAGGAGCTCGCCCCGCTCGCCTGGCGCGAGCTGCCGATCCGCCCGGAAGTGCTGGGCGACGAGGCACGAGCGGCGCTGCCGGGGATGATTCAGCTCGTCGTGCGCCGCCCCGCCGCCGTGCAGGTGGATGAGTTCGAGCGGCTGTTGACGCTGGCACGGCGCGAGGCCGAGCGAGGGGCGCTCGCCACCGGGCGCGATCTCTACGTCGTCTCCCTCTCGGCGCGCACCATTGTCTACAAGGGCCTCCTCGCCGGGGGCGATCTCGCCGCGTTCTATCCCGATCTGGCCGACGAGCGCTTCGAGACGGCGCTGACGATGTTCCACCAGCGCTACAGCACCAACACCGCCCCGACCTGGACGCTGGCGCAGCCGTTCCGCTTCCTGGCGCACAACGGCGAGATCAACACCGTGCAGGGGAACCGTCGCTGGACCGTCGCCCGCGAGGCGACGCTGACCGGCGGGGCCTGGGGGGACCGGGTGCCGGGCCTCGCGCCGATCATCCAGGAGGGGGGCAGCGACTCTACCTCCCTCGATAACATGCTGGAAGTGCTCGTCCGCGCCGGGGCGGGGCCGATTGAGGCGCTGGCCGTCCTCGTCGGCGAGGGCTGGGAGGGCAACCCCGAGCTCTCCGCATCTCGCCGCGCCTTCTACGAATACTACGCCCCGCTCATCGAGCCGTGGGATGGCCCCGCCGCGCTGGTGGTGTCGAACGGCGTGGCGATCGGCGCGGCGCTCGACCGCAACGGCCTCCGCCCGGCGCGCTACCGCCTCACCGCCGATGGCCTGCTGGTCGTCGCCTCCGAGGTCGGCGTGTTGGAGACGGCGGGCGACGAAGTCTCCGCCGTCCTCGAATCGGGACGCCTCGGCCCCGGCCAGATGATCGCGGTCGATCTCGAACGGGCGCAACTCTACCACCATGATGAGATCCTCGATGTCCTCACCGCACGCCATCCCTACGATCAATGGGTCGCCGGGCGGCACATCACCCTCGATCCCCCCGCCGCGCACGCCGACGAGGCGGGGTCGATCGCGCCGGACGAATTGCTGCGCCTCCAGCGGCGGTACGGTTACAACGCCGAGGATCTGCGCCTGGCACTCACGGCGGTGGGCGAGGGGGGGCACGAGGCGCTCTGGTCGATGGGCGATGACGCCCCGTTGGCGATCCTCTCCAACAAGCCGCGCAACCTCGGCGACTACTTCCGCCAGCGCTTCGCCCAGGTGACCAATCCGCCGATCGACCCGATCCGCGAGCGCGCGGTGATGGCGCTGGATACCTACCTCGGCCCGCGCGACGGGCTGTTGGTGGCCGGTCCCGCCGTCGGCACGCTTGTCCACCTGAAGAGCCCGCTCCTGTCGCCCGCCCATCTCCTCGGTCTCACGGAGTGGGGGCTGCGCGACAGTGGCGAGGCGACCGTGACCCTCCCAGCCTTCTTCGATGCCAGCGGCGGCGGCACGGCGTTGCGCGGCGCGCTGGACGCCCTGCAAGAGGCGGCGCTGGCGGCGATCGATCGCGGCGCGACGGTCGTGGTGATCAGCGACCGCTACGCCGGTGACGACGATCTGACGGCGATCCCCTCGCTGCTCGCGGTCGGCGCGGTCCATCAGGGGCTGATCCGCGCGGGGCGGCGTATGGCGGCGGAGATCGTCTCCGAGGCGGGCGACGCCTGGACGACGCAACACGTCGCCCTCCTCCTCGCCTACGGCGCGGCGGCGGTCTGCCCGTGGCTGGCCTTCGCCAGCGTGGGGGCGATCGTGGCGGAGGGCAATCTTGGCACCCCCGCCGAGGCGGCGGCGCGCTTCATCGGCGGCACCGAGGAGGGGTTGCTGAAGCTCTTGAGCAAGATGGGGATCTCGACGGTCCGCAGCTATCAGGGCTCCGGCCTCTTCGAGGCGCTGGGCCTCGGGCGGGCGTTGATCGATACCTACTTCCCGAACACCCCCTCGCCGATCGGCGGGATCGGGCTGGACGAGATCGCGGCGGACGTGGCGGCGCGCTATGAGACGGCCCGCGTCGCCGAGGCGGTCGCGGCGAGCGGCGGCAAGGCACCGCTGCCGGACTACGGCTTCGTGCGCTACCGCCGCGACGGCGAGCGCCACGCCTACACGCCGATCCTCGTCAAGTCGTTGCAGAAGATGGCCGAGGCGGAGGACGAGGCGCGGCCACCCCTCGCGGCCCGCTTCGCGGAACTGACCACCAGCGATGCAGACGCGCCGCTCGCCCTGCGCGATCTGCTGCGCCTCGCCCCGGCCTACGCGCCGCTGCCGCTCGAGGAGGTCGAGTCGGTCGAATCGCTCCGGCAGCGCTTCATCGTCACGGCGATGTCGCTCGGCGCGCTCAGCCCGGAGGCGTTCACCACACTGGCGGCGGGGGCCGACCTGATGGGCGGGCGCTCCAACAGCGGCGAGGGCGGCGAAGACCCGGAGTGGTATCGCCCCCAGCCGGACGGCCTGCGGCGGCATAGCCGGATCAAGCAGATCGCCTCGGCGCGCTTCGGCGTGACGGCGGAATACCTGGTCCACGCGGACGAGATCGAGATCAAGATGGCGCAGGGCTCGAAGCCGGGCGAGGGTGGGCAACTCCCCGCGCACAAGGTGACGGCGCTGATCGCCCGGCTGCGCCACGCCGTCCCCGGCACGCAGCTGATCTCGCCGCCGCCGCATCACGATATCTACAGCATCGAGGACCTGGCGCAGTTGATCTACGATCTTCGCTCGGTCAACCCGCACGCGCAGATCGGCGTGAAGCTCGTCGCCACCGGCGGCGTCGGCACGATCGCGGCGGGCGTCGCGAAGGCGGGGGCCGACTACGTCCTCATCAGCGGCCACAGCGGCGGCACCGGCGCGTCGCCCCTCTCCTCGATCAAGGGCGCGGGGCTGCCGTGGGAGCTGGGCCTCGCCGAGGCGCAGCAGACCCTGCTGCGGAACGGCCTGCGGAGCCGCGTGCGCCTGCGGACCGACGGTGGCCTGCGGACGGCGCGCGACGTGATCATCGCGGCGGCGCTCGGCGCGGAAGACTACGGCTTCGGCACGGCGGCGCTGGTGGCGATCGGCTGCGACATGGCGCGGCAGTGCCACCTGAATACCTGCCCCGCCGGGATCGCGACCCAGCGTGAGGATCTGCGCGCGAAGTTCACCGGGACCCCGCAGGGGGTGGTCCGCTACTTCACCTGGCTGGCGGAGGGGGTACAGGCGCTCCTGGCCGAACTGGGCCTCGGCTCGCTCGACGAGGCGGTCGGGCGCGTTAACCTACTCACCACGCAGCAGTTGCGCGGGCGACTCTCGACCCTCGATTTCGGTGCCCTGCTGGCCCCGCCCCCGGCGGGCAAGCCGGTGCGGCACGACCCGAGCTGGCGGCGTCCGAAGCACTACACGCCGCTCGCGGACTACCTGACCGATCGGGCCAAGACGGCGCTCGCCGGGGTCGGCCCGGCGCGGATCAGCGCCTCGATCCGCAACCGCGACCGCGCGACCGGCGCGGAGCTTGCAGGGGAGATCGCGCGACGGGTCGCGCTGCTCCCGTCCGGGGGCACGCGTCCGCAGCCGATCGAGGTGACGCTCACCGGGAGTGCGGGTCAGAGTTTCGGTGCGTTCTGCGTCGAGGGCCTGGCCCTGCACCTGACCGGCGAGGCGAACGACTATGTCGGCAAGAGCATGTCCGGCGGGACCCTGACGATCAGGCCGGTGCCCGGCTTCGTCACCGCCGAAGCCTCCTTCGGGCGGCGTCCGGTCCTGATCGGCAACACGGTCATCTACGGTGCCACCGGCGGCGAACTCTTCGTCGCCGGGGCGGCGGGTGAGCGCTTCGCGGTCCGCAACAGCGGCGCGACGGCGGTGGTCGAAGGGGTCGGCGATCACGGCTGCGAGTACATGACGGGCGGCACCGTGCTCGTCCTCGGCACGACCGGACGTAACTTCGCCGCCGGGCTGAGCGCCGGACGCGCCTGGGTGCTCGACGAGGAAGAAACCTTCCCGACGCGGTGCAGCCGCGACGGCATCATCCTGGCGCGGGTGGCGCACGGCTCCGCCGAGATGGGGGAGATCCGCGCCCTGCTGGAACGGCATCTGGCGCTGACCGGCAGCCCGCGCGCCGCCGCGCTCCTCTCCTCCTGGGACGAGGGCTCGCCGCTCTTCTGGTCGGTGACCGGGCAGCCGCCGGTCGCGCTCGCGCCCGACGCGAACGGGCGTCCCGCGCGCCCGGTGCGGCGCGAGGCCGGGGCTGCGCGGAACGGCATCCCGGTGCGGCGCACCGCGGATCCGGTGCCCGATCTCGTCTCGACCGGCACCGACGGCGTGGATGACTGAGCGATGGGTGGCCTGAGCCGTAAGGGTGGCCCGAGGGGCGCTCGGAGTGCCGTCGTGTGGTGGCACGGGTTCGGGGGCTAGGCGCGACGGCATGGGGGAGGTCGATATGGCGGACGATCAGCTGGCAACCTTCTTCGCACGTTACCCGAGCGCGCTTGGCAGCACCCACGCGGGTGGGCAGTACCGGATCATCTGCCCGGAATGCGGCCACCTCGTCGCGGTCGCCGTGCTCGACGAGCAGACGCGCAACATCGTGGTCCACTGCGAGAACTGCGACTACCACGATGACATCGTGGACACGGAGATGGCGACATCGCCCGCCGCATAGGTAATACAAGAGCGAACGCGCCGGAGGCTCCGCTACGTGTAGCGGAGCCTCACCCATTGCTAAAAGACTTGACCCGGAGTGCGTCGGCGCGGTTGCAGTGAAGGCATGATACACCTGTATGCCCATGACGATGAAGGAAGGTGTGGCTGATTTTCGATCGGCCATTCGATTTTACCCCGGACGAGCAGCACATCCAAGCACATACCAGTTGGTTGTATGGGCGGTGGCTCCGTCACGGGCGGAGCAACGCGGCTTGCACGTTCTTGCCCCGCGCCTGCCGGCTACGCTCGTGGATCGCCCCCTTGCCTTGCTTGCTGAGGCACCGCCGCCGGGATAAACCCACCGGGAAGCGGCGTTTGGCGGTCTACTACGCCCGCGCCATGATCAGCGTCGGATCGTCGGCCTTGCTGCTGTTGATCGCGCGGTCGAGCGACCAGCTTTTCATCGGCGTGGCGGGGTAGGGCGCGAGGAACGGCAGGAGCGCGGCGGCGGTCTTCGTCCGTGGGTCGAGCCAGTCGTCTTCGGCGTCGCGCGGGAGGATCACCGGCATCCGGTCGTGGACCCGCCCGATCAGGCCGTTCGGCGCGGTCGTGATGATGGTGCAGGAGGCGTGCTGCCCGCCCGCCTCATCGACCCAGCGGTCGAGCAGCCCGGCGAACGCGAAGAGCGCCCCGTCTTCCAGCCCGAAGTAGAAGGGATCGCGCGCCTTCCCGACCTTCTGCCACTCGATGAAACCATCACCGGGGATCAGGCAACGCGAGCGCGGGAGGAGCCCACGGAAGAGCGGACGTTCCGTCAGCGTCTCGGCGCGCGCGTTGAAGGCCAGGAAACGCTTGCCGCCGTCGGACCGATGGGGCGTCAGCCCCCATTCGGCGAATTCGATCGCGCGTTCGCCCGCGTGCGCCTCGGTGACGATCGGCACCGCCTGGGTCGGCGCGATATTGAAGCGCGGGGTCAGCGCCGCGCGCACCTCGGGCGTGGCGCTCGCCTCGAAGCGCAAGGGGAGCTGCTCGGCCTGTCGCAGGGTGTAGCGTCCGCACATATCGTCCTCCTCTTTCGTTCCTGATTTTACTCCGCGCGCCCCTCTACCGTCGCGAGCAGCGATAGGGCGGCGGCCAGCACCTCGTCCACCGGCACATCATCGACCCAGGACACCCGGTGCCCGCAGCCCGCGTCGATGCCACGCCCGCAGGACGGGCAATCGCCGCGCCACGACGCGAGCGGGCGGTCGCGCGCGCGACCGAGCGGCCCGTAGTGCAGCAGGTTCCGCCCCCAGTAGACGCCGACGGTGGCCGTGCCGACCGCCTCCGCGAGATGGAGCGGCCCCGAATCGTTGCCGAGCGCCAGGTGGCAACGCGCCAGCAGGCCGAGCAGCCCGCCGAGACTTAAGCGCCCCGCGAGGTCGGGCGGCGACGCGGCCATCAGCCCCGCCACGGTCGCCGTCAGGGCGCGCTCCCCGGTATCGCCGATGAGGACGATTCGCGCGCCGCGTGCCACCAACTGGTCCCCCACGGCGGCGAAGTGCGCGGCGGACCAGCGGCGGCGGGGATCGGTCGCGCCCGGGTGGATGGCGACGAGGGGGCGACCGTCGGGCGAGAGGGCCGCCAACGCCTCGGCCCGATCCGCCGCCGTGACCGCGAGCTGCGGCTGAAGCCCCACCGGTGCGGCCCCGACCAACCCGACCGCTTCCAGATACCGTACGACCTCGACCTGATCGCGGAGGTAGGGGAGCCAGCGATCGAGCGGCGGCGCGCCATCCGCGCGCAGGCCCGCCGTGTGGCGCGCACCGAGCCGCCCGATGAAGGGATTGGAATTCCCCCCGCCGCCGTGGAGCTGGAGCGCCAGATCGAAGCGCTCCGCCGCCATCGTCGCGAAGAAGGGGTCGAGGAGCGCCGGGTCGTCGTGGTGCTCCTCGGGCTCGCCGACGCCGTGATAGGGCGGGATCGGCACGACCCGGTCGAGCGGTCCGGGTCGTCCGGCCAGGAAGTCCGCGTGCCAGGGTTGCCCGAGGAGGACGATTTCGGCGTGCGGGTAGGCCGCCCGCAACGCCGCCAGCGCGGGCAGGGTGACGATGAAGTCCCCGATGCGGTTCGCGCGCAGCACGGCGATCTTGCCGATGTCGGGGAGGGGCATGTGTAAATCTTCCGTTAACATCGTTCCTGTATGCTCCTTGTCGAACCTGTGATCACCGGGATGCGTTTTACGCTGCGGTGCTTGCCGGTATAATGGGGCCGATGAACCGGACCCACCGGGCAACCAATAGCCCGCGTGCGGGTGCAACTGGGAGAGGAGTACGGTCGATGACCGATATCAGCGAGAGTATTCCCGCGTTGCTCGCGACCCTCGAAGGGGTGCTCGTGATCGACGGCGACACGATCGATGTCATCGATGAGGCGGCGCTGCAAGGAGAGATCACCGACCGACTGGCCTATAGCGCCGTTTTCGGGCCACGACCGGTCAAGGCGGCGGCGCGCTGGATCATCTGGACGACCGCGCAGACGGTGGGGTTGTACCCCGCGTCGATCCACGATCTGTACATGGCGGCGGGTCGGGGCGCGTTCGATCATGCCACCACCCCCGCGATCAACGTG
>JAABUT010004415.1_pt1 | contig 11198 bp, 7 predicted proteins | sample 5559281 | NCBI WGS metagenome assembly JAABUT01 (sample SAMN10711880, study PRJNA513359) | rock metagenome | isolation source: Antarctica rocks | place: Antarctica: Victoria Land, Ricker Hills nord | collected 2016-01-04
ACCCGGCGTGATCGTTCGGGTGAACCCGCGCGGCACGCCTTGGTATCTTGCGGACTTGGCCGCGGTCGCGCCGCGCGGCCCGGCGGCGATCCTGCTGCCGAAATGCACCGGGCTAGACGACCTGCATGCGCTCGATCACCATCTGGAGGCGATGGAGGCGGCGCATCGGTTGCCGGTCGGGGGCATTCGCGTCCTGGCGCTGGTCACCGAAACCGCCGCGTCGCTGGCGCGGATGGACTATGGCGCGGCGCCCGCCCGGCTGCTGGCGCTGTGCTTCGGCGCGGAGGACCTCTCGGCGGATCTGGGGATCGCGCCGCGCGGACCTGGCCAGGCCTATGCTGCGCCGGTCGCCGCCGCCCGCGCCATGACGGTGCTGGCGGCGGCGGCGGCCGGGGTGGCGGCGCTGGACACGCCGTGGCCCGACCCGCGCGATCCGGCCGGGCTGGCCACAGAGGCGCAGCAGGCGGCGGCCGATGGGTTCGCCGGCAAGCTCTGCATTCATCCCGGCCAGATCGAGTCCGTCACCGCCGCCTTCACTCCCACGCCGGACCGGGTGGCCTGGGCAGAGCAGGTGCGCGACGGGTTCGCCGAGCGTCCGGACGCCGGCGTGTTCGCGCTCGATGGCAAAATGATCGACCGGCCCCATCTAAAGCTTGCCGAGCGTATCTTGGCCGCCCGCTGACCGGTCCGGCCCGCGTGGGGTCAGGTGCGCGCCCCCGTATCGCCATCATGGCCAGGCTCAATCCCTTCGCATGACCTCCGAATCCTCCCCCATTTCCGACCAAGCCCTGATGGCGCGCACCGCCGAGGGCGACCGCTCGGCGTTCGACACGCTGGCGGCACGCTATCTGCTGCGGCTGCGCCGTGCGGCACTGCGGGTGCTGGGCGACCCGGCGGCGGCCGAGGACGTGGCGCAGGATACGCTGCTGCGGGCGTGGACCCGGGCGCGATCCTACGATCCGTCACAGGCCGCCGTCGCGACATGGCTGCACCGCATTGCCGTCAATGCGGCCATCGATCGCGTCCGGGCCACGCGCCCGAGCACCGCCGTGCCGGACGACCTGCACGACACTGCGCCTGCGGCGGACACGGTCATCGCCGTCCAGCAACGCAGCCGCATACTGGCCGAGGCCATCGCCACCCTGCCCGACCGGCAGCGCACGGCGCTTACCCTGACCTATGACCACGGCTGGTCCGGTCAGGACGCCGCCCAGGCGTTGCAGGTGTCGACGCGCGCGCTGGAAGGACTGCTGCACCGCGGCCGCAAGGTGCTTCGCGCCTATTTGGAGGCGCGCGACGTATGATCTGGATGACGCCCCGGCGTCTGGATTGGGCATTGCGCGTCCATGGGACCGAACTGGCGGCATGGCCTGCGGCCGAGCGGACGGCGGCGTTGTCGCTGATGCGCCGCTGTGGCCGGGCGCGGCAGGTCATGGCCGACGCCCTGACCCAGGAGGAGGACGCGCCCACGGACCAGGCGCTGCTGGCCAGCATGCAATGCCGGCTCGGCCGGCGGCTCATGGCGCCTTCCCCGGCACGGCCGGCCATGCGATGGGGCGCGCTGGCCGCCAGCGCGCTGGCCGGGCTGTACCTGGGTTTCGCCGGGGTGGATGCGGAGCAGCCGGACGTGTTCGCGGGCATGCAGGCCATCGCGATCTACGCAGCGCTGTAATGTTCACGCTCCGCGAACCCTGGCGAACCCGCCTCCTATGGCTATCGATCGCTGGTAACCTGTTCAGCGCGACGCTGATCGGCGCCCATCTCGCTGCTGGACGGCCGCCGGGTCCGCCGGGGCTGGCGGGTGCTGCGGAGCGCATGGCGCGCGACCTGCCATCCGCGGACGCCGCCCGGTTCCGCGCGACGCTCGATCGCGAGCGGCCCTGGTACGACATGGCCCGGCGCCGCATGGCGGAGGCGCGCGCCGACCTGTCCCACAGCATCGCGCAGAACCCCTATGACGAGGCCGTCGTCCGCGAGCGGATGGTGGTTTTCCAGGCCCGCTGGGCCGAGACCTCCGGGCGGTTTGGCGAGAGCCTGCTGACTGCCATCGGCACCCTGTCGCCCGAGGGCCGCGCCAAGCTCGCCGAAACCACGCAGAACTCTGGCCCGCGGTGATCGCCCGTCGCTCCCTGACGCTGGCCGGCGTGGCGCTGGCGCAGGCGGCGCTGGCTGGGTGCAGCCTTGGCCCGTTCTACCACCGCCCGGCGCTGGACGTGCCGCCGGCGTTCCGCGCCACGGCGGATACGGCGGAGGCCGCGTGGCCGCCCGAGGAGTGGTGGCGCAACTTCCATTCGCCGGAGCTGGACGGGCTGATCGCCAGCGCCCGGGTCTACAACAACGACCTCGCTGCCGCGGTCGCACGGGTCGTGCAGGCGGACGCCCAGGTGCGGATCAGCGGGTCGCCGCTCTTGCCCACGGTCCAGGGGACCGGCGACGACAGCTATCGCCGCACCGGCCTGTCCGGCAGCCGGGGCGGTGGTTCGAGCTTCTCGATCGATCCACTGACCGGCGGCGCGGTTCCCGGGTCGAGCTCCCGCAGCCAGCGATACTTCGACAGCCGGACCTACAGTGTTGGGCTGCAGGTCTCGTACGACCTGGACTTCTGGGGCCGCAACCGCGCCTTGGCGCAGGTGGCGCAGGCCAGCGCGGTCGCCAGCCGGTTCGATCAAGTGACCGTCGCGCTCACGGTCGTGACCTCGGTCGCCAATACCTATTTCCAGGTGCTTGCGGCCCAGGACCGGCTGGCGGTCGCCGAGCGCAACCTACGGGATGCCGAGCGAATCCTTGGTGCCTTCCAGGCCCGGCTGACCGTGGGGACCGCCAATGCGCTGGATGTATCGCAGCAGGAGGCGCTGGTGGCCGCGCAACGGGCGGCGCTGCCGAATGTGCGGAACCAGATCGAGCAGCAGCGGATCGCGTTGGGCATCCTCACCGGCGTGGCTCCTGAACGGTTGACGGTGCAGGGCGGGTCGCTGGAGAAGCTGCCTTTGCCGCTGGTCGCGCCGGGCCTGCCGAGCGAGCTGTTGGCCCGGCGCCCGGACGTCGCCAATGCCGAGGCGCAGCTTGTGGCCGAGAATGCCAACATCCGCGCCGCCCGCGCCGCCTTCTTCCCCAGCGTGCAGCTCACGGCGTCGGGTGGGCTGACCAGCACCGTGCTGGCCAGCATCACCGGGCCCGGCACGCTGGTGGCGCAGCTTGCCGGAAGCCTGACGCAGACCATCTTCGACAATGGGCTGCGCCGCGGACAGCTCAATCAGGCCAAGGGCCGGTATGACGAACTGCTGGCCGACTATCGCCGGACGGTGCTGCAAAGCTTTACGGATGTGGAACAGTCGTTGACGGCGCTGCGTTACACGACGGAGCAGGAGACGCTGGAGCGGCGGGCCATTGCGGTGGCGCAGCGCTCGGCCGACATCGCGCGGGCACAGCTGCAAGCGGGGACCATCGATATCATCACGTCGCTGAACACGCAAACCACGCTGTATAACGACCTGGACCTGCTGACGCAGATCCGGTTGGCGCAGTTCCAGGCGTTGGTGAACCTTTACAAGGCGCTCGGCGGCGGCTGGTCGCAGTCCTCGGGGGCAGGCCGGTGAAGCGCGCATTGCTGATCCTGTGCTTGCTGGGGGCGGCTGGCGGTGCTGGGTACTATTACTGGTACCGGCCGGCGCACACGGAGCAGGCAAGCACGTCCGGCGGGCGACGTGGCGGCCCCAAGGAGGAGGCCCCGCCCATTCCGGTGCTGACCGCCCGCAGCGAGACGCGGGACGTGCCGGTCTATCTGGACGGGCTCGGCACGGTGCAGGCCTTCAACCTCGTCTCCATTCGCCCGATGGTCGAGGGTCCGCTGGTCGAAGTGCGGTTCCGCGAGGGACAAGACGTGCATGCCGGAGACGTGCTGGCGCGCATCGACCCGCGACCGTACCAGGCCAGCCTGGACGCGTCGAGCGCAAAGAAGCAGCAGGACGAGGCGAACCTGGCCAACGCCCGGCTGGACGCCAATCGGTATGCGAAGCTCGCCGCCACCGCCTATAGCAGCGCCCAGCAGTCGGATACCGCCCGCGCCCAGGTCGCGCAATTGGAGGCACAGGTGCGCGGCGATCAGGCGCAGATCGACACGGCGCGCACGCAGCTCAGCTATGCCGTGATCACGGCGCCGATCGACGGGCGGATCGGGCTGCGGCAGGTCGATAACGGCAATATCGCCCGGCCAACCGATCTGCTGCCGCTCACAGTCATCACGCAGTTGAAGCCGATCTCGGTCGTTTTCACCCTGCCGCAGCAGGCGCTTCCGGTGGTGGCGAGGGCGATGCAGGACGGCATGCCCGAGGTGCTGGCGTTGAAGCAGGGCGGCGCCGCGTCGGACCCGCTGGATCGTGGGCAGCTTGCCGTGCTGGACAACCAAGTCGATCCGGCGACGGGCACGATCAAGCTGAAGGCGACGTTCCCCAACGAGAAGCTGCTGCTGTGGCCTGGAGGCTTCGTGAACGTGCGCATGCTGGCCGAGACGCAGCGCAGCGTCGTCACGGTTCCCACAGCGGCGGTGCAGCGCGGGCCACGCGGGGCCTTCGTGTTCGTGGTCACGGCCGCCAACGTGGCGCAGCGGCGGACGGTGACGGTCGGGCACGAGGACGACCAAGTGAGCGTGGTGGCGGACGGCCTGCGCACCGGCGAGCAGGTCGTGGTCGACGGGGCCCAACGGCTGACGGACGGGGCCAAGGTGGCCGTGGCCGGCCCGGACGGCAACGCGCCGGATGCCGTTCCAAAGGAGCGGGGCGCGCCAGGCACGGCGCAACGGCGGGGCCGGTCGAGCTCCTGAAGGGAAGGCACCTCGGATGAACATTTCCGCTCCCTTCATCGCGCGGCCGGTCGCGACGTGCCTGCTGGCGCTGGCTGTGCTGCTGGGCGGGGTGCTGGGCTATCGGACGCTGCCGGTCTCCGCATTGCCGACGGTCGATTTCCCGACGATCCAGGTGACGACGCAGTTGCCGGGCGCCGGGCCCGATACGGTGGCGACGCTGATTACCGCGTCGCTGGAGCGGCAGTTCGGGCAGATCACCGGGCTTGCGGTAATGACCAGCACCAGCAGCGAGGGCACCAGCCAGATCACGCTGCAGTTCAACCTGAACCGGCGCCTGGATAGCGCGGCGCAGGATGTGCAGGCCGCCATCAACGCAGCGTCCGGCACGCTGCCGGTCACGCTGCCGTATCCGCCGATCTATGCGAAGGTGAACCCGGCCGACGCGCCGATCCTGTCGCTGGCGCTCACGTCGGACAGCATCTCGATCGACCGGATCAGCGACGCCGCCGACACGCTGCTGCAGCCCAAGCTCAGCCAGATCGACGGGGTGGGCAAGGTCACAGTGCAGGGCGGGCTACGGCCAGCGGTGCGGGTGCGGGTCGATCCGGCGCGGGTGGCGGCGTATGGGCTGTCGATGGAAGACGTGCGAACCGCGGTCGCGTCGGCCAACGTGAACGGCGCCAAGGGCGGGTTCGATGGGCCGCGTCAGGCCTATGCGCTGGGCGCCAACGACCAGTTGGTGACGCCGGCAGCCTATAAGGATCTGGTGATCGCCTACAAGAACGCGTCGGCGGTCCGGCTGTCGGACGTGGGCACGGTGATCGCCGGGGTGGAGAACGACCGGGTCGCCGGCTGGTATAACGGCAACCCGGCGGTGGTGCTGGATATCCAGCGGCAGCCCGGCGCCAACATCGTCTCGACCGTGGCCGCCATCAAGGCGGCTTTGCCGGGTCTGCAGCGCGCTATGCCGGCGGCAGTGGCGATGGCCGTCGTGGTGGACCGGACCGAGACGATCCGGGCGTCGGTCAACGACGTGCAGTTCACCCTGATGCTGTCGATCGGCCTGGTCGTGTTCGTGATCTTCCTGTTCCTGCGCAGCGCACGCGCCACGCTGATCCCGGCCATCGCGCTTCCGCTGTCGCTGATCGGCACGTTCGGCGTGATGGCGCTGTGCGGCTACAGCCTCGACAACCTCTCGCTCATGGCGCTGACGGTCGCGACCGGGTTCGTGGTGGACGACGCGATCGTGATGATCGAGAACGTCGTCCGCTACATCGAGGACGGGGTGCCGCCGCTGGAGGCCGCGTATCGAGGCGCCGCGCAGATCGGCTTCACTATCGTGTCGCTGACCGTAAGCCTGGTCGCGGTGTTTATCCCGCTGCTGTTCATGACCGGCGTCGTGGGCCGGCTGTTCAACGAGTTCGCGGTGGTGCTGAGCACGTCGGTGATCGTGTCGGCCGTCGTATCCTTGACGCTCACGCCGATGATGTGCGGGCGGCTGCTGCGGGCCAACGAGAGGCCGAGCTGGCTGACGGGCTGGTTCGAGCGTGGGTTCATCCGGCTGACAAAGGGGTACCAGCGCACGCTTGCGGTGGCGCTGCGCTATCAGAGGCTTATACTCCTGGTGGCGGTGGGCACGCTGGCCGGCACCATTATCCTTTATGTGGCGACGCCCAAAGGGTTCCTGCCGCTGCAGGACACCGGCGTTATCGTGGCGGTGACGGAGGCGTCGCAGAGCGCGTCCGTGCCGCGCATGTCGAGCCTGCAGACGCAGCTAGCGGAGATCGCACAGCGGGACCCGGCCGTGACCGGCGTGGTGTCCTTCGTCGGCGCCGGGACCATCAACGCGACGCCGAACACCGGGCGGCTGACGATCGCGCTGAAGCCGCGGCGGGAGCGTGACCCGGCGCCCGTGGTGATCGCGCGGCTGCAGGCGGCAATGGCGGGCGTGCCGGGCATGTCGGTGTTCATGCAGGCGGTGCAGGACATCCAGATCGGCACGCGCATCAGCCGCACCCAGTTCCAATACACGCTGCTCGACACCGACGCGCAGGAGCTGGCGACCTGGGCGCCGCGGCTGCTGGGCCGGCTGCGCACCATGCCGGATTTGCAGGACGTCGCCAGCGACCAGCAGACCGAGGGTTTCTCCACGCGCATCCAGGTGGACCGGGATGCGGCGATGCGGCTGGGCGTCTCGATGCAGGCGGTGCAGGACACGCTGTATGACGCGTTCGGGCAGCGGCAGATCAGCACCATCTTCAGCCAGTCGAACCAGTATCGCGTCGTGCTGGAGGCCGATCCCGACTGGCAGGCCGATCCGCATTCGCTCGACCGGCTGCGGGTGCCGGGGCTGGCTGGGGCGCAGGTGCCGCTCTCGGCCATTGCCACCATCACCCGCGGCACGGCGGCGCTGGCGGTGACGCATCAGAGCCAGTTCCCGTCCATCACCATCAGCTTCAACCTGGCGCCGGGGTCCAGCCTGAGCCACGCCGTAGCGGCGGTGGCGCAGGCGGAGCGGGAGATGGGGCTGCCCAGCACCATCGTCGGCAGCTACTCCGGGGACGCGGCGGAGTTCCAGGACAGCCTCTCGAGCGAGCCCTGGCTGATCCTGGCGGCCGTGGTCGTGATCTATATCGTGCTCGGCGTGCTGTACGAGAGCACGATCCATCCGGTGACGATCCTGTCCACCCTGCCCTCCGCGGGCATCGGCGCGCTGCTGGCGCTGGACTTCGCGGGCCAGGACCTGTCGCTGGTGGCGCTGGTAGGCATCGTGCTGCTGATGGGCATCGTGAAGAAGAACGCGATCATGATGATCGATTTCGCGCTGGAAGCGGAGCGGCTGCGCGGCCTGTCGCCGCTGGCCGCGATCACCGAGGCCAGCCTGCTGCGGTTCCGCCCGATCATGATGACGACGGCGGCGGCGCTGCTGGGCGCGCTGCCTTTGGTGATCGAGAACGGCACCGGCTCCGAGCTGCGCTATCCGCTGGGGCTTACCATTGTGGGCGGGCTGCTGCTGAGCCAGGTGCTGACGCTCTACACGACGCCGGTGATCTACCTGGCGTTCGAGCGGACGCGGCTGCGCTTCGTGCGGCCACGGGTGGCGGCTGCGGAGTGAACATCTCCGCCCCCTTTATCCATCGCCCGGTCGCCACGTTCCTGTTGGCGCTGGGGCTGTTGCTGACCGGCCTTGTCGCCGTGCGGTTCCTGCCCGTGGCGCCGCTGCCCAGCGTGGACATCCCGACCATCGTCGTGTTCGCGGGCCGCCCCGGCGCCGACCCAGAGACCATGGCCGCCAGCATCGCCGCACCGCTTGAGCGCCGGCTGGGCGAGATTCCGGGGGTCACGGAGATCACCAGCACCAGCAGCACCGGCAGCACGTCGATCGTGATCCAGTTCGATATCGACCGCGCGATCGAGGGTGCCGCGCACGACGTCCAGGCCGCGATCAACGCCGCCTATTCCGACCTGCCGTCGGATCTGCCGACGCGGCCGTACTACCGTAAATTCAACCCGGCCGAGGCGCCGATCCTGACGTTGTCGCTGACCTCGGACATCCTGAACACCGCGCAGGTCTTCGACGCCGCCGACACCATCCTGGCGCAGCGGCTGAGCCAGGTTGACGGCGTTGCACAGGTGCAGGTGAACGGCGCCGAGAAGCCGGCCGTGCGCGTGCGGCTGAACCCCGCGGCGCTGCGGGCGGCGGGCCTCAGCAGCCAGGACGTCTATACCGCGATCCGCAACTCCAATGTGAACGGGCCCGTCGGCGGCTTCCAGGGACCGCTGCGCGCCGAGACGATCGAGCTAAACGGGCAGATCACCCAGGCGTCGGACTACGCGCGGCTCGTGCTGAAGAACACCGGGGGGGCAACCGTCCGGCTGGGTGACGTGGCGGAGGTGCTGGACAGCGTCGCCAACACCAAGCTCGCGGCGTGGCAGGGCACGAAGCCGGCCATCCTGCTGACGCTGACGAAGACCGCCGGCGCCAACGTGATCGATACGGTGGACCGCGTCCGCGCCGCGCTGCCGCAGCTGCTGGCGTGGATTCCGCCGGACATCCGCGTGACGACGATCTCCGACCGCACCACGACCATCCGTGCGAGCGTCACCGACGTGGAGTGGACTCTGCTGATCAGCATTGCGCTTGTGCTGATGGTGGTCGCGCTGTTCATGCGCCGGCTGGTGCCGACCTTGGCGGCGGCGGTGACGGTGCCGCTCAGCCTCGCGGGCACGCTCGGGGCGATGTACCTGCTGGGCTACAGCCTCAACAACTTCTCGCTGATGGCGCTGACGATCTCGGTGGGGTTCGTGGTCGACGACGCGATCGTCATGATCGAGAACATCTTCCGGCATCAGGAGCGCGGGCTGTCGCCGATGCAGGCGGCGCTGGTGGGGTCGCGGCAGATCGGCTTCACCGTCGTGTCGATCAGCATCTCGCTGGTGGCGGTGTTCATCCCGATCCTGTTCATGGGCGGCCTGCTGGGCAAGCTGTTCCATGAGTTCTCGATGGTGCTGGCGATCGCGATCGGGCTGTCGGCGGTCGTGTCGCTGACGCTGACCCCCATGATGTGCGGGCGGTTCATGGGGGCGCACGTGGCCCCGCGCGGGGTGTGGGGCTGGATCGACCGAGGGGTGGACAGCCTGTTCGACCGGGCGCAGCGGGGCTACCTCCGCAGCCTGGACTGGGCGCTGCGCTGGCGGCGGCTGATGCTGCTGGTGACGCTCGCGGTCGTGGTAGGGACCGTGAAGCTTTATGGCTATGTGCCGAAGGGCTTCCTGCCGATCCAGGATACCGGGCTGATCATGGGCAACACGCTCGCCAGCCCCGATATCAGCTTCGATGGCATGGCGGCCCGGCAGAAACGCGTGGTGGATGTCCTGCTGGCCGACCCGGCGGTGGAGAGCGTCGGCAGCACCATCGGAATCACCTCGGGCTGGTCCAGCATCAATCGCGGACAGCTGACGGTGTCGCTGAAGCCGCTGTCGGAGCGCAAGATCAGCAGCGAGGAGGTGCTGAAGCGGCTGCGGCCCAAGCTCGTGCAGATGGCGGACATCCAGGCCTATCTGTTCTCGGCGCAGGATCTCCGCGGCGGCGGCCGGTCGGGCGGCACCGGCTTCCAGTTCGTGCTGCTGGACCAGGACCTGAATGAGCTACGCGAATGGACGCTGAAGCTGCAGGAGGCGCTCCGCGGCGTGAAGGGGATCGAGGACGTATCGACGGATCAGGACCGGCCGGGCCCCCAGGCCAACGTGACGATCGACCGGGACGCGGCGTCCCGCCTGGGCGTGCCGATGAGCGCCATCGACGCAGCGCTGAGCAACGCCTACTCGCAGCGCCAGGTGTCGATCATCTACACGCAGCGGAATCAGTATCGCGTGGTGCTGGAGACGCTGCCGGGCCTGCAGATCGACCCGGCGCTGCTGGGCCGGCTGTATGTGCCCGGTGCGGGCGGAAAGCAGGTGCCGATCACGAGCGTTGTGCGGCTCGACCGCGCGACGGCGCCGCTGGCGGTGCGCCACCAGGGGCAGTTCCCGTCCGCCAGCATCAGCTTCAACCTGCTGCCCGGCACCTCGCAGAGCGACGCGATCGCGCTGGTCACGGAGGCGGCCCGGAACCTGCGGATGCCGGAGGGGGTGCGGACCGAGTTCGCGGGGAACGCCAAGTTCCTGCAGCAGTCGCTCGCCAGCCAGCCATTCCTGATCGGTGCGGCGATCGTGTCGATCTACATCGTGCTCGGTGTGCTATATGAGAGCCTGATCCATCCGCTGACCATCATCTCGACCCTGCCATCGGCCGGGCTGGGGGCGCTGCTGGCTGTGCTGGTAACTGGGGGCGAGCTGAACATCCTCGCCATCATCGGCATCGTGCTGCTGATGGGCATCGTGAAGAAGAACGCGATCATGCTGGTGGACTTCGCGCTGGAGGCGGAGCGGGAGCTGGGCATGCTGCCGCACGCGGCGATCCTGGAGGCGTGCCGGGAGCGCTTCCGGCCGATCATGATGACGACGCTCGCCGCCCTGCTGGGCGCGGTGCCGCTGGCGCTGGCGGCCGGTACTGGGTCGGAGTTCCGGCGGCCGCTCGGCATCGCCATATGCGGCGGGCTGATCGTGTCGCAGATTCTGACGCTCTATACGACCCCGGTGATCTACTTGGCGCTGGAACGGCTTGCGACGGGCCGGCGGCGCCGGGTCGCGGTCAATCCGCAGCCTGCCGAATAGGAGGCTCGGCCGGCATTGCACGGTCCTGGGCCGTGCCCGCCAGGGTGAGTGCAGCGGTTATCAGCGCGACGTGGCTGAATGCCTGCGGAAAGTTGCCGGTGAGGCGGCAAGCCCGCGGGTCATATTCCTCGCTCAATAGGCCGACGTCGTTGCACAGGCCCAGCAGGCGCTCGAACAGCGT
>JAABUT010004416.1_pt1 | contig 11198 bp, 6 predicted proteins | sample 5559281 | NCBI WGS metagenome assembly JAABUT01 (sample SAMN10711880, study PRJNA513359) | rock metagenome | isolation source: Antarctica rocks | place: Antarctica: Victoria Land, Ricker Hills nord | collected 2016-01-04
ACATCCTCGACCGGCGCCTGGCCAGCGGCGAGATCAGCGTCGAGGAGTACGCCAGCCGGCGCACCATCATCCGCGGCCGGCGATGAGCGCCCGGTCATCGCACTCCAGCGAGCGAACCCGATGAACGACGTCTCGCGGCGCACCCTCCTGTTCGGTGCTCTCGGTCTGGCCGGGGTCGGTGCCGCAGCCGCCTGCAGCGCGGGCGACCCGACCGTGGGCGGGCGAACTTTTGGACCCGTCACCGCCTTGCCCGGCCGGGCGGTCGTGGACAAGACGCTGACGCCGCGAGCCACCACCCTCGACCTCGGCGGCCCCACCGTGCCCAGCTGGGCCTACGACGCTGACCTGCCCGGCCCGCTGGTACGAGCCACCGCCGGGGACCTGATCCGGGTTCGGATCGACAACCAGCTCGCAGCCGAAACCACCGTGCACTGGCACGGCATCGCCCTACGCAACGACGCGGACGGCGTACCGGGGATGACCCAGCAGGCCATCAGCCCTGGGGCCACGTACACCTACCAGTTCGTCGCCCCCGACCCGGGCACCTATTTCTATCACCCACACGTCGGAGTGCAGCTGGACAGAGGCCTGTACGGACCACTGATCATTGACGACCCGCACGAACCCGGCGGCTACGACACAGAATGGATTGTCGTGCTCGACGACTGGCTCGACGGCACCGGCACCACCCCCGACGATACCCTCAGAAAGCTCCTGGCCAGCGCCGGCACCGCAGCCCCCGGAGGAATGAACGGCATGAGCGGGATGAGCGGCATGGATCCAACCGCCCTGGCCACCACCGACACGAGTGACCCGGGGATGCCGGGCATGCCGCGGATGGCCGGGATGGGCTCGAGCGGCCCGCCGTTCGGGGACGCCGGAGATGTCACCTACCCGTACTACCTGATCAACGGACGCATCCCGGCGGCACCCGACGTGCTGGCCGCCCGGCCCGGGCAGCGGCTGCGGATCCGGGTGATCAACGCCGGCGCCGACACGATCTTCAAGGTCGCTCTCGGCGGCCACCAGCTGACGGTCACCCACACCGACGGCTGGCCGGTCACCCCGGCACAGACTGACGCCCTTTACCTGGGGATGGGTGAACGCGCCGACCTGCTGGTCACCCTTGGCGACGGGGTCTTCCCGCTGGTGGCACAACCGGTCGGCAAACAAGGACACGCCCTGGCCTTTATCCGCACCGGCGCCGGCAGCCCGCCGCCGTCCGACGTTCAACCCAGAGAGCTGTCCGGCGCGGCGCTGCAAGCCGCTGACCTGACGCCCGCCCCAACCCTGCATCCCTCGACCAGGACCCCCGACGCGCAGGCCGACCTGACGCTGACTGGCCAGATGAGCCCCTACCAGTGGGCCATCAACGGCGCCCCCTTCGGCAAGAACACCCCCATCCCAGTCAGCCAGGGACAGCGGCTGAGGATCAGAATCCGGAACCAGACGATGATGGCCCACCCGGTCCACCTGCACGGGCACACCTTCACCCTGGCCACCAGCGGTCTGCGGAAGGACACCGTCATGCTCCGGCCGATGCAGGCTCTTGACGTCGACCTGGACGCAAACAACGCCGGGACCTGGGCCGCGCACTGTCACAACATCTACCACGCGGAAGCCGGGATGATGATCGCCCTGCAGTACACCGCGTGAACTCCACCCGGTCCCCGCGGGCGCGGCAGGATGGTCGGCTCGCCGAGCCCTGTGGCGATAGGAAACTCAACGGCGACCTCAACCCGTTGTGGCGCCGTCCGCGGACCAGCCGTCGGCGTGCTCCCCGACGTGAGCTAGACGTCACCCCTCTCCAGGCCGGGTCACACCACCGAGTCCTACAGTCGATAGTGCAAGCACGCCGGACAGCGCCCCCACCCCGCACCAGTCCGGTTCACGTAGCCGTGGCCGGCCGGCCGCGGACTTCAGGATCCGCAGTGCGGTCACGACGTCACACCGGAGCAGGGCTGTTGCAGCTCAACCGAACGGCCTGGGATCGATGATGCAACGTGCATACCTCTTCGTGGTGGCTGCTTTCGCCGCCCTCGGGCCGATGCTGTTCTTCACCGGCGGGAACGCCGGGTGGGTCTTTGTGGTGTGGATGGCCGGGCGCGGTGCTGTTGTGGTGGGTGACGCGTCGGTTCGCGCCGGGGCCGCCGTCAAGGGGTCGCCGGACGAGCCCTTCGGCCCGGATTGTCGCGACCGCCGTGGATAGCGGTGGCACGACTGCTCGCGTCGCGACCGGCCAGTCACACGGCGTACCGGGACCCCGAGCAGGTCCACATATGGACGGTGGGCGCGCAGGCGTCCGAGCCGTAACAGCTAGACGGACTGGACGGACTGACGGACCGGACGGTCTGACTGACTGCTTTTCCCTATCAAGGAGCGGGCTATGGCGAGTCGAGGTGAGGGCGTTGAGCGCAGTGTGGTGCTGGAGGTTGACGGGTTGCATTGGGCGAGCGAGAAGAATGCGGTCGAGGCGGTGCTGGGTCGCCGGCCCGGCGTGACTGGGGTCGAAGCGAACCCGGTGGCCCAGACCGCGACCGTCACCTACGACCCGTCCACCACCACGGTCGAGGACCTGGCTGGGTGGGTCCGCGACTGCGGCTACCACTGCCGTGGCGAGTCCGTCCCCGACCACGTATGCGCACCGGCCGGCGTGGCCCCCGGCACGCCAGGTGCCGCAGCCGGTCCAGTCGAGTCGCTGCCGGCGGCGGCCCACGGGGCGGCGCATCAGGAACATGACATGCCCATGCCGACCGGTCAGTCCACGGACCGGATGGGTAGCCCGGCGGAGGTGATGGGGCACGGCGGGCATGGTGAGATGTCGATGGCCGGCATGGTTCGCGACATGCGCAACCGGTTCCTGGTCGCGGTGGTCTTCGGGGTCGTCATCACGTTGTGGTCCCGGATCGGACGGGACGTCCTCGGGTTCACCGTGGCGGCGCCGTTCGGGCTGCGTGACGACGTGTTCCAGCTGATCCTGAGTCTGCCGGTGATCTTCTACTCCGCGCAGGTGTTCTTCGCCGGCGCGGTCCGGGCGCTGCGAGCCCGAACGCTGGACATGATGGTCCTGGTGGCGGTCGCGGTCGGCGCCGGCTGGGTGTACTCGGTCGGGGTGACCGTGGCCGGCGGCGGGGACGTGTTCTATGAGGCCGCCACGATCTTGACGGCGTTCGTCCTGCTCGGCCACTACTTCGAGATGCGGGCCCGCGGCGGAGCCAACGAGGCGGTCCGGGCCCTGCTCAAGCTGGCCCCGCCGGTCGCGGTGGTAATCCGCGACGGCGAGCCGGTCGAGGTGCCCACCGACCAGGTCGTCGTCGGCGACCTGCTGCTGGTCCGTCCCGGCTCCAAGATCGCCTCCGACGGGGTGGTCGAGGACGGCGAGAGCGACGTCGATGAGTCCACCGTCACCGGTGAGAGCCTGCCGGTGCACAAGGGCCCCGGCGATCAGGTCGTCGGGGCCACCATCAACACCACCGGCACGCTAAGGGTGCGGGCCACCAAGGTCGGCTCGGACACCGCCCTGGCCCAGATCGTGAAGCTCGTACAGGAAGCGCAAAACTCCAAGGCACCCGGGCAGCGGCTCGCCGACCGGGCCGCGTTCTGGCTGGTTCTGGTGGCTCTGCTCGGCGGGGCAGGCACGTTCGTGGTGTGGCTGGCGGCCGGGCGATCGGTTAGCGAAGCGCTGCTTTTCGCGATCACCGTGGTGGTCGTGACCTGCCCGGACGCGCTCGGCCTGGCCACCCCAACCGCGATCATGGTCGGCACCGGGCTCGGTGCGGCCCGCGGGGTGCTGTTCAAGAACGCCACCGCGATCGAAACCTCGAAGAAGATCGACGTCGTCGTGATGGACAAGACCGGCACCTTGACTTTGGGCGCACCTCAGGTCACCGACCTGATCGTCGACGGGCTGCCGGAGGGCGACGCGCTGGCCTTGATCGCCGCCGTCGAACGCGAATCTGAACACCCACTGGCGAAGGCGGTGGTTGACCGCGGCGATACCGACGGCGCGCCCCGCTTGGCCGCCCGGAACTTCATCAACGTCGCCGGGCAGGGCGCGATCGCGGTGGTGGACGGCCACCGGGTGATGGTGGGCAATCTGCGGCTGATGACCGCGGAGAGCATTGACCTCGGCGGGCTGGGCCCCCGGCAGGAGGAGCTGGCCGCCGCCGGACGGACCTCGGTCCTCGCCGCCGTCGACGGGCGGGCGGTGGCGGTGATCGGCATCGCCGACGCCGTCAGGCCCACCTCGGCAGCCGCCGTCGCGGAGCTGCGCAGCATCGGGGTCGAGGTGGTCATGCTCACCGGCGACAACGCCGCGACGGCGCAACGGATCGCCGCACAGCTCGGCGTCAGCACCGTCATCGCCGACGTCCTACCCGGGGACAAGGCCGCAAAGATCAAGGAGCTGGCCGCCGCAGGGCGCCGGGTCGCGATGGTCGGTGACGGAGTCAACGACGCCCCCGCCCTCGCGCAAGCTGACTTGGGGATCGCGATCGGCGCCGGCACCGACGTCGCCGTGGAGACCGCCGACGTCGTGCTGATGCGCTCGGACCCATTGGATGTCGCCGTGGCGCTGCGGATCGGGCGAGGCACGGTGCGCAAGATGAAGCAGAACCTGGGCTGGGCGATCGGGTACAACTCGGTGGCGTTGCCGATCGCGGCCGGGGTCTTCGAACCGGCCTTCGGGCTGGTGCTGCGCCCGGAAATCGCGGCGATCACGATGGCCGGGTCCAGCTTCCTGGTCGCCGTGAACGCGCTGACGCTCAAAAGGCTGCGGCTGCCGAAGCCGGCGCCGGCTGACCCGCCGGCCACGCCCACCCGCCAGCGCCCTGGTACGCCGGCCGGAATACCCCTCGGTACCGAGCCCTCCTGACATGGGTCCAATGCTTAGGCACCAAGGCGACTGCGGGGACGTCCGCAACACGAGCAGCACAGGTCGATGACCGCGTTGACGCGGGCGGCCGCTCCCCCCTCCTGACCCGCAGGCCAGCGCCGCTGCGGATGCTGTGATCACCGCGGCCCTAGCCACCTGCTTCCTCGGCGTGCACGGGGCTGCGGGACACGCCGCAGGTGTGGTTCGCGGTGTTGCGGGGTTCGCCTCGGCAAGTCCGCCTAGGGTGACCAACCGCAACGTCGCCGCGGACCGGCTGCTCGCCAACCGGCACCTGGAACCCGTCGCGGCCCGGCAGGTCGACGGGCAGACGGTGCTGCTGGAGGTGGCCACCGGCCAGTCGCGGGGGCCACATCGTGATGGCGGCCCGCACCCGCGTCCGGGCCGCTGCAGTAGACACTGACACTGACACCGCCGGGTCGGCGACGTGCCGCGACCACCGATCGACTTGGACCCCGGCTACGTCGCCAAAAGGTCCTGCTGCCGCTGCAGGCCGGGCAGCCGGTGACCCTCGAGAAAGGTGGTCGCGGTGGCCACCCCCCGGGACTGGGCCCTGTCCACCGCGGCCCTGTCCGCAACTCGCCCTCATGCTCTTGCCGCCGCGATGTCGCCGCCGTGTTCTCCCTCGCACGTCGTTAGCGGGCCCGGCCCTCAGCAAAAGGGCAACGCCAGCGGCCGCGCCAATTAGTCCCTCTCCGGCATCAAACCGACAACACGGTTCGCATCACACTCCTTTGAGGCTTGCGGCCGGTCGGGCGACTTCAGTGGCCCAACGAAAGCACCCCCCGGCAGCCTTTACGCCAGCGCGACGCAGACGGCGCGCACGATCCCCGCCGTAGCAATGTCACCCAGACGGCCCCCTTGCCCTGGAGGGCGGATTTTGGCCCCGGCTTGGTAGCGGGACGTCGGCGGTCAGTGCGGGTGGTGGCCGGTGAGGGTGTGGTCGTCGACGCCCGGCCGGGGGGCGGGGTTGATGTGCACGGTGGCGTCGTCGAGCCGAGGGACCTGGTGGTGCAGCTCGTGTTCGGCGGCGTCAGCGATGGCGTGGGCGGCGACGACGTCGAGGGTGCGGTCGACGGTCACGGTCGCTTCGGCGTGCATACGATGCCCGATCCAGCGCAGCCGGACCTGGTCGACCCCGACGACTCCAGGGGTGGCGGACAGTGCCGTCTCGGCTTGGTCGACCAGGGCCGGATCGACGGCGTCCATCAGGCGCCGGTAGATGTCCCGGGCGGCCCCGCGCAACACCACGAGGATGGCGATCGTGATGAGCAGTCCGACGATGGGGTCGGTGAGCGGGAACCCGAGCATCACGCCGATGGCGCCGGCGACGACGGCGAGCGAGGTGAACCCGTCGGTGCGGGCGTGTAGGCCGTCGGCGACCAGGGCGGCGGAGCCGATGGCGGTGCCGACCCGGATCCGGTAGACCGCGACCAGCTCGTTGCCGGCGAACCCGATCAGCCCGGCGAGCAAGACAATCCATGGATGGGTGATCGGCTGTGGGTCGAGCAGCCGGCGGATCGACTCGTACCCGGCGACCGCCGACGAGAGGGCGATCATGGCGACGATGAACACCCCGGCCAGGTCCTCGGCCCGGCCGTACCCGTACGTGTAGCGCCGGGTCGCCGCCCGACGGCTGAGGACGAACGCGACCCACAGCGGGATCGCCGTCAACGCGTCGGAGAAGTTGTGGATGGTGTCGGCCAGCAACGCCACCGACCCGGTGATCAGAACCACGACCAGCTGCGCGACCGCGGTGACTCCCAGCCCGGCCAGGCTGATCTTCACCGCCCGGATGCCCTGGGCGCTGGACTCCAGGGCCGAGTCGACCGAGTCCGCCGCGTCGTGGCTGTGCGGACGGAAGATCGACGCCACGAACCCCTTCACCCCGCCGGGATGCTCATGCTCCCCATCGCCATGCGAGTGAGCGTGATCGTGTTGATCGTGTTGATGGTCATGGTCATGGTCGGGTCCGCGGTCGACCTGGTGCTCGTGTCCGTGGCCGCGGCCCTGGGCGTGGAACGGCTCCTCGTCCTGCGAGATGTCGCGGGAGACCTCGTCGCCGGGGTCGTCGGCGGGGTCGTGGTGGCGGTCATGGTCGTTGTCGCGGTAATCGTGGTCGTGGTCGTGGTCGTGGTGGTCGTGGTGGGGCTGGTTCATGGTTGGCTCCGGCAACGGGTCGGGTCGGCGTGGGCAGGTGCGTCGGTCAGCGGGTGGGCCGGGACGGGGCTGTCCAGCCCAGTCGGTGGGCGGCGCAGACCTGGGGTCAGCGGCGGGTGGCCCGGCCGGGCTGGTTGCCTCGCCGCTGGTGCACGGGCCGGAATTGCCGGAGTTGGAGGAGGGGGCAGTTCGGGCAGCGTGGGTTGCTGCGGCAGCACTGGGCCCGTTTGCGGTGGGCCATCACGGTCTTCCCGCTTCGCGGCTGAGGGCGGGGCTCCTGTCGAGGCTGGTTTGAGGGTGGGCGGGCTGGTGGGTGGGTCGGCAGCGCGGTGGGTGCCCGCGCGCTGCCAGGCGGCGGCCCGGAGCAGGCGGAGGCCGTTGAGGCCGACGATGACGGTGGATCCTTCGTGCCCGGCGACGCCGAGCGGCAGCGGCAGGGTCCAGATGAGGTCCCAGGTGACGAGCAGGGTGATGACGGTGGCGGCGAGGACCAGGTTGGCTTTGACGACCCGGTGGGCCCGCCCGGACAGGTCGATGATGGTGGGCAGGATGGCGAGCTCGTCGCGGACGATGACCGCGTCGGAGGTCTCCAGGGCCAGGTCGGAGCCGTGCCGGCCCATGGCGACGCCGAGGTCAGCGGTGGCCATGGCCGGGGCGTCGTTGACGCCGTCGCCGACCAGCAGCACCCGGTGCCCGGCGGCCTGCAGGGCGGTGACCTGGTCGACCTTGTCGGCGGGCAGCAGGCCGGCGCGGACGTCGCTGATGCCGACGTCGTCGGCCAAGGGGGCGGCGGCGCCGGGGTTGTCACCGGTGAGCAGCACCGGGGTGGCCCCGGTCAACGCGGTCAACGCGGCCACGGTGTCGCGGGCGTCCTCCCGCATACGGTCCGCCAGCCCAAGGACCCCGACAGGGGTCCCGTCAAGCAGGACCACCGCTGCGGTGCGTCCGGCCGCTTCCAGCTCCCCGACCGCCGCGCGGGCCTGCCTGGTCAGCTCGATCGCCGGCGCTGCCGCATCCACATCCACGGCGGCGGTCGGTGCCGGGGTGGGGTCGGTGAGCAGGGCGGGTGACCCGACCCGCACGACGTGCCCCTCGATGGAGGCGGTGACCCCGCGTCCGGGAGTGGACGAGAAACTCTCGGCCGGGGGCAGGTCCAGGCCGCGGTCGTGGGCGGCGGTCACCACCGCGCGGGCCAGCGGGTGCTCGCTGGGCCGCTCCGCGGCCGCGGCCAGCCGCAGCAGGGTGTGGGCGTCGACTCCGGCCGCGGGCAGCGGGGTGACCTCGCTGACCCGGGGGGTCCCCTCGGTCAGGGTGCCGGTCTTGTCGAAGGCGACGAGGGTGATGTCGCGGAACTTCTCCATCACCACGGCCGACTTGACCAGCAGCCCGTGCCGGCCCGCGTTGGCGATCGCGGACAGCAGCGGCGGCATGGTCGCCAGCACCACCGCGCACGGGGACGCGACGATCATGAACGTCATCGCCCGCAGCAGGGTCGGGCGCAGCTCCTGGCCGAAGGCCAGCGGGATGAAGAACAGCGCCAACGTGGCCACCACGACACCGACGGAGTAACGCTGCTCCACCTTCTCGATGAACAGCTGCGTCTTCGCCTTGGTCGCGGACGCGTCCTGGACCATCGCGACAATCCGGGCCACGACCGTGTCGTGGGCGGCCCGGTCGACCCGCACCCGCAGGGCGCCGGTCCCGTTCAGGGTGCCCGCGAACACCTCGTCCCCGACCTCCTTCAGCACCGGCAGCGGCTCACCGGTGATCGAGGCCTGATCAACCTCGCTGGCGCCGTCCAGGACCTGCCCGTCAGCGCCGACCCGCTCGCCCGGACGGATCAGAACCACGTCCCCGACCCTCAGGCCGGTGGTGTCCACCAAGTCCTCGGCCCCGTCCGCGCCAACCCGGGTGGTCTGCTGCGGCGCCAGGTCCAGCAACGCCCGGACCGACTCGGCGGTACGCCGGGTGACGAACGCCTCCAACGCCCCGGAGGTAGCAAAGATGCCTATCAGGAGGGCGCCGTCGAAGACCTGACCGATCGACGCGGCGACCACCGCGGCCACGATCATCAGCAGGTCCACGTCCAGGGTTCTCTCCCGCAGCGCCTGCAACCCGGCCAGCGCCGGCTCCCAACCCCCGGTGACATAGCAGGCCAGGTACACGGCCCACCACACCACCGGCGGGGCTCCGGCCAGCTGAAGGACCCCTCCGAGTGTGAACAGCAGCGCTGCGGCCGCGGCCCAACGCACCTCCGCCATTGACAGGACCCCCCACAGACCGGCCCGCCGAGCCCGACCGGAACGGCCCGTGCCCATAGTGCCCAGAGTGCCCAGAGTGCCCAGAGTGCCCGGGGTGCCCGGGCTGCGTGGGGGGGTGGGCAAGGTCGAGGTCACAAGATCGCTCCGGGAATTGACGAGGAAAGCATCACGCGCACTGTAGCCACATGAAGAGATCTTCATCTAATCCAGCGAGTATGGTGGTGCCATGGGCCACGGGGTGCAGTCACGCACGCGGGCCACACGCCTGGACCCCGCTGCGGCCAAGTCGGTGGCCGAGACCCTGCAGGCCCTAGGCACCCCGAGCCGGCTGCTCATCCTGGCCCGGCTGCGGGAAGGGCCCGCGACCGTCAGCCAGCTCGCAACGGACATCGAGATGGAGCAGTCCGCCGTCTCCCACCAGCTCCGGATGCTGCGCCACCTCGGCCTGGTCGACGGGCAGCGCCTCGGGCGCAGCGTCACCTACGCCCTCTACGACGAGCACGTCGCCCAACTGCTCGACCAAGCCATCTACCACGCAGAACACCTACGGATGGGCGCACCCGACCGCCGGCCCCACGCCAGTTAAGGCCAATACCGTTCAGTTACAGTCGTGGACGGGGTATCGGGGAGGGTGTTGGGGCTGAGGCCACGTTGTGTGGTGGGCGCGTTTGACCTGCCATTTCGGCATCTTGCGTTTGATGACCCGGGGTGCGGCCCGCAGGCGTCGGGCAGGGTTGAGCCGCCGCAGGAGTCGGCGCAGGAAGACCACCCAGCCGAGTCCTTCCCTTCCGCCGGGGTCCCTGTTGTGGTCAGGGGGGGAAAGCGCCCGGTTGGGCGGTGGTCTGACGGGTGATCCGCAGCGCGGCGACGAAGCTGACCCGGTCGGGGTCGTGCAGGTCGTGCCCGGCGTGGGCGGCGGCGTCGGCCATCAGGGAGCGGATCGCGTAGTGGCAGCACAGGTGGCCCCAGATCTCCTGCAGGACCAGGTCCGGGGACTTGGAGCGCAGCACGGTCCGGGGGCCGCGTTGGTGGGTTTTGAGCTCGTCGAAGGCCAGCTCGATCTCCCACCGTTGCGCGTACGCCGCGGCCAGGTCCTCGGCCGGGGCCTCGGCCGGGTCGAGCAGCGTCGTGAACAGCCGGTAGCTGGCGCCGTTCTCGCGTCCGTCCTCGATGCGGTAGTCGATAACCCGCACCAGCATCGGCTCCTGCCGGCGGGCCGCGGCCGGGGTCAACCCACGCAGGTGCGCCAGCCAGGACCCGTCGTCCAGGTCCCGTACATGCGTTGGTTTCGGCCCGGCCGGGTCGGTCCGGATCCGCCACAGCAGATCCGCTCCGGTCCCGATCGCGCTGCGCCACAACGCATACGAGAAGAAACCGCGGTCGGCCAGCAGCAGCATCCCCGGGGACAGCTCGGCCAGCAGCGACGGCGTCAACGTCGACTCCGACTGACGGTACGACCCAACCTGCGCGGCGAAGATGGCGTGCGTGCCGCACTCGGCCAACGCCACCACCCGCGCCTGCGGAAACGCCGCCTGCTCACCCTTGTTCACCCCCGGACGGCCGAAGAACTCCGCGTTCACGGCCGTGTCCGCGACATCCAGACAACACCCGTCGACCGCCACCAGCCGCCGCCCCGCCAGCCACACCCCCGGCATCGCCTGGGTCCCGATCGGCGCCGCCACCGCCTCGAACAACGCCTTCACCGGAGCCGACCCCAACCGGGCCCGCGCCTGAAAGATCGCCGACTTACTCGGCGGCGTGTAGCTCTCCTGCCAGCCCGAGACCCACGACAACCCATCCGTCAGCTGCCCCAGCACATCCTCATACGACCCCTCCGAGTACAGCGCCATCCCGATCGAGAAATACGCCATCACCCGCGCCGGCAA
>JAABUT010004418.1_pt1 | contig 11196 bp, 12 predicted proteins | sample 5559281 | NCBI WGS metagenome assembly JAABUT01 (sample SAMN10711880, study PRJNA513359) | rock metagenome | isolation source: Antarctica rocks | place: Antarctica: Victoria Land, Ricker Hills nord | collected 2016-01-04
TGTTTGCCCCCTTTAGTTATTGACATCAATTCATCCCTTTCATTTTGACTGAGTGTAACCTTGTACTTTATCATACTTTTTTGTACAAAGGTAAAAAATTATACGTCAAAGTATATGTGACGTGACACTAGATGTGTTCTATAAAATGCTGTAAATTTTGATAGTCACCTTTCTTTGTTCGTTCATCAATCAACTGTAATATCAATGCCTCTTCCAAACCGTGCCAATGTATAAAACCAATATGAACATCAACACCCTGAATGGACGTAAGATAATCACTTTCATTTACACATAGAAAATGAAGAACAGTGCCAGCCTGCCTTCTTTAATACATGAAAATATAATTCTCCGGAATAAAAGCCTTTAACGCATTTCTTGACTTTTATCAACTTAAGTGAATTGTGTAATAATTTAATTTTAGAATTCATCTAAAACATTTTGTTTAAAAAACAATATATAATTCTATTGCTTGCTTTAGTGTGTGTCATTACACTGCTTATCTTAGGACCAATTCCGCAGGATCATAATTATCATGTTTTTGCAGATCAGAGGAAGCTATGGAACATTCTTAATTTCCTAAATGTAGTAACAAACCTTCCCTTTGCTTTAATTGGCCTACTTGGATTGCAAGGGATAAGGAATATTAAGGAAAATGAATTAAAGCATATTTTCTTCACCCTTTTTACCGGTTTCCTACTTTTAACGGTTGGTAGTGGTTATTACCACTGGTTCCCACAAAACCGCTCCCTTGTTTATGATCGAATTCCAATTGTTATCATCCTTATGTCCTTCTTTGCATTTATAATTTACACTTGTATAGATAAAGTAGCAGGATATAAAGCTTTTGTTGTGTTGAATATTGTTGGCGTTACAAGCGTTATTTATTGGATCGTTAGCGAAAGTTATAGCCAGGGTGACTTGCGGTGGTACGGTATGGTTCAGTTTTTTCCAATAATAGCAATACCGCTAATCCTGATTTTATACAGTGCTTCAATTAAAATATGGAAAGACATAATTCCTATTTTTCTCTTCTTTGCCATTGCTAAAGTTGCTGAAAGGTTTGATAAAGAAATGTATCATTTTCTAAATAATAGTATAAGCGGCCATTCGCTTAAACATCTGTTTATGGTTGCAGCCGGATATGAAATAATAGTGATGTTGCGTCATCAGATCAAAGTGGCTCACCTTGCATGATTTTCAAAGCAGCATAAAAACTTAATTATAGACCCCTATTTTCGACACTAATTTCTTGACTTTTATCAATTTAACAACATCATATAATGCTTTAATTTTATTAGCCCTATTAATATAAAACTATAAGTCTAATATTTTAACCTAAAACGAAAAGTTATGAAAGAGTTTTTTGAAATGCTTAATTCTATCTATCCGCTCTCAACGGGACTTCAGGAACAGTTATTACTGACATTAAAGACCCAAACCCTGGCAAAAAAGAAACTTTTACTTAAGGAAGGTGAAATATGTAAAAGTGTTTATTTTATACAAAAAGGGTTAGTGCGTTGTTTTTATAACCACCATTCTAAAGAAGTATCCTCCTGGTTTATGAAAGAGGGAGATTTAATAATATCAGTTGAAAGCTTCTTTAAACAAAAGGCCAGTTATGAGAGTATACAGGTGCTGGAAGACTGTACGATTATTGGTATACAGTACGATGAATTGCAGGAAATGTATAAAAGATTTTCGGAGTTAAATTTTATTGCAAGAGTGCTTACAGAAAATTATTATACTTTAAGTGAGCAATGTCTTTATTCCATCAGAATGATGAGAGCGCCCGAACGATATAAGTACCTGCGGAACAATTTTTCAGAACTTATACAAAGAGTTCCTTCCAAATATTTAGCGTCCTACTTAAGCGTAAGCGAAGAAACCTTCAGCCGCATTAAAAGTATGATCTGATACGATGAATGTTAGCTATCAACTATAAATTACAGAAGTAATTATTTTATTTTCCTAATCAGCCATTATTCTTTGTAAGGGTGCTTGCTGAGCGAAGATTAATGTAAGGCAAATGCTCATTTGTGTGAAACAGGCAATAGAAAAAATCATCCATTGCATTACAACTGCTGTATATCCGGGGAACCTGGTAAACCTTGATCTTTCTGAAAGCGGCCTTAAAACGATTTCAGATGCTGTTTCAATTGAAATAGAAAACATCAGAACACATTTGATAGTCAGCCTTTTTAACCTGGAAAAGCAAAGTGAGGTTGAGTCTTTGGTTCAAAACTATCAATCTGTAATAATAAGATTACTGGATGATCTGTACACCTATCAGTTAGATCAGGCAGGAAATAACAATGTACTTGCATTATATTCGGCAATCAGCACTTCACTGAGTGACATCCTCTCTTTTATAGAAAATTACTTTACCAAATATTTTAATATTGATCAAAAAGTCCCTTATCATTATCACGTAATAAAAAGTGAGAATTTTCAGAGCCAGTTAAGCAAACTGCGCATTCAATTCAAAGAACGAGCAGCAGACTTAAAATTAATTACAATTGTAGAATCTTGCTATTCTTTGTCAATAAGTGATTCCCATAAGACTACTATTACATACCGTCAATTAATTTATCTTAAAGAGCTGTTAGCTGAATTAACTTCCATATCATCAGATACACAAACCGCAGATTTTAATACGACAATTTGCAATCTTTTAGTTTATTTAAATTTTAATCATCCTGCCTTTATCGTTTATATGACTGATAAATTCTCAAGGAAAATAAAAGAGCAGGAAAGTCAGCAGGAAAAGGTTTTACAACTTAACCTCCAACTAAAACAGATTAAGCAGATAAACACAACCTCACGCGGCATTTTATTTAAAGATATTATGGGTGTAAAAGAGCAACTTATTAACTGGATTGATGAAGAAATTGACTATATACAGAAAGAAAGTGACGTGTCTAAGCAACTTGCAAGCGATGAGCAAAAGTCTGAATCTGAATTAAAGATCAATACTTCGCTGTCAATTCCTCAATTAGCATTTTTTGTCAGGTTACTTGTCGAAAATAAAACCATTACCAATATAAATCAAACTCAGCTGCTGAAATTTATTGCATTGCACTTTACCAGTGTAAAAAGAGAAAATATTTCTTACGGCCACTTAAGAAGTCAATACTATAAAGCAGAATTACCAGCAATTGAAAGTATAAAAAACTTGCTGTTAACGCTTGTTAACCTAAGCCGCAAAATAAAATAAGTCACTCCATTATAAGAACTTTTCCATACCCCTGCTCTCCTAAGAATTTATACAGTTCAAGATAAACATGCATTGAAAATTTAGGTCGTTTCATCAGTGAAGCAACACTAAACGATACTATTTCTTCAAGGGTTTCAAATCCATTCACCTCAGCCATTTCCTTACATTCATTACTTAACTGGAGATTTTTAATTTGTTCAGTTAAAACAGGACGTTTTAAATTATTTTCCATTTCCTGATTTATATTTTACTTACCTGTTCCTGAGTAAGTATTTTTAAAAAGATAGCGTGGAACACAAGCTCACCGCTTTTGAGGAACCGCCAAGTCCCACCACGCTAATAAACTGTGCCCACGCCGTAGCGTGGCGACCAGTCTATTATCATCTTTTAGCGTAGTAGAAAAAAATTGGCGGTTTTTAAAAACTAAAGAGTAATAGCTATCGCTACCTATATTTTGTATCTGATTATTTCATTGGTCAAATGTAAATAATTTTTGCCGGTTTCGCTGCATGAACCTCTTTCCTGACAAACTTTATTTTTTATAATATGGATTGATTAATAACCACTTAAACCGGCTACCGTTAGGGCTGGGAGGGTTTTTGCCTTTCATTGCAACCCATATTTGCTATATCAAAAACAAAAAAACTAAACTTTATGGAAATAGCAATTACATGGTTACAATTTGCACTTATAATAATAATAGCGCTTACTATTTATTACTTGGTGCTTGGAATACTTTACTATAAAAAGGGGATATTAAATGCAAGGGTGAAAAAAGAGGAACATTCATTGAATAATTCATTATCAGCAGCCTCCGGTAAGTCAGAAGAAAGCTTTGATAACTTTTTCCATAATCAAATTAACGATAATAATTATGATTATAACGAACCGGAAAACGATGTGAACGATTATGAAGATTTTAACCAAAAAGCTGAGCAGGACAAACCGGTCAATGAAGCAAGCGATACAACTCATCCTTTGCCGGAAGCTCAACCTGAACAAAATACTTCCTACCAAAAACATACTCCCTCAATTGTACAAACAGATGATGCCGTTCAAAAAATAGAGGAATTATCCTCAAGGCTTAAAGAATCCATTACCATGGCAGCAGATAAAAACTATGGCAAGGACGAATTTATTCTTTCCCTCAAACACCTGCTGCAAAAATATCAATTCCTTAAAAGTTCACCCCAGATAGGACTTATCAATATTCTGATTACATCGGAATGTGAAAAATATGGCTACATCCAACTCAGTGCTGAAGAGCAGGTGATGTTATGGAACGAGTGATGCGATGGCAGCCTCTTCCCAACCTCTCTGCCTGCTGGCGGAGAGGTAAAAGGGGAGATCCCAACAGCGTTTTTTTTTAATTTTTAAATAGTGCAGTATGAAAATGAAGCGATGGAGGTTTAAAAAACTAAACAGAAAAAAATGGTTAATGCTGGCGATGGTTATGACCTCAACCCTTATTGATTTTGCAGTAATAGCACAGGATGCTAATGCAGGTATCAATGAAGCCAATGCCAAGGTTCGAAGTTATTACGCCTCAGGCACCAACCTGATGTATGCAGTAGGCGCCATCCTGGGTTTGATAGGGGCGGTAAAGGTCTATCAGAAGTGGAATGCGGGAGACCCGGATACAGGCAAAGTAGCTGCCGCCTGGTTTGGAAGCTGTGTGTTTTTAGTGGTGGTGGCTACAGTTATCAAGTCCTTCTTCGGAATCTAAGAAATTAAACAATTATCTAAAAAAATTGGTGTGATGGGGAACAGTGTGTATCAAATAAACAAGAGCATTAATAAAGCTATCGAGTTTCGGGGCCTTAAAGCACAATATATCTGGTATTTAGGAGGCTGCTTTCTGGCGCTCTTGATTGTGTTTGCTATCCTTTACATTATTGGCGTTAATGCTTTTATCTGTGTCGGCTTGGTGCTCATAGCCGGAACTTTTTCAACCATGAGAATATACCAGTTGAGTAATAAGTACGGCCAGCATGGCATGATGAAAAAGATAGCAAGACACAGTGTTCCCCATACCATCAAATCAAGAACAAGGAAAACCTTTAAAAAAGTAAACAATGGAAAAAAGTCTTGATGAATTGTTTCCGATTATGGGAGTAGAGCATGACTGCATCTTATCTAAACAGGGAGACATAACCGTGGTTTTTGAGGCATCTCTGCCGGAAATCTTTACCCTTTCCAACCAGGAATATGAAGCCTTTCACCAGGCCTGGGTCAAGGCCATCAAAGTGTTGCCAAAGTTAAGCGTGTTTCACAAACAGGACTGGTTTATCAACAGCAGCTATCTCCCTGATTTTACAAGGGACGACAGGAGTTTTCTAACCCGCAGCAGCGAGCGCTTTTTTAATGAGCGTCCTTTTCTGGATCATACCTGCTATATTATGCTGACCAAGAAACCTTCGGGCAGAAAAGTATCTACATCCCTGTTTTCAAATCTGCTTCGCAAATCTATTGTTCCGCGACAAGTGCTGCGCGGACAGTTATTAGGAGACTTTTTAAACAGTGCGGGACAGTTTAAAAGAATAATGGAAGACAGCGGGTTTGTCACCTTAAGAATGCTCAAAGAGAAAGACTTGCTTAGCATGGAAAGGCAAATTGGGATTATAGAAAAGTATTGTTCTTTATCGCAACATGAAAATGAGTTTTTAATTAAAGACATTCACTTCAAAGATGGCATTCAGGTAGGCGATCAGCACTGTCAGTTGTACACTCTCGGTGATGCCGGAGACTTGCCATCCCTATGTGGTTCCAGAATTAATTACGATAAATATTCTACAGACAAAACCAAATTCAGTGTTGGCTTCGCTTCCTCCCTGGGGCAACTGTTGCCTTGCAATCATATTTATAACCAGTACATTTTTATCGACAACCCCCAAAAGACAATTCAGAAGCTGGAAAGTAAGCGTTTAAGACTGCAATCCCTGTCCGCCTATTCCCGTGAAAATACCATAGCCAGGGATGCTACAAATAATTTTTTAAATGAGGCTATCTCTCAGCAAAGGCTGCCGGTAAAGACACACTTTAACCTGCTGGCCTGGACAGGTAATAAAGAGGAAGTGAAAGATATTAAGAACCTCCTTACATCTGCCCTGTCGCAAATGGATGCTGTGGCCAAACAGGAAACAATAGGTGCACCTCAAATATTCTGGGGAGGCATACCGGGCAATGAAGCAGACTTTCCGATGAATGACACGTTTGACACATTTGCAGAGCAGGCAGCCTGTTTTCTGAACATGGAAACTTCCTACCGCTCTTCAGCCAGTCCTGTTGGAATCCGGTTGGGCGACAGGTTAACGGGCAAGCCTGTTCATGTTGATATTTCCGATGAGCCGGTGAAAAAAGGAATTTGTACCAATCGGAACAAATTTATCTTAGGCCCAAGCGGGAGCGGTAAATCTTTCTTTACCAATCACATGGTGAGAAGCTACTATGAGCAGGGAACCCATATTGTGTTGGTGGATGTCGGACACAGCTACAAAGGTTTGTGTGATATGGTGAAGGGATATTATTTCACGTATACCGAAAAGAAGCCCATACAATTCAATCCTTTTTATATAGCCAAAGGCGACAGCCTGGATACAGAGAAAAAAGAGAGCATCAAAACTTTGCTGTTAGCGCTTTGGAAAAAGGATAATGAGACTTATAACCGCTCTGAATATGTGGCTCTTTCCAATGCCTTGCAGTTGTATTATGAAAAACTGGAAAGCAACAAAAAGTTAGTTCCTTGCTTTAATACCTTTTATGAGTTCGTGCTGGAAGATTTTTCTGAAGTTTTGGTCACCCAAAAAGTGAAAGAAAAGGACTTTGACGTAACTAACTTCCTGTATGTACTCAGGCCATATTACAAAGGCGGTGAATTTGATTACCTGCTGAATGCTACTAAGAACCTCGACCTGCTTAATAAACGTTTTATCGTTTTTGAACTCGATAATATTAAAGATCACCCGATCCTCTTTCCCGTAGTGACTATCATTATCATGGAAGTATTTATTTCCAAAATGCGAAAGCTAAAAGGTATTCGCAAAATGATCCTGATTGAAGAAGCCTGGAAAGCCATCGCCAAAGAAGGGATGGCCGAATACATCAAATACCTTTTTAAAACAGTGCGTAAATTTTTCGGGGAAGCCATTGTAGTTACCCAGGAAGTGGAAGACATCATTAGTTCTCCGGTGGTCAAGCAGGCTATTATTAATAACAGCGATTGCAAAATCCTCTTGGATCAAAGCAAATACCAGAACAAGTTCGATCAGATCCAGGAGCTGTTAGGGTTGACAGAAAAAGAAAAGGCGCTGGTGCTTTCAGTCAATAAGGCAAACGACCCTTCAAAAAAGTACAAGGAAGTTTTCATAAGCTTAGGCGGCATGTTGTCAAAAGTATATCGCACGGAGGTAAGCCCGGAAGAGTACTTGGCCTATACCACTGAAGAAACTGAAAAAGTAAAAGTGCAGCAATACGCAAAAAAGTATGGCGGCCTGCAAAAGGGCATTGCAGTCCTTGCAGCAGAAATGAAAGAAAGTATATAACAAAAAAATTAAAAACTTCTTAAAACCATCATTATGAAATTTATCACTACTGCATTAATCATCATTTTCCTTTTTTCCCAGTGTCAGGAAATTGAAAAGGATCAGATCAAACCTTTTATTGAAGGTACCTATGTATCCTCCTATGCTACCAAATACAGTATAGGAAATGATACACTCGAGATAAGCGCTTTAAGCAAAGACGGTAACAACTACCATATTAACAGGTATGTCACTTACCAGCGGATCAGGAATGGAAAGCTTTTGGCCAAAGAAAGTAAACAGGAACAATGGCTTTGTATTTATAAGGCAACAGAGAGAATTCTTTATGAGACCAAAGCAGGAAAGATCATTTCTTTTATACCCGAGGGAGATAAACTCCTGGTTGGAAATACACCATACCGGAAGATAGGCAATCAGTATGTAAGAAAATTTAAACTGTCATTTTAATATGCGGATGAACAAACTTTTGATCAGTATGGGAGTGGCAGTAGTCTTATTATTGACACCCTTTGAAAAAGTCACTGCACAGGATCCAATAACCCTCATTATTAAAGAAGGCGTTAAAAAGGTTATTAAAGCGGTTGACCTTAAAATCCAGCGTTTGCAGAACAAAACCATCTGGCTGCAGAATGCACAAAAGGTAATGGAGAATACAATGTCTAAAGTAAAGCTTGATGAAATATCCGGTTGGGCAGATAAGCAACGCAACCTTTACAGTGAGTATTATGATGAGCTGTGGAAAGTAAAGAGTGTTATTTCCTATTATCATTCTGTTAAAGAGGTTACCAAAAAGCAGGTACTTCTGATTGAAGAATATAAAAAAGCGTGGGCATTATTCAGGCAGGATAAGCACTTTACCCCAGCGGAGCTTTCGTATATGGTTCAGGTATATAAAGGGATCGTAGAGGAAAGCGTCAATAATCTTGACCGGGTATTTTTAGTGATTAATTCCTTTTCAACTCAGATTAGCGATGCCAGCCGGTTGGAAATCATTAATAGTGCTGCTGAAGGCATTCAGACCAATTACAATGACCTCAAGGCTTTTAACCGGCAAAGCATTCTGCTGAGTTTGCAGAGAGCCAAAACACAAAATGATGTCAGTACAGTAAAAAAATTCTATGGGCTTCAATAAATTAAGTAATGAAACATACTATAATCACTTTACTGCTCTTAGTTGCGGCCGGAAGTGTCTGCCAGGGACAAACATTTGATGAGTGGTTTAAACAAAAAAAGACGCAGAAGAAATACCTGCTCCAGCAGATTGCCGCTTTGCAGATGTATGCAGGTTATGTCAAAAAAGGATACGGCATTGCACAAAAAGGATTAACAACTATCAGTGATATAAAAAGCGGTGAATTCAACCTGCACCAGGAGTATTTCAGCTCTTTGAAAAATGTCAATCCTAAAATAAGGAATTATGCAGAAGTCGCAGGTATCATTTCCCTGGAGGTTAAAATAACTCAACTATACTTAAAAACTAATAAGCAGGTTCAGGTATCTAACCTGTTTAATGACGGGGACGTGAAGTATGTTTTTAAAGTTTTTTCAAATCTGATGGATGATTGTGCCGCTACCATTACTGAACTTACTGCCCTCATCACCAACAATAATTGGGAAATGAAAGATAACGAACGGCTGGGGCGAATGGATGCACTGTGTAGGAATATGCAGGACAATTTCACCTTCGCCCAAAGTTTCAGTGACCAAACAAAGATGCTGGCTTTGCAGCGAATGAAAGAAAAAAATGATGTACAAACAGGCCTGATACTAAACGGGCTACATAACAAATAATCATGAAACGAATCGTAGTTGTACTCTTTTTAGTCATTACCATATCACCAAGGTTGTATGCTCAATCTCAGGAAGCTCAGCAATTGTTGCTGAACGTGGAAAAGCTGGCGCAGTTAAAGCAGATATTAAGTGATTTAAAAAAGGGCTACCAGATTGTAAGCAGCGGTTATAATAATATAAGAAATATCTCGCAAGGTAACTTCAACTTACACCAGGCTTTTCTGGATGGCTTACTGCAGATAAGTCCTGCCGTAAGAAATTACAAGAAGGTGGGGGACATTATTCACTATCAAGTACTAATTGTAAAGGAGTATAAAAATGCTTTCAGACGGTTTAAGCAGGATAACAACTTTAACCCGCAGGAACTGGATTATATCGGAAAGGTGTATGCAAATCTCTTTAATCAAAGCCTGAAAAATATAGATGCTTTGGTTACTGTAATAACGGGTAATAAGCTTAGGATGTCAGATGACGAGCGATTGACAACCATAAACGGCATATTTGAGTCAATGACTGATAAGCTGGCCTTTCTTCGTGATTTCAACAACAATACGACCATGCTCGCTATTGCCCGGGCAAAAGAAAAGAATGATGCAAACAGTGTTCAAAAAATCTACGGTATAACCCATTAAAATTTAATTATGACAAGGTGGAAAAAAGTTACGCTTAGCGTGGCTGCAGGAATTGTTTTGCCTGTACTGTCACATGCCCAGGTTTCAGGGAATACGGTTGACAGCCTTCATAGTGTGCTGGATCAGCTATATGATGAAATGATTCCCTTATATGCTAAACTAATCGGAGTGGGACAAGGTATAGCAGGATTTGCTGCTACATGGTACATCGCTTCGCGTGTGTGGAGGCACATAGCCAATGCAGAGCCAATTGATTTTTATCCGTTGTTCCGCCCTTTTGTTATCGGCTTTGCCATCATGCTTTTCCCTGCTGTGATAGGATTGATAAATGGTGTCATGAAGCCAACGGTAACTGCGACTGCTGCGATGGTAAAAGACTCCGATAAGGCTATTGCCGTGCTGCTAAAACAAAAAGAAGAAAGCATTAAAAAGAGCGATGTATGGCAGATGTACGTAGGTGAAACCGGAAGCGGGGACAGGGACAAATGGTATAAATACACCAATCCGGATGATAATGCAGGTACAGGAGAGGGAATGCTTGAAAGCGTAGGTAATGACATTAAATTTGCCATGGCTAAAGCCTCTTACAACTTCCGCAATTCCATTAAAGAATGGATGAGTGAAGTACTGCAATTGCTCTACCAGGCTGCCGCACTTTGCATTAATACATTGCGGACTTTCCAGTTAATTGTGCTGGCTATTTTAGGTCCGCTTGTCTTTGGTATTGCTGTCTTCGATGGCTTTCAGCATACCCTTACCGTCTGGCTTGCCCGCTACATCAATGTTTTTTTGTGGCTGCCTGTTGCCAACATTTTTGGTTCCATCATCGGCAAAATACAGGAGAAAATGCTCCAGGTGGATCTGCAGCAGTTAGCCGGTCAGGGCGATACTTTTTTTAGCGCTACCGATACTGCCTACCTCATTTTTATGATAATCGGAATAGTAGGATATTTTACGGTACCCTCTGTTGCCAACTATATCGTTCATGCAGGTGGAAGCAATACACTTTTATATAAGG
>JAABUT010004419.1_pt1 | contig 11194 bp, 12 predicted proteins | sample 5559281 | NCBI WGS metagenome assembly JAABUT01 (sample SAMN10711880, study PRJNA513359) | rock metagenome | isolation source: Antarctica rocks | place: Antarctica: Victoria Land, Ricker Hills nord | collected 2016-01-04
AGCAAATGCCTACCTGGCCGTATATGACACGCTGGCCGAAGCCAGCCGATGCAAATTCCGCTCAAGCCTTCATGGAGTTATCTGTTCCAGACGGCCTCCTGCCTCCACGCAAAGTGCGGGAGAGCCACGATTTTGCATGCTCTCAGGAATAGAGGTCATAGGGCCAGCGCGCCCGGTGTGGTTCGGCAACTGCCGGGGTCGTTTGGTTCTTTGACCAGCTACCGCGTTCTGCATGGCGCTTCTGCCCTTCAGCCGGCGCCAGGTTATGGCAGCGGCCGTGACGACAAGGGCTATTTGCCGACCACCACCGCATCTTCCACGTGAAGTGGTTTGCGTGACCCGCCTTTGCGCAGCAGGGCATGTCACGCGAAGGTGCATCCACGACATCCCTCGCCGCCCACTTCAATCGTGCGCTTGCCGCGCTGCCGCGAGTCTATCCCGGCCCGGGCCGGACTATTGCCGTGCTGCGGGACGGCAAGGTGCTGGCCCGCCACGCCTGGGGCTGGGCCGACGCCGAGCAGAGGATCGCCTTCATGCTGGGAAGGCTGTTCCGCATCTGCTGCATCACCAAGCAGTTTACCTGCGCCCTGGTGCTGAACGCATTGCCGGAACCCGGTCCAGGCGTGAGCAGCCGGATGAGGCGTGGTTCAGATCCGGGTTACACGCGAAACGTGGAACCCGTTGGTTGGCGCGGCTCTGGCCACTTTCGGTGTAACCCATAAACCGCTCGCTTTGAACCACGCCCTGGTGCCCACCGGGTTTATCCATGTCGTGCCAAGGCACTGATACCAAACGGCATCTGCTCTGACTCAAACGTGAGTAAAGTCGGCTCGGCGGGATGTGATTCGGTTTTCCTCCATGATGATGGGGGCTGACATGACGGTTGCGATCACGCGGACGAAGCATACGGCGGCGGACCTGCGCCGGCTGGCGGGCGGGTCGGACGACGCGGCCGTGGCCCGGCGCCTGCTGGCACTGGCGCTGATCCTGGACGGCCACAAGCGCGCGGACGCGGCGCGGCTGGCAGGGATGGACCGGCAAGCCTTGCGCGACTGGGTGCACCGCTACAACGCTGACGGCGTGAAGGGCCTGGCCGACCGGCACGGCGGCGGGGTGGCGCGGCGTCTGTCGGCCGAGCAGGAGGCGGAGGTCGCGGGCTGGATACGCACCGGGCCCGATTTGGCAAAGGACAAGGTCGTGCGCTGGCGCTGCGCTGACATCCAGGCGCGGCTTGCCGAGCTGTTCGGGGTCGCCCTGCACGAGCGCAGCGTGGGCAAGCTGCTGCATCGGCTGCGCTTCTCGCACATCTCAACGCGCCTACAGCACCCCAAGGCGGACGTGGCGGCGCAGGTGTCTTTCAGAGTGGGTTCGCTGCTCTTGTGACCGCAGCCCTGCCCGAGGCCGTGCGCCGGGCAGGCACGCCGATCGAGGTCTGGTTCCAAGATGAAGCCCGCGTGGGCCAGCAAGGGACGCTGACTTACGTCTGGGCCGAGCGGGGCAGCCGGCCGCGCGCGCCCAAGGACCTGCGCTACGAATGGGCCTACCTGTTCGGGGCGGTGTGCGCCGAGCGCGGCGTCGGCGCAGCCCTCGTGCTGCCGCACGCCAACACCCACGCCATGACCCTGCACTTGGCCGAGATCAGCCGCCATGTCGCCGCCGACGCGCATGCCTTGCTGGTCTGCGACGGCGCCGGCTGGCATCAACTGGGCGGCCGCCTGCGCGTGCCGGAGAACATCACCTTGCTGCACCTGCCACCCTACAGCCCCGAGTTGAACCCGGTCGAGAACGTCTGGGAATATCTGCGCGCCAACAAGCTCAGCAACAGCGTGTTCGACACCTACGACACCATTGTGGACCGGTGCTGCACCGCCTGGAACTGGCTTACCGAAACGCCAGACCGCATCCAATCCATCGCAACCACGCCCTGGACCAAAACGGTCAAAGCGTAGGGCGTTTGGTATGATATGGTCAAAATTTCTGTCACCCTCCTGCAAAGGCTCACGGATACCCTCTGCCACGCAGCCTAGGATGCGGAAAGTCGAGCAGAGAACAAACGCGAAAATAGCCAACTGGCCGCCGCACCCCTAATCTTGCGATCGTCCCACAGCGGAACCCATAACCGTCAGCAGGCACTTAGAATCGCTGCCCTATGCGCCCCATCATGGCGTCGCCCAAGCTCGGGGCGGCACTTTCGCACCAAAGCCTTTCCGTGCGACTACTTCGGCCCGCGATCTGCTCCGCACCGCCGCGCAAGCCGGCGCGATGGTGCCGAGTGCCCCATGAGGACGACGCGTTGACAAGCCGTATGGAGACTCCTCTATGACGAAGCCCCAGCGGCGCAGCGCGCCACCTCCAGCTTCGATGGCTACCCTGCCGGCACGCGCCGCCGAGGCACTGCAGCAGGAACGGTTCAAGGAAGCGGTCGAACTCTTCAAGCTGTTGGTCCGGCAAGATCCACGGCCGGAATGGAAGGAGTCCTTAGCCGAAGCCTATAGCGGCCGGGCCCGCGCGCTGGCTGCCAAGGGAATGTTCAAGGAGGCCGCGATGGTTCTTGAAAACACCTTGAACCAAGCCGGCCTGCTGCGTGATCCGCACCTCTACGCGACATGTCTGATCCGCCAAGGGGAGCAGCCCAAAGCGGCAGCCTATCTGCTCCACTGCGTCGCCAGCAGCGCTGTGCCGGCCGGCCAGCAGGCGGCGCTCGAGGAACTGACGGCCGCCTTGCTGGTGGCAGTTCCGCTGCTTCCAGCGCCGGCGCGCCCCGACCCGCCCGAAGCGGCGCGTTGGCGCGAACTGGCCGCCGTGTCGCGCGCGGCTCTGGCCGCCTGGGTCGACGGCACACCTGCGGAGGAGATGGACCGGCACTTGGAGCGCATCTCGCTGCGCTCCGCCTTCCGGCCGATCCGCCTGCTGCTCAAGTGTCTTGCCACCCTGCCGCCGGATCCCGAGCGGACCCGGCTACTGCTGGAGACGATCGGGCCGTACTCGCCGTTCTTCCCGTTCCGTCAGGCGGTGGAGGCGGCGGTGCGCACAGGGCCAGGCCTTGACGCCGATGCGTGGCGTCGCCTGACGCCGGCGCAGCAGGCCTTCTCAGCCGAGACCAGCGGCCTGCCGGCGGCTTCCGTGCAGTCCCTGGACCGCCTGTCGAGGGCCGCGCGCGGCGGCCCGGCCGCGTTGTTCGCCTGGCTGCTGAAGGAGGCCGACCTGCCACTGGACGAGGTCAAGAGCGCCTGCCTGAACCTCCTGCCGCAAGTTCCGGACCGCCTGCCACAATTCGAGAAAAGCTTCGGGCCGCTGCCGCCGATGCAGCGGCACCGCGTGCAGGCGTTGGCGGCCGAGGCGCGTGGGGACTGGGAAGCCGCGGAACGGTCCTGGTCCCGTGCCGCGGAGCTGGCTGGCGCGGCCGAGGACCGCACGTCGAGGCTGGCGTCAGGCGTCATATACCGCCACCTCGCGCACCTTGCGACCCTTCATCCGCAGATCGAGGGCGACGGCGAAAGCGACGCCGAGTTCTCATACCTGGAACGCAGTGGCGACGTCGATCCCGACCACATCCCGACTGTGCTGGCGCGCATCGCGTACTGCCGCGACGCGTCGTGGGAGAAAGACTGGCACCGGCTGGCGGACGAGGCGGCGCAGCGCTTTCCCGACGACAGCCGGATCCTGCTTCAGGCGACCCAGTCGGCGGTGGCGCGCCAGGCCTACAAGAAGGCGGCCGGGTTCGCTCGCCGGCTGCTGAGGATCGACCCAATCAATCCCGGGGTGCGCCGGCAGATGATCGAATTGCAGCTGGCCCATGCGCGCAAACAGATGCGCGCGAAGCGTCCTGACCTGGCCGCCAAGGAACTGTCGCAGGCAGCCGAGTGGGACCGTCCGGATTCCCCCAGCGGACTGCTGCGCATCGCCCGCGGCCTAGTCGCGCTGCAGAGTAGCGACAAGGGACAGGCAGATGCCTGGCTGCGCGAGGGGGTGGCGCTCGCGGGCGGCGGCGTGCTCGGCTGGTTCCGCGCCGTTCTCGAGGCCGAACTGATGAGGTGCGCCGGCAATGCTCTATGGCTGCGCGAGGAGTTGGCGCGCGCGCGCCGGACGCCGCCGACGAAAGAGCTGATCCTGGCGGTCATCTCCGCCTTGGGCCAGGCGGAGGCGGGCGAGAGCAAGCGCGCGGTGTCGGGCCTGCTGCTGGAAACGCGAGCCTGGCTGGAGCAGGGGGCCGGGATCGCCTGGTCGTCGCCGGAGTTCCAGCTCTTAGCCGACATCTTCGTGCGCTTCGATGCGTTCGAGCTGCTGAGGACCTACGTGCGGGCGGCACGCCGGCGGGAGCCGGCGAACCCGGAATGGCGGTTCCACGAGATCGTTGCCCGCACCCGGGGCAATGGCGAAGCCATGACCATGGCCGAAACGAGCGAGTTGGACGAAATGGCCGAGGCGGCATCCGAACGGCGGGACTTCCACGCGGCCAGGCGTATCGCGCGGTTCCTCGGCATGGACCTACCCCGAACATCGCGCAGAGGCCAGATGGCGGATGGTCTGGAGGACGACATCGGCGACAGCGAGCTTTTGGAGTTGCTGCAGATGGTGCTTAAGAAGATGCCCAAAGGAGCGGCCGACACCCTCCGTGACCGGGTCCGGGAGATCGGGCGAACAGCGGCGATCGAGGAGATCATGGACAGTTTCCGCTCCTCCGAGCTTGGTGCCATCCTGCCGGAGCCGATGCTGCGGCAGCTGTGCGGGGACATGGTTGCGCGGGCGACGGGCGGCCCGGCGGCGCGGAAGGACCAGCTCTGATGCGGGATCCCTTCACCGTTCTCGGCGTGGACGAGAGGGCCGACGATGCCGAGATCCGGCGCCGCTATCTCGCCTTGGTGCGGGAGTTTCCGCCGGACCGCGAGCCGGAGCGGTTCCAGGACTATCGTGCCGCATACGAGGCGCTCAGCGACGAGCGCAAGCGGCTGGAGGCAACGCTGCTGCGCACCAACGAGGCCGCGCTGTCGCGGTTGGGTATGGCGGCGCTGCACGCGGCGTCGCCTCTGGCGGCGCAGGCCACGAAGCGGACGGTGGCAGCGCTGCTTGCCGAGGGTATCATGCAGGTCGCGACCGCAAAGTAAGCTCGTCCCGGGGCTCTACCTCTAAACCCCGCCCAGGGCAGAAATCCGTGGGACACGACTTCAGCTAACGGGGTCTGGAGCGTTCTTCAGCAAGGGGCCCGTCTCCTGGCCTTCCTTTCCAACAGGAGACATGGTGGACGACAGCATCAAGCAAGTGTTGCTCAGGCGGTTCCAGGCCTACCTCGAGATCGAGAATGCAACGGCGCCGGAGCCCCGCGCCGAGACCTCCGACCTGTATTCCCTTTTCGTCGAGGTGGCAGGCCTGCGCAGCGAGGTCCGCACCGAGTCCCGCCTGGTCAAGGAGGCGCTAGACCAGTTCCGTGGCGTGTTCGACATGCTACAGGCGAGCCAGGCCGCCGTACAGCAGGAATTGGACCGTGCGCGGTCCGCGGCGAGCGACCAGGCAGACGCCGCGCTGCGCCCGCTCTTGCTGGATGTCATTGACCTGCGCGACCGCCTGCTTGCGGCGCTGGCGTCTGCTGCAGCGGCGCGTCCCGGCTGGGCGGGCCGCCTGTTGCGGCGCCCTGCGTCGGGCGGCGAGGCCTGGCAAGAAGGCCTGCGTATGACGTTGCGCCGCCTCGACCAGGTGCTGCTCGACCGCCGGGTCGCGCCGATGCGGCTGGTCGGCCAGCCGTTCGACCCGCGACGCGCCCGCGTGGTTGCCACGGTGGCGGACAGCTCCGCGGTGGAAGGGACAGTGCTCGAGGAGGTCCGCGCCGGCTTCCTCTGGAACAATCTGGTGCTGCGGACCGCGGACGTGATCGTGAGCAAGAAGGCCACCGGAACAGGAGCACGCGCATGACGGACCTCATCATCGGCATCGACCTCGGGACCACCAACTCGGAAATCGCCATTTACCAGGATGGCCAGCCGCTTGTGCTCGCCGACGAACACGGCCGGGTGGTGCTGCCCTCCGTAGTCGGCCTGTCCGATACGGGCGAGCTGCTGGTCGGCGATGAGGCCCGCAACCAGTTCATGCTCCATCCCGAGCGGACGGTTCGCTCGATCAAACGGCGGATGGGCACCGACGCGCGAGTGCGCCTCGGCGAGCGCGACTACGCGCCGCAGGAGATCTCGGCGATGATCCTGTCGCGCCTGAAGGAGATCGCGCAGCTTCGCCTGGGAGATCCGGTGCGCCGTGCGGTGATCACGGTGCCAGCGTATTTCTCAGACGCGCAGCGGCAGGCGACGCGCGAGGCCGGTGAGATCGCCGGGCTGGAGGTGGTGCGGATCGTCAACGAGCCGACCGCGGCCGCCCTCGTCTACGAGGCCGCGCAGCACCAGGGCAAGCGCATCCTGGTCTACGATCTTGGGGGCGGCACCTTCGATGTCTCGGTGGTCAGGATCGAGGGCGGCGTGGTGGAGGTGATCTCCAGCCACGGTAACAACCAGCTCGGCGGCGATGATTTCGACGAGAAGATCGTCGCGCACGTGTTGGAACATCTGAAGCTCAAGCATGGGGTGAGCGTGTCCGACCAGCCGCGTGCAATGGCGCGCATACTGCGCAGCGCCGAGGCGGCGAAGAAGCACCTTTCCGACCACCCTTACGCACGCATCGAGGAGGAATACCTCACCGTGAACGGCGGCAAGCCGGTCAACCTCGATCTCGAACTGAGCCGCGACGATTACGAGACGATGATCATGCCGTTCATCGAGGAAACCCTTGGAGCCGTCCATGTCGCCGTCGAGTCGGCAGGCCTGACGTCTTCGCAAGTGGACGAGATCCTGCTGGTCGGCGGCGCGACGCGAACTCCGCTGGTCCGTCGCCGCCTGGTCGAGGCGTTCGGGCGCGAGCCGCGCGGCGAGGTCGATCCGGACCTGTGCGTCGCCATGGGAGCGGCGATCCAGGGCGCTGCCATGGCCGGCGCCGAGGTTTCCGCGGTGCTCGTCGATGTCACACCCTACACGTTCGGTACGAGCGCGCTCGGAGAGCTGGACGGCGGCCTATACCCTTACTGCTTCGTCCCGATCATCCCGAAGAACACGCCTATCCCGGTACGCCGGAGCGAGGCGTTCTATACGGTCGCCGACGGGCAGACCTCGGTGGAGGTGCGGATCTACCAGGGCGAGTACAAGGATGCCGAGGAGAACGTCAAGATCGGCGAGTTCCGGGTCGACGGCCTGAGCAAGGCGCCGGCGGGAAACCCGGTGATCCTTGACCTGGCCCTTGACCGCGACGGGATCCTGCAGGTGTCCGCCCGCGAGAAGAAGACCGGCCTTGAGCAGCGGATCACCATCGAGAAGGCGATGTCGCGCTATAATCGGACGCAGCTAGACGAGGCGCGCGAGCGGATCGGCTCGTTGTTCGAAGGCCGCGAAGCGGGGGCGGAGGCGCAGTCAGCCGCCGGCTTCGCCCTCGATGCACTGCTGTCGAAGGCGGGCGCCAAGCTGGACGAGGCCGGCGAGGAGGATCGCGCGGAGATCATCGATTTGATCGAGGCGATCCGGGATGCCCGAAGCAGCGGCGACAACGCGGCTTTGGAGGAGGGGCGCCAGCAGCTGCAGGACCTACTGTTCTACTTGGAGACGTGACCGATGGATCGCTGTCCGCTTTGCCGCGCCGCCCTCAATGGCGCGGAAACCTGCCGCCGGTGCCGGGCCGAGCTTCGGATGGCGCAAAGGGCGGAGCGCGAAGCCCAGGCCTTGGCCGACGCGGCCATGCACTGCCTGTCTCTCGACGACGCAGACGCCGCGGAACGGTTGCTCCGGCGTGCGCTGATGCTTCATGCGGCGCCGGAAACCCGAGCCTTGTGGCGGATCGTGACAACGTCATCAGGCCGGTTCGACGACGCGGACGCCGGCGAAGCGCAGAACGCATGAACCAACAGTTCTAAGTCGGCTCTGAGAGCATGCAAAATCGTGGCTCTCCCGCACTTTGCGTGGAGCCATCCCTCCAGCGTCAGTAGCCAAGTGACTGATCCAAAGATGGAATCAGCAAATGCCTACCTGGCCGTATATGACACGCTGGCCGAAGCCAGCCGATGCAAATTCCGCTCAAGCCTTCATGGAGTTATCTGTTCCAGACGGCCTCCTGCCTCCACGCAAAGTGCGGGAGAGCCAAAATCGTGGGGTAGTTGCATCGGGCCGCCAGCTGCCTCATCAGCCTACCCTCGTTCCGCGAGCAAGGAACCCAACCCGACCATGTCAGCACCCCACGATTTTGCATGGTCCCTCTATTCCTGGCCATCCAAGACTGCCGTGCCAGCTTCCCACGCCTCGGCCGACGTGCGGAACCGCCCCGACGATTGCCGCACGCTCCTGCCGTCCTCTTCGTCGTAGACTTCCCAACCATATGGCCGGACGCCACTTCCCTTGAGGCAGACCCGAAGCCGGAACCGCGAGTGCCCCCGCGCGAGGGGGACAGGTGTCGCCACCGAAGGCTGGGCCAGGCGGTGCAGCATCAGGGGTCAGCCAAGCTTCAAGTTGGATGCGGCTTGCTTGCCGCGCTCGGTTACGACGTCGTAGCTGACCTTCTGGCCGTCGTTCAGGCTGCTGATCCCAGCCGCCTGCAAGGCCGTGATGTGCACGAACACGTCCTTGCTGCCGTCCTGCGGCTGGATGAAGCCGAAGCCCTTGTCAGGGTTGAACCACTTGACTGTTCCGCTCGCCATGTCTGCTGCTTTCCCCCCTGGACGGGGCGTAGCCTAGCGTTAACACGACCGGGGTGCCAAGCCTGTTCAGGATGCGCAGATGGCCACCCGGGAGGTCAAGAACGGGGGAGGGAGCGTTGGCCGGCAGGACCGATGAGGCCCGGCAGGTGCCCTTCAGAGCGGCCAACGCGAGTTGGCGCCCTCCGCACGGGCCGCCACCAGCAACTTGGCCATGACCTGGTTGGGGCCGTCCTGCAACGCCGTGCGCTCGATCTCGGCCCAGTCGAACCGAACCGTGTCTGCGGCCCGGTCCCACTGGACCGCAGGCTGCGCCGAGGCCGCTGCGTTCTGGCTTGAGCCGGACGGTGCTGCGTTGCTGGCGGCCGAGGCAGAGGTGGGCTCCGGCGTGGCTGGTTCAGGGCCACGTAGCTGCTTTTGCTGGTCCTGCTGGTCCTGCTGGCCATCTGTCCCGGCCTCCGGCTTGCCGTCTGCGGCCGACATGGGATCCGGAGTGGCATCCGATGCGCGGGCCTTCCGTCCGGGCTTCGCTCCAGCACCCTTCCGGAGCGGGGTCGCCGCGTCTCCGCCAGCCCGCTGCTTCGGCTTGGGGCCGGGCCGTTTGCGCACGGGCGCCGCGACCGGGTCGGCAATGCTGCCGTCGGCGTCGGCGCTGCCGCCCACCGCATCGTCGCTGTCCATCGTGGCCAATGGCTCGGGCGAGGCAGCCGCCTTCGGCTTGCGCCCCCGGCGCGCCGGGGCAGGGGCGTCACTCAGGGCGGCCAAGACCTCTTCGGGGGAGACGGCGAACCCGTTGCTGCGGGCGGCCTTCGGCTTGCGAGCCATCTGCGATCCTTGTGGTTCAGGGCCGTCCTGATACGTCATCACCGGGCCGGTGAGAACCAGCCTGCTGCGAGGGACACTGTTCTCGTCCTCCACGGGGGCGACCGCGTCACGGCTGCTCGGCATGTTTCGGGGTTGGGTCGAGGCCGAGTTCCTGGCGGACGTGCGCGAACTTGGCCGGATCGGCGAAACGCCGGTCGGCCATCATCGCCTGCAGCGCAGCCAGTCCAGCGTCGGTGAAGAACAGCCGCGGCCAGCGGGTCGTCGCGTCAAGGCGCATCAGCCCACGTTCGAGCAGGCCTGCCGCAGCCTGCGGCACCTTGGGCTGGCCTGCCTGCGGGCCACCCCGCCAGGTCTTGAGGTGAAAGCCCTCGGCGACGCTGGGCAGCGTCGAGAAGAACATGTCGAGTTCGCGGCGTATGTAGTCCCGCTCGGCAGGCGTGAACGGGGCAGGTGGGGCGGATGGCTTGGCTTCAGACATATAGGACGCCATAGCACGCCGGGTCGGTTGCCGCCGCAACGCTGTCGGACGAAACCCTGTGCTGACCTGCGCCAACCACGAGATGCTCGCGCCGGCCGAGGCAGGCCCGCGGTTAATCCACTGCGATCCACCTCGCCGCATCGGGCAGACTGTTGCAGCCGGGCGACATCCCGGGCCAAGCCGCCGATCCTGCCGTTCCCGGCGCGACACAGGGCGGTTTGCTGGCGTTCTGCCGCCTGCGCAGGGCCGAGACCAACCTTGAGGTGTTCCGATGACCAAGGCTCTGACAACCAAGGCCGCGAAGACCAAAGCTGCGGCGAGCACGGCCAAAAAGGACGGGGCGCCGCCGCACGGCACTCCGGTCGAGAAACCAAAGGCCGGGCGGAAGCCGAACGCCTTGCAGCAGCCGCTGCAGCCATCGCCGGAGCTGGCCGCCGTGGTGGGGGAGGGGACGATGGCGCGCGGCGAGGTGGTGAGCAAGGTGTGGGAATACATCAAGGCGCACAAGTTGCAGAACCCGGACGACGGACGCGAGATCATCGCCGACGACAAGCTGCGCCTGGTGTTCGGCAAGGACCGGGTGACCATGTTCGAGATGAACAAGCACCTTGCCCAGCACCTGAAGTAGGCTAGGCCAGACAGGAGGGCAGGCCAGGTGTGACTGACCGTCTAACGCCCGGAAGGCGGCCTTGTCAGTCCCGCCCAGGCGTAGCTAGCCGATCCTGGCCGGCACATTCAGAGCTGGCTCTTATGCGGTTTCGGGGTGGTGACGGGTCCGTCGTGCCACCAAGGCTGCGATAAGGGCGCCGAGCAAGGCTTTGCCGCGTTGGCGTGTGTTGTGCACGAACTGGAACAAACCGAGGTAGAGCTGCAGCTTGTCCTGCGACTTGCCTCGGTGCGGGCGCAGCCAGGAGCGCAGCAGCGACCAGAACCTTTAGGTCAGCGGTGGGTTTCAGCGCTGATTAGCGCAACAATGCGTTGAAAAAGCAAAGTTTGCCTGGGTCCAGCGCCCGCACGGCTTTACACCGCAGCCTCGAAATTGTGCATCAACGCCTGTCAGACCCGGTTCTGCAGTTCTGCCAGCTTGGCGGCGCCGCTGCGTCTTGCGGCCTGGCGCTGGGTGTAGCGGGCGACCATCTGCGGCGACTTCCAGCCGCCGGCCTGCATGATCGCGGGCA
>JAABUT010004420.1_pt1 | contig 11193 bp, 15 predicted proteins | sample 5559281 | NCBI WGS metagenome assembly JAABUT01 (sample SAMN10711880, study PRJNA513359) | rock metagenome | isolation source: Antarctica rocks | place: Antarctica: Victoria Land, Ricker Hills nord | collected 2016-01-04
CCGTCGCCTGCTCCAGCATGCTGGTCAGCTTCATCCACAGCGCCATGTGCGTCTCCTCGAGTGCATCGCGTTTCCCGGGTCTGCCCGGGTCGTGCCCCTGCGGAACCTCAGCGCGACAAGGCCCGCGCGGGTTGCGACATCATCGTCAACGAGCTCAACGACGGCGCCACACCCAACACCGCGGCCCTGCTGGGCCCGGGCGCCTGGGCGCATCCGACGGTCGCAAGCCACCTCCTTCTTTCTTGTCGGTCAAGAAGGAAGAGGGGTAGACGGGAGGAGAGAAGCCCCGTCGTCAACTGTCTCGACCGCCCATGCGCCGTGCGCCGGCGGCACCACCATGTGACGAGCCCCGCGCCCTGAACGCAAGAGAAGGCGCTCAGCCCCCGCCGACCCGAAGGCCGGCGGGGGTGAGGTGTCAGGCGGTGAGGGCTGGTAGCGGCTGCTCCAGGATGGCGGTCAGGGTCTTCCAGGTGCTGCGGTCCAGCCGGCCGAAGTCCCCGGTGATGGTCTTCAGGCCGTTGCGTTCGGCCCGTTCACCGCGGACGACTCCTTCGTGGTGCGCGTAGGTGTTGACCGCCTGCAGGACACCGTGGGCGGTGCCGGCCCAGGGCGAGACCCTGGGGTCGGCCCGGTAGAGCGTGGTGAGGCTGTTCCGCTTGGTGTCCGCCATCGTCTCCGACCTGCCTATAAGCGGCAGACCGGTGGTGGTGTGAACCCGCGGGATGTGGGCGTCCAGGAACGCCTCCCACTGGCTCTGGGTGACCTCCACATGGCACAGCCTGGCGACTTCCTGGGCGAAGTCGTCCGCCAGGGTGTGGACCATCGCCAGTGCCTGCCGGGCCGGCCCGAGCTGAGCGTGGGAGTTGCGGCTGTGCTTGACCTTGACCTCCTGCCCGACCTCGGACAGGGCGAGTTCGCGGGTGTTGTCGCAGACGGTGTCGGTGATGGTCCGCTTGTAGGTGGTGGCGATGCTGCCGTCGAAGCTGGTGGTGGCCAGCAGGTTGGGTCGGAACGCCACCCCTTCGGGGGTGGTGATGGTGTCTGGCATGGATACCTCGACCCAGGCGATCGCCCCGCCGCGCAGCAACCCGGCGCTGCTGATCGCCAGGTCGTCATCCAGCAGGTCCGCCACCGTGGTCAGCAGCCACTCGCGGTACTGATGGCGGGAGTAGCCGGTACCGAAGATGCCCATCAGCGTGCCGTTGTCGGAGCGGCAGATCGCCTGCCGGTCCGGCAGCACCGCCCAGCGCCTGGGCAGCCCGCCCTGCCAGTGCGTGGCGTCCACGACCGCGGCGGGCAGCTCGACGGCCAGCCGGCGGCTCTCGGCCTGCCAGCCGAACAGCCGGTCCTGGACGTCCTCCACAGGGATCGCCCCGGGGTAGTGATTGGACTGCCCGCCTTGCTCCTGGGCCCGCCAGTGCCAGGCCGTGCCGCGCTTGTCGGTGCACCCGATCAAGGTGTTCGTGTTCAACCAGGACAAGGTCTCTTTGGACATGGCGATCTCCTTCGGTAATGGAAGAAGCCCGACCCCGGGAGTGGGATCGGGCCGTGATGGTGAAGTCGGTCAGGCGGTGGGTGCGGTGTCGTCCTCGGTGTTGGAGCAGACCCATGTCGTGGCCTCGATGACGCATCCGGGGCAGGCGCCGTAGCCGCCCTGCACGTCGTCGGGCACCGCGCGGGCGCCGGGCCAGTCGTGGCCGCTCATGCCGACTCCGGCTCCGACTCGCTGCTGCCGAGCTCCAGGGTGGGTAGTCCGAGCACCCGGTAGACGCTGGCTCGGCTGACGCCGAGGACCTTGGCGATGCTGGACGGGCGTCTGTGAGGCCGGCTGAGTCGAACTGTGGTCGGATGTACCCGGCCAGGGCCGGAGGCCTTCTACGGGCAGATCAGGCCCCGTCATCTGCTGCTGCTGTAGCGACGGAGGCTGCGCCGAGAGCTTGGTGCTCCCGGCGCAGCCCGCGCCGTCACTACTTGCTGCCGCCGGGTGGCTGGTACCGGGAGGTTGGCAGGTCCGGTCCGAACGCTGAGTCGGCCAGGTCGGCGGCTTTGCCGATGGCGGTGGTCCAGGCCTGCAGGGCGTCCCGGTCTTCGAGGTAGACCAGGACCCGGCCGACCCGGACCGCGATGTGGCCGTACCCACGGCCGGTGGCCTCCGGGGTCATGGCGAAGACCCGGTGGTCCTGCGGTCCGGCGAAGATCGCCTGGGTGGCGACCTGCATCCTGGGCTGCGGCCGGACCCAGAAGCGGCGGCCCCCGACGACCTGCAGGTGGTCCCGGCTACCGGGCATCGTCGTCCTCCTGGTCGTCCCAGTCGACGTCGACCAGCCGCTGGCTGCGCCACGACGAACTGTTCGAGGACGGGACGGCTGGTCGCAGCCCCAGGGCGAGGGCGTCGATGACGCCGTCGACGGCTTTGGACAGCACCAGCACGACCGCAGCGAGCTGCTGCGCCCGCCGGGTGGACAGGGTCGCGAGCTCCGGTTGCTGCTCACGTAGATGGTTGTAGAGCAGTACCGCCAGGGCCGCGGCCCCAGCGATACCAACGATCAACACCATGATCTTCTCCTTCAGGCATGACGAAGGCCGCCTCCGGGTGGAGACGGCCTGAGGTGGTGCGGGCAGTGCTGGTGGTGCTGGTGGTGCTGTGGGTTAGCGGCGCTTCTTGGCCACCGACCGCTTGGGTGCCGGGTAGCGCAGCTGGGGCGGTTCCAAGCCGACGGTCTGCTCGACCCGGTCGGTGGCTGCGTGGCTGACCGCAGTGAGCTTGTTCCCGAGCCAGGTGGCCAGCCGGGCCCCTGGTGTGCCGAACAGCCGCAGGGTCCAGCCGACCGCCGTCCCGACGGCACCGGCGGCGGTGCTGACAGCTGTGCTGACTGCCCTCACGGCCTTGCCGACCAGGCTCTGCCCCACATTCGTGGACAGGCCCCAGACCAGGCCGGCGAGGCCCCCCGGTGCCCGCAGCCCTCGCGCGGCTACGGAGGCAGCGCCGAGCAGCCAGCCGTAGGAGCGGCGCACCATCGTGAACAGCCCATCCAGGTGCAGCCGGGCGGCGAGCCGACCGGCGCCCTGGGTGGCAGTGCGGGTGTAGCCCAGGACCAGGTCCTTGGCGGTCAGGAAGGCCGCGAAGAGCCGCCGGTCAAGCTGCCGCGTCGCTCTGTCGTCGTGCTGTGGTGGGTAGACCGCCTGTAACGGCGGCCGGTGATCTGTGCTGGTCATGTCGTGCTCCCTTGAGATGAACCTGCGAAAGAGCCCCGGCGGCTGCCCAGGCCCAGCACGTCCCAGATCAGTGACCCGGAACGAGAAAAAGGCCCTCCACCGAATCGGTGAAGGGCCGTGTCGTTCCCGCAAGGGGCGGTGTTGCCAGCCCTGCAACAGGGCGTGGTTGTCCTACCTCGCTAATCTCAGTCTAGCAGAAGATGATCATGATTGGCAAGCGCTTCTCCTGCGGAGACGCCAGGCGCGGGGAACGGCGCGCTGCATCGCCCTACCGGCGTCGCCACGCGCTCACATCACAGCCGGCTCGCCGACTCGCAGGGTGAAGGCGACGGGTAGGTGATCACTTAGTAGGTCATCGGCCGCGATGGCAACAGCCGCCGGCTGAACCTCGACGGTCACACCTTCGGTCCGGAAGATCCGGTCGACCTGATAGGGCTGCTTGGTTTGGGTGGTGACCTCCTGCGGCCAGGCATCAGCGGTGACGTCGATCAGGCCCTTCGTACGTGCCAACAGCCGCAGACGCTCGTCACGCGCGACGACGACTGCCGCCTGCGCGGCTGCCCGGACCACACCTGATCGGCGGACCACCGTTGACTCTGGCGGGCACTGCACGCCTGGCACTGGCGAGCCCAGGAGCAAGGAGCGGCCAGCAACCACTACCCCGGCCCGATCCCGATGATCGACGTGCAGGACCGGCTGTTCCACTGGACCGCGGACAGCCGCCGGCTCGCCGTGGAAGTCCCTGTCGACCCGCAGAGCATGACCCACCAGGGCTACGACGGCACACCGGTGCGCTGGACGCCGGTGACCGACCGTCAGGCGATCTGCCGTTCGGATGACAGCGCCGGCAGCGTTCTGGGGATCTTCGGCCCGAGCTACACCCGGCATCAGTACCGGGAGTGGCTGCTGACCACGGTGGCGGACCTGCTGGATGACGATCTGGTGATCAGCAGCGCTGGGCTGCTGCGCGGTGGGGCGATCGCCTGGGTCGAGGTGTCCATGCCGGACACGATCACCACCCCCGAGGGGGTGGCGTTCCGGCCGAACCTACTGGCCACCACCAGCTTCGACGGCTCGATCGCCACCACGTACAAGCGCACCGTCACTGACACCGTCTGTGACAACACCCGCGAGCTAGCCCTGTCCGAGCGAGGACAGGAGTTCAAGGTCAAGCACAGCCGCAACTCCCACGCCCAACTCGCCCCCGCCCGCCAGGCCCTGGCGCTGGTGCACACCCTTGGGGATGAGTTCGCTGCCGAGGTCGCTCAGCTATGCGCCACCCCCGTCGCCCAGGGCCAGTGGCAGCGCTTCCTGGACACCCAGGTGCCTGCGGTAGATGCGGCGGGCAAGGCCCTAACGGGTCGAGCGCTGACTCTCGCCGACACCAAGCGCGAGATGCTGGCCGGGCTGTACCGCACCGACCCACGGGTCGCGCCCTGGGCCGGCACCGCGCACGGCGTCCTACAGGCCGTCAGCACCTACGACCAGCACCAGGCCACCGTCCGCGGTAGCCGGGCCGAGCGCAACAGCCTCAAGACGATCACCGGCGAGTTCGGGAAGCTGGACCGCTCCACCTGGCACACCCTTCAGCCACTGCTGGCGGAAGCTGCCTGACCACTACCTGGCCCGCTTGCCGTCCTCCGGGGCGGTGGGCGGGCCGCAGGAGCCTTCTTGTCGTTCCGGCCCATCCGGTGCCAACCGCGATGAGTCCTCGTGCTCTGGCTCCCAGCGGCTCCTGAGTCGCAGCACCCCGTCGCCTGGCGCTGCCCTGGCACCCGCCGTCACCGGCTGCGCAGGCCATCCTGTTGGGCTGGGATGGCCGGGTACTACGAGCCTGCCTCCTCCAATGCCTCCGTCCGGACCTGCTCATGCCGTTCGTCGAAGGCATCCAGCTCGGCCTGCGGTGCGGTCTCAAGGTGCAGCAGCCGCTGGTCGGCTCCTGGCAGGACACGCAGGATCTCATCGAGCTTGCGCTGCACCGCTGCCTGTTGCCGGACCTTTACAGGCCCGGGAAGCGCTGCGGAACGTCCCAGAGCTGCTTGGAGAACCCCGCACGGAGGAGCCGCTCACGCGGGCGCACGTCCGTGTTGGTCCGCATCAGCGTGGCGTAGCCCCTCCCGTCGATCACCTCGTCAGAGATCGCGGAGCCGCGAAGGGCCTCCCGGTGATGCGGCGTGAGCTCAGCCCGGCGGGCGGATCGGCCGACAGAGGTAGGTCGCCGAGGCGGTTGGATCTGGCTGCTCTGGCTCGATACGCTGGTCCCGCCAGAGTCCAGCACCGCACCGGCCGCTTCTGCCAGGGGGCGGCTGTCGTGTGTGATCACCGGCTCACACCGCCCCACGCAGCAGGACGGCCAGGCGGTCGCGCTGAGTCGGACTCAGCGGAGGAGCCGAGTCCACAACGCGGCTGATGTGCTGCGCGAGCCGGTCGGCCTTGAACGCGGCCGCCAGCTCATCGGTCTTCGGGTCGTTCGGGCGGTGCCGGCGCAGAGCGGCGACACGGGCTCGGTCAGTCTTCTCAGCGGGGGTCATCGTGACCTCTCAAGGGCGCAAAAAGCACGCCCTCCGCTGAGAGGACCGGAATGTGCGGGGGACAGCCGCCCGCACCCGACGCTGATCTACTCAAACAGTAGCAAGTGCTGCTGCTAGGGCAAGAGCAACACGCCGAGCGTCAGATCGCGTACGGCACGATCTTGGCATTCGCGCCCTGCACGTAGAGCGCGGCAAGAGCGGCGTCGATCCGGTCCTGCCGGTACACGGGCTGCTGACCGCACTTCGGGCAGTGCATTTTGAACCGCAGCCTTGTCGTGCCGTCCGGCTCGGGGATGGGCTGAAGCTCGACGGCTACGTTCGCACGCTCATTCACCTGCGCAGGGTCAAAGTCGTCGAAGTGCGACTCGATCCACCATGCGCCAAGGATCGGGCGCTCACCCTCGGGGTGCTGCCTGCAGACAAGCTGCAGCTCGACGTACTGCATGGACCTGTCCGAGGGCAGCGAGTGGCCGGCCGCATCACGGCTGGGCTCGCGGCCCTGGGCGAAGCGGCTGCCGCGGGCACTACTCACGGGTCCTCCTTGGATCACCGGCGCCCGGCCGGCAGGACCACGAGCCTGGGGGCGCTCATGGTCACACGGCCGGCTCAGACACGGTCTACACCAGCCACGCGTCGACCTGGCTTTACCGGGTCTACCTCAATGTGCAACAGCAGGGACGCCGTCATGCCACGACCGCCGTCAACGAACACATCGGCACGGCACGCTGCCGCGGCCTGCCCTGGCCACCCGGCGGACCGCCGCGGCGTTCCCAACCGGGAAGACCTTCGACGCCTGGCAACCTCACGTCAGTCCCGTCCCGCTCCCGACTCAGCAAGCCCTCCAGACGTTGGAGTGGATCGGCCGCAGGGAGAACCTGGTGATCTGCGGACCCTCCGGGACCGGCAAGACGTTCCTGCTCGAAGCCCTCGGGCAGCAGGCCGTCGAACAAGGCCTGAAGGTCGCCTGGTTCACCCTCGAGCAGTTCGTCGGGCGGCACCGCGCCGACGACAGCGTCAGCAAGGCCATCGTCCGTGTCCTGCGGGCCGATTTGGTCGTCGTTGACGACATCGGGCTGTTGGCCGTGGCCCAGGACGCCGCCGAAGGCCTCTACCGGCTGGTCGATGCTGCCTACGAAAAGCGCAGCGTTGCGATCAGCTCGAACCTGCACCCGGCTGCGTTCGACGAGCTGATGCCCAAGACGCTCGCCACGGCCACCGTCGACCGGCTGCTCCACCACGCGCACGTCTGCCAGACCACCGGCGACAGCGTCCGCCTCACCCAAGCCCTCGCCGGGAAAGGAGTCCGCCCACTGACCTGAGCACGACCGGTGACGGCCAACCCTGGGCAGATCCCATGGCCGTCACCGGGCAGTTCTCACGACCACCAGTGGGCAGATCTCATGACCGCCTCCGGGCAGTTCCTGGTGGCCGTTGACACTTCAGTTCCGTCGCGCGGATGCCGAGATCCCTGTAGGTCGACAAGTTGGCTCTGGCGGCCCCTACCTGGCTGTGCAACGGCCCTGCTCGTGCGCCGCCGCTTGACCCTGGTGATCCAGTCTCTTCTTGGAGGTTGTGGCATGTCGATCCTGTTGCGGTCGGTCCCGGTCCTGCCGTCGGTGCCCGGACGGGGCAGCGGGGCGGTCCTGAGCGTGCTGCTGCTCGGCGTGTCGCTGCTGACCGTGGTCGGGGCCGCCGGACCAGCCCGGGCGGCCAGTACCCCACCGGCTCCGACGTCGTCGCGGTACATGAGCACCACCGACCCGGCCACGGCCTACGCCGAGGGCAAGGCCGACGGACTGGCGGGGTCGCGGGGTGCCACGATCTTGGACTTCGGCCGGCCAGCGATGAGTGGCACGACCAGCGGGACGTTGGACTTCGCCGGCCACTTCGACTCCGACGCCACGATCCTGACCGCGGCGCAGCGCTACGCCGACGCCTACTACGACTACTCACCCAGCTACACGGTCATGCACCTCATGCTCGGTACCAGCAACAGCTGCGGCACCGGCCAGCCGTGCGGTGGGATCACCTGTGGCTGCGGTCTGCAGCCGACGAGCTTCACCGCGTGGGGGCAGGCGTGGGGCCGCACGACGACAGCGCTGGAGTCCTACCTGCGGGCCAAGCCCAGCTACTACACGACAGTCGTGCACGGTGACGCCGCGGACGACGCCGAGCCGGGCTACGACCCGGCGTTCACCAACACCTCCAACCTGCTCGCCGGCTACGCCTCGGCAACCACCCGGCCGCTGGCGGACTACGGGTCCCTAGACGGCGGTCCCTGCTGCAGCGCCTGGACCGCCGCGCAGCAGTACCAGGTGGCGTACGGCTTCGCCCCGGACGTGCCCTTCGCCGAGATCTACTACTCCACCCAGGCGGCGCAGTGGGCGGCGCTAGATCACTGGTCGGTGGTGAACAAGGGCCACAAGATGATGATGTTCGGGGTGCTCACCCAGTACCCGTACGGCGGCTACAGCCCGGCGCAGGGCTACAACCAGCTACTGACCGACCTGAACACGTTCTATCCCGACACCGCCCAGCCCTCGATCCAGTGGCTGAGCAACATCAGCTAGCCCGCCTGACCCTCGCCACCCGCAGCCACTGGAGACCTTGTGATGCACGCCCCGACCCGTCGCCTGCTCGTCCTGGCCGCTGTCGCGGTCAGCGCTTCGCTGACCGTCGGCACCGGTGTCGCGCTGTCGGCCGGTCCGACCAGTGACCAGCAAGTCGCCGGGCACAAGCAGGACCTGGCGGCCGGGCTGCAAGCCGAGCAGCAACAGGCCGATGCCGCCCGCGCTGCCCGCCCCACTGCGCCCGTGCATCCGGTGACGCCGGCCCCCGCCGGGCCGCCGGTACTGCAGGCGCCCCCGCACCACGGCCAGGTCGGCACCGAGGCGCTGTACGGCGGGATCCCACTGCCGTTTCGCCCCGGCGAGCTGAGCGTCACGAACCTCTACCTGGACCTGCGCGGCCAGACCTACCTCGGGGTGTACGGCGGAGCCGTACCCACCGACCCGCAGCAAGGTCAGATCCTCGTCCACACCGACAACCCCCTCGGTCACGACCCGGCCTACCGGTCCGGTTCCTTCCCCACCCCGCTGCGCGACGGAACCGTGACACTCACGCACGTCACCGGCGCCCTCGTGCAGTTCCACACCGCCCACCACAGCGGCACCTTCAACCTCGCCACCCACCAGTACGGGGCCTGAGTAGTAACCGAGCATGGTCGTCCTATGAGGGCCTGGCCTGACCGTGCTGTCGTCCCCGACCCGGCACGGCCCGGGGGCCACCCGGCAGGGAGCGTGGTCCGGCCGCGTGACGCCATCGGCGCCCCAGTCACCTAATCGCAGTGGCCGACCCGGGACACCCGGAACGGTTCCCGCGAAGCGGTACGCCAAGGCGAAGATCTGACACGACTGACACGATCGTGCGTCTGTTGTGTCAGCCGCCGAGGGCGTGCACCATGTTTCATGGTCGTGACCATCTGCGGACCGCTTCGGGTGGCGTCGTCTGCAGAACCACGCCCGAGCGGGTCCGTCCCGGTCAGCTGTCGCACCACTGGCCACGAAGCGAGCCACGTCTTCGCGCCCACACCGACTCCTTCTCGCCGCAACCCGCTGCAGGCTTCGGCTGCCAGGTACCCAGCGGGAGCGGACGCACTCAACCGGGCCGTCGAACGCGCTCCGCCCAATCATGTGAGCTCAGCGGCGCGGCAGGCCTGGCTGAGCCGCCGCGTCACCTCCTATGACCTGAGCGGGTGCGTGACGACGATCGACGGCCACCTGCTCATAGGACCGGAACGCCGTCGTCGACGCCCGTAGCAGGGCCGGTGCATGCCTCGACGGGGCCCCCCGGGAGCATGCGGGGATCACCACCGGACGGACAAGGAGTTCGGCCAGCGCGAACTCCCGCGGCGTCAGCGCCACCTCCTGCGACCCGCGAAAGCACCGGCGCGTGGCCGGATCCAGCCGCAGGTCGCCGACCCGCAGCTCGGGAGCGCGATCGGAGGGGGCCCGCCGCAGCAGCGCCCGCAGGTGTGCCAACAACACGACGTAGGAGAACGGCTTGGACAAGAAGTCGTCCGCGCCCAGGTCCAGCGCGTCCGCTTCGTCGTACTCCCCATCCTTGGCCGTCAGCATCAAAATCGGGACGTGCGACCCCGATTGACGAAGCCGACGGCACACCTCGTACCCCGACAGCCCGGGAAGCATGATGTCCAGCACCACCACCGCAGGATCGAACTCCTGCGCCATCCACAGCCCATCAACGCCGTTCGCGGCGCTCTGCACCACGAACCCCTCGGCCTCCAAGCCGCGGGCCAGCCCCTCCCGAAGCCCCTGCTCGTCCTCGACGACCAGCACCTTCACCCGCGCCCACCGGCGGCCCACGACCGCACCGCCAGCGCCCCCGCCCCGGTCAAGAACGCGCCCACCAGCGCGACCTGACCGATCAAGTCGAGGTGGAGCCCGGCCCGGTGAGCTACGAAAACGGTGAGCACGAAGCACACCAGGGCGCCATGCACCGCAGAGATGAACCGCGCGACGGCAGCCTCGGACATCGCAGCCGAACGCTTCGGCCCTGGTCGCCCCAGCGATGAGGTAGTCATGTCGTTGCTCGTTCCCGCAAGAGTTGTGCTCACCTCAACGACTATGCCCACCGAACATAAGAACACCATGAGGATGGTGGCGAGGGTCACCGGGCCCGGTCTGCGGTGCGCGCGACTGCCGTCGTTACAGTCGAAGGCGGCGCCTGATGCGCTTTCCCGCACGCGTCCTCGCGTGGCTTGGCTGTGACCGGCCGTCACCCGCACCTCCCCCCGGAGCGCGCCATCCGTACCTCTTTGCCGTTCGAGCCCGCCCCCGGCACCGTCAACCACCTGATCACCGGGCGTCTGCGCCCGGACCTGAAACGGACCGTGGCCTTCGGGCTGCTCGCGCTGATTGTTGCTGCCGCGGTGCGCATCTATGGAGACCTGAGCTGGTCCTCGCTGGGCGAGGGGGCGCTCACCGCGGCCGGCTGCCTGTTGTTCGTGGCGCTGGCTGTGCTCGCCGTACGCAGCGGCGCGAGCGAGGTCGCGGCGGTTAGCCGCACCCGGTTCGGTGACGCCCACGCCGCGGTCGTCGCCCTGCTCCTTACCCTCGCCGGCTACGCCGCCATCGTCATGGCGCTGCTCGTGCTGCTCCAGGTGCCCGTGGGCCGCTTGCTCGTCAGCGGCGCCGTCACCGGCGTCGTGCTCGGCGTCGCGGCGCAGCAGTCGCTAGGCAACGTCGTCGCCGGCCTGGTCCTGCTGCTCAACCGGCCCTTCCAAGTCGGACAGCACATTGGAGTTGACCCGCTTGCGTGGACACCACGTTGTTGCGGATGGGTTGGAGGATGTCAGGCGAGGAGCAGTTCGTCGAGGGTGACGGCCTCCTCGCAGTGTGGGCAGGTGCCGCCGGTGCCGATCCGG